>Ga0180438_10000683_pt1 | contig 62810 bp, 56 predicted proteins | sample SS_ome_12_FD_132455 | JGI IMG/M metagenome (GOLD analysis project Ga0180438, IMG submission 132455) | Hypersaline lake sediment archaeal communities from the Salton Sea, California, USA - SS_3_D_2 metaG | ecosystem: Environmental > Aquatic > Non-marine Saline and Alkaline > Hypersaline >... | reverse complement strand
GATTGGGGGATTGGGGGAATTGGGGGATTGGGGAATTGCGGGAATAGGGAATTGGGGGATTGGGGGAATTGGGGGATTGGGGAATTGCGGGAATAGGGAATTGGGGAACGACGGAATGGGGGCGTCTGGAAATCCGGGATTCGCCGACTCCTGAATCCCGCAGTCCCGAATGCCACGGATGCCACGGATGCCACGGATTCTCCGCTCCCGGCTCCCCGACTCCCGAGTTCCCGAATTCCCGAACTCCCCGACTCCCGAATTCCGCGATCCCCCGAACTCCCGAACTCCGGGATTCCCATGCGAAAGGCGCCGGCCTTGCGGCCGGCGCCTCGAACCTGCAGCGCCTCGGGATCGACCCCGCCTGCGGCTAGCGCAGCATCGGTGCGATGATCTGCGCGAAGTTGTTACGGGCCCTATTCAGCCTCGACTTGACCGTGCCCAAGTTGACGCCGGTAATCTCGGAGATCTCCTCGTACGTCTTGCCCTCCATCTCCCTGAGCACGAAGACGACCCGATGGTGTTCCGGTAGCTGCTCGACCGCCTTCTCCACGGTGTCCCTGAGATGTCGCTTGCGGAACAGATCATCAGGGCGATAGTGGGGATCTTCCCACTGCAGCGGACGATGGTCCGCCTCCCAGTTCTTCTTGATCGTCTGGAAGAGGACCAGCGGGTTCCGCGAACGGTTCCGCAGCTCGTTCTTCGCTAGGTTGCTGGCGATCGTGTAGATCCAGGTCGAGAACTTCTTCGACTGATCGAACCGGTGCAGGTGCCGGTACACCCGAATGAACGTCTCCTGCACCAGATCCTCCGCCCGGTCACGATCCCCGATCGTCCGGTAGATGAAATTCAGCAGCCGGGACTGGTAGCGCCGCACGAGCTCGGGAAACGCCAGCCCGTTGCCAGCGAGAAACCGCGCCACCAGCTCGTTGTCTCGCAGCTCGGTGAGCGGTAGCTCGCGCTCCTTGGCCCTCTTCGTCGCTACCTGTGCCATCTCTTCACTTCCGCCCTCGATCTCCGACGATACTTCCGTCGCTGGGCTCACCTGCGGCTCCAATACAACAGCGCCGCCCTTTACTCCGTCATCGATCATTCGCCGGGTCTCCCTTTTTCTCCCACCCCAACACGCGTGCAGGTTTTGTTCCCCAGCCGAAGCGGCCGTCCCGCAGACCCGGGTCAGTGGTCCAACTGTTTGGAAACAAACGAATTACAGTTCTCGCCCCGCCGTCCCTCCCCGGGAGCTCGCGCTTCCCGTCATGCAAGTTTTTCAGTACTTCCGTCTGATTTCTCTATGTACTTCTGCCCGCTTCTTCCGACCGCCGTGGCGGCCGGCTGCGGTACTGGTAACCTCCAATACCTTATCGCACCCCGGCTGCGGGCGAGTCCCTCTCTACTATTATAGACGCGCCAGCGGCTCGAGGGGTTTCCCCGGCGCAGACATCCGTTTCCGAACCGGCGCGGCGCGCACGACGCATCTCAATGGCAACGAACGGATTACGGGTCAGGCCGCTGTCCTGGCCGGCGGTGATGATGGCGGGCGGGCGCGGCGCCAGGCCCCGGTCTCAGGAGCCGGCGAGGCGTCCCCGGACGTCGCGGATCTGGAGTGGACCGATAGCTTCGAGCTGGGTCCGGAAGTCCTCGACGGGGCCGACGACGACGATCGCGGCGCGTTCGCTGGCGAGTAACCGAGCGGCGACGCGCTGTACGTCGGCGGCGCTGACGGCGCGGAAGCGGTCGGCATATGTCTCCCAGTAGTCGTCGGGCAATCGGTAGACGACCTGGTGGGCGATGCGACCGGACACCTGATCGACCGTCTCGAACAGTCGCGGCAGCGAGAGGGTAACGGCGTTGAGCGCGAGCTCCATCTCCTGCTCGGTTGGCGGTTCCGACTTCATGCGCTCCATCTCGGCGATGATCTCGCCGAGCGCGTCGACGCTCACAGATGCATCGACCGCTGTGGCCACGTAGAACGGGCCGCTACGCCTGCGGGCCTCGAAGCGCGAGGAGGCCCCGTAGGTCCAGCCCTTGTCCTCGCGCAGGTTCATGTTGATTCGAGAGCTGAAGAGGCCCCCGAAGATCGCGTTCATGATGAGCGCCGCGTAGTAATCGGGGTCGAGCCGCGCGATCCCGATTCCGCCCAGTCGGATCTCCGACTGCGGTCCGGACCACGGCACCGCCCACAGCCGACGCTCGTCGAGTGGTCCCGGCTCTTCTACGGCAGCGGCCGGGGCGGGATCTCCCTGCCAGGCGCCGAAGCTATCGTCCAGCCGGTCCCTAAGTTCGTCCGACTGCGGGACGTCCCCGACGAGGACCAACGTCGCAGCGGACGGCCGATACAATCGCGAGTGGAAGTCCCGCAGTATCGAGGCGTCGATCGCGCTGACCGTCTCCTCCACGCCGCCGGCGCGCATCCCGTACGGGTGTGAGCCGAAGGTCGCCTCTCCCAGCCGCAGGCTGGCGACGATGCGCGGCTCGTCCAACCCGCTGGCGATCTCGTCGAGGCGCTCGTCGCGCAGCCGTTCGACCTCGCCGGCATCGAAGGCGGAGCGCGCCACGACCTCCGCCAACAGATCGAAGGCTCCGTCCATCACCTGGGTCAGGAAGTGGACGCTGATGATCGTGGCATCATGGTCGATGTCGAGGCTGTAGCGAGCGCCCAGATGGTCGAGCCACTCGGCCACCTCGCCGGCCGAGCGCAGCTCGGTACCTTCGGTCAGTGCGCGAGCCGTGAGCAATCCCGTCCCGGCGTGCTGCCTCGCGTCCTCACAAGCACCGAAGGGCAGCACCAGCCGCGCCGAGACCTCCGGCATATCGTCATGTCGAACGGACAGCACGTTCAGTCCGTTCGCCAGACGGAAACTCTCGAACGCCGGAAGCACGATCTTCGGCGGCGGTCCGGGTGCCGGCCGCCGGCTGCGGTCGATCGACGGACGCGCCGGCATCAGCCGCCAGCCTCCGTGGACCTCTCGGGCAAGACGTATAGCGTAGCCCGCCGCTCGGGGATGAGCCATTCGTTGGCGACCTGCACCATCGTCTCGGCCGTCACCGCCTGGACGCGGGGGAACAGCTCGTTGACATACTCGGGGTGGCTGAGGAAGGTCGCCGACGTGGCGATAGCGTCGGAACGACTGCCGACACCGTCGAACGCGACCACCAGCTCACGCGTCGCTCGGTTGACGCCACCCTCCGCCTCGCGCCGCGTAATCCCTCGCCGCCTCACGTCATCCAGCGTCTCGAGGATCGCCGACTCGAGGGTCTCCGCTTCGACCCCGGGTCGCGCGGTCGCCACCACGAATGACAGACCGCAATCCTCGGTCGGCCACACCTGGGCAGAGACGTCCTGAGCGATCCGATCCTCGTACACGAGCTTGCGGTAGAGACGTGAGGACTTCCCGTCCGACAGGACGCTGCTCAGCACATCCGCCGCCTCGAAGCCCGACTGTCCGAAGGCGGGCGAGTGGTGGAAGATATAGACGCGTGGGAACTGGACGTTGTCGTAGATCGTGTCGCGGGCCTCGGGCCCCGGCGGCACGGTCGGCGCTCGCACCTGAGGTGCGCCGGGGCCGGGCGGGATCGCGCCGAAGTACTTGTCGGCAAGCTCGTAGCCGCGCTCCGCCTCCAGTGCTCCGACCAGCACGAGCACCGCATTGTCCGGCCTGTAGAACGTGCTGAAGAACTCCTTCACGTCCTCCAGGCTGGCGGCATCGAGGTCCTCCATGTGGCCAATCGTCGGGTGGCGATAGGGGTGCCCATCGGGATACGCCATCCTCAGAATGGTCTCGACGGCCAGGCCGTACGGTCTGTTCTCGTAGGCCTGGCGACGCTCGTTCTTCACGACGGCGCGCTGGTTGTCGAGCTTCTGTTGAGTCATCGCCGACTCGAACCAGCCGAGCCTGTCCGACTCGAGCCACAGTCCCAGCTCGAGCTCGTTCGACGGCAATGTCTCGAAGTAGTTCGTACGATCGAACCAGGTGCTCCCGTTCAGCGTGCCGCCCGAATCCTGGACGAATCGGAAGTGGGCCTCGTCCGGGACATGCTCGGAGCCCTGGAACATCAAGTGTTCGAACAGGTGCGCGAAGCCGGTTCGGCCGCGCCGCTCGTGCTTCGACCCGACGTGATACATGATGTGGACCGAGACGACCGGCGCGGTGCTGTCCTCTTGGACGATCACGCGCAGCCCGTTGTCCAGACTCCGCTCTTCCAGATCGAAATGGACGACACCCTTCCCAGGCACCTATCAGTCCTCGCTCGTCGGTTCCGGCCTCGATGCAAGCCGCGGAGGGGAGCCGTAAGCCGAGTTCTGTTCAGCGGGCCATTCATCTGGGACGCCGGTCGCCCGGCACCTCATGCGGCCTACCCGGGGATCATCACGCGGCGGGCCGCCACTCTCCCCTGCTTGGCCTTGCTCCGGGTGGGGTTTGCCGTGCCCCGGCGGTTACCCGCACGGGCGGTGGGCTCTTACTCCACCGTTTCACCCTTACCGGCAGCGCCACGCTGGCGCGGCGGCTGCAGGCGGTCTGTTCTCTGTGGCACTTTCCGTCGGCTTTCGCCGCCCGGGTGTTACCCGGCACCCTGCCCTGTGGAGCTCGGACTTTCCTCGAACCGCGCGCCGCGCGGCGCCGGTCCGCGGCCCCTCGCCCCCCTCGCGGCCACCGGAATATCACGGCCACCCTCCGCCGAGGTCAAGGCTGCCGCGCCGGCGGCTTGATTTTCCACCCGTCTATGTCGAATCTTCCTAACACCTCGTCAGCAGCATTGGACCTCTGGCCGCAGTGCAGCTCCAGCTGCCCGGACGGTGTTCTGTGGAATAGACGATGACGATCAAAGGCATCGAACAGCTAGAGTACACGCCACAAGTGGCCGAGGCCACGGCGCATATTCATGAGATGATCGGCGACCTCGTCCCGGAGGCCGAATGGCGGCTCCAGGCGCCGCTCATCCACGAGATCCTGCGTCTGAAGCAGGAGATCGGCGCGGTCATCCTGGCCCACAACTACCAGGTGCCCCAGATCTTCTACGGGATAGCCGATTTCCAGGGCGACTCGCTGGGGCTGGCCCAGGCAGCGATGCAGGTCGAGCAGCGCACGATCGTCTTCTGTGGTGTCCACTTCATGGCGGAGACGGCGAAGATCCTCAACCCGGAGAAGCGAGTTCTGATCCCCGACCCGGACGCCGGCTGCTCGTTGAGCGAGAGCATCACGGCCGCGGACGTGCGGCTGCTCAAGGAGCGTTATCCCGGTGTGCCGGTCGTCACCTACGTTAACACGCCGGCTGCCATCAAGGCCGAATCGGACATCTGCTGCACTTCCGCCAACGCCAACGCCGTCGTCGAGTCTCTCGGTGTGGAGCGGGTGATCTTCCTGCCCGACGAGTACCTGGCAGGCAACGTACAGAAACATACCGACGTCGAGGTGATCGCCTGGAAGGGCCGCTGCATAGTGCACGAACAGTTCACCGTCGAGGAAATACGCGCCTACCGGCGGCAGTTCCCCGGGCTCGTGGTCCTGGCGCATCCCGAATGCTCGCCCAAGGTCTGCGATGAGGCGGACTTCGTCGGTTCGACGACGGGAATGGTGAAATATGTCGATGGCAGCGACGCGCAGCGGATCCTATTGGTCACCGAGTGCTCGATGTCCGACAACGTCCAGGAAGCACACCCGGAAAAGGAGATGGTGCGGCCCTGCACGCTCTGCCCGCACATGAAGAAGATCACCCTGGAGAACACGCTGGCGTCTCTACGACTCGGCCGCTACGAGGTGGACGTACCAGTCGACGTCCGCCAACGTGCCCACCGGGCGCTCGCCCGCATGCTCGAGATCGGCCGCGACGACTAGCGTCTCGAATTCCCAATAAGAGGCGCGCCCGGGAGGATTCGAACCCCCAACACCTGGGTCCGAAGCCCAGTGCTCTGTCCAATTGAGCTACGGGCGCGCGCTCTGAACGGCTTGTGCCGGCAATCTCTGTCCTATCGGGGCCCACCGCAAGCGCCGGCGGCTCACGTGACGGCGCTCAGTCCGGTTATGTCCTGCCCGACTATCAGGCCGTGGATGTCGTGTGTCCCCTCGTAGGTGTACACCGACTCCAGGTTCGCCATGTGACGCATCGACTGATACTCCACCAGGATGCCGTTGGCGCCCAGCAATCTGCGCGCCTCGCGCGCTATGTCGCACGCCATGCTGACGTTGTTGCGCTTCGCCATGGAGACTTGCGGGTGGCGCAAGTCCCCCCTGTCCTTCAGGCGGCCGAGCTGCAGGGCGAGCAGTTGGCCCTTGGTGATCTCGGTGAGCATCTCGACCAGCCGGATCTGCTGGATCTGGTATCCGGCGATCACGCGATCGAACTGGGGCCGTCTCCGCGCGTAGCTCAGCGCTTCCGCGTAGCAGGCCATCGCCGCGCCAACCGCACCCCAGGCGATACCGTAGCGGGCCTGGTTGAGGCACTTGAGCGGGGCGCTAAGACCCGCCGAGCCGGGTAGCAGATTCTCGTCGGGCACGCGGACCTCCTGGAGCGAGATCTCGCTGGTGTCCGAGGCGAGCAGCGATAGCTTCCCTTCTTGGTCTTTGGCCACGTAACCGTCACGATCCGTCTCGACGATGAACCCGCGCATCGACCGCTGGTCATCGAGCCGCCCCGTCTTCGCGAAGATGATCGCCACGTCCGCCACCGAGCCGTTGGTGATCCACATCTTGGTGCCCGTGATCACCCACTCATCACCGTCCTTGATGGCACGGGTCGTCAGGCCACCGGGATTCGAACCGTAGTCCGGCTCGGTCAGCCCAAAGCAGCCGACCGCCTCCGCCTTCGCCAACTTGGGCAGCCAATAAGCTCGCTGCGACTCGTTTCCGAACTCGAGGATCGGATACATGACGAGCGACGACTGCACGCTGGCGAAGGATCGGACACCGGAGTCGCCGCGCTCGAGCTCCTGCATGATCAACCCGTAGGCTACGTTATTGAGACCGGCGCACCCGTACTTTTCCGGCATGTTGGCGCCGAACACCCCGAGCTCGGCCATCTGGGGCACCAGCTCGTTGGGGAATCGGCCTTCCACATAGCAGCGGCCGATGATCGGCAGAAGATTGTCATCGACCCAATCGCGCACCGTGTCGCGGACCGCACGCTCCTCTTCAGACAGCAGCGACTCGGTGTCGTAATAGTCCACATCCTCGAACCTGGTCATCGTGTCCTGCACCTTATTGACGTTAGGAACTCGGCAGACGGGTGGTCAGCCGGGCCGGAATGGCGGCCTCACTCGGGCTCCTGTGGGGACGACGGCTCGATCATACCGCCGCGAGATCGGTAGTAGCCATGCACGACGGCGTGTGCAATCCGACTGGTGAGCAAGTAGGTCATCGCCAGCAAGAGAAGGTAGAAGGCTAGGAATCGCGACTGGATTGTCAAGTTCAACCACAGGTAGATGGCCACACCGAGGCTTGCCAATAGCCCGACAACCCGTCCCCACATCGCCCCCCTCCTGCGCACGGCCTTCCGACACTGAGGGCACCACAGGTAACGGTCGAGTTCGCTGGCCGGGTAAATCTGCTGGCAGCTACGGCAATTCGTCTCGCTCGCTCCGAATCGCACTATTCCAACCCCTCGATGATCTTGTCGGTGAATTCCAGGGTCGTCGCCTTCCCACCCAGGTCGCGCGTGAGCACGTCGCCCCGCAAGGCGGCCGACAGCGCGTCGCGAATCGCGCCGGCCACCTCGCGCTGGTCTATGTGGTCGAGCAACATACAGCCGGCCAAGACGAGCGCGGAGGGGTTGGCTACTCCCTTGTCCGCGATGTCGGGTGCCGAGCCGTGCACCGGCTCGAAGATGGCCGTATCCTTCCCGATATTGGCGCCGGGCATCAGCCCCCGACCGCCGATCAGGCCGGAAGCTTCATCGGAGAGGATGTCCCCGAACATGTTCTCCGTGACGATAATATCGAACTGGTAAGGATCGACGACCAGTTGCATCGCGGTGTTGTCGACTATCCTATCCTCGAACTCGACGCGCCCCTCGTACCCTGCCGCCACTCTGCGTCCTGCCTCCAAGAAGAGCGCCTGCGTGCACTTGAGAATGTCGGCCTTGTGTACGAGCGTCACCTTTTGACGGTCATGGGCGCAGGCGTACTCGAAGGCGAAGCGGGCGATGCGCTCGGCCCCGAAGCGAGTGACGATCATTACCGACTCGGCGGCCGCCTTCGGATCCTTCTCCATGCCGATGAAGTGCTCGACGCCAACGTAGAGGCCCTCGGTGTTCTCACGGATTACAACGATGTCGATGTCAGAGTATCGACCGCCCTCCACCAGGGTCTTCGCCGGCCGCACGTTCGCGTAGAGATCGAACATCTTCCGTAACGCCACATTGATCGAGCGAAAGCCTTCGCCGACCGGGGTCGAGAGCGGGCCCTTCAGTGCGAGTTTGTTGGCGCAAATCGAGTCGAACGTCTCGTCCGGCAAGGGCCCGTAACCCCGCTCGATAGCCGCCATGCCCGCGAGCTGGTAGTCCCACTCGACCTCAGCCCCGGCGGCCTCCAGAACTCGCACCGCGGCTTCCGAGATCTGCGGCCCGATCCCGTCGCCCGGTATGAGGGTGACGGGTGTAGTCACGGCGACACTCCTCGCGTCTCCCAGGCCGTGCACCGGCTACGGGCTGATCTGAACGGCGAACGTCTGCGCTGCGGCGGCCAGGGCGCCAGGCGAGGCGGGCGGCTGGGTCCCGTCGCCGCGCACGATGCCGTACCACAAGACCGCCCCGCTGCGTGCGTCGAGGACGAACGTGCGTATCGCCAGGTGGCCGCCGCCCCGCTCCGAGTCCTGTTCGTAGAGGAACTCCATCGGCCATACAGCGTAACGGGCATCGAACAGCGCCGCCAGCATGCGTATCTCGCCGTAGAGCGGATCACGAATGTGCCGCAGGCTCCCTCCCTGCCGGCGCGCCTCGTCTGCCGACAGCAGATAGGGAAATACATCGATGCTCGGCCGCCGACTCAGCTCTTCGATCTGCTGTTCCGGAGTCACCCAGGTCGCGCGGCCGCCCACCTCGTGTAGCGCGAAGGCGATCTCCGTGTCGGCGCTGCGCGCCGCGTCTTGTGCGCTGGCGGCACCGCCGACCCAGCCGCCCGGCACGCGTTGCACGTACTGGACCGGCAACACGAGTACCGTCTGACCGCTGAGCACTCCGAAGCCCGGGGTGGGTAGCGGCTGCCGGCCGCCAGCGCTACAGGCGACGGTGGCGGCCAGCAGCATGCCGAGCGCGAGCCAGCGGTCACTGATCTGAGCAAGTTTCACGACTCCTCCTCACTCCCCGTCACCTCCGCTCAGCCAAGCATGCCGGCGTCCACGCGGATGACCTGTCCCGTGATCTGCCGTGCCATCTCTGAGCAGAGGAAGAGAACGACATGGGCGATATCACTCGGCTCCGGCAAGCGTCTGAGCACCGATCGCTCTATCGAGTCGGCGACCACGTGATCCGGTACATCGTCGAGCATGTCGGTGCGGACGTAACCGGGCGCCACCCCGTTGACGTTGACGTTGGACGGCCCAAGCTCGGCGGCGGCTGAGCGTGTCAACCCCACAAGGCCCGATTTCGAGGCTGCGTAGTTGGCTACACCGAAGCTGCCAACGAACGCGTGGACGGACGCGATATTGACGATCTTACCATGGCGTTGAGACCTGAAAAGCGGTGCTACCGCCCGGATCGTGTTGAACGCTCCCGTCAGGTTCACGTCCAATACTTCGAGCCACTCCTCGTCGGTCATCTTCCATAGCGGTGCCGAGCGATGGACACCGGCTGCGTTCACGAGATAGTGCACACCGCCCAACCGTTGCCGCACCTGCTCGATGAAGGCAGAGACTGCTCGGGGGTCGCGCACGTCGACGCGCTCGGCCAGCACCTTGACTTCGAGCTGCTGGAGTTCCTGCTCGACCTCGGCCGCCTGCTCCGCGATCGCGCGGCCCGGAAGGTCCAGCCAGTTGAAAGCGACGTTAGTGCCGCAACGCGCGAACTCGATCGCGATTTGCCTGCCGATACCCGTAGCTCCGCCACTGACGACTAACGTCCGACCGCGCAAGCCGCCGAAGTGCGCTGCGGGTTTCGGTTGGGTTTCCTCGTCGAGCTGCTCGAGCAGAGCTTCGACGGCGCGACCCGCGCCAGCGGCTGCGTCGTCCAGCTCGTGGCTGTCGTCGAGGTTCTCTGGATTCACCGGACTCGCCTGCCTGTCCCTGTGTGGACCTGCGCCGGCACCGCCATTCCATGATAGCGCGTGGAGCGGGAAGCTAGCAACCGAGAATCTCGCGGACCCGGCGGCCGGCCAGCTCCGTCTAGGGACGTGCGGTCAACAGGCGCGCCCCGGCCCGCAGCTCGTGGTGGGCGACCCGGGCAACGGCGGTATAACGGTACTCCGCGAGCAGCCAGATCGCTCCCGTACGGGTCAGTCGGAGAGCGAGGCCGGCGAAGACGCCGCCACCGGCCCGGTAGCCGGAGATTCGCTCCGCCGCCGGCGGCTCGTCCTCGAGGAATCTTTCGCCGCCGAGGCGCGAGGTATCGAGCGAGTGGAGGGCGACGTTGAGGCCGAGATACGGCCGCAGCAGGCCGGCCCGAGCAAGCTCGCTCAGGAAGGTGAGTCCAAAGACGATGTCGCGAACCTCGAACTCGTCATCCTGCCGCTCTGCCGTCCACCACTCGAGCTCGAGGCCTGCGTGCACGGAGCGGGCGAACAGGTCGAGCAGGCCGACGCGGGCTCCGAAAGCGACCCCGAGCTCCGACTCGGCGGGAAGAACCGCGCCGCCGAACATGTCGACGCCACTCAGGCGAAAGGCGACGGCCTGGGCCGCGAGTTCGCCGGCAGCCAGCAGCAGGCCGATCGCGAGGCAACCAGTGATCCTGGCGGCCACGTCACCGGAAGTTGAGGAACAGGTAGGAAGCAAACACGATCGCTCCCAAGTAGGCCAGACCCACCACCGGAGCCTGGGCAACGACCATCAGCGAGCCGACGACCGCGCCGAGGAAGCCACCGAGATAGATGATCAGCCTGAGCTCGCGACGTGTTACGGTCCAGATCAGTCGCTCGAGCTCATCGATGGGATAGGCGCGGATCCGATTCTCCACCATCTCGGCGATCGGTAACTCCGATACGAGAGCCGGCACCCGCGCCTGCAAGAACTCCCACAGCGGGCCGAACATTATCTTCTCGGCGCGGTCGAGCGCGTCAGCAGGCAGATAGTCGCCCAACCGTCCGATCGGCACCGTGAGCAGCCATTCGGTCTGTCGGACCAGTGCTGCTTCCAGCAGGTCCCTGACTCGCTCGCCGCGGCCGATCTCGACGATCCAATCGGCAAGGCGCTCGCTGAGCCGGCTCGCCGCCTCGGGCCCGAGGTACTCCAGCACGTCCCCGAGCTTCTTGCCCTCGGACGCCTTGAGCAGTTGATCGGTCCGATTCATGACGAAGTCCTCGGTCGTTTCGTGTCCGGCGAACTCGACGATCCGGTCGGTAAGGACTCCGCCGACTCGAGCCAGCTCCTCGTCGCCGAGGTCACCGAAGATCTCCTTCACCGGTCGCGCCAGCATGTCGTCGATTGCGTCGTTGACGGCGGCGGCGGCGCGATCCTGGATGAGCGGCTCGCGAAGCAGCGCGGCGACCTCCTCCGCCCCACCGCGCTCCAACGCTTGGACCGTCTGGCTCAGTGTCCGCTCCGTGATGATGAGCCGGCCGACGATCTGTTGGAACATGCCCTGCTGGCTCAAGTAGCCATCGATGAAATTGCGCAGCGCACGGCGCACGCGTTCCTGAGCCGCCGGCGACTCGAGCACCTGACCGAAGCGGTCGAGTACCAGCGGCAGGTAGTTCCGCACGACGGCTTCGCCGAAGTTGATCGCGCCCGCGGGCACGAACCTGCCCAGCGGCTGGTCGGAGGTGACGAAGCCACGCAGGTTGCGCTCGAAGAACTCATCGATCGCGCTGCGGAATCCGGGACCTCTCACCAGGCCCTCCCCCACGTCGTGGAGCATCGCGACCACCTGGTGGCGCGCCTGCGGCGTGAGTACTCGTTCCAGCGGCTCATCACCGAATTCGCGATTCAGGCGGTCGACGAACTCACGGACACGGTTCTCGAAGGCTTCGCCGTGCAGGTAGTCGGAGAGGCCCTCGAGTAGCCGTTCTCCGAACTCGGCCACCGTGCCGGTGACCTCGTCCAGCCGCGTTCGGGGGATCTCCGAGCGCAGATTGCCGAGCTCGCGATTGAGCATCCCCTCCAGCGCATTCCGAAGCGTCTGATCGAACCGTTCCCTGAACTCCGGCTGCGCCAGCGTCCGCACGATGTCCTCGTGGCGCAGAAGGTGCGTGCCAACGGTCAGGCCGATGCGGTGCGCTATGCGGTCGATCTCCTTTGGAATTGCTCCTTGTGGGAACAGCCTGAGGCGGCCCAAGCGGATCGCGTTGTGAGGATGAAAGAGCATCCAGATCGCTACCGCGTTGGTCAACAGGCCAGCAGCGATCCCAATGCCGACAAAGACTATCCAGTCTACAACGAGTAAATCCGACACACCAACCTCGAGATCGCGTTGACTTCCCTCGAAACCGCGGTCATGTTTCGGCCCATGCCGGCCGAACGGGAACCGACACCGCCGCGCGAAGGCGACCGAGTCGAGATCGCACGCGCCTGGCTCAGTGAACGCGGCGATTCCATCACCGACGAGCAGGTCGAGTTGGCCCGGATCCCCGCTCCGCCGTTCGGCGAGTCCGACCGCGCCGCGGCCGTTGCCGCGAAGCTCAGGGAGCTCGGCGCCGAACCCGAGCTCGACGAGATCGGCAACCTGCTCGTCGGCTACCCTGCCGGCGGCGTACCGAGTGATCCCGTAATCGTCGCGGCGCACCTAGACACCGTGTTCGGACGCGACACGCACGTCGAAATCCGCCGCGCAGCCGGAGTGTGGACGGGGCCCGGCATCGCCGACAACGCGAGGGGGCTCGCCGTGACTCTAGCGGTGTTTCGCTCTCTCGTCCACTCTGCAGCCAGGCCTCATCACCCGATCCTCTTCGCGTACACCGTCGGCGAGGAGGGGCCGGGCGACCTGCGTGGTGTGAAGCACCTGCTGCGCGACGGCAGTCCGCTGCGTGCGGCACCGGCTTTCATTGCCGTCGACGGCAGCGGTCTGCGTCGCATCATCCACCACGCCCTGGGCAGCCGCCGCCTTCGAATCACCGTCAGCGGGCCTGGCGGCCACTCCTGGACCGACTGGGGACGCGTCAATCCGGCAAACGCGATCGCGGAGCTGATCCGGCGGCTCCTGGAGATCGACCTGCCTCGGGACCCGCGGACGACGCTTACGGTCGCCAGGCTCGGGGGAGGCACGAGCATCAACGCCATCCCGGCAGAGGCCTGGCTGGAGCTGGACGTCCGCTCCCAGGCCAATGAATTGCTGCGGAGCATCGAGCTCCAGATCCGTGACGCCTTGGCGACCAGCGTTGCCGCGGAGCAGGGCCGGGCCGAGGGCCAGCTCGGCACCGAGGTCGAGCTCATCGGTGAGCGTCCAGCCGGTAGCCTGCCGATCGACCACCCTCTCGTGCAGGCGGCGAACGAAGCGACCCGAGCGCTCGGTATCGAGCCCGAGTTCGCCGTGTCGTCAACCGACGCCAACGTTCCCCAGGCGTTGGGGATCCCGGCCATAGCACTCGGCGGTGGCGGCCGCTCCGGTGACACACACACGCTCAACGAGTGGTTCGAGGATTCCGACGGCGCAGCCGGCGCGCTTCGCCTCCTCTCCGTCCTCTCCGCGGTTGCACGCTTCTGAGTCTTATGCCCCAGCCGACGAGCTGCAGCTGAAGCTGTGATCGCCCAGCGAGACGCTGCCGTGCAGGCCGCGGACTTGAACGTGGGAACCGATCAACGAATCGCTGAGCTCGCAATCTTCCAAGACTACGTTCTCACCCACGATACAGTTGCTGAGCGTCGTCCGCACTATGCGGCTGCCAGGTTCGACCGCCACGTTCGGCCCGATCCTCGAACCGGACAGCTCGACACCCTCTGGGATCCTCACCGGGTCCACAATAGCCGTGTCGCCGGGATCCGTGGGTCGTAACGCCCGCCCCGTCTCCAGCAGGTGCCGGTTGGTGTCGAGCAACGTCTCGGGCTTGCCGCAGTCGTACCAGCCTACGACCTCGTGCACCTTGATACGGCAGCCCTGATCTACCATGTACTGGAGGGCATCGGTAAGGAAATACTCGCCGAGATAGGGGTCCGCGGCGAGCGTTCGATCGATCCCTTCGAACAGGGTGCGGTGGTCACGAATCAGGTAGAGTCCGATGTTGGCCAGGCGCGAGATCGGTTCCTCGGGCTTCTCGACGATGCGCCGCATAAGCCCATCCTCACCCGTCACGATCACGCCGAAGCGCTGGAAGTCCTCCACTTCCTTCGCCCAGATGAACCCGTCGACATCCGGGTCGGCGGCGATGACCGAGAGGTCCGCATCGAAGATCGTATCGACGAAGATCACAAGCAGTGGTCCATCGATGAACGGCTCCGCCAGTTTCACCGCGCCCGCCGTCCCGTTCTGGTCCGCCTGCTCGACGAACACCGAGGGTACGGAATAGCGCGCTCTAACGTGAGCCTCGACCTGTTCCTTGAGATGGCCGGTGATGAAGACGAGCTCCTCGACGTCGAGTCGCCGCAGCACATCATCGACCACGTAGTCGAGAACCGCCTTGCCCGCCACCCGGAGCAGCGGCTTCGGCACAGTGTGTGTCTGAGGTCTGAGCCGCGTACCCTTGCCAGCCAGTGGGATGACTACCTTCACCATGCGCCTCCTCTCTGAGCGGAACACCTCGCCGGCCCTAATTGTAAGGCGATCAGGCGTCGAGGAAACAGTCGCGCGGCTGGTCGGCCGGCCCTTCAACCTTGCAGAACCGCGCTACCACTGTAAGATCAGTGGCAACACTGCGCCGGCGAAGCGAACCCGACTATGGCGAATAGCCGCTTCTGGAAGGCACTCAGCGAGAATTCCGCCCAGACCAGTGAGAACGAGGCGGACCCGCGGCTGCGCGGGCGCACCTACGTCGTTCCGTTTGCCGCCGTCTGGGACGAGATCATCGCAATGATCGAGACGCATCCGCGCTGGAGGCTGATTCGAGCCGATGAGGGTGCCGGCCTGATCCGCGCCGAAGCCACTTCCCGCCTCTTCCGTCTGGTCGGCGACGTTCGCTTCAAGCTGAAGCTGGACCACAACGCACTGACGCGGGTCGATATGTGGTCGGCCTCTCGCGGCGGTAAGGGCGACTTCGGCGCTAATACGCGACGAATCGCCCACTTCTGTCGGCAATTGGACCGCCGGCTGGGTGTAGACCGCTGAGGGGCCTGCCGGCGATCACCGCACGGCGATCGCCGCCTCGGCCGGCAGTTCGAGCTCGCCTTCGGTCTTGGCGACCCAGATCGCGCAGACGGTATCCCCGGTTACATTCACCGCCGTCCGGCTCATATCGAGAATCCGCTCGACGCCCACGACCAGCGCGATGCCCTGCAGCGGAATGCCGAGCTGCGTGAGCACGATGGTCAGAGTGACCATGCCGATGCCGGGAACGCCGGCGGCGCCGATCGAGGCGAGCGTCGCGGTGAGCACGACGGTGAGCAGGTCGGCAGCTCCCAGGTCCATTCCGAACACCTGGGCGATGAAGACGGTGCTGACGCCCTGGTAGATCGCCGTCCCGTTCATGTTGATGGTGGCGCCGAGCGGCAGCACGAAAGAAGCCACCTCATTGGATACACCGAGCTCCTCCTCCGAGACCTGCAGGTTGAGGGGTAGTGTCGCGTTGCTGGACGAGGTGGAGAAAGCGAAGACGAAGACCTCGTAGTAGTGCTTGAGGAAGAAGAGCGGCGACATACCGGAGAAGCGCAGGCAGACGGGGTAGAAAGTGACGGTGAACACCACCATCGTGCCGATCGTGACGAGCACGTACTTGAGGAGCGTCAGCAGGACCGCGTAGCCGAACTCCGCCGCCACCGCAGCTATCAAGGCGAACACACCGTAGGGCGCCACCTTCATCACCAGCTTGACCAGCACGATCATGGCATCGTTGACGCCGTTCAGGAAATCGAGAACCGGTTTTCGACGCCCCTCCGTCAGCAGTGTCAGCGATATCCCGAACAGGATCGCGAAGAAGATGATCTGCAGGAAGTTCGTCTCGGCCATCGCCTGGAACGGGTTCCTCGGAATGATCCTGACCAGCAGGTCAGATACCGACGGCCTCTCTGTTACCCTCTCCAGCTGCTCCGCCGTCACACCGGCGTAGTCCTCGACCATGCGCGCCTTGACGTCTTCGTCGAGGCCGGTGCCCGGGTTCAGCGACTGCGCGGCGAGCAGCCCGAGGGCGACGGCGAGCGCCGTGGCGACCAAGTAGAATCCCACCGTCTTGATTCCAATGCGGCCCAACTTGCGCAGGTCGCCCAAGCTGGCGGTCCCCACGATCAGCGAGGCCATGACCAGAGGGACGACGATCATGACCAGCAGGTTGATGAAGGCGTCACCGATCGGCTTGATCGCGGTCGCCAGGTCGCCGAGCAGGGGCCCGAGTACGGCCCCGAGGATGAGGCCAAGCAATATCTGGGTGTGGAGCTTCATTCGCCGAATCTTGCCGAGAAATGCCATCGTCGCCGCAGCCGAGTTACGGGTGTTTTCCGCTCGCCGTCAGGATCGAGCCAAGATAGGAAAGCATCACGAGCCCGCAACAGGCACCTAGTCGTACGCGGCCAGCGGGAGTAGCTTTGTCGCATGGAGAAGACTGCCCTCCTGGCGATCGTCTGCTTGTTTGGCGCGGCCGCCTGCCGCCCGGAACCGGCTGCAGAGGCCCCGGGCACTGAAAGCGCGGACCCGCTCGGCAGGGTCTCGGGCACCCCCAGTGTGACGGCGATGGAGTATACCACGAGCCTGATGTTCCTACCGCTCGAAGGGACCGCCACGCGGGGATTGACTCTCGAGTTCGCCAACCTGGCGACGTCGAGCGGGCTGAGTCACAGCTATCTCGGCTGGGAACTCGGCCGCTCCGGCTGGCGCAGCATCCTGGACGCCGAGACCGAAGACCCTCCGACGCAGGCGCCCTGGCGGCTGTTCCCTGCCGAGGGGGTCCAACTGGCGGTCAATGCCGACGGCGACCCCGACGTGCTCATGCTGCGCGGCGGCTCCACCGACTACGCGCTCGATCTGGAGGGACACCTCGACGGTTGGGAGGACCGGGCGGGGACCCGGCACGAGGTCCGGCGGGCGACGCTGACTCGCCGGGGTGACCAGATCAACGGCGTCACGGTCCAGCACCGTTTCACGGTACCCGAGCCCAGCCGACCCGCCCGTTTCGGGCCGTACGAGCGCGTCATCCTCAGATCGGAGGACGGTGCGATCATCGTCTTCTTCCATACCCGCAGCCCCGAGCTGTTCGGCAACGACTACGCCTGGATGTACGCCGACGGACTGACGCGGCGCTGGACCGCGCTCGAGACCCGAACCGTCGAGGTCGCCAACTCGTCGCAGTTGCGACGCAACGTTCCCATCCGCAGATGGTTCCGCATTCCGGAGCCCGACATCAGGTGCGAGCTCAGCGCCGCGGAACGGATCTTCAACGAGCTGGCCACGGATGCGGGACCCAAGCCATACCACGCGCTGTACTGGGTGAGAGGCTGGATCGAGTTCGCGGGCGAGCGCCGCAGCGTGGAAGGACTGTTGGAGCGAGGCGAAGTATAGCAGGCCCTAGGCCTCGAATGCCTCGATCCGCCTGAGCGCGACCTTCAGCGGCACCCAGGTCCCCAGCAGACAGATCAGCAGCGCCGCAACGCCGCCCCCAACCGAGACCAGCATCGCATCCGCGGACAGACTCGCACCGGTGATCCGCTGCCGAAAGATCGTGAAGACGGGCCAGGACTCGAGTACCAGCACTGCCGCTACCAGCGTGATCGACGACATCATGAAGAGAAGCCCACCGATGCTAGTAGGGATCTGAGCCATGTTCTCGGTCTCGAACTGAGGAAACACGGTGCCGTACGCCAAGGCCATGGCGGCGAGCGCGAAAGTAATGCCGGTGATCGTTACTACGGACAGCGCCATCATGGCCGGACTCACCTTCAGCAACAAGTTCGTGCCGACCGTAAGTGCGATCGCCATCAGCAACAGTGGCGCCGTGCCCACCCAGTACTTGCTCCACAGCAGGTCACGTGCCTTGAGCGGGCTGGACCGCAACAGCCAGAGCGTCCGTCCTTCCAAGCTCAGACCGGGCAACACGAAGCGAGCGGCGACCGCGGATAGAACGAAGCCCGCCAGCCCTACGTTCACGTAGGAGACCATGTGGGCGAAGTAGTAGCTCACACCTTCTGAGTAGATAGGCAACGCTCTGATATTGTAGATGTAAACGACGACCAGCACGGCGAGCAGGATGAGCTGCGACCACTGCGTCGTATCGCGGAAGAAGATGCGAATGTCTTTCAGCATGAGTTCAGCTCGGCTGCTGCCGAACCGCCTGAACATGAAGCGGGTCCTCTTGCCGAACCGGTGACCGGCGGTGTGCTTCAGCGCACCTTCCTGCGAGCGGGTGAAGGCGCGTGCGAAGAAGCGATGGTGGAGGGCGGCTCCGAGGACGATCACGGCGAGGGCGGTGCTCCATAGCAGCACGAGGCTGAACGGATCGAAGCGATCCCGTACGACACCCATGATCGCTTCCGCAGCCCACTCGCTGGGCAGCCAGGGCGAAGTCGGCCCCCTGAGCACGGCCATGAACTCGCCCAGGTTACGGAAGCCCTCGGGCCGGGCCAGGCTCTCCGGCCGCAGGAGTCTGATCAGCAGAACCACGCCGCCGGCGGCGGCGATGGTAATCACGCCGAAGATGTCCTTCGCCCGACGGGCCGGGAACACCCTGACGAGTACGAGGGTCACGAAAGAGCCTACGGCCGCGACGATGAGGAAGAACGGAGCCAAGGAAGCGAGCGAGACCAGGGAGAGCGCGAGCCCATTACCATAGACTCGAGCGTAGGCGAAGAGAATCGGAACGCACATCAAGGCGACCATCCAACTCGAGTGGATAGTCGTCTCGGTCAGCTTGGTCAGGTACAGCTGCTCCCATTCAGAGGGCGCGGCGATCAGCAACTCGAGATCCTTCGAGAGGAAGAATGTCGAGAGTGCCGTGATGATGTTGGAGAGTAGCAAGATGCCCAAGAACGTGAGCAGGATGAGCCCGAGCAGCTTGGCGGCCAGCAGGTCGCCGATGTCCTCGACGCCCTGGAAGTAGCGGAGGATGCGGTAGATGACGCCGTAGGCGATGAGCCAGAAGACGGTGCCGACGACGGCCAGGGTCGCGGTCTTGCCGCCGCCCGAACCCTGGGTCCTGAGGCGGCGTCGTGCCGTGAGACGTTTCGGGCTCAGGATGTGCCAGAACCCGCCCGGTCTCGGACTCACGCGTCCAGCACCTCCAGCAGTTCCTGGACCTCGTGGCCGCCAGTGAGCTTGAGGAAGATCTCCTCGAGGCCGGCGTCACCGGCCTGGGCATCGCGCCGCAGGTCGTCCATCGTCCCCTCGGCACAGATCCGGCCGTCCTGGATGATGGCTATGCGGTCGCAGAGCGCCTCTGCTACTTCGAGCGTGTGGGTCGACATCAGCACGGTGCCGCCCCGCTCGACGAAACCTCGGAAGATGTCCTTCAGCAGCCGCGCCGCCTTGGGGTCGAGGCCGACGAGCGGTTCATCGACCACGATCACAGCGGGCCGGTGGATCAGTGCGGACGAGATGATGAGCTTCTGCCGCATCCCGTGGCTGTATGCCTCGAGCAGCTCATCGCGCCAGGCGGTGAGTCCCCAAACGTTGAGCAGCTCGTCGATCCTGCGTTCCACCCGGGTCCCGTTCTGGCCGTAGAGGCCGGCCACGAACCTCAGGAACTCACTGCCGGTGAGCTTCTCGTAGATGAAGGGCCGATCCGGGATGAATCCGAGCTGGCTCTTGGCGAGCTCCGGGTCGCGCTGCACATCGTACCCCCCCACGAACACCGTCCCCTCGGTCGGCTGGAGAATGCCGGCGATGACCCGGAGCGCTGTCGTCTTGCCGGCTCCGTTCGGCCCCAGCAGCCCGTAGAGCACGCCGCGCGGGATCGTCAGGTCGAGGTTCTTCAACGCGGCGAAGTCCCCGTACTTCTTGGTCAAGTTCTTGAGCTGAATCACCTTTCCTCCACTGAGACCACGTCCAGCTGCAGCAGTCCGATCAGCCGCACCAACTCGACCTGCCGAGCCAGACCGCCTATCACGAAGCGAAGGTGAGAAGCGTCGGCGGGGAACTGGCCTAGCGTCGGATCGACCGGGACCCAGCGATCCAGCCAGACCTCCGGCCAGGCGTGATAGTAGAACCGGTCGCGCACGTACACGAGACCGGCGGCGGTTCGTGCCGGAAGTCCCGCCGAGCGCGCCAGGGCGACGTAGAGGACGGTGTGCTCGTTGCAATCCCCGCGCCGCATTTCGAGCACTTGCCGGGCGCTCGGCACGCTCAGCGTGATCTCCTTCTCCAGACTGTCATACACCCAGCGCGTCAGGCGTTCCGCCGCGCGCAGCGGATCGCGCTCCCCCGCCAATACGGCCTCGACCGTGCGCCGGATCTCGGGGTCGTCGACCTGGATGAGCGGCGTCGACCTCAGCTCGGCGCTCCAATCGGCGCGCGGTGCCGGCAGTCGGTAGCTCACGCTGTCGGGCATCAGCTCCGCCTCGACCACCAGCGTGTCTCCACGCAGGCGCTGGCGTTCGCCTTCCAGATCGAAGCCCTCGAGGTCGACGTTTCCCAGCCGCACCGTGAGTCCGGTGATGCGGTCACCTCGCGGCAGCTGTGCACCGACCGAGATCGCGGTCTGCTCTATGATGTCCGTCGGCTCGAGCGCCGCCGGGATATCGCCGCTCAGCTCGAGCTCGCGATAGGCGTTCCAGGCGAACTCGAACGCCGTCCGCTCTATGGTATACCCCATCGGGCTGGTCGCTTTGACGACCATGCCATCCGGGTCGAGCCACGACTCGAGCTCGACGCCTCCGAATTCCTGCCGCACGTGCCAGGTCGGTACAGTATCCTCGGTCTGGACGACGTAGCCGCCGGTCGACACATCATATTCAACGCTGTCGGGGAGGATCATCGTCTCCTGGCCGAGGACTTCGATCGTCACACGCTGGCGCTCCATTATGCTGGGATCGAACACATCGAAGCGGTACCTCGAGCCCGGCTGCGGATCCTCGCCGAGCGCGAAATGCATCGGCATGATTTGGGGCAAAACAACGGGGCCGTCGGTCGGCAAGGCGAGACTCTGACGATCACCGCCGGCATCGACCTCCAGCTCGAGCAAGGAATCGCCGTTCATGGCGCCGACGACCTCGAAATCGCCGAAATCGGAGCGCAGGGTGAACTGGAAGTTCTCGAGCTGGAGCATCCTATTCAGCTTGATCTCCGTGCGGGCGCTGGCCGGCGCCTGACTGCCGAGCGCGGTTATCCGCAATCGCATCGCGTCTTCGAGCACGAACCCGTCGGTTAGCGTGTCGATCCTGGAGGACGCATATCCGATCGTAGCACCTCCCAACTTGATCGAGTAGAATGAGGCGGCGGGCACGAGGTTGGCTGAGGCCTCGGCCAGGCGGACCTCGATGGGCTGGAAGTATTCGCGCCGGACGTGCCAGGCCAGCACCGCGACCCATGCGACGAGGATCGCGCCCCCGATCAGCTGACTTCGCCGTCGCCTGCTCACCATCCCCCCAGCTCTTCCGCCTTACGGTACATGGCCTGCGCCAATGACGGTTGCTTCTTCCTATCGTGCAGGATACCGAGCGTGTAGTAGGCGCGCGGGCTCGGCTTGAGCTCGACGGAGCGCTCCAGTGCCGCGATCGCCTCGTCGACCTGGTTCAAACGATTCAATGCTTCCCCCAGGTAGAGGTAGGCGCTGGCGCGGTCGGGATCGAGCTCCGCGGCACTGCGCAGCTCCTCCGCCGCTTGCGCGTACAGCCCTTTCTTGAAGTAGACCAGCCCCAGATTCTCCCTCGCATCGGGGTTCTGGGGATCGCTGCGCAACGCCCTGGCCAGTGTGGCTTCCGCCTCACCGTACCTGCCGAGCGATGCCAGGACGGCTGCGATGTTGCACTGCAGGCGCACGTCGTCCGGATCCAGCTCCTCGGCCGCGCGATACTCGGCCAGCGCGCGCTTGTACTCGCCCAGCTGGTCGTACAGCACCCCGAGGTTGTTGCGCGCCCTGAGGTGCCGCGGGTCGAGAGCGAGCAACTCCCTATAGACGCGGACGGCCTCATCCCAGGCACCGTCCCTGCTCAGCTGCTTCGCCCGACGATAGAGGGCTTCGCCGCTCGACCGCGCGCCTGCGGGCTCAGGCATCAGCCACGCTCCGTCTCGGCGGCCAACCAGTCGAGGTACGCCTGCAGGCCGCCGCTGATATCGGCGGCGATGACTTCAGGGACCTCGTACGGGTGCAGCCCGCGCACGCGCTCCGCCACAGCACCTATGTCGGCACGGCGTGCCTTGAGAAGCATCAGCACCTCGTCCGACACCTCGACTTCGCCTTCCCACCAGTAGAAGGAGCGCAGGCCCGGAACGATGTTGACGCAGGCCACCAAACGCTCCTCCAGCAGCTTCCGGGCTAGCGCCTCGGCGCACTGGCCGTCGGGAGCTGTTACAAAGCAGAGGACGAACTTGTTCCGATCAGCCATGCTCAGACAGGGTCGGTACCGGTCGTGGCGCCGGAAGGCACGGTGGGACAACGGGGGGATCGTCTTACCCGCCGAGCAATCTATCGTGGCATCAACTCGCTGTCCACCGGAGGCGATGGTCGGCGGCCGCGCAGCGCCAGGTCGCTCACCGGCTATCGTTCAGCCGTCTCTTCGGCATAGAGCGGCTCGATGAGCTCCCAGTACTTCTCCTCGACGATCCGCCGCCTGACCTTGAGGGTCGGCGTGACCTCACCGGCATCGATACTCAGCTCGCGCGGCAGGAGGGCGATCTTCTTCGGCCGTTCGAACCTGGCGAGATCGGCCAACGAGCCGAGCAACTCGCTCTCCATGAAGTCGATGACCCGCCGATCGCGGACGAGAGCCTCGCGGCTGTCAAACTCCAAGCCGTGCGCGGCGGCCCAACCCTCGAGCGCCCCGAAATCGGGGACGACCACCAGGATGGGAAATCTGCGGCGGTCGCCCAGCATGATCACCTGGTTGACGTAGGGATTGGCCTTGACCCGGTTCTCGATAGGCTGCGGAGCGATGTTCTTGCCGCCGGCGGTGACGATGAGATCCTTCTTGCGATCGGTGATCTTCAGGGACCCTTCATCCGACAGCTCCCCGATGTCGCCGGTGTGAAACCAACCGTCCCGATCGATCGCGGCAGCCGTCGCCTCGGGCATCTTGTAGTAGCCCTTCATCACGTGCGGCCCCCGGGTCAGCACCTCACCATCCTCGGCGATCGCCACCTCCACGCCGGGTAGCGGCTCGCCGACCGTGCCGGGTCTTATTCGCTCCAGCCGGTTGAGCGCGATCACCGGCGAAGTCTCCGTCAGCCCGTACCCCTCGACGATCGGCAGCCCGGCCGAAAGGAAGAAACGAGCCAGGCTCGGGCTCAAGGGCGCGCCGCCCGAGACGAAGAACCTGATGCGGCCGCCGACCCGACTGCGCAGCTTCGAGAACACCAATCGGTCCGCTACTGCATACTGCAGGGCGAGCAGCGGGCCGACGCGCTTGCCCTCGAGTTTCCGATCCAGGCGCCTACCTGCGGCGGCGATCGCCCAACTGAGGATGTTCTCGTGAGCCGGCCCACCCCTCCTTGCCTCCTCCCCGACCAGCGCGTACGTCCGCTCGTAGAAGCGTGGTACCATCGACATTACCGTAGGCCGCACCTCGAGGAGATTGGCGCCGACCGTGCCGAACGACTCGGCGTAGGCGATCGTGGCACCGGCGGAGAACATCGTGTAGTGGCCCGCCATGCGTTCGAAGACATGACAGAGCGGCAGGGCGCTCAACGACGTATCGGTCGTGTCGATCGCCAGCACCGCCAGAGTCGACCGGACGTTGGAGAACAGGTTGTTGTGGGTCAGCATGACACCCTTCGGCTGACCCGTGGTACCGGATGTGTAGAGGACGGTCAACGTGTCGTGGGGATCGGTTGCCAGCGCGCGTGCGCGGTACTCGTCGTCGGGAAGGCTACCGATCTCGCCGTCGCCCAACTCGAGTAGCTGACTGAAGGTCTGCGTGCCCGACGCGCGGCCTACACTCTCATCGTAGACGATGATGTGCTCCAACGATGGGGCATCCGCCTTCGCCGCTCTCACCTTCGCCAACTGCTCCTCGGTCGAGACGAATACCGCCGTCGCCTCGCTATCACGAAGCATGTAGCAGATCTGGTCGACGGGCAGGCTCGGATATAGCGGCACACTGATCGTCCGGCTCATCACACAGCCGAAATCGGTGACCAGCCATTCCGGTCGGTTCTCGGACACGATGGCCACCCGCTCGCCCGGCCCGACGTCCAGCGCCGCCAATCCCGAAGCGACGCGCCTGACGTCCTCGTAGATTCGCTGGTGGGATATGTCTTGCCAGCTACCTGCCTGCTTGCACTTCAGAGCATTGGGCTTGCGATACGAATCGACCGCCTCGAGGAACAACTGGGCGACGTTGCCCTCGGGGCCGTCGGCGGGCGCGCCGGCGATCCGCACGAGCGGCGAACCGGAATCGCCTTCCATGATTATTCTCCGGCGCCCGGGCCGCGTTCGGGGATGGGCCGCTCGACCTCCAGCTCGGCAAGCGTTCGCCGAGCGTGCTCGACGTGAGCTGCGGCTTCCTCGGCATCCGGTGGTTGCCTGAGGAAGGCCCTGAGGTGATGGACGGCGGCGGCTGTGTCGCCGCGGTGCAGGTAGATGAACGCCAGGCCATAGTGGGCGGCGGCCGAGTGGCGCCCGGTGGCGACCGCCTGCTCATAGAACTTCAGCGCTTCGTCGGGCATCCCGATGTGAGTGTAGACAACAGCCATCTGCTCCATTATCTCGGGGTCGTCGGGGCGCTTGCGCAACGCCAGGCGAAAAGACGTGAGAGCTTCGTGGTACTTCTCTTGACCCGCGAGCTTCAGCCCTTCTCGGTAGTAGTCGGGAGGCTCGCCGAGGCCTTTCCCACGTCGCGAGAATGGCCACCAACCCATGCCCTAGAATCCCGAGCCGCCGTGGCGGCTCTGTAAACCGGGTCAGCCGGTTCCGCTGCCGGCCGTCGCGTTGTAGACGACCGCCAGGATCCAGCCACCGACGAAGCCGTAGATGAGCCCCCAGACGAGAGCGAGGAGCGCACCGACGAAGCTCCAGCTGTACCCGAAGTACACGGCCGCCAGGGTCGTGATCGTGTAACCGGCACCGAACCACATCGAGAACAGGGTGGCCACAAAGCCTGCCAACCCCAACACCACGCCACAGCCAAGGCCGAATGCCTTTGCATTCAGTTTCATCGGACCCTCCTTCGGAGATCACGGCGCACGTCAGAAAACATGGTAGCGCCTGCCAAGCGGCGACGCAACGCGGCGCTGCGGAGCGCGTCTGATGTGCGCCAGCTCAACTCTTCTTGCCCGACTTCACCACAGCGACGGGGTCACTCTTTCGTTCGGCTACCGCCGTGCCGCCTTCCCTCGCTAAGACCGTGAGGCCTGAAAGCTGAACCTGATCGAGGTCGACGTCGGTTGCGTCGAACAGCACCAGGCGGCCGCCCCTACTCAGGTGCCGGGCCGCGGCGGCCACGAGCTCGCGGTCCCCGGCGGGTGCTATCGCCGCACCTCGCAGCCTGGACTCGACGAGTGGGAACCGCGCGTCCGAGAGAACGCGACTGATACCGTGCTGTTCGTCAGAGTCATCCGGTGTGGTGCGAAGGACGATCAGTTCCAGCTCGGGCGCCAGTTCGGCGACGGCGGCCGCCGCATGGGCCAGCCGCTCATCGAGCAGCAGGTAGTCCCGTTCCTGCGCCATGCCGCTCAGCGCCACGATCTTGAGTGCGAGCTCTTCGTCATCGAAGGCCGGGCTCGGCGCTCCAGGCACCTCGGGCTCGCGCCTCAGGTCGGCCACGCCGTTCGTGACGGGAAAGTCGTGTCTGCAGTTGGGGCAGCCCAGCCATCCGGCGATGACCCGGCGAGCCTCGACCTGCTCCACGAGCAGTACGAGGCCGAAGGCGGGGCCGCAGTGCGGGCAAGTGAGCAGGTCGGTCAGCTCAAAGCGCACGCTGCACTTCGGCCATCGCCCAGCGGATGAGGATGTCGCTGGCCAGCTTGATGTCCTCCCTGCGCGAGTCCTCGTCCGGGCGGTGGCTGACTCCTCGCAGGCTGGGAATGAAGAACAGGCCGGCGGGCGCGACGTGGGCGATGCTCATGGCGTCGTGCGCCGCCATCGAGACCATGCGCATCCATTCCACGCCCGCCTTCTTACAGATCTCCTCTAACCGCGAGGTTACGTCCTCCGACATGGGCATCGGTCGCACGTTCGAGATGGGGAACATCTCGAGACCGACACCCGGCGCGCGTGGACCCGTAGTAGCGACCAGCTCCTTGAGACGGCGGGCGATCTCGTCCTGATCACGGTCGGTCGGCGCGCGGTGCTCGACGATCGCCCACGCCTGACTCGGGATCACGTTGGCGACACCGGGCTCCACCCCCATCGCCCCGCAGGTGATGACCCCGTTGTTGACGCCGCGCACGAGCTGCGGGAGACGGCCGACCATCCCGGCGATGGGAACCAAGGCGTCGCGGCGTTCCCGCATCGGCGTCGTACCCGCATGGTTGGTCTCGCCCACGCTCTCCAGACGCCAGCGCCTGATCCCCGATACGTGTGTCACGAGCCCGACCCGCTTGCCGGCGTCGATCAGCTGTCGCCCTTGCTCGATATGGGCCTCGGCGTAGGCCGCGATCTCGATCGGCGGCTTGTAGACGAACCGCGGCACCAGCTCGCCGGTCTCGCGGCTACGCCTCAGCTTCTTCTGCAAGCCGCGCTCCGCCAACACCTCAGCCAGCATCACGCCGTCCCGGTCGCGTAGCAACGGCTCGTCCTCGGCGACCTTGCCGGCGAAGGCGCGGGAGCCCCACAGCCCATTTCCGAACCGGTAGCCCTCCTCGTCGGCCCAGATCGCCACTGCGATCGGCGCCTTGCGGTGCTTCTGCAGGACCTTCTGCATCGCCGCCAGGGCGGCGGCGACGCCCAGGGCACCATCGAGCCAGCCACCGTTGGGAACGCTGTCGAGGTGAGATCCCATCACCACGTAAGGTCCGGGGCCGTCACCGTTGACGAGGAACGTGTTGCCGGCCTGGTCGCGAACGCTCTTGACGCGACGGGAGCGCGAGAACGCCGCTACGGCAGCCGCGTGCGCCTTATCCTCCCAATCGCTGAGGCCGAGCCGCGTGACCCCGTCTTTACTGGCGCTGATCCCCTTGAACTTCTTCAAGTGCTGATGAATCATAGTCCGCTCACCCGGTCGCCGGAGGCCGCGCCTCGCGCCTCCACCCCATCCCCGACCCGGCGGTCACCGCTCAGACCCGGCGTCCCGCGGGGTTCGCTCTGATGACTACTTCCTCCACCGCGACCTCTTCAGGTTGTGCCAAGGCGAAGAACACGGCCTCGGCGACGGCAGTCGGCTCGAGCATCTCCGCCCGCGAGGGAAGATCCGCACGGCTGTCGGGCTCGAATCGATCCCACAGCGGGGTGTTCACCGCCGACGGCTCGATCCAGGTCGTTCTCAGCCCCGTGCCGCGCAACTCCTCGACCAAGACCTCGTGCAGGCCGCGCAGTCCGAACTTGGCGGCCGAGTAGGCCGCGTTACCCGGAAGGGCCCTGCGCCCCGCCGCCGACCCTACGTTCACGATGTGCCCGGAGCGGCGAGCGAGCATGCCCGGCAGGCAGGCACGTATCAGCTCGAACGGAGCACGCAGATTGACCGCCAGACTCCGCTCGAAGATATCACTCCCGGTTTCCCCGAACGACGCCAGCTCGAAGAACCCCGCGTTGTTGACCAGGACATCGGGTCCGGTGCCCCAAAGCTCCTGCAGGCGGTCGGGGAACCCCTCGATGAACCGCCGCTCGGTGACGTCACCGACGAGTGGGCGAGCGTCGAGCCGCGCTGCCAGCTCTTGCAGCGGCTTCGACCTGCGGCCGATCAGCAACAACTCCGCACCGGCCTGGGCCAGGCGCTCCGCCACGGCGCGGCCGATGCCGCCCGTCGCACCGGTGAGCACGACCCTCGCAGCCGAGAGCTCAGCTCCCATCCTCGTCACGGACGGAAGGAGTGCGAAGCGACGAGCCGCAGGAACTCGTCCCTCGTCCGCTGGTCCTTGCGAAAGACGCCCTGCACCGAGCTGGTGATCGTGCGCGAGTTCTGCTTCTCGACCCCGCGCATCATCATGCAGAGGTGGGCGGCCTCGACGACGACGCCGACGCCCTTCGGCTGGACGGCGTCCTGGATCGCCCGCGCTATCTGATCCGTGAGCCGCTCCTGCACCTGTAACCGCCGGGCGAAGACCTCGACGATGCGCGGAAGTTTGCTGAAGCCGATGATCTTGCCGTCGGGAATGTAGGCGATGTGCGCCTTGCCGTAGAAGGGCAGCAAATGGTGCTCGCACATCGAATAGAGCTCGATGTCCTTGACGACCACCATCTCATCGTGATCGGCCTCGAAGATTCCGCCTCCGATGACCTCCTCAACACTCATCTCGTAGCCACGCGTGAGCCACAACAGAGCCGCCTCGACCCGCGCCGGCGTGTCGACCAGGCCCTCACGCTCCGGATCTTCGCCGAGCAGCTCCAGCTGCGTCCGGATCAGCTCACGCAGTCGCCGCCCTGCGCCCCGGGGCTCAACCGCTCCGCCTCGCTCGACCGCCGAACCCATTTCGCGCGGCATCATCTCAACCCTCACTCCCCACGATACTCGACCAGGTTGCGATCCGATTCCGATACCACCACTCGCTCCAGCATCCCGGTCGGCAATACAGCGGCCAATCGATCCCATACCTGGACCGCGATGTTCTCCGCCGTCGGAATCACCCCTTCCAACCACGATACGTCCACGTTCAGATTCGCGTGATCAACATCCCGCAGCACCACCTCTTCAACCGTCTGCTTCAGCCGCTTCAGGTCGAAGACGTAGCCCGTTCGCGGATCCACCTCACCTCTCAGCGTCACCTCGAGCCCGTAGTTGTGACCGTGGCCGGTCGGGTTGTTGCAGAGACCGTAAACCTCCCGGTTCTCCTCGTCCGATAGGTCGGGGTTGTGCAGGCGGTGGCCGGCACTGAAGTGGAGCCGCCGTGTCACACGGACGATGGGCATAGGTTAGCTAGCTCACAGGCAGCCGGGGAAAATGGTGCCAGAACCCCGCAAGTTAAGGGATCGCGCGTGGTAAGTCGCCCTAACTTACCACGTCGCTTGGGATAGTGCCAGTTGTGCCCCTCGACACAGGTGTCGGGCGTAAGGCGCCGCACAAAAAAGTCGGCCCCCGATACTTCGGAGGCCGACACAGCGAAGGTCGGACCGCAGGGCATTCAATTGAAGCCCTCCTGCAACCGGTGGTGCCTTCCCTCCGACGTTCCGCCTTCCCAGCCGGGCATGACGTCTGTCGAAGAAGCAAGGCCCGCACATTCTCGTGTTGGCTCAAGAATGGGTCGCTGCGGCCCTGCACTCGCTTACACCCATAGTAATGCGGGTCCGAAATAACGTCAATTGAACAAATACCGAAGAGCAAGGTCAGTGCGTGGCGAACCTGATCGCCATCATGACGAGCGAGCCGAGGAGGAACATCAGAGTATTGATGGGCCGTCCGTGTGCCTGCCCTTCGGGCAGTAAGTCTGCGGCACCAACGTAGAGGAAGGAACCGCCGGCGAGCGAGAGGAGAATTCCGAGCAACTCGTTAGAGATGCTTTTGAAAGTGAAGTAACTGACCAGGACGGCGAGCGGTGTCACCATCGCAAGCGCGGTAGTAACGATTGCGGCGCGTTGCCCCGGGACGCCGGAGTGGTAGAGAGCGGACATGGCGGCGATTCCGACGGGCAATTTGTGTGCGATGACGAGCATCGCTGCGACGGAGCCGATCAGCGCGCCGGCCGTCAGACCGGCGCCGACGGAGACGCCGTCGACGATCGAGTGGAGCGCGAGGCCGATCACTACGAGTGGCCCGACGGCCTGGGCTGCGTGGTCGTGATGGTGCTCATCGAGAGGCGCATCGCCGCGTGCGTGCACGTGCGGGATGAAGTGGGCCTCGACGAGATACAAGAGGATGAACGCGACGAGGGCCCATACGAGACCTTTCTCCGCGCCTACGAGCTCCACCGCACGTGGCAGGAGGTGCAGCAACGCGCCACAGACCAGCAGGCCGGCTGCAAAAGCGATCAGCTCGGCGGTGTGCCTGATCGTCCAAGGCTCGAACCGGCGAACCAGCCAGACGCCGACCAGCATTCCCAGTGCGGTGAGCAGGGCAAACCCGATGACAGCCGCCAGTGGGGCGGCTCCACTCGACTCCTCCAACAGAGCAAGCAGGCACAGGGTTGGTCTGACCGACATGCGCAGCTCCATGTACCGGGCGGTTCGGCTGATCTCCAGCGGCAAAAGATACGAGGACCCCTCGACGCTCGCCAAGGATAGGGTAAGAGGCCAGGCGAGTCGTCGCCTTTCGGCCGCTGGTCGCAGCAGCGCCGGCAGTGGGCGCGCCCGCCAGGCTGGCTACAAACAGCTTGACACCCGCCCATGCAAGGGGTAGCGTGACAATGTGATTGGACTCTTGAGGCGTGCCGTTGCACTCGTCTTGGCGGTCGCCCTGCCGGCTGTGGTGGGGGCCCGGATCGTCCTGGACATACGAGCAGCCCCACACAATCGACCGCACGTCGAAACGAAGCACGGCGGGTCGTGTGCCGACGGCCATGATGAGAGGCTCTGCGCCCTAGTCTTCGGCACGCCCTGGTCGGACGCGGCGCCGACTCCGCGAGTCGACTTGTCCGCACCGCCCGAGTTCGCCGTGCCGCCCGTGGTCCGCCACTGCGACTACGAGGCCCAGATCCCGCTCGCCGTCGCCCGCGCCCCCCCAAGCTTCCTGACACTCGCGTAGATCGGCAGACGCCGATCGCCCACGCCGTACTCACCGCCACACCACTGCAGTCAGCCGCTGCGTCGGTCGTGGCCGGGCGAATGTTCAGTCAAGCGCGGGAAAGAGGAAATGCACAAGAAACGTCTTGGCATCTGTCTGCTCTTCGGCCTCAGCCTTTCAGGTATCGCGCCTGTCACCCTACCGGCTCAGGAGGCGCGGGTCGACAGCCTCGAGGCCCGGATCCGGGAGCTCGAGGCGCGACTCGACAGCCTTATGGCCGTCCTGGCGCGCGGTGAGATTCCCGACACCGCTGCCGAGGCGGCGGCGGGTGAGCTGGAAGCGCTACGTGCCGCTCTGCAGGCGGCGGCGGCCGAGCAGCCACCGCCTGACACGGCGGGCGAGCAGAGGAGTCGGGTGCGGAACCTGAACGTCCTGAACCCGGAGATCAGTGTAACTGGTGATGTTGTGGGAGCTTACACAGCCCCGGCCGAAGGGCGCAACAAGTTCACCGTTGTACCTCGGGAGTTCGAGTTCGGCTTCCAAGCGGCGCTCGACCCCTATAGCTACACCAAGGTCTTCGTGGCCTACGAGCAAGGTTTGACGATCGCGGGCTACCCGGACGAAGAGGAAGGTGACGGTGAGTTTCAGGTCGAGGAAGGATACTTCTACTACATCGGGCTGCCGATCGGACTGAAGCTGGGGAGGTTCCGCCAGGAGGTCGGGCTATACAACCGCTGGCACTCGCATGCGCTGCTCGAGATCGACCGTCCTCTGCCGACAGTGGCGTTCCTGGGCGATGACGGGCTGATTCAGGCCGGTCTCTCGCTGACACTCCCGGTCCTCACCACGGGTGCCGGCACTCAGATCGGTACGCTGGAAATCACGCGCAGCGAGAACGAGGCGCTGTTCGAGTCGGCGAAAGAGATCAGCTTTCTGGGCAACTTCCGGAGTTTCTGGGACCTGGGTCCGAGCACCTACGTGCAGTTCGGCGCCACCGGTGTGTATGGAGAGAACAATGACGTCGATGCCCCGGATGGACCGTTCGATGCGGGCCTGCTGGCATTCGATGTCTCCTTCCGCTGGCGGCCGCCGCGGCAAGCCATGTACAAGGACTTCAACCTCAAGGCGGAGTATTACTTAGCCAGGCGTGAGTTCGCCGGGAGCAAGCTGACGGGAGACGGCGGTTACGTCCAAGCCAACTACCGGCTGAACCGGCGGTGGATCGTCGGGTTTCGGGCTGACTACCTGGACGACTACGGTGTGGGCGGCGAGTTCTACCAGCTGGTGCCCAGCCTGACCTGGTGGCAGACCGAGTGGGTGTTCTTCCGGCTTCAGTACAACTACCTGAAGCCGGAGAACGGAGACGGTAGCCACACCGTTCTGCTTCAGACTATCTGGTCGGTGGGACCGCATCGGCACGAGGAATACTGATGCGCTGCCGAAGGCCGATGGGATACGATATGCGGTCTCGCCGGGGCGAGGCCCAACACGGCAGGAGACGAGAGATGGTAGTATGTAAAGGGCGTAGATGTTCCTGGCATGCGATCCGCAACGCGGCCATGTGCCTGCTCGGAATCTTGCTTTTAGCAGCGGAGCCGGCGCACGGTCAAGGAGTTCGCCACCGTCAGCGACGACATGGGCAGCAGGGTCGGCTTCTGGTCATAGCATCGTTGCCCACGTTCGCGTCGATCGCGCGGGACTTGACGGGTGATCTCGCCGACGTCGAGGCGATCGCCCGCGGTGATGAGGATCCGCACTACGTCCAAGCCCGGCCGAGCTACGCGGCCAAGGTGGGGAGGGCAGACCTCTTCGTGACCACGGGGCTGGACTTGGAGATGTGGGCGCCGGCGGTGATCGACCGAGCCAACAACCCGCGGGTCGTCGAAGGCGCCGAGGGGCACGTGATCACCTACCCTGGGGTCAAGATGCTCGAGGTTCCCGAAGACTTGTCGCGCTTCGGCGGGGATGTCCATGCTTTCGGCAACCCTCATATTCATACGGACCCGGTCAACGCGATCGTTATCGCGGAGAACATCCTCAGGGGCCTTACGCAAGTCGATCCGGCGAACGCCGAGGCTTACGAGGCGAATTTCCGCGATTTCAAGGATCGGGTGATGCGGCGGCTGTTCGGTGACCAGTTGGTCGAGATGCTGGGCGCCGAAGCCATCTACCGGCTGGCGCGGAACTACGAGTTCTGGGACTTCGCGCGCAGCCAGTCGTTCCAGGGTCGGCCGCTGACCGACTATCTGGGCGGCTGGCTGGCCGAGGGTGAGCCGTTTCGTGGCCGACGAATGGCGTGTTACCATAAGAACTGGGCGTACTTCGGCGCGCGGTTCCAGGTCGAGTGCGCCGTTTTCATCGAGCCGAGACCCGGCATTCCGCCCACCCCCAGTCACCTGGCCGAGGTCGTCGGGACGATGCGTGACGAGCATATCCCGGTGCTCATGGCGGCGAACTACTTCAGCCACAGCCAGGTGGAGCAGGTGGCCTCGCGAACGAACGCGCGGCCGGTGATCGTTCCGCTCGACGTCGAGGGGGCGGAAGGTGTGGACACCTACTTCGATCTGATCGACCTCTGGGTCGCGAGACTGTCCGAGGCGTTCCTGGCGTTGGAGCAGGGCGAGAACCGCGAGTGAGAGAGCTGAACCGGAGGTACCGCCCGGGATCGGGCACGACCGGGCCGAGGCTCGTGTGAGGCTGAGACGGGCCCGGTCGCCTCTACGAACCCGCTGACGGCAGAGACAAGATGCTGGAGCTGATGCTACCGGCCCTCGTGGCCTCGCTGATCCTGGTCGCGATCCACGCCTACCTGGGCATCCACATCATCGCCCGTGGCGTGATCTTCGTGGACCTTGCACTCGCACAGACGGCTGCCATGGGTTGGGCGGCCGCGAGCCTCGGACTCGGCAGCACGTTGGGCGGCTGGCTGGGCATCTCCGAGGGCGCGGCCGGCTACGCCGTTGGGCTGGCCGCCACGCTGGTTGCCGCCGGACTGTTCAGCGTGACGCGGATGGAACACGACTACATACCGCAGGAGGCGATCATCGGGATCGTCTACGTGGTCGCCACGGCGGCGACGATCCTGCTCGCCGCGCAGGCGCCGCGCGGCGCCGAGCACGTCGAGGAGCTGCTGACCGGCACGCTCCTCTGGGTGAGCTGGCCGCAGATCTGGAGGACGGCGGGCGTTTACGCGGTGATCGCCGCGCTCCACTGGATCTTCCGCGAGCGGTTCATGACGATAACGCTGAACCCTGCGGAAGCGCGGCGCCGAGGTTGGCGGATGGCCGGGTGGGACTTCTTGTTCTACGCGCTATTCGGTCTCGTCGTCACGCTGTCGGTGGCGATAGCCGGAGTGCTGGTGGTCTTCAGCTTCCTGGTCATCCCGGCGGTTATCGCCTTCCTGTTCACCAACCGACCCAGCCGGCTCATCGGCATCGCCTGCGTTGCCGGTACTGTGGCGACCGTGGTCGGGCTCTACGGCTCCTTCGAGACGGACTGGCCGACCGGTCCGACGGTGGTCGTCGCCTTCGCGGTCGCCCTGCTGCTGGCTTTCGTGCTGCGCATCGTGTTGCGACGCTTCGGCGTGCCAACGGTCGTCAAGGTGGCAGCGGCGGGCGACGATTAGCGCGGGTTCGCCGGGGATTGGGCCCCGGTCACTCGCGACGGCTGACCCAGGCGCTTCTACGATCGTAGAAGCGCCATGGCTTTTCGGTACCCTTGGTGATGCCGACACGGGTGGCGCGCACCAGCGCGCGCCTCGGGACCGGCTCGCCCTCGGCGACGAAGAGGGGAGGCTCGGTCAAGCGGTGCCGCTGGAGGCTCGGACGGATGGCCAAGGCCTGGGTCAGTTTGGCCGGGCCGGAGGTGAGCTGGCGATCCGGCCGGCCGCGGCGGCGGCGCCGGATCGTGGCGAGCCCGTCCACCGGCTCCAGTGCGCGGATCAGCACGGCGGCGGGGTAGCCCTCAGGTCCCACGACTACGTTGAGGCACCAGTGGATCCCGAAGTTGAGGTGGATATAGGCGGTGCCCGGCGGCCCGAACATGGGGTCGTTGCGGGCGGTGTGCCCGACGGAAGCGGCGGCGTGGGAGGCCGGGTCGTGAGGGCCGGGATACGCTTCCGTCTCGACGATGCGGCCGACGCAGCGTGCACCGCGGCAATCGGAGACCAAGTGCGCCCCGAGCAGCTCCCGAGCCACGGTCTCGGCGGCCCGGTCGAAGAAGGAGAGCGCCAGGGGCGGGTAGGGTCGACTCACGCGTCGCCGGCTTCCCGCTCCTCCCGGCGCGCCTCGAGGACGCGCTCGGCACGGCTGCCGGGCAGGATTTCCCTCACCCGCTCGGGCTCCTCATCGAGAACGCGAAACGTGTCGGTACCGAACGCCTCGACGAGGGTCTCGGCGGTCCGCACGCCGACTCCCGTGTAGCCGGTCAGGTGTGAGACGATGGACCGGGCGTCAGCGGTCGCGGCGCGAGGCGGCCCGGTCCCGGCTCTCGTGCCGCTCGGCTTGCTCTGACCCTCGAACAGCGGCGGCGGCGCCTGAGGCGGCCGGTAGCGGCCCCGCGTGCCCCAGCGGCCGCGAATCGTCGCGCGGGGCGCACCGGGCAGCGGGGCCGGCGTCACTCCTGACGCCTTCGACTCCTCCGCCGCTTCCCGCTTGATGGGCGCTTTCGCAGCCCCGCTCTCCTCGGTCCCCGGCGCGGCCGACTCGGCGGTCGGCGTCAGCTCGGGCGCCGGTTCACGCCTCGCTTCAGGCTTCGCCTCGACCTCTGGCGCCGCGACGTCAGCCTCCGACGCCGCGGCCACGGCGTCGGGTGGCGCCGCCGACGGTGCTTCGCGACGGCGTCTCTCCCGCGGCGCACGTGAGCCACGATCGTCCCTACGCCGATGGCGCTCGCCAGGGCGCCGTGCCGCGGCCCGACTATCGTCGCGCCGCTTCCCTCGACGAGGCTTCGGGTCCCGCGCTCGTGACGACCCGCCTGTCCTGGCTTCCTGTCGGCCGCGCGCCTCGCGGGCGTCCTCCCCTCCGCCTCGCGGCTCCCGCTCGCCTCTCTTCGGCCGGCGGGCCTCTTCCCTCCGCCGCTCTGCCGTGGTGTCCCTGGGCTCCGGCGACCGAGCCCGGGCGCTCTTCGCCGCCTCGGCCTCCGGGCGCCTCGCCTCTCGCCCCGCCTGCGTCTCCGCGGCGGCCTGCGCCTGCCCCGCCGACGGCTCCTCCGCGCCACCGAACAGGAAGCGTGCCAGCCGCTTCACCGTCGACTCCTTCTGGGCCGCCGACTTCTGGGCCGCCGACCTCTGGGCCGCCGACTTCTCGGCCGCCGACTTCTCGGCCGGCGCCGCGGCCTGGGCGGCCTTGCGGCGCCGCGCTCCCCGCTTCGGTCGCCCGACATGGTAGTTCCCGTTCGGACCTCTGTTCAGCTCGATCGCGCCTTGCTCCTCGGCGGCCTGCAAGAACTTGCTGAACTTGCTGAAGCCGAGCTCGCCCTCATCGAACGCCTGATCGAGCTCGAGGATGCGGCGCTTCACGTCGCTGTCGCGGACCGACGCGCTCTCGTCGTCGAGCAGGCTCCCGAGCGCCCGGTCGAGCAGATCGAGCGCGCGCTTCATCGTCAGCTTGGGCCGCGCCCGAGCCGTGCTCTGTTCGCCCGCGGGCTTACCGCTCGGCTGAGCCTCCTTCTCCCGAGGACCACGGCTCCACCGGCCCTCCGGCTTCGCCGGCCGTTTCTGTGGAGCTTCCTGCCGCCGCGGCGCGGCGGCGCCCTTCGCCGGCGCTCCCGCGCCGGGCGCCACGCCATACTGCCCATTCTCCATCTTCTGGATCGAGACCAGCCCTCGGGAGGCGGCTTCGACGACAAAACGATTGAACTTGTTGAAGCCGTGCTCCTTCTCGTTGAACGACGGGTCGATCTCCAACATCACCTGCTTAAGACGGTCCGACCGCATGGTGTCGCCGCGCTCGACCATCCGCTCCACCGCCTTGCCCACCAGCAGCCAGGGATCGTGGCTCTCGATCTGCAGATCGCTGGTCTTGCTCAGCCCGGAGAGCGACGTATAGCTGTAGTATTCGTCGCAGTTCTGCACCAACAGATCGGAACTCGATTCCTGGATCCCCACTCCGATCACGTACCTGCCGTACTCCTTCAGCTTGAGGACCAGGCTCGAAAAATCGCTATCGCCCGACATCAGGATGAAGGTCTTGATCTCCGGCCGCACAAACACCAGCTCGAGCGCGTCGATCGCCAACCTGATGTCCGTCGCGTTCTTCTTCGACGAGCCATACGCCGGCGCGAAGATCAGGTCGATCGACGCCTCCGACAGCGGCACGATGTACTGCGGGTAACGACGCCAGTCGGCGTACGCCCGCTGTACCGCCACCTTGCCGCGTATCACGTCGGAGTTCAGAAGGTTGCGCAGCTCCTGGCCGAGATTCGACCGGATACCCATCGTGACATTGTCGAAGTCGATGAGCAGCGCAGCCTGCTGGGGTTCTCCGATGTCGGAGCGCGCCTCACTCCAGTGCTCAGGTGAGTCCTGTTGCATTTCCATGCCTCTCTTAACTCCTTGTCATACAACACATTAGGGCCACAGGAGAGGCAGCTACGCCGGCGTGGCGCGAGGGGCGTTCGAATCGCAGGTCGATCGGAAGGCGCTTAGCTGGCTGGCAACGGCGCCGAGGTCCGGTGGAGATCACTCCACGCGGGTCCAGCAGCCGTACCCGCCTCGCCCTTCCGCTTCGCACACCGCTCGGGCGACGTTGGCGTCCTCTGCTCTCTCAAAGGACGAGACTATTCCCGACGCGCCGCGCGCTCGGCCCGGACCATGCGGGCGAGCTCCACGCGTCGGACTTTGCCGCTCCCCGTCATGGGGAACGAGTCCACGAACCGGACGAGGTCCGGGACCTTGTACTGGGCGACCTGTCCCCGGCAGAATTCCTTGATCTCGTCGCCGGTTACGATGGCGCCCTCCAGCGGCACGATGCAGGCGCAGATGAGCTCCCCGAGGACTTCATCCTCCACACCGACCACCACAGCTTCCAGGACCGCCGGGTTCAGCCGCAGCACGTCCTCCAGCTCGCGCGGGTAGATCGTGTAGCCGCCGCGTGTGATGGTGTCCTTCTTGCGGCCAACCACGTGGAGGTATCCATCCTCGTCCACCATGCCGAGGTCGCCGGTGAGGAAGAAGCCGTCCTCGGTGAACGAGCGGCTGGTCTCATCCGGCTGCCTGAGATAACCTTTCATTACGTTGGAGCCGCGGATCGCCAGCTCACCCACCGACTCGACGGGTAGCGGCGAACCGTCATCTCCGAGCACTCGCACTTGCACACCTTCGAGCAGACGACCGGCGGTGAAGTTGCGCTTCTCGGGCGAGTCGTCATGCCGGGTAAGCGACACCCACGGTGACGTCTCCGTCAGACCGTACGCGACCTCGAGGTCCGGGATCAGCCGCTCGCGAACTTCGCGGGCCAGCCTATCGAGCACCGGCGCGCCCGCAATGATACCGGTACGGAGGCTCGAGAGATCGAGCTCGTTGATCGCCTCACTCCGCAATTGCATGACGAACATAGTCGGCACACCGTGAAGCACCGTCGCCCCCGTCTCACTTGCCAGCCGGAGCGTCTTCGCCGCATCGAAGCTGGCGACCGGGACGACGGCGGAACCGACACTCAGTGCCGCGATCAGTGCGCCCAACCCGAAGATATTGAACATCGGGACCGCCAACAGCGTGACGTCCTGCGCCGTCATCTTCAGAGCCTCCGCCAGCGCACCGTTCGCCTGCAGCAGATTCGTGTGCGTCAGCATCACGCCCTTCGGCTTGCCCGTCGTGCCGGCTGTATAGAGAACGGCGAACACATCCTCATCAGGGTTGACCTCAGCCGGCGGTACGTCTCTACCCTCACCACTCGAAACCAAATCCTCGAACTGGAAGATCCGGTCGTCGTACCACAGGTCCTCCTCCCCCACCGTCACCATGTACTGCAAGTCCGGCAGACCGAACTGCATCCGCTCGAACAGCTCCAGGTTGTCCTGTCCGTCGTACTCCTCGACCACGATCACGACCGACGACTCCGAGTTCCTCAGCATGAACTGGAGCTCGTGTGGGGCGTAGGCGGGGTTCAGTGGGACGATGGTAGCGCCCAGCTGCGCGGCGGCAAGCACCGAGACGACGAACTCGGGACCGTTCGGCAGATCGATCGCCACCCGGTCACCCGCGCCCACCCCCAGGTTGTGCAGGGCCGCGGCGAGGGCACGTGCCTGAAGCCGGGTCCGCTCGTAGGAAAGCGTCTCTTTCCCGGTTCTCACCAGAGGTCTATCGGGATCCTCGGTTGCGACGCGCTCGACCAGGTCTTGCACCGACAGATCTGCGAAACGGGCTTGTGCGGCGATGACTCCCTCCGTAACGGAAATTACGAAACTATGTAATTTGCTTACAAATGGCCGGCCCGTCAAACCCGCCTGCCGTCTAACCGAAGAGCACCGAGCGGACCAGCTCCTCCGGCACCGCATGGGTCCAATCGCCGTCCGCTGAGGCCGCGACGCGGCCGATCTCGCCGATCAACGTATAGCGCACCCGTCCACCCGCCCGCTTCTTGTCCCGTTCCAGGGCCTCGAAGAACCGGGTAACATCGACCTCGTCATCCAGCTCCACGGGCAGGCCGGCCGCTGTGAGAGCCTCGCGAACGCGCTCCGGCACCCCCTTCCGGGTCACCCCCGCCGCGGCGCCGATCGCCGCCTCGAGCGCCATTCCGACGGCGACAGCCTCGCCGTGGAGCCAGGCGTAGCCGGAGATGGCCTCCTGGGCGTGGGCGACGGTATGGCCGAAGTTGAGAACTTTCCTGTAGCCGCTTTCCCGCTCGTCGCGACTCACCACGTCGGCTTTGATCTCCACCGAGCGCGCGATGAGATCGGTTAGCCGGTCGGGTTCCCGGCTGAGGAGTTCCTCCAGGCCATCGACGATCGACTCGAAGTACGCCGCGTCGAGGATCAGACCGTGCTTGAAGGCCTCTGCAAGGCCCGAATTGAACTGCGGAGCCGGCAGGGTCCTCAGCACCGCTGGATCGGCGAGGACGAGTCTCGGTTGGTGAAAGGCACCCACCAAGTTCTTACCCGCCGGCGTATCGACGCCCGTCTTGCCACCCACAGAGCTGTCGAGCATCGCCAGCAGGGTGGTCGGTATCTGGACCAACGGCACGCCGCGCATGAAGGTGGCGGCCACGAAGCCTCCCAGATCACCCGCGACACCGCCGCCCAGCGCGACCACCGCCGAGTCACGTCCCAGACCAGCCTTCAGCATCCCGTCGATCAACTCGCTCCAGCTCTCACGGCTCTTGTTCCACTCACCCGCCGGGAACTTGAGCAGCGTCCCCTCTAACCCTTCGGCGGCCAGCGAACCGAGCACCCGCTCGCCATACAACCCGGCGACCTGCGTATCAGCGATGACCGCATAGCGGTACGCGGGGCAGGCGGCGGCAATCAGAGCGCCGGCATCATCGATGAGGCCCTCGCCAACCCGTACCTCGTATGAGGTCGGCGTGGCGGCGTCGCCAAACTCGACCGCTATCCGCCGACCGCCTCGCTCTTGCCGCTTCATCGTTCGTCGCTGGTTGCAGAGGACATGCAAAGCATCGTTCAAGGTCGAGCGATGAAAGGTAGTGAAGCGTGATTGGAGTATCAAAGGGTGGGGGTCGCGAAGATTCCGATTTGACTACAAATGTTTCCATCCGCGATGGTTGTCCGGCCTCCTCAAAAAGGATTTACAAAAACCTTTCTTTTTTTTTATTTTGGTCATATCTTGATGCGAGTTGTGATTCAGTGTGGTTCGGGCGGAGGTGCGGATGGAGAAATCGATCGCCTTCACCACGACTGCGCTCGATGAACTCCGACAGGAGGGGTTCCAATAGGAAGCACTGGAGCACGAACGGCTCGCGCGTTAACGCTGGACCGTCGCGCAAACGGGCTTCGCATAGGATTCGCCTTCAACATCAAGCCGGCGGACGGCGCATCGTCGTCGGAAGCGGCTGAGTCGACCTCGAGATTTCCCTTCGACCCGGCATCCAGCAGAGCGGCAGTCATCGGAGCGGGGAACGGCAACCCTGCGTTGGATGACACGTACGCCGAGTGGGACGACGAGGAGACGATAGCGGCGATCGAGAGCGCGCTATCGGCGCTGGGTGAGGTGGTCAGGCTGGAGGCCGACGCCGACTTCCCGATCAAGTTGCGGGCTGTCGACCCGGATATTGTGTTCAATTTCGCGGAAGGCCTGGGTGGGCCGAGTCGTGAGTCGCACGTGCCCGCCTTCTGCGAGTTTTGGGGTATTCCGTATACCGGCAGTGATCCCCTGACGTTGGGGGTTTGCCTCGACAAGGCGCGGACGAAAGAGACCCTTACCCACCACGGGATACCCACGCCCGAGTTCCAAGTTGTGGAAAGCCCTGGGCAGCTGAGCCGCGGGATCGAGCTGCCGCTCATCGTGAAGCCGCTTCACGAGGGCTCGAGCAAGGGCATATCCCAGCGATCCTTCTGTGCCACCTGGTCCGACGTGGAGGCGGAGGTCAGCCGGGTGGTCGAGCGGTACAACGAGCCCGCCATCATCGAGAGGTTCCTGAGCGGACGTGAGTTCACGGCTGCGGTCCTCGGGAACGATGGCGACGGGCAGGTCCTGCCGATCGTTGAGCTGGACTTTGCGACGCTTCCTGCGGACGCCTACCCGATCTACGGCTTCGAGGCCAAGTGGGTGTGGGACCGTCCGGAGAAGCCGCTGGACATCTTTCAATGTCCGGCGCGGTGCTCGCCGCAGTTGCAGCACCGGATCGAAGAGATCGCCATGGCAGCGTATAGGACTCTTCGCTGCCGCGACTGGGCCCGGATCGACATCCGCTGCGACGGGAGCGAGAACCCCCACATCCTGGAGGTCAACCCGTTGCCTGGCGTGATTCCGGACCCGGCCGCGAACTCGTGCTACCCAAAGGCGGCCCGGGCCGCAGGGCTCTCATTCGATGAGGTGATCCTGACCGTCGTGCGGGCCGCCGCCGCGCGCTATGGCCTTAGAGTCCCGGACTGAGCAAGAAGCCGCAAAGAGCGCGAGCCCGGTAGCCGCGGAACCGACACGGTCGGGTTCTGGGCGAATCGCCGTGCTGGTGGATGAGATCGCCGAGCTGGAGGCCGTTGGCGGTGAGCGGATAGCGCCGGCCCAATCCACGCTCCGGATCATCGCCGCGTTGGAGACGCTCGGCTACCAGCCGGTCGAGATGATGCTGAGGCCCGGCAAGACCGACGAGTGGCTGGCCGGCCTGCTGAGGGGCGGATTCCGGGCCGCCTTCAACCTCTGCGAGACGCTCGCCGGCCGTGCCGATGGCGAGCACCTTACCGCTGCGGCGGTCGAGCTGCTCGAGCTGCCGATGACGGGCGCCAGCGCGGCCACCCTGCTCTACTGCCTCAACAAGGACCGCTGCTCGGCCGTCCTGCGTGCACACGGGATCCGAGTCCCCGAGTGGCGGCTGGTGCGCCGGGCGGATCCGAGCCCGGAGGACTGGACGCATTTCCCGGCGATCATCAAGCCTGCAGCCGATGACGCGTCGAACGGGATCCACGCCAAATCGGTGGTGCACTCGCAGGCGGAGCTGGCCGCGGAGCTGAAGCGCCTGCATGAGCGCTGGGACGCCGTGGTGCAGGAGTTCATCGCTGGCCGCGAGATCAACCTGGCCATCGTCGGTCGCTTCGTCCTGCCACCGGCCGAGATCGACTTCAGCACACTGCCGGATGAATTTCCGCCTATCGTCTCCTTCGAGGCGAAGTGGGCGACGGACAGTCCAGAATTCGTCGGCACACGACCGGTCTGTCCGGCGCCGCTGTCGCCCGAGCAGGCGCGGGACCTGCAACAACTCGCCGTTCGGGCCTGGCGACTGATGGACGGTCACGGCTATGCGCGGGTCGACGTCCGGCTCGGCGACGACGGCGTTCCCTACGTCATAGACATCAATCCCAACCCCGACCTGTCGTACGACGCCGGGCTGGCCCGGCAAGCGCGGGTCGCCGGCTGGTCGTACGACGAGTTGATCGGAAGGGTTATGGACGATGCGCTGGCCCGGCCCGAGCGAGACGGCAACCCGCCTCGAGGCTGGACCTTGTTGGCGGCACAGACGGCCGCAGGGGCAATCTCATGACGCCCATCGCCCAAAGGTCGCGCACGCACGAGACGCCCCTCTCGACTTTCGATTGGCGGCCGCCTGCCGCCGCGGACAGACCGCGTGTGGCGGAGGCCGTTGCAGCGACCGGCATGTTCAGAGCGGACGAGATCGACGTCGCCCTCGAGGTCTTCGACGATTACTGCCGGGCGCCCGGCCGGGACTACCACGCCCTGGCCGCCTACGGCGGCGGTGAGCTGGCGGGGTTCGCCTTTTTCGGCCCGACGCCGTGCACGGTAGGCACCTGGGACCTGTATTGGATCGTCGTGCACCCGCGGGCCCAGGGCCGCGGCGCCGGGCGCGGCCTGCTCGAGCGGGCCGAGGCGCAGATGCGGGAGGCTGGAGCGCGGCTCTGCGTGATCGAGACGTCGTCGCGTGACGACTACGAGGCGACGCGTGGTTTCTATCGCGCCTGCGGCTATGAGGAAGTGGCGCGGATCGCCGATTTCTACGACGCCGGCGACGACCGCGTGACATACGCGAAGCAGTTCGAGAAGTCGTTGTCTCTTCGCACGGAGAATGAGTAGCGAGACTGAAGGGACAAGGTGCGGGGCGCGGCGGGGAGATGCTCCCAGCTCACGTCTCTAACTCATGACTCACCGAGGTGTACGACTATGGCGAACTGGCAACAGATACTCAGGAAGAGTATAACGACCGTTGACCAGCTCATCGAACTGTTCGGCGAGGAGCGAATCGACCGCGAGGCCACCCAGGCGGCGATAGAGAAGTTCAACATGCGGATCACGCCGGCCGTCCTCGCCCAGATCGAGGGGAACGGCAACGCCCTCTGGCAGCAGTATGTGCCGAGCGCCGAGGAGAACGAGATCCTCGACGGTATAGTCGACTCGCTGGCCGAGGACGATGACTCTCCCGTCCCCAACATCACGCACCGCTACCCGGATCGCGTGCTCTTCCTGGTCAGTCCGGTATGCGCCGCCTACTGCCGGTTCTGCACGCGTCGGCGCAAGGTCGGCGATCCGGAGAAGATCCCGTTGAACCAGTTCGAATCGGCCTTCCGGTACATCGAGGAGCACACCGAGGTGCGGGACGTGATCCTCTCGGGCGGCGATCCCTTCATGCTGTCGGATCGGCGACTCGAGTACTTCCTCGAGCGGCTGCGGGGCATCGGGCACGTCGAGATCATACGCATCCACACCAGAATCCCCTCGCACCTGCCGGAACGGATCACGGGGGACCTGTGCAGGATGATCGCGAGGTACCATCCGGTCTACGTGAACATCCACTGCAACCACCCGGCCGAGTTGACACCTGCGACGGAGCGGGCCCTGGCCAAGTTGTCCAACGCCGGCTGCCCGCTCGGCTCACAGACCGTCCTGCTCAAGGGGATCAACGACGAGCCGGAGATCATGGGGGAGTTGATGCAGAAGCTGCTCAAGAACCGTGTCCGTCCGTATTACCTGTATATGGCGGACCCGGCGGCGGGCGCCGAGCACTTTCGCACCGGAGTCGAGAAGGGGCTCGAGATCATCAGATCGCTGCGTGGTTGGACGTCCGGCTTGGCCGTGCCGCACTTCTGCATCGACGCGCCGGGCGGCGGCGGCAAGATCCCGCTACTGCCCAACTACATCGAGGAAGTCAGCGACGACGAGGTCGTGATGCGGAATTATGCGGGCGAACTGTACCGCTACCCGTTGCCCAAGGAGCTCGTTCTGGCCTCGTTGTTGTAGCGGGATTCGATAAGATGTGAATCCGGGAAGTCCGCAGGATCGGGCAATGCGGGGTCACGATTCTCCCACTCCCGGATAGCCGGATTCCACGGATACCTCGGATTCCCACTCCCAACCCCCCCAATTCCCGCAGTCGCGAATCAGCGAATCCCGGAATCCTCAACTCCCAGCACCAAGCTGACAGCCGGCGGGTTCTCCAGCGTCACCTCCGGCGTCGTCTCGACGACCCTCACGACCGGCATCCCCGAGACCGTCAGCCGCTCGACCCGCGCACGGCGCTGAGGGGCGGTCAGCTCGCCGGCAACCACTCGGCCGCCGAACCTGGCGGCGAAGGCCGTGCGGTAGGCATCCACGAACTCGTCGGCGTCCGTCGAGCTGTCCCAAGCCGTGTACCAGACCAGTGCCCGCTCGTCGTCCCTGACGAGCAGAGCGTAGGCGTCGCCGTCCCAGCCGTCGGCGGCCCGATCTGCCAGCGCGCCGCCGCCCAGATGCTCCTGGAAGTAGATCTGGATCTCTAGCTCGCCGAGATCGTCAGCGTACTCGACCCGCCAACCGTCGCCCGGCTGCGCCAGCCGCAGCGGGGTCGGGCTGTCGCGCCGTTCCAGTAGCCGCTCGGTGTGCAGCAGCTGCTCGGTGGACTGGGGCAGCCAGTCACCGAAGGGTAGCGGGTGATCCTCTTGCGTCCGCCAGAGTCTTTGGACGAGCCTCGCGCCGCCCAGATAGACGAACAGCATCGGCTCACGCACGATGGCCGGTGCGGCGGCGAGCTGTGGGAACTGGGACATATCGGAGAGGGCGGCCGCCATCTCCGGGCCGATCTCGGGTAGCTGCTCGCCGGAGACCGAGGAGCCAGTCATCTGCGAGAACTGCCACGCCATCATCGCCACGGTGGCGTGGCCCTCCACGGCGCTCTGGGTCGCCGTGCGGGCATCGTTTCCCGTAGCGTCGTGCAGCAACGAATCGAGGTCGATGTGCTGGTCCTGGAGCGCGTGGACGAGCTCGTGTACGAGGACCCCTTCCAGCATCTCGTCCGGTGCCTCATCCCGCACGAAGAGGATGTCGCGGACCGCGTCGTAGTAGCCGATGGCCTGCTCGAGCAGCAGGTCCACCAAGAGCTGCCGCAGATCCACGGTGTCCGGGACGAGACCGAAAGCCCGGTAGGCCGCTGCCACTCGGTCCAGGCTGTCGCCCGGGAACTCCGCATCGAGCTGCTCTAACAGGTAGGTTTCCAGGGCCGTGCCGGTCGAGCGCCGGACCGCCGGTGTCTCCAAGGCCTTGAGCCGGGCAAACTCTTCGATCTGAGGCAGCAGTTCCTCGACCCTGCGCTCCAGCTCGGCATCGGTTCGAACCGCGGTTCGAACCGCCTCCTGACCTTCCGAGTCGCGGCCACAGGCGGCGGCCAGCGAGAGTGCCAGCACGGCCGGCGCCAGCCCGGCGGCGCCACGAAGCCAACTCACGGCTCGTATTCCACCCATGCTTCCGGCTCCTGAGTGACCCTGATCTTGGCCAGGCGAACCGCCGGGCCGTAGGCGTTCTCTATCTCGAGGCTGAGTCGCTGGTAGAAGAACTCAGCCTGCCGCTCGGCGCTGGGGGTGGCGTCACGGAACGGATCCAGATCGTTGAGCAGGCGGTGGTCGAGCTCGCCGGCGAGCGCCGCCAACCGCGGCTGCACATCCTCCAAGTCGGCCACGAAGCCCGACCGATCGAGCTGCCGCGCCTCGAGGACGGCCTCGACCGTGTAGCGATGGCCGTGCGTGCGACCGGCCGGCCCCCGCTCGCCGGGGATGAACAGGGCGGCGTCGTAAGAAGCGCGGACAGTGAGTCGATAGACCATGGTCTGTCAGAGAATCGGCGCCGGTCCCGAACCCGGCGGCGGCTCGGCGACCGGCCGAACCACGTCGCCATTCAGACCCTCGAGCAGCTCCATCGCGGTCTTACCCTGGACAGGGTGGCGCCACTCGGGGTCGATCTCAGCCAGCGGCACGAGGACGAACTTCCGCTCATGCATCCTGGGATGCGGTACCACCAGACCGTAGGTGTCGATGATCCGGTCGTCGTAGGTCAGGATGTCGATGTCCAGGGTCCGGGGCCCGAAACGCTGCTCGCTGCGGACACGCTCGCACTCGTCCTCCACCTGATGAATGAACTCGAGCAGAGCGCCCGGCTTGAGGCGCGTGGCTCCCGCACAGACGAGGTTGAGAAACCACGGCTGATCGCGGACACCGACCGGCTGGGTCTCGTAGATCGATGAGATGCGGTCGAGCCGGACCTCTCTCCTCAGCCCTTCCAGGCCACGCTCCAGGTAGCGGACCCGATCGCCCTCGTTCGACCCGAGACCCAGGTAGACGTAGCCGACGCGCGGCTCGTCCCAAGTCGTTGTCTGTTCCACCTGCTCAAGCCCTCCCGTAGCGATCCTCGAGTCGGACCACGTCATCCAGCTCCGGCGTCGAGGCCTCCAAAAGATCGCAGTCGGTGATCGCCTCCATCCGGTGGCGAGTGCCGGGCCGAATCCGGAAGCTCATCCCCTCCTCCAACTCCTGGCGCCGCAGATCCTCGTCGGCTCGCCCGACCAGGAAAACCATGCGCCCGCGCAGAACATGGATCGTCTCGTCCTTGCGCTCGTGGTACTGGAGTGACAAGGACTCGCCGGCACTGATATGGAGGATCTTGCCGACGTAGCGGTCCGTGTGAGCCCAGATAAGCTCGTGACCCCACGGCTTCTCCACCCGCTTCACCTCGACCCGCACCTGTCACTCCTTCCCGCCGGGCACAGCCGCCGTTCAGGCGAAGGGCAGCCTCCCGAACCTGCGATGTAACCTAGCGAAATCGGACCCGCGTGAAACGCCGCTTGCCGCGCTGGATCACCAGTGGCCGCGCGGTGGACACATGGTGGTCCTTGTCGGTAACCGGAGCGCCGTCGACCTGAACGGCGCCCTGCCGGATGAGACGAACGGCCTCGCTGCTCGAGGGGGCGAGGCCGACCTCGACCATCAGCTTCGGCAGCCAGATATCGTTCGCCGTGCGCGCGACATCGACTTCAGGGATCTCATCCGGCCGTTCGCCGCGCCGGATCACACGGTCGAAGTGGGCTTCGGCACGCTCGGCCGCCGCGTCGCCGTGGTAGATGCGCGCAATGTCGCGGGCCAGCGCCCGCTTGGCGCCCAGCGGGTCGTCGGCGATCTGCGCCAGCGCCGCGTCAAGCTGCGGGCCGCGCAGCGAGGACGCCAGATGGAACCACTCCTCCAGCAGCTCATCCGGGATCGACATGGTCTTCCCGTATATCTCCTCCGGCGGCTCGGTGATCCCGACGTAGTTGTCCAAGGACTTCGACATCTTGCGCACGCCATCGGTACCGCGCATCAGCGGCAGCGTGACGCATACCTGGGGCTCCTGACCGAAACGCTCCTGGAGCGTGCGCCCGACCAACAGATTGAACTTCTGGTCCGTGCCGCCCAGCTCGACATCGGCCCGCAAGGCGATCGAATCGTAGGCCTGCATGAGCGGGTAAACGAACTCGACCAGCGAGATGGGACGTCCCTCGCGGTAGCGTTCGGCGAAATCGTCACGCTCCAGCATGCGGGCGACCGTATAGCGAGAGGACAGCTCCAGGATATCGACAAGCTTGAGCTTCGATAGCCATGAGCTGTTGCGGACGACCTTCGTCCTTTTCGGGTCCAGGATCTTGAAGACCTGCTCCTGGTAAGTCTTCATGTTCGCCCGGATGTCCGCCTCCGACAGCTGCGGGCGCGTTTCGTCCTGGCCGCTCGGGTCACCCACCAGGGCGGTAAAGTCGCCCACCACGAAGACCACCTGGTGGCCCAGCTCCTGGAACGTCCGCAGCTTGTTGATGCTGACGGCGTGCCCCAGATGCAGGTCGGGACGCGTCGGGTCGAACCCCTCCTTCACCACCAAGCCGGTCCCGGTCTGCTGCGACCGCTCGAGCTTACGCACGAGGTCATCCTCCGGGATGATCTCGACGACCTCTTCCCGTATCAGCTTCAGCTGCTCGTCGACCGATCTGGTCTTCGCCACCCGAACCCCCGTTGTGCTTGATGCGGCGCAACCGGCCGGCGCCCGACCCCAACCTAGGGCGCGGCCCGATGAAGGCAAGGTCGACCGGCGGACACAGTGTCGCCGGGTCGACCCGGTCGAATCGAGGATCGCGGGAGGGAGGCAGCGGTCCTTCGCCGCCTGGCGCGCCGGTGCTTCTAGCGCTCCACGCCGTCACCGCCGTCGTCGCTAATGCCGGCGACTTCGGCCAGTGCGCCCGCGCCGAGGACTATAGAAAGCACCACCACGCCCGCCAACATGAGCGTATTGACGAGCGATATCTCGCGCGACTCGATGGACGCGATCTGGGAGCGCGGTATCACCGCCGTCTCACCCTGGCCCCGGTATTCCGACTGGCCGGCAGCCTCGATCCACCAGACCGAGAGGATCAGCTCGTCGTCGTTCCAACTGACGACCTCGCCGTCGATGACGGTGGCGTTGTGCGCCGTTAGATCCAGCAGCTCCACCGACGAGGGCCGCGAAAGATGTACGCGGACCCGGTCGGGTCGCTCGGTCTGCTCGATGGCCGTGGGAACGTAGTGTTGGCAGGCGGCCAGCGACAGAAGAGCGGCTAGCGCCGTGGCGCGGATGAAAGTGCTATGTCTTCGCAATAACATGAATACTTCCCTGACTCGTCTTTTCAAGAAGCCGCCGGGGAGAGCAGCTTGGCCTTCCCCGGCGACCTTGTTTCTGCGCCAAGCTGTCCGACCGCGGCACCACGGGGCCTGCTTCAACCCCAGGCCAACAGACTGCCGCTGGCCCTCAGCCTCTCAGCTTGCGGCCGGACGTCTCGGCCTTACGATCCTTGGTCTCCCCCTTCGAGTCCATGGATCGTAACGCCGTTGGCCGGTAACGTCCAGACTACCTGAGCACCGGGGAAGATCGTGATCGGCTGGGAAGCGAATGCATCGCCGGCCGGGGTCTGACCCTCGAGCTGGTAGTTGGACCGGTCGATCGTCCCGCGGTAGCGCAGCGTCGTCGTTCCACCGGGCCGCACGCTGCCGAGCAGTACGCGGCCGCCCGTGGGTGTCAACAGCCGCACGGTGATCTCTACCCGCGGGATTATCCGGTTCTCCACGGTGAAGAACACTTCGTCCGCCTCACCGGCCGGAGAAGCGCCCCCGCCGCCGCCGGACGCGCACGCCGCCCCCAGGGGCAGCAGCGCGACCAGCAGCAGCGTACGTAGGGGCTTTCTGTTCAAGTCAACCTCCGAATAATCCTAGAAACAGGAGTTCGGGTCGTTGTCGTTACGCGAACCCGGGATCGCGCCCTGTTCGCTTGCGGTCGGCATATTCACGTTCGCCTGGCTCTCATCGTCAGCGTAGAACAGGCGCGACGGAATATCCGTGAACCCGGGCGCCGGCGTCAACGCCGGTATGCAGGTCCGCTTCCAATCGTTCCAAGTGTCGATGTTGAGGAACTGGGCGACGTACTTCGCCGTCATGACGTCGTCGAGCGTGATGCTCGCCGCGTCCGGGGCCGTGCCCAGATCCACGGTTATTGGGTTGCCGGCAACATCGGTTGGGCCGACCGAATCCCAATAGTCCACCTGACAGTCGAGGGCGTTCTGCATCGCCGTCGAGGCGTTCGCCGCCGTGCCGACAGCGAGCTCGGCCTCGGCGATGATGAAATGGTTCTCCCAACACGTGACGATCGGCTGACCGAACGTCGCTTGCCTGAACATGTTGAGGTCCGAGGCCGCATCGGCCGGATCACCCGCCGGCTCACCAACCGGCGAGCCTACATACTTGCCGGCGTAGCCGCCTGTGCCCGGTCTAAAGTAGATCGGCAGGCGGTCGTCGTCGACGGCGGGATTGTAGAGGGAATCGCCGTCCACGTCCAGCAGCTCGACCATGACCGAGTTGCCTTTTATGTAGCCACTGCGGTCGTTCTGGAACTGGTACCACAGGTTGCTGTTCGTGATGGCACTACCGTGTACCTGGTTCCAGTTCCCGTCCGCCGTCAGGATGCCGTCGGCTGCGGCCTGCAGTGCCAGGCCGTAGTTGCTGTCATCGACTTCGGCCCAGTGCATGTAGAACCTTGCCTTGAGCGTGTGAGCCACCGCACGCCAGCTGGCGGGATCGCCCCCGAAGTTCAGGTCGTTCCCGAGGGGACCCTCCCCCTCACCGCTGTCGATGTCTGCGATCGCTTCATCCAGCAGGGCTTGCACGTCGGCATAGACCTGGGCCTGGTCGTCCAGGTGCGGGCAGTCGCTCCCGTCCGCGGCCTGACAGGTCGAGTACTCCGGACTCACCGCCTCCCTGTAGATGAAGTCACCCCAGATGCTGGCGGCCATCCCGATCAGGTAGGCCTCTTGGATCTTCAGGATGCCCGCGTAGACGCGGCGGCCTTCCGCCTCGGCTCGCGCCTGCGCTTCACGCAGGTTGATCAGGCCGCCCTGTCGGTACACGCGGCTGTACTCCGTATCGCCCGTGTCCTCCAGGATCTGATCGTACCCGTCCAAGCTCAGCATCTGACGATCGGTTCCCGCCATCTGCTGCATCCATACCGACGTCAGTCGCGACAGCTCGCCACCGTTGAAGATGAACAAGTTCACCTGGCTGCCGACGAAGAGCTGGTCGACCGTCGCGTCGGGAACCGTGTTAGGATTCGACGACGTCGGTTCCACGAAATCGCAGGCGGCCGTCCCGCCCGCCAGAAGGCCGGCAGTGACCGCGCAGCGTATCCATTTCCTGTAGTTCATTTTGCGCATCTCCTGATTCGATCGGGAGGGAGGACGTTCGCGCACCCTCCCGCGCCGGTCCTCCTCAGCGGATGAAGTTGAAGGTCAGGATGAACGACCGGGTCTGCGGATGGTTGAAGTAATCCAGACCACGGCCGATCGTCTGAGCCGCGAGATTCGTCTCCGGGTCGATACCCGTATAGTCCGTCCAGGTCTTCAGGTTACGACCGCTGAGCGTCACCTCGACCGTGTTGAAGCCGATCCGGTTGACCCAGGGCTGGTCGAAGGCATAGGTGATCGACACGTCACGGAGCTTCGTGTAGCCCGAGTTCTCCACGAACTGGCTGCTCGGACCGTTGAAGCCGCTACCCGTCGCCATCCCCCAGGTATCCCAGTTGAGGGTCACTTCGGTGCCGGCGCCGGGGCCGTAGCCTTCGAACGTTTCGGTCGTACCTTCGCCGTGCCACGGCAGGGTCGCGGCATGCGTGCCATAGTGCACGAGGGCACCCTTGGTGCCGTTCCAGGTATCGCCGCCGTTCTTGATGTCGAGCAGGAAGGAGACCCGCAGCTTGTCGTAGAGCCGGAACGTGTTGCGGATACTCGCCAACCAGTCCGGGTTCGGGTCACCGATGATGCGCAGCGTCGGATCCTGGATCGGGAAGCCATCCTCGCCGATGTAGACCGCGCCGACCGGCGCATCGGGGTACGCCTCGTCGATGTCGACGCCGCCGACTTCAATACCGCGACCGAAGCGGACGAAGTCACGACCACGGATCATCCCGAACGCGCAGTCATCCGCCCCTATGTTGGACTCCGCGCAATACTCGGGGCTGGGAATGATGGTAGCCGCACTCGTGAAGCCGAAACCGATGCCGATGTACTCGGCGCCCAGGATATCCTCGACCTTACTCTTGTTGTTCGACCACTGAGCCCCGACCTCCCACGAAAAGTCCTCGCTGCGGACCGGGATCATGTCCAGTGTGACCTCGAAACCCTTGTTCGAGAACTGGGCCCCGTTGAGCGGGATATTGCCGAAGCCGGTGCTAGAGGGTAGCGGCACGTTGAGGATCGCGTCCTTGGTCTTGTCGCTGTAATAGACACCGCTGAATGAGACGCGGGAATCGAGGAATGCGAGCTCGACGCCTGCCTCGAACTCGGTGGTGCGTTCCGGCTGGATCTCCTCGTTTGCACCGCCGAACTCGAACGTGACACCCTCCAAACCCATGTAGAGCGTCTCGAGGCCCCACGTGTACCAGCCGTCTCCCAACGTAGGCGCGGTGAACGACGACAGGTTCATGAACGCGTTCGGCGCGCGACCCGCGGAACCGTAACCGAACCGAACCTTACCGAACGAGAGCCAGTGATCGACATCGAGGTTCAACGCCTTGCTGAACGTCCAGGAAGCCGAGGCACTCCCGTACCAGAAGCGCGAATCGGTCTCCGGACCGAAGGTCGACCAGCCCTCGTTACGCAGACGTCCGCTCAGGAACAGCTGATTGAACAGGTCGATGTTCAACTCGCCGAAGTAGCCGTCAGACCGTACCGTGGACTTGAATTCGTTCGGCACGCGGTCGGCTGCGAAGTCGAGCTCTTCCGCGCCGAAGATGAGGTTGGTGCCCTGGTTGCGGTGCGTCGTGGTCTCCTGCTGTCTCATGTTGTAGCCCAGTGTGACGCTACCGCTCACGTTCTCGTTCACGGTATGGTCACCTGTCAGCAGGAGCGTGTTGTCGATATCGAACGTACGTGCAGTGAAGCGGAAGACCGCCCCGTCGACGTAGGCGGACGAGCTCTTCGGGAAGAGCGTGAAGCGGTCGTCGTTCGCATAGTCGGCGCCGACGAGCCACGATGCGTTCAGCCAATCCAGAGCCTGCCAATCCGCCCGGATATTGCCGAAGGTGCGGCCGACGTCGGTCTTGTTCAGAATCTCGTTCGCGACCCAGAACGGATTGTCGAAGATGCGACTCTCGGTCAGCGAGGTCGGGTTCGGGTTGCGATAAGCGCGGTGCAGTCCGGTCTCCGGATCGAGATACGGCAGGTTGTTGAACTCGGGAACGGTCCGCAACGAGGCGAGTAGCAGGCCGCTGACGTTCGAACCCTGCTGGATCAGGTCACCCTCCTGGTTGGTATAGGCGACGTTGCCGCTCACCGACAGGTTGTCGCGGATCCACTGCGTCGCCTTCAGCCGCACCGACCACCTATCCAGGGAGTTGTTCCCAGCCAGCGGGCCCTCGTGGTTCAAGTACGAACCAGAGAGGTAGTAGGTCGTGTGATCACCGCCGCCAGACAGTGTCATATCGAAGTTTGCGCGGTTACCGGTCCTGAGAAGCTCGTTCCAGTGGTCGTAGACCGGCACATCAGATCCGAGTTCCGGCCCCCAGCTGTAGGGGTAGTCAACGGCGGGTGAAAGGTTGACGCCGGGCTGACCGACGGCGGCGCCGTCGCGACCGCGACCGTACTGCGTCTGCAGCGGTACATCGGCGTTCACGTCGTCCCACGAATAAGAGGTCTTAGCCGTGAAGCGAGTGACGCCGCGCCGACCCGATTTCGTCGTGATCAGAACGACGCCGTTGGCGCCGGCCGAACCGTAGATCGAGGTCGCGGCCGGGCCTTTGAGGATCTCGACGCTCTCGATGTCGTCGGGGTTGAGGTCGGCTACTCGGTTCTGGAACGTCGTTCCTCCCTGGTAACAGAAGCCGCCCTCGGTGCAGAACGTGCTGTTGTCGACGGGTGTGCCGTCAACAACAAACAGCGGCTGGTTCGAGTCGAGGTTCGTCTTCCAGCCGCGGATGTTGATGAACGCGCCGCCACCCGGATCGCCGCTCGACGAGGTCACCCAAACGCCGGGCGCCTTGCCCGCCAGCGCCGATACGACGTTCGACTCCTCGCTCTGGACGATCTCGTCCGAATCGACGGTGTCGACCGTGTAGCCCAGCCGTTCACGCGTGGTCTGCAGCGCCTGACCGGTCGCCACGACGCCCTCCAGGCGGAGCGGGTCGATCACCAGGGTGAAGTCGACGTTGATCTCACCGGCGGTCAGCGCGACCTCGTAGGTCTCGGACCGGTAGCCCAACGCCCGGGCGACGATCGTCTCCCGCTGACCGGTCACCCTGGCCGCGGGAACCAGCAGACGATAGGTGCCGTCCGCCGCCGCTACCGTCCCGACATTCAGTCGCTCGATCGCGATCTCCGCGAAAGCGACGGGCGCGCCATCCGCGTCCACCACCGTCCCGGAGACCACGGCCTGGGCGTTCGCCTGGCCGGCCCCAGCCAGCAAGACGACCCCTGCCGCGAACAGAGCCGCGACCGGCAGACGCCTCCAAAAGTCTTTCAGATTCATGCTCGCTACCTCCTCCGTGCGAGGTTGACCCGAGCCGTCAGCCGATCGCGGCCGGATAGCCGGTGGCCGAGGCTCGACTGGGTCTACGGATGAAGATTGACGAACGGAGCGCGCAGGCAGGGTCGCACTCACATTCTTGCCGCAAGCAAGACGGCTAACTACCGCTCACCCTGGGCAAGGGGGCGACTGGGCAGTGGTGAACACGCCGTATCGCCACCGTAGCAAGCGTGGGATGACTCGCAGACTGAGTTTTAGGGGATAAACGAGGTAATTTCCGCCGCAGACCTCCCTTCGGTTGTTCCGTTCACCTGATCAAAAAACCCAACCGGGACGTTTGCACGTCCGCGGGCTCGCAGCAACGATGGGGACCGTATACGCATCCACTATAGGAACACTGCGTTCACCTGTCAAGAATTTTCTTGGACGGTTTGTATAGAGTGTCTTTACGACCCTGGTTCGCTGGCTCGCGCTCGGCTATCCTAAGAGCGTGATACGCATCGTCCCGATCGCGCCGTTGCTGTCGCCGCTGATTGCCGTTCATCTGCTCGCGCTGTCCGCGGGTGTGTGGCGCGATTCCTGTCCGCCTGCCGGCCGGCAGGAGCTGGCGAGCCAGCGCCCGAGCTCGGCGGGCGGGCCGCCCGTCGAGACCCAGGTCGACTCGCAACGAGTGCTGGAGCGCGTCCGATCCCAGCAGTCCCGGTTCGAGCGACTGAGGCGCAGTCGTCTGTATCGGGGCGCGCGGAGCCCCGGGCGGCGCTGCCACGAGATCATCGGCCGCTACTGTCTCCGGCATGGCGACGATGAGGGGAAGCCGCATCCCGAGCCTGCTGAAGTCGAGGCGGCCCGGGACGAGCTGCTGGCACATCTCGACCGGGCCGCACGTTCGCTACCGGGCGACGAGTGGATTGCCGGCCAACGCGTGAGATACCTCGTAGAGGCGGGCCGCCGTCGGGAGGCGCGGCAGGCGGCGCGCGCCTGCCGCGCCGTCGCCGGCTGGTGGTGCAAGGCGCTGCAGGGCTACGCCCTCCATTCCGGCGGCGAGTTCGCCGCCGCCGATTCTGCGTTCAGCGACGCGCTATCCTCGATGCCCGAGGGCGAGAGATGCCGGTGGACCGACATCACCGATCTCCTCAGCGACGCTTCCCGCCGGCACTACGGTCGACTCAGCTGCGAGGAGCGCACCGACGTCGAGACACGCTTCTGGTGGTTCGCCCGCCCGCTCCACCTGCTGGCAGCGAACGACCGCCGGACGGAACACTTCGCCAGGCGAACGCTGGACCGCATGCAGAACCGGGCGAGCTCGGCGTTCGGGACGCCGTGGGGCTCCGACCTGCGGGAGCTGTTGGTGCGTTACGGCTGGCCGGGCCGATTCGAGCGGGTCTCCTACCCCACGGGGACGGGGAGCATCCGAGACGAGATCGTGAGCTACAACCCTCAGCACAGCCGGCAGTACGCACCGGTGATCGATTTCCTGCGAGAAGTCGACGCGCTGGGGCGCGACACCTGGCAACTCGATAGTGAGACGCCCAGGTCGGTCTACGCGCCGGCCTACGCATCGTCGTTCCAGGCGCTGGACCATCAGCTGGCGGTCTTCCCGCGCGGCGACTCGGCCATCGTCGTGGCCGCCTTTCAACTTGCCGCCGGGCGACCGATCGACGCCAGCAGTTACGAGGCCGCGCTCATCCTCGCGCCGGATCCCGCCTCGGACCCGGCCGTTGCCGGCCGCCGGGGAATCGTTTCCGGTGTGCTCGCCGTCGCCGTTGAAGCCACACCCACATTGCTGAGCCTCGAGATGTTGTCGCGTGCCGAGCGCCGGGCGGCACGATCCCGCTACGGGCTCCGACTGGCCAAGGTCCCCGCCGGCCTGTTGGCGCTATCCGATCTGCTGCTGCTGGAGCGGGCCGACACGCTACCGGACTCGCTGGCCACCGCACTCCCGCTGGCGCGTCCGCTGCAGCGGGTGCGCCCCGGCGAGCGGCTGGCAGTCTACTGGGAGCTGTACGGCCTCGGGCCACGTACCGAAGAGCTCGCGGTCTCGCTGACGCTGGCAGCCGAGGGCGCGAGCTGGCTGCGCAAGGCGGTCGAGTGGCTCGGGCTGGCGAGCCGGGAGCAGCCGCTGACCCTGGCCTGGCGGGAGCCGGTGCCTTCGCCGACGGCTATCCTGGCACGTTCGCTGGCCATCGAGCTTCCCGCCGATCTGCAGGCCGGCGAGTACGCTCTCAGGCTCGAGGTGACCGCGTCCGGCAGGGAGACGCTGAGCAGCGTGCGCTCGATCGAGGTCGTCAACTGAGCGGGCGGCGCCCTAGCGTACCCGGTTACCGCCCTGCAGTCGGCTCAAGATCTCGCGATAACCGGGCTCATCGCGGAGCGGCTCCAGATGCGGGTCACCCTCCAAGGAGTCCGCGCTCGTGGCACCGGAGGCCGCGAGGCATTCGAGGGCCCGCAGCGCCTCGTCCACCCGGCCCAGCTGAGCCTGGGCGCGCGCGACGCTACGGCAGACGTAGGGGTGGTCCGGCTTGATCCGGCCGGCGATCAGGGCGATGCCGAGCGCGCGCTCGAGCTCACCCCGCCTCATGAAGTCCTCCGGCTCGTAGTAAGCCATGCCGACGAACAGATGCTCCAGCAAGCGCATGGCCGCCTCGGCCTCGAGCCGATCCCCGCCCTCCGCCGCCCGGCGCTGCAACTCCTCGATCCTCAGCTGCCTTACGGCCCTCTCCAGCGACGGCAGTTCACGGCTGGTCCGATACATCTCGACGAACGGATAGAGTGTCCGCTCGTGGTAATCACTCTGCCACTCGGTCAGATCGTCCATGCGCTCGACGGTCCTGCGGACGCTCCCGTACCTCTCCAGCTCTGCGGCTTTCACCGCGATATCGCCGATGTCGAGCAGGCCGGCGAAGTCCTCGGAGATCGCCTGATAGCGCAGGTAGGCCTCATACAGCTCGCCCGATGTCTCGAGCGCGCGCGCCTGCCCGAGGCGCAAGTCGAAGCTCGACTCCAGCCAGGCGTCGTCACGCGGCTCCAACTGCGTCTTCATCGCCAGTAGCTGCATCCAGTCGAGCGCCTCCGAACAGAGCGGCTCGGGCGGCCAGGAGTGAGGCCCATCGAAGTACTGGAACCGGTGTGGCAGGCCTACGCGATCGAGCCACTTGTCGAGGGCCCGCATCTCCTCGTAGTTGAAGTCGGTCGTGCCGGCACCGCCGAAGAATCCGAAGCTGGTCTCGAGGTCGAAGAGCGTCAGCAAAGCGCCGTCCGGCTGGCCGCCACCGAACCCGATGAGGCCGGCCACGTGGCCCGCCAGTTGATCGGCGAACAGCCAGCCCATCCGGGCCGTGCCGGAGAAACCGGCGAGGTACAGACGACGCGGATCGACGGCGACGGTCCGCTGAATGTCGTCGAGCATCGCCGACATCGCGGCGCGGTTCGGGTCGACCGTCTGATCACTGCGGGTATCGTAAGAGCTGAGCACGACGTAGCCGTGCCGTTCGGCGGCGGCCTGGAAGAGGCGCAGCGCCGGGAGGGCGCGCCCCCGCGGATCCATGACGATCAGGACCGGCCAGCGCGTATCGCTGTCGTAGTGCGACGGTAGGTACAGCGCGTAGCTCTGAGTCGAGTCGGAGAGCGAGACGACACGCTCGACGATCTCGCCACGGGGAAAGCGCTCGATCTGGGCGCGCGAGTCACCGAGTGCCGTCAGCAGAGCGAGCGCCGCCATCGGGCTGGCGCGCCCGAATCTCCGAAACCGCGCGGCCATACTTCCAAGAGAACGACTGTGACCCCGGCAGCTCGCCGGGCTCTAGTTATCCACCCGACTATAGCGGAAGCCGCCGATCGGAGTCTCGGACTCGAGCTCCAGGCGGATCGCGCGGCTCACGTCGGCCGGCGGCACCAGCAACTCGAGCTCCCTGGTGGCGACCACATCGCCGCTCTCGCTCAGGAACTCGAAGGGTATAACGACTCTCTGTCCGACCAAGCTGCCGCGCCCGACGACCCGGCCTTGGACGACATACCTGACGTCACCGGCCCGGCTCAGGTTGACGCCTTCGAACACGAAAGGCAGGCCCTCTCTGGTCTGCAAGATCGTCAGCGCATCGCCGGCCCTACCGGTCCTCGACAGGCAGTTGGCCAGTGGGCCGTACCGAGCGCTCGCGTAGGGATACCACTCGACCAGCGTGTCGGCCAGGGGCAAAGCCTCGGCGAACATCCGCGCTTCCACCTGCGCGTCCACCAGGTTCGCCATGACGAACTTGTTCAACGGCTGGAACTCGCGGGCGCGGTTGAATGCGGGGATAGCCTCGGCGAAGGCGCCGACCCGCAGGAGGCCAACGCCGAGCTCGTTCCATTCCTCGAACGTGTAGTCCTCACGCTGTGTCAGCTCGCTGAACAGCTGCGACGACCGTTCCTGCTGTCCGGCCTGCGAGAGCAGGACGGCATAGTTGATCTTCGCGAATGCGTCATCCGGATAGCTCGTCGTGTACTCGTCGTATATCTCCAGCGCCTCGGTCACCCTGCCAGCGCTCGTCAGCAGCTCTGCCAGGTTGATGGTCGCGGCGCGACGCGGTTCCGGCTCCGTCGCCACCTCTATGGAGATCCGATAGGTCTCGATCGCCTTCTCGATGTTCCCCTGCTCGTGATAGATGTAGGCCGCGTTGTTGTAAGAGCGCGCATCCTGCTGAATGATGTTCGCCTTCTCGAAGGCGGCCAGCGCGCTGGTCAGGTCGCCGGCGGCGAAGGCCCGCAGCCCCCGATTGTACGAGGTCACCCAACCGACGCGGCGCGTCTGATCCGCCTGCGTCCGACAAGCGGGGTCGACCTCGACCAGGCGGTTCAGTATCGAGTCGGCCGTCTCATAGTCGCCGAGGCCGACGTAGACTTCGCCCAGCAACCAGAGCGCGGCAGGGTCGTTCGGCGATTGCGAGATCGCCTGCTCGAGCAGCTCGAGCGCCCTCTCATAGTAGGGGGCCCGCTCGGCCTCGTCCTCCATTCCGCGCGCGTTCTGAATCTGGGTGGCAGCCTCGTTCGTGTATTCGTTGGCCTCGAACTGGCACTCCTGACCGGGAAGAGACCGAGCCGCCACTAGAAGCAGCAGCAGGCTTGCACTCAGGATCGAGCCTCTCGCTCCAGCACTGATCATAGGTCACTCACCTTCCGAATTCCACTCCAGCGTCCGCCGGATGTTGCCAGCACCCGACACTTCGGGACACGTGCTCAAACGTTCATGACTGAGGGCGACCATGGCCACAATAGGCGGTGGATGGCACCTGTCAATGGTCGTGCGGGCACGCAGCGAGAAGTCCGCGGGGATACCGGCAGTCTCTACCCGAAAGTCAGCGGGCGGTTCCACGGCGGCGAGCGGCGCCGGGCGTGCAGGTGTGAACCGGCGGGGATCCCGACCCGCCGTGCGGGGTAGCTTGCTGAGGCCGATCCACAGTATTGTATTCGGATACGGGAAGCCCCCGCTCGCGGCCCCGAGCTGGCCGCGGAGGGTCCTGATCGCGTACGACACCACAAGACGAGGCTGGCGAAGAGCTTCATGTTCGAGCGCACGATCCGTCGTATTCAGAAGCCGCGTTCCGGGCGCCCGCCGGAGCAGCCGCCGGAGCGCGCGCCGCGGCGTGGGCGCGCCGCCGGGGTGCGGGCCGGGATCTTCACCCGTATCGCTCAGCGCTGGCGTCCCTGGCACACGGTGCTGGCCCTTACTCTGCTCTTCCTCTGTTCTCTGGGTGTGGGGCTCGCCTGGACGGCCTGGAACCGGGTATGCCTGGACGATCGCTGCCCGTCGATCGCCCAGATCACCGTCTGGGAGCCGGACGAGTCCTCGAAGCTGTATGCCGCCGATGGGAGGCTGATACACGAGTTCTTCCAGGAGCGGCGGACGGTGATCGACGTAGGGAACCTACCGGAGTATGTGCTGCAGGCGTTCGTAGCCATCGAGGACAAGCGCTTCTACCGTCATCACGGACTCGACTATCTACGGTTCACGCGGGCGACGATCGAGTACGCGATCTACGGCCCCGGGCGCCCGGGCGGCAGCACGATAACGCAGCAGCTGGCGCGCAATCAGTTCACGGAGAGCATCGGTTTCGCGGTGTCGCCGCTGCGCAAGATGAAGGAAGCGAAGGTCGCCCGTGACATCGAGCGGCTGTACACGAAGGATGAGATCCTCGAGGGCTACCTGAACCAGATCAACTTCGGGCACGGTTGGTACGGGATCGAGACGGCGTCGCAGAACTACTTCGGCAAGTCCGCCAATCAGCTCAACCTTCCGGAGGCGGCACTGCTCGCCGCACTGCCGAACGCGCCCTCGCGCTACTCGCCGTTCCTGCATCCCGAGGCGGCGTTGCAGCGGCGGAACCTGGTACTCGATCTGATGGTGCAGCAGAGGTATCTGGGACGAGCGGCGGCGGAGGCGGCGAAGGCGTATCCACTTCCCCGCTCGCGGACCAGCGGAGAGGAGGACCAGATAGCGCCGTACTTCGTCGAATGGGTGCGCCGTATGCTGGACGAGCGATTCGGCGAGGACCTGTACCGGGCCGGCTTTCGGATCTACACGACGCTCGACCTGGAGATACAGGCGATCGCCGACTCGGCGCTCAAGGCGCAGCTCACGTTTCTCGAGTCGCTGCGCGAAGACTACGAGCACATGACCTACGAGGAGGCGCTTAAGCTGCCGCCCGACTCGATCGACTGGCACCAGACGCCGTACCTGCAGGGTATGTTCGTGGCTCTCGATCCGCAGACCGGGTACGTGCGGGCTCTGATCGGTGGCCGCGACTGGAACCACTCGAAGTTCAACAGGGCGACGCAGGCGATGCGACAGGCCGGGTCGGCCTTCAAGCCGTTCGTCTACACGGCGGCTCTGGCGAGCGACTATCCGATCTCGTACGTGATCTACGACGCGCCGCTCGAGTTGGACCAGTACGACCCCGAGGGCGATTCGACCTGGATCTGGTCGCCGAAGAACTACAACAATCGCTTCAACGGCCCGATGACACTACGCGACGCGCTGCGCCGGTCAATCAACGTGGTGACCGTGAAGCTGTCGCAGGAGATCGGTATGGAGTCGGTGGGCCAGCTGGCGCGGCGCATGGGTATCAGCACTCCGATCCCGCGGGTAGCCGCGGCCGCGATCGGCGCCGCGGACGTCTTGCCGCTCCAGCTGGTCGAGTCGTTCACGACCTACGCCAACCTCGGTGTCCACGTGACGCCGCAGCCGATCCTACGGATCGAGGACAAGACGGGTCGCGTCATCTGGGAGGCGGAGCCGAAACAGGAGCGCATCCTCGACCCACAGACCGCGTGGATCATGCTCACCATCCTGCGGGACGTGGTGAATACGGGGACGGCGTATCGGGTCCGGCAGGACTATCTGGCGCCCGAGATCCCCGCCGCCGGGAAGACCGGGACGACGGACGACGAGACGAACATCTGGTTCGTCGGCTTCACGCCGGACTTGCTGGCGGGCGTCTGGATCGGCCTGGATGAACCGCAGCCGATCTTCAGCGGCGCGGTGGGCGGCGCGCACGCGGCACCCGTGTGGGGTGCCTTCATGCAACGGGTCTACCAGACCCGGCCGATACCGGAGCCATGGGAAGCGCCGGGCGGCCTCGTCTACCGAACGATCGACAAGCTGAGCGGCAAGCTGGTGACCGAGTACTGCCCGCTGGACGGCGTCTACACGGAGGTCTATCTACCGGGCACCGAGCCGCTGGAGGAGTGTGACTTGCACCAGCCGACGCCGTGGGGGCTGCCGCCGCCCGGCGGGTAAGTGACTCGGGGACCGGGGGATTCGGGGATTGGGTGCATGCGAGTTGAGAATCCGAGGCATCCGTG
>Ga0180438_10000680_pt1 | contig 62896 bp, 48 predicted proteins | sample SS_ome_12_FD_132455 | JGI IMG/M metagenome (GOLD analysis project Ga0180438, IMG submission 132455) | Hypersaline lake sediment archaeal communities from the Salton Sea, California, USA - SS_3_D_2 metaG | ecosystem: Environmental > Aquatic > Non-marine Saline and Alkaline > Hypersaline >... | reverse complement strand
GAGCTACGTTTTGAATTGCCAAATGATCCGGAGGTGCAGCATGTTTTGCTGAAAATGGACACTGAGCAGCAAATGCTCTACGACTTGCTGTATTGACAGGGTGTCCCAATGTTGAAGTCAGGATAACCGACAAAGAATTAGCATTTCCCGACATAATCGTTGCCTTTGGAGCAATAGCTGCAGTTGTTACGGTATTTTACTCCAGAGCATTATTTCATAAGACACAGGGTTCGAATGCTAAATCAAGGACATAAATTTTATTGTGGGCCGTACGACCTGTATGGTAAATCAACGGGATAATCCTGAATCGTTTCAGTATAATCATCGAGCCAGTATGCATCCGGATTACTGTCCCAGGCCAGGAAACGCCCGCTGTCGTCATCTTCGGCAGCTCTATGATATTTGAAATAGACAGAGTGTTCCGTCTTGCCGATGATTTCGATCTTGCCGGTTGAGTGAGACATAACAAATCGGACGCGCTTTGCCAGTCCGGAGACAAGAGCTTTCGCCTGCTCGACAATCTCGTATCCCTGCTCAATGGGGATCGTATAAGCCTTATTGCCCAGTGCCGGGCGACACTGGAAAATATAGTAGGGGACTGCACCAATAAAAGATAATTTACCCAGCAGTTCAGCCAGGACCACGGGTTTATCATTTACACCCTTTATTAACGGCATCTGGTTGGCGATGATAGCGCCGGCTTTCTGTAGTATTCCGACTGCCTTGACCGCCAGATCTGTCAATTCTCTCGGATGGATGAAGTGGGTCATGATGTATATTCTTTTCTGGTCCGTGCTGTACTTTTTTATTATCTCGGCCAAATCCGGGTCTTCGACAATCCGTGCGGGATTGAAAGCCAGTATTTTTGTACCGATGCGAATGATGCTGACATGCTCAATCTTCCTTAGCTCACGGATTATATTCTCAAGTTTTGAAGATTTGAGCGCAAGTGGATCCCCTCCTGTCAGAAGTACATTGGTAATCTCTTGATGCTGTTTTATGTACTGTATCGCTGCGGGAAGATCTCGCAGGTATTCGTTCTGTGGATTTATGAAGACACGCTTGCGGAAACAGTACCGGCAGATCCCGTCACAGACATTGCTGACCAGCAGAAGCGCGGTGGAAGGATATTTATGCTCGAGTCCGGGCATAATACAATAGGCTTTCTCATCCGATGGATCAAGCCGGCCCCATTCGTCAAGCTCCTGTAGGTTGGGAATGATCAGCTTTCGGATCGGATCGTCAGGGTCATTCCAGTCAATTAGTGACAAATAATAGTCGTTGCTGCGAAAAGCAAACTCGTCGGTCACCTGCTTGAGTTCGGCTTTCTCGGCAGGGCTTAAATGCTCCAACTGTTCTATTTTTGTCAGATATTTCATATTATTCTCGTCCTCAATCCTCGATAGGAGTCGAGTGTTTAAGGTTTCATACTTCGTGTGGATTTGGCTTGTGAATATCTTTTCTCATAAATGCCCTTTCGTTTGAAAACATAGGCAATTGTAGCTAATGCTATTTTAACGTCGGCTGAGAAGCCTGCCGTTTCCACGTATTTAATATCAAGTTCAAGTTTTTCTTCCCGTGTTAGTTCTCCCCGCCCTGATATTTGTGCCAGGCCGGTCAAACCGGGTTTTACGAGCAACCGCTTTTTCTGCCGTTCGCTCCATTCAGGTATCTGCGAAAGGTACAACGGCCGGGGCCCGACAACGCTCATATCTCCCTTTAATATATTAAACAATTGCGGCAGTTCGTCAAGGGAATATTCTCGCAAAATTCTGCCGACTTTTGTCAGCCGGGGGTCCCGGCCGGATTTCGGGCTTGGCCCAAAGGGATCTGTATCGGCTATCATCGTGCGAAACTTGTAAAAAACGAACGGATTGCCGTTTTTACCAGCCCTTTTTTGCTTGAAAATGGCAGGTCCTTTGCTGCTCACTTTTATCACAATGACGATAAAAAACAACGCTGGGCAGAGAATAATCAATGCAGATAGGGATATGATTACATCGAGTCCACGTTTTGAAATCTTAAAAAAACTCATACAAAGAGTGTACCCGGATACAGCCGTAGCGTCAATGCTGGTGTGATTGGTCTGGACAGGTTTGAAGACATCCGATAGACTAATAAAAGTCCATAAATGCTGTCACGTTAGGGAATTTTTCGGGTAAAGGATAAGAATATGCTGGATAATCTCATAGGCCCTGAAAGGCCCATAAGCTGGGTTCTGCAGTTCTGGCCTGTGCTCGTATTTTCATTTGTCTTTGCATTTATTGCCACGTGGCTGTGCAAGAACATCGCTTTGAAGTTTAAGATCGTTGATAAACCTGATAATCTTGTAAAGACTCACAAAGCAAGCGTCGCCTATCTTGGTGGTTTAGGCATGCTCGCCGGATTAACCGCAGGTGTTCTTGCTGGTATTTATTGTCTTTATGGCCAGCATCTGCCCTCGACTTTCATTTGGCTTTTCGGCGTCCTTGCCGGCGGTGCGATTGCCTGCTTCATCGGTCTGGTCGATGACATATTCGACATAAGACCTTATCAGAAGATACTGGGACAAATCGTTGCCGCTGTTATTCTCGTGGCTGTGGGAGTCAGGCCCGGCCTCGGTTTTCTCAATACCTACCTCGGATTGAGTATCCCGGAGAACCTTGAAGTAATTTTAGGGATTCCCATCGTAATTATCTTTGTCATTGGAGCGACAAATTCGCTGAACCTTCTCGACGGCCTGGACGGTCTTTGTGCAGGTGTCACGGTTATTATCGCAGCGGCTCTTTTGATGCTGGCCATTCACCTTGGAACATGGGGCTCAAGCAAGGTGGGCGGAGATTCGGTGCGTGTTATTTTGTGTTTGGGACTTCTTGGGGCGGTCTGCGGATTTCTACCCTTCAATCGTCACCCTGCCAAAATATTCATGGGAGATGCCGGCAGTATGCTGCTCGGATTTATCGCCGCGGCACTGATGATTTTATTCGCAGAAAAGGCCGTTCGTTGGTGGATGGCCTCGGTTGTCGTTTTCGGCCTGCCGATTCTTGATACGACGGTCGCGTTGGCCAGACGGCTCCTTAATCGCAGACCTTTGTTTGTCTCCGACCGGGGCCATATCTATGATCAGATGATTGACAGAGGGATACCGCTGAGAAGAACTGTCGCTATATGTTATGGTCTGGCTGCTCTATATGCACTGATTGGACTCGGACTGAGTCTCAGAACAAAAATAAGGGCGAGATATGCCTTGATTATATATGTGTTTGTATTCTTAGTCTCAGGCATAGTCGTCTGGAAGAAGGGCTATCTGAAAATGGAGGGTATTAGAGGGGCAGTCCGGAGGCGGCAGTAGCTGTCAACCGGATTGAGTAAAGCCGGTGATAAAATCGACGCTTCGCTCGGCAGTCTTTTCGTTTGTCCGTGGATGCAGCGGCAAATTTACCACCTCACGGGCGGCTTTTTCGGCTTCGGGGCACATGCCGTGTTCATAGTCGTATGATGCCAACGGTGTTTCAATCGGGTGCAGGGGACATTCGAACCAGCTTCCAAGCTCGATGCCGGCCTTAGCTGCTTGTACAAGAGCCTTATCTTTCTCTGTGATTCTTATCGGATACCTTACCAAGACTGGTTTGGTCTCTTCTCTGCTGTTGCTGCTGGACTTCCAGCCTTTTGCTTCGAGCAACTCATCATATAACTGTGCCATCTTCCGCCGGTGAGCGATGTTTTCTTCTATTTTGCCGAGCTGCCTGATCCCGGAGCGGGCCTGCACGGCACTAATTCCTTTGAAGAAGTCATCCGCTTTAACCGGTTCGAACTCACTTGTGCTTGAGGAGCCGATGACCGCTCCTTTTTTAGTAAGATATCTGAACAGGCTCTGGGCCAGGGCGGTCGTTCTTGGATAGATAAACATTCGATAAAACGTTAATTGCATCCTAAGCATAAAGACTTCCCCGCTGGATGGCGAGCACATTTCATTTGCTATAAGTGATTCGATCCGCTCGGCTAATTCTAAATCGCTAGTTATTACCATTCCTCCGAGGCCGGTTGTATAAGGCTTGTTCCATTGAGATGAGAAATATCCGGCCCGGCCGAATGTTCCGAGCAATTTGCCTTTATATTTCGAACCGAGGGCAAGGCAACAATCTTCGATGACGGGAATTCCGCTGCTCTGAGCAATTTTCATGATAGCGTCCATTTCGCAGGGATAGCCGTAAGTATGCTGGGCAATAATGACCTTTGTCTTGTTTGTAGTCTTATCTTTCAACAGATCCATGTTTATATTGAATGTATCCGCCTCGATATCGACATATACCGGCTTGGCCCCGACGTACTTTATCGGATTTACATTCATCACGCAGGTATAGCCCGGTAGGATTACCTCATCTCGCTGTCCGATGTCGAGTGCCCGCAGCAGAGCATAGAGAGCGACTCTGCCTTTCCAAAACGCAAAGGCCCGCTCGGTACCGAGGAATCGGGCAAACTTTTGCTGGTATTCTTCTATTATCTTTTCCATTTGAATTTTGCTACCTTGACATTTGCATTTCTTCGGGCTTTTTCATGCCGCTTCTAAGAATTGAGAACCTTACAATACCCCAAAGCGAGCCGAATCCGTAGGCGAAATGCAGGATGGCAAAAACTATCGGCGCCAGTGGTGCGTATTGCCAGCCTGATTTACGCCCTACATCCAGTACTCCGATCAAAAGCACCAGCATGTACAGAGCTGCTTCAATAGCCAACAGAATAAGAAGCGGCTTCCATAAAAAACCTGCCAATCCCGGCAACAGCAAAGACAATACAAACAACAAGGGAACTAATTGCCTGAAACTGGCCGGTCTCTTATGTTTCTGTAAGGTCCTTATCCGCCAGAAGCCGTACTGAAAATACTGCTTCCAGAGTTTACAAAGTGAGCTACGTGAAAAATATGTGCTTTGGATTGCTTTCGACATCCATATTTTGCCTCCAGCTAAGATTATCCTCAAGTTAAATTCATCATCCTGATTACGCACCAATTCCTCGTCGAAATAGCCGATTTTGTCCACGACCCATTTGTGGTGCGCGCCGAAGGCAAGCGTATCGACCCAGCCTTCATTATCTCCCAGTCTGAAACGTGAGTTACCGACGCCGATGGGCGACTGCATCGCTGCGGCGATGGCTTGGCCCACAAAACTATCTGCAACTGTTTTAATATGGCCGCCTGCAACCCATGCTTGGGGATGTTCGTGCAGGCACTGGATCGATTTAGTGATAAAATCCGCTGGGATTTCTACATGCCCATCTATTCGGATGAACAAATCGCCTCGTGCCGCCTTGATTCCAATATTCATTGCTGCCGGAGTAATACGCTTCGGATTATACAGCATTATTACCCGGCTGTCCTGCTTCGATAAACTGGACACTATTTCTCTCGTGCCGTCGTCGCTCATACCATCCACAACGAGAACCTCCATTTTCTCGGCGGGATAATCGTTGTCCAATACGTTTCTTAGAGCCCGCTCTATAAAATCTGCCTCGTTGCGAATCGGCATGATAATAGTAACAAAAGGTGGATTCTGCATGAGATTTCTTCGGCAATCACAAATCTAAAACAAATCTGATACTGTCTCCGGATATACCACTCTGGCGCCAACCGTTTTTTGTATAAAACGCCACGGCACGACTGTTTTGTTTCAGGACTGATAGAGTAAGACGGTTATATCCTTCGGTTTTACAGGCAAGCTGGAAAGACTCGATAAGTCTTCTGCCGACGCCGGTCCCTTCACATTCAGGCAGAACGCATATCGACAGCAGGTTGCCCGAACGAATCCCGACACTTGGAATTTTAGTATTTTTTGAGAGGGCGGCGGTATTTTTCCGGCGTAATTTCCGAGCTAATTCCTGAAGGAGAATACGACGCACGAATCTGTTACTGAGAAATTTCCAGAAAAGAAGGTGTGGATAGCGATACAATGCCGAACTTAAAAATTCTTCCCGGATATGAGGATTTCCCCCAACTGCCAGACCAATAACTTTGCCGTCTGCATCAACGGCAACCCGGCAAATACTTCCGCGATGCTTAATGAAAAATCGATAAAGAGCACAAAGCCAATGATAGCCCATCTCAGTCATAAATCGTCCTGGGAATGACTCAATGTGACACTTAGCCATACCAGGAATATGTACCTCTGATGCTTGTGTGACTTTAATGGTGTCATCATGAGTCTTATTCATTATCTATTTCTTGCTGATGGCCTCGATTAGGACTTTTTCAAGAAGGTCGGCTAATTTGGTTCGGTTGAATTGCCGTTGTGCCAATTCACGTGCGTTTTTGACCATTTGCCGACACAACTCCGGATTGGCTGCCAGCTCCTGGAGTGTGTCGGCAAGCATTTCAGGGCGATCGGCATCGAGACATCTGCCGCAGTTGTTTTTTTCTATCGTTTCTCCCAGCCATCCCGGCACATTGATAAGCACGGGCTTTCCCGCCGCCAGGGCATCGAACATCTTGTTCGGAGACCAGGTGTGCTCCTTAGTTGCCCGGTAGATAGTCAGGCACACTTCACAACCGGCGACAATTCGGGCTAACTGTTCCTTGTCGGGCGCCGGATCGCTGAAGATTACGTTTTTCAGCTCGTATTTGCTCGCCAGCTTCTCCAATTCGGCACGTTTTCCGCCGCTGCCAAGGAGCACGAGGACAATATGGTTGCTGTGACGTTCAGCGAGGATTCTGGCCGCTTCAATCACGTATTCAAGTCCGTTCGCCAAACCCATCGCACCGAAATAAATCGCGGCGAATCTATCCTTTAATCCGAGCCGTTTGCGTTCTGCCGAGCCGTCTATATCCGGGCTGAATAAATCCAGGTCGCTGGCGTTCGGGATTACCGTAACTTTATCCGCCGGCACACCCGCGCGGATGATGCCTTCTTTCATGCCGGGTGAAAGTGCAACGATATGTTTTGCTCCGGCGTAGATTTTTTTTGCCATTCGCTCAAACCACCATATAACCAGCGGATTTTTCAGTGCTCCGAGGTTGACCAGCGCATCAGGCCAGAGGTCGCGCACCTCGAAAACAAACGGGACTTTGAAGTATTGGCCCAGAGTAAGACCGGCCAGTCCGATTGTCAGCGGCGTATGCGTGGCAAAGACCACATCGGGTGCGGGAAATTTCTTGCCGATGCGACAGGCCGACCATGCGAACTGATAGAACTTGAACATGCGTTGCATTCCGCTCATCCCGGTACCGACCTGCGGGTCGTTGTAGGCCGCGGCAATCGCGACCACGTGAATTCCCTCGGTCTCGAACTCGGCGTATTTTTTGCCTTCCGGCACGGAAAACTGCCGGTTTTCCAGGCCCGAAGTCATCATCGTTACTTGATGACCTCTGCCCACGAGATACCTGGCGAATTCGTAAGACCGCGTCCCTGTTGTTCCTTTTCGTGTGGCAAAATATTGATGCAGATAGAGAATGTGCATACTTGTAATATTAGTAATAAATGACTTGGTGTCCTTCAAAAATGCCCTTTATTTGTTTTTTCGATTCCATAAGATATAATATAAGTAGAGACAAGTTCATGGGCAATGTCGCATCTTTTTCTTCGTGCCGTATATAATTAAAACGCATGATACGAAGCTGGCATAATTCGATAATTCTTAGTCCTATAAATGGGATTCTGTTTTTATGCTCAATATTCATATTGGCAACAATATGTCCTTCCTTGGAATCGAAAGAATCTCTGCCGGAGCTAAAATCTCAAGCAAGTCCTCTGGACGAGGTCAATCGACCATTGTTGCTCAAAAGGCTTATCGCAGCTTTTGACCGGGAATATGCAATTCATATTCGAAAAAACAAGTCTAAGAACCTTTCAGATGATATGACTGTTTATTATCTTCGCCAGGAGCTTCAGGCCCTGATTGATATGTGGCGGGCTACCGATAAATCAAGCTTTCTCGAACAGGCACATAATCAGGTCATCAAGGCAATGAAAGACGCAAAGTCGAACCAGCGTCCATTACTTCGTCGTAACCGGCCCAGAGGAACCTGGCCATGCTTTTTTTTAAAGAAAGCCGAAAAAGAAACAGGCGGTCATAATCAACTCTGCGATTTTCAGGGTGTTGCTGGATTTCTTATGGTTGCAGACGCTCTCAAACAGGATGGGCAGGATGGCTGGAAAGATATTGCCGATTTCGTGGAAAAAAACATTGTCGAAAAATGGCTCTTTTACTCGCCATCTATAAAGCCCGAACATTTCCAGGGCTCCAGATCGAAAACCTATCTTCTGGCTATATTAAACACTGCCCGGGATATACGTGAACATTTTGCCGTGATTTGCATGGATCTTCATAAATTAGGTTATAAAAAGTATCCCTACCGAAAATGGGCTGAGTGCCTTACGAATTTATACATTGGTTTGCGATCCGATATACGCCAGTCTCCACCCAGGGACTGGGGACTTGGTCGTCGTACTCCGAGCGACTGGGGCGTATTGCCTCGTGAATCAACGGGCGGCTATGTCTGGTATTTCATTCCCGACTGGAGGCGAAAAGGAAAAACAGCCGTCCTTGATACCGCACATGCGAACCGGACAGTCTGGCTTGCTGCCAGGGCATACCATGAAGGTTTGATTGACAAAGCCGGACTCGAGATATTTATAAAAACTTTCAAAAAGCAAATCTGGAAGCCTCAGAAGAATCCGTTCTACTTTACAAACTTTATTGACGGCAGTGACGTATCCTACGATGATCCCAAGTACGGTACGTTAGCCCCCGGATATAAAGGTCAAGTCTGGTTCGGCTGGCATCGACTTGCCGCGTATGACAATACCGTCAAAGACCTGTTTCTCTCGTTGGCGTACGATTTGACCAACGGGGGGCCTAATATGCCTTCGTCCCAGAATAAGACCATGGCCAATGCGCCGCTGTGTTTTTATGCCTGGGCGGCAAGACTTCTGGCTCCGGATGGAAAACCTCACGAATTTCCATAGGGTCTTTTCTGCCGACTCAAGTCGATAATATCTCTAATTCACTTTTATTCAGAATATCTATATGGTTATCTCTTAAGAAAAAGTAATTTGTACTTTTGTCACCAGGTTGGCGTTTTCTAAGTTTACTGCCGTTGTACCACCACGCATAATAGTTCCGATCTTGTAATATCTTAAAAACGTGATGGGCCGCCGAATCTGTATTATCCGGTTCTCCTGAAACTTCAATAAGCCATGCAGCTTGAGACTGAGTTAAAAATTTTACTGCCCCTTTGATACATGCTAATTCGTGTCCTTCTACGTCACACTTGATAAATGATATTGTCTCAGATGCGCTTAAAAATCTGTAATCGATTGTCGTAGCCTTGACATTTGTCTCTTTTGTTTTACCTTTTTCCGCGTAATCCGTGACTATGGAAGCCCTGTAATGAGTCTCGGCTCCGGATAAATCATAAGGAAGCGCCATAGTAACAACTCCTTGGGAATCCGAGACGGCGACATTTATAGGCTCAACATTATCGAGTTGTAATTTTCTTACATTGTAACACAATATTTCAAAGGTCGGAGGGAACGGTTCGATGCTGTATACATGTCCGTCCGGCCCGACCAATTCCGAAAGTATTTTCGTATATACTCCTATGTTTGCTCCTATATCTATTACAGTGTCGCCCGGTTTTATTAAATATTGGACAACTCTTAGCTCCGGTTCTTTTTTTAATAAGGATGAGCACAGTAGTCTGAGATAGTGACGTTTCTTTATTAATTGAACCGTTGAGTGCGGCAGAATCTTCCATGCCGTCCTTTTTAACAGCCGTTTTACCTTGTGCACACAATGCTCCTGATTTCGCCTCTATTTTATTAAAGTATCGCTCATAGTTGCCGATACACAGCAGCGGTTTGCTCGGCAATTGTTTCCCAGTTGAACTGCTCGACGACAGCCCGGTGGGCATTGTGGGACATTTTCTCGTAGTTATTACCTTCAAAGCACCTACTGATAGTATCGGCAATCGCCTCGGAATCACCAGGATCAATAACGTAACCTGTTTTTCCGTCCTCGGTCATTTCACCAAGCCCCCCCACATTCGTCGAAATGACCGGAATTCCTGCTGCGTAAGCCATGACTGTATTGCCGCTTTGGGAGGCACTTATGTAGGGTTGAACCAGTACGTCAATGACCGAAAGATATGCTTTGATATCCTCGATCGGCACGAAACGGATATCCACCCATAGGTCGTCGGGTTTACAGCTTTCAGCGAGTTTTTCTTCCCAGTACTTCTTATTGCCGACAAGTACTGAACCGGCGACCAGAAAGAAAGAATCAGGCAACCGTTGCTTGATTAGTCCGAATGCGTCGACGAAAACTTCCAATCCCTTGTACGGACGAATATGGCCGAGAAAAGCAATGATTTTTCGATTGCCCGCTTTTTGTCGTACCCCTTTGGCCAAATCATCGTTACAGCCGTATCCGGAAAAAAGTGCTTCATAATCCCCGTGCGGCAGGACGGATATTTTTTCTGATGTTATGCTGCAATGTGCCGTTATTTCGTTTCGTGTAAAGTTTGTCAGAGCTATAACATGGTCGACTTTTTGGTAAATCCTGGAATACCTTCGAATGTCCCCGGCTTTTGGCTCATGCGGGAAAGGATTGTGTGCTGTATATACCAAGTGACGGCCTGTCAGTCGTAAGAGTCTTATCAGCCAATAGTCCAGCCATGGCGAAACGATCCATATAAAATGGACGACCTTAATGCGTTTGATAAGTACATATGCCAGCAGGATAAGAAGATTCAGCGGATACTCGATCGCCCGAAGAAAACGTCGTACAAGTCCGGAAGAGGTTACCCGGCCGGCCAATCGGGCAAGGAAAAAGAAACAGCGGAAAATATTGACATTCGGTGGATTGGGAATGTGCCCATGAGCAAATTTCGTTGTGGCATAGACGATCCGTTCACCCTTTTTCGCCAGAGCGTCCAGTAGGCAATAGTTGTAATTGGCGGAGAATTGACAAGCGTCTATGACAAGGTATGTTTGTTTCATTGAGCGGTTGAGCCCTTTTGTTCTTCTACGATTTTCTGTAGATAATTTAAAATCAGGTTTGCGTTGTGTTTGCCCCCAAATTGTTCTTCCGCTCTCTTTCGTGCGGCTATTTGCATTTGCCCTCGCAGTTGATTATTGCTAATTACCTTCACAATTGCTTTTTCCAGTTCATCGACATTCTCAGGTGGGACAAGAAGAGCGCCATCGCAATCACCAATAGCCCCGGGCAGACCGCCGACCGCTGTAGCAACGACCGGCAGACCACAAGCCATCGCCTCCATCACGACGTTTGGCATCCCTTCAGTATGAGAGGCCAGCACGAACAAGTCGCTTGCCTGCATCCATTTGTTCATTCGTTCCGGCTCGACTTCTCCGGCCATGCGAACCGCATGCTCCATGCTTTTATCGCGAATCAGTTTTCTTAGTGCTGTTTCTTCGGGACCTGCTCCGCACATGGCCAGCAAAATGTCCGGGCACTTTTTTTGTGCTCTGTATATTGCTTCGATAAGCTCATAAACGCCTTTGCGTTTGGTTAAATAACCGGCGTACAAGGCTATGGTTTTATCCAAAGGCAGGCCTAAATTTTTTCTTATCGGGATTTTATCCTGTACTGGTGAAAATTTCTCCAGATCCAGAACGCCGTACACGCACAAAGGATTCTTGCCGGTTACGGCTTTGATTACGTCTGAGACGCTATGCCCACAGGCCAATGTGCCATCGAGAGCTTTTGCCGTCCTCACAAAATGCCTGTTTATGATGTTGCTGGAATGGGCGGTTATGTTTACATCTACGCCGATACACAAACATGCTGCTGGAATTTTTAAATGCTGGGCCAATCTTACGGCGGCATCTCCATCGGGGAAAAAATCCGTGGCGTAAATCACATCGAACTTTTTGCTTTTATGTAATTCGAGAGCTTTATTTCTCATAGCACGAAAAGCGGCCAGCCCGGACCATCGGTTATAAAAATTCCCCGGTAGCCTTAAATACGGCACGCTGAAAGTTTCTATCCCTTCAAACCGGCACAGCGGACACTTATGATCTTGATTTTTCCATTTTTCGAAGTGCCTTAGTAATCCGGGGCACCAGACACGCGGCACAATGACCGTTATATCCGCCCCAAGCCTGCGAATCTCGGAAAGTTGCCGGGCTACAAAGATGCCGTATCTGGTTTCTTTGAGATTCGGAAACAGGTGAGAAATTGCTAGAATTTTCACGATGTTATAGTCTCGTCCGGTGGAACCGGGTCATATTCTGTTAATGAGCCATTTTCATATTCGGCGGAAGATTCTGAATCGTCGGTTGGCGTATAGATTTTTGCGATCCGTTCACCCGCCATTACAAACGCCAGAAAGACCCAGTAGTATTTGTGAAACATCTGGCCGATGGTCAATCCCATCATGATAAGGAATATGAAAACTGCCCTGATGTATATTTTTTCGAGTCCGAGCGGGATACGCCTTACTGTTAGCAGAAGTATGCCCATGAAAGATATAAAAAGAAGAGCGCCGGGTATTCCATAAATTCCTAAAATGAGAAAGAAATCGTTATGGGGCCAGATTAGAGTACCGGTTTGTTCGAACCAGCTATAATATCCTGTTCCCGCCGGCTTTTTGGCCACAGTTTTAACAGCAAGCTTTATGGGTTCCATTCTATAACTAATGCTCTCTTTGGCGTAGCCGACGTCTGTCAGCCGTTCTGCTACTGACCTGTCCAGACCATCTCCTTTTATCAGCAGCCCTGAACCGATTGAAGCCAGCACAAAAATCACGAGCAGCAGGACTGCCAATGCCGGCCTTTTTGCGACTTGCCTTATAAACAGCAACGGCGACAACATGGTAAACGCCAGCGCGATTAAAGCGCCGCGAGAGCCAATTTTGAGGAGCATTAAGGGCAGAAACAAAATTGCAGCAAGATTTATCATTCGCCAAAATATATTCTTGTTTCGAGCAAAAAGATAGATGGCGGCCAGAAAAGCCGTGCTTGTTAATGCCGCCAACATATTCGCATCGATTGCCTGGCCTAAAGTGGCTGAATATCTTGTTTGAGAAGTATTTTCCAGTGTTTTTATAGCGGTGCCCGTGATAAATGCCAGGATGATGGTGCCAAGTGTTCCGAGGACGTATGCTCTCAGTGCCCATTGAAAAGTTTTTTCGCTGTTTGTTTCGAGTATCCAGTAAACAATTAAAATTAACACAAGAAGCTGAAACTGGGTAAAAGTCCGCATTAATTCGAGGCCGAGATAGGTCCCCGCCAGTGAAACCATAAATATCCAGATTGTGTATAATCCCATTACCCATATCGCCTTGTTACTAATGCGTAATCCGGGACGGGTGATAAGTACATTCAGCGCGAAGCTTACGGCGATAGCCAAACCGACTGCCCGGTCAAGACTGAAAGTTTGGCTAAATCCGATGCCGGCACCTGTTGGCAATACCAGCATCAGGATACAAAGACCAAAAGTCGGTTTTATTATCATTCCGATGAACGTTGGAAAAGCTACAATTACAGCGCCGGCCATAGGATTTCTTACGAGGAAAATAACAGCGAATCCTATCAGGGAAATAACGATCCAGCCGGCAAAAAGGATAACATTCATCACGGGCGGCAGCGGAATGTCGGAAAGCCGCTCAGCCTGTTCGTAATAAAGGTAATCCTGGTCTAATTCAATTTCATTCACATATTCGGCATACATAAATAACTGATGCCTCCGGTAAAACCATCGGACTTAAACCTATCCGGGACGATAACGAGCAAATCTTGGGTAAATTAACGACTGGTACAGCAAATACCGGGCCGCTTTATACCAAGACCGTTGTTTAACGAGGTACCATACGGTCTTATGGTAATATCGACGCATTAGCGGCTCAAAATCACAGGATAATCGCTGAATTATTTCGGGATGGCATTCTGCGTATCCAGATAGGAATGCATTGGCCATGGTAGGAGCATCCCAGTTGAAAAGACATCGTCTCGGGGCGCCGTAAAAGATAAAGACAACAAGCCAGATTATGTCGAAGAATCTCGATCCGTAAGTGACGACATTTCCCAGAAGCGGCGCCGAATTCCAGTCCAAAATTACGAGCCGGCCGGAGGATTCATCGAAGCATAAATTAAAACCTGCAAAATCACCGTGGATGAAAACGTTCTCGTCTGGACGGGTCATCCACTCGGGTGGAAGTTCGTACTTCATCTCTTGGGGCAAGACTAAATTTTCATGAACGATAGCCAGTGCCTGCCCCGCCTTTTTCAAAAGCTCGAATAAACGCTCGTCTTTACGAGCCGCCAGCTCGAGCAGTGTCACCAGGCTGTTGAGTCGCTCGAATTCGAGCACTCCTGTTTTGGCATCGAAGTTAACTACCTTCGGAACATAAAACAGGCCGGAGTCTTTGCCGATATCGAAAGCCGCGGATGCCTTGGCGGCTTCTATTACCAGCGTGCCCAGTTCTCCGGTTTTTCGTATAATATCGCCAACGATTTCCATTAACTATTTCCCCGCAGTAGAAGTTCTGCTGCAGACGGCAATCAGGTTTTCCGAGAATCGGTTCAGGCAATTGAACTTACCGGCGGCCCGGTCTATCGCTCGATTCAGGTGATACGAGACCGGAAATTTTGGCGGGTGGAAGAAACCGGTCGGGTAAATCTCGATGATTTCAAGCCCCGCTTCTTCGGCAAGATTTTTCATCTGCTCGATACTCATTACATTGAGAACACCATCGGGTTGCTTCTTTCGATAGTGCGTGTTACGCAGTTTTATCCAAGGCGATCCGGAATTCTGGTGATTGTTGAAAACCAGGTAGCCGTCTTCGTCCAACAGTTCGGCAAGCGTTTCCATTGCTACAGAGCGCAGTTCCGGCTCGGCATTGAGAAAAAACCTAAAGGCCGTAATCAAATTGAATTTTCTTGGCTTGAAAACATTTTCGGCCGTGATGTCCGCTTCGATTATCTCAGTCCGTTTGAGCTTTTTCCTGGCGGTGGCAAGCATAGAGCCGGATACATCAACACCCGTTGACGTTTTGACCCGGTTCTCCATGAATTCTGTGATACGTCCAGTGCCGCAAGCAAAATCGAGATAATGAATATCTCTGTCGGCGAAATATTTCTCAAGGATCCTCAGGATAATATTCTGTTCACGCGACCAGAGAAATCTTTGCCATGCCTTGTTCTGATAGTAAGCCTCGTATTCGGCCCCTTTTGCCTCGTATTTATGAGATTCTCTGTAACTATTCTTATCCACTTTATGTTTTTCGCAGAGCAATCCGCATGAATCGTTTCCGCTCAACCTCTTTCAGACTCAGGAACCAGCCGCCCATCATTGTCAAGATCATTGCGGTAATTACAACGCTAACAATTTCGAACCACGAATCAGGAGCAGCCATATATTTCCAAACACAAATCATCGCCACTGCCGGTAATGAACCAAGTAAAGCTGGTTGCCAAACGTTCCGAATGTTTTCCAATGTGGAGATACTCATTTTACGGTTAAAGTATTTCGGTAGAATCAGCACGGATGTTAGCGACATCGGCAGGAAATTCGACCAGGCTATCCCAATCAAGCCCCAGTTAAAGACCTTTACTGAAACAATAGAAGCCAGAACACAGAATAGTGCCATCAAGGCGGTCAGAATTCCGAAAATTTTATGTTGCCCGCGCCCTACAAGTACAAGGAAGTTGCTGTGCTGTGCCAGCCTTAAACAATGCCCGACGGTTAAAATAGTCAGAATTACGGCCATTTCATCGATGACGGAGGGATCCATGAATTGGTCTCTGATCCATACATTAAGAAATTCTTTGCCCATTGCGATTAGAAAACAGCCGCCGGGAATTATCAAAAGAAGACTGTACTTTTGTGTCAGAAAAGCTATTTCTTTTACCGCTGAGGCCTCATTTCTGGCGTCCAGATCCGTCACAGCCGGTTTTATCGCCGCGGTGAAAGCCTGCAGCAATTGTGACAATAAAAGCACACCGGCCGTGGCAATGCTAAATTGGCTTACCTGGGCGGTGCCAATGAAAATCCCGATTATCAGATTGCTGGCGTAATAAATAATAATGGCTCCCATCGCATACATGAAAGTATTTATTCCGTACGCCATCATTTCCTTTAGAAGCTGCAAGTCTATCTTTGCCAATGACAACGATGCTGCCGGCAGCAGCTTCTTGACAAAGACCAAATGTATAACTCTCATAAAGATTTCACTCAGGCCGAACATGAGTCCGGTTGTCAGCAGGCCGTAACCTTTTAACAACAATATAACCACAAGAATGGTTCGCAGGGCCAATACAGCCAGCATAACTATGTTTATTATGTCATATCGCTGGAGCCCGCTTAGGGTTGCGGTCGATGACTGAAGAGGCATCGCAAATGCAGAGCAGAATCCGACGATAAGCACGAGTATGCTGGCCGTTCTTACCAATTCTGGTTCGATGGCAAACCAGGAACCGATATTATAGCATACAACAAGACTTATGATTACAAGAACGAGGCCTACAGCTATGAAGAAAAATAAAGATGTGCTGAAAACGCGCTGGACTCCGTCGTTGTTGTTTTGTGCTATGAAAAGCGGTATATATCTGTTGATTGAGCTATTAATACCAAAACTTAACAGGGGGGCGTAACGAAAGATGGTGCCGCCGATGAGGAGCCATACGCCATATTGTGCTTCGCCAAGCCGGCTTAGAAAGAAGCGTATCAGAAAGAAGCCGATCAGCGCGTTACTTACCAGCGTTGTAACATTGAAGAATGTATTGTGGACTATTCTTTTCGGAGTTGTGATAGGTTGCTGATTCATTTTTCGGATTTGACTACTTGCCACAGAATACCTACTCGAATGAGATTGTAATTATCAATGACAAATTGAGGGCAATACTCTGGTTTGGGCGAAACAACGTATACCGGCCCGGCTTTCAGCAATTGCCCTATAGACTGCTCATCGAACTTCGGTGCGCCCTTGCTGTTAATAGTGCCCGAGACAATCTTAACATCGGAGCGTTTTGCTTTGACTTCTTGGAGATATAAGAGCGGACCAACTGTTGTGGTATCGGCATAAATGACTGCGTTATCCTCCGGCAGGCCCAACACCTCATTGGCGAAGAGTTCCGCCCCTTTATATCCGGTCTTCCATGGCCGTAGGAAATATTCGTAATCATCTCGATAGGGTATATCGTTTCTTGTGCTGATGTTCAGCTGTATTTTTCTGGCCATCGTCGGCAAAACGGTATATGCCCCGACTGGCAGCAAGCAAAACAGCAACACCAGAAATGCGAGTACTTTTATGTTTTTCTGAATCAGCAAGATATCCGCTCCAAGGCCTATTAAAATCGAGACCGAACAGTAAAATGGGATAAAGAAGGCGTACCTGTCAGGAACGGTATATCGAAAGGCGAAAAGAAAGAACAGAACGGTCAGTGCTATTACAATATTTCTAAAAGCTCGACATGGTGACAATTTCAACAGTCCGAAGCAGCCTGCAAAGAACAGCAGTAAATTCGGTGTGGGAAAATTGAGCAGGATATACAGAAAGTTCTCTTTTACTATTCCCATTGAAAGAGAAGTATTAAGGACCGCTCCCTGCCAGCGGAGACCGAAGGCCGCAGAAGCCAGAGTCCCTGTCAGGTCGCCCGTTTGTATTATATTTTTGACTATTAAATACTCATAAGGCAGCGCGCCGAAAATCCACAGCAGAAAAATAATCATCAGGTTTCTGATATGAATTTCTTGTTTAACCAGAAGAAAGGTAATAAATACAGCGTAACATACAAGCGGTATCGAAGCGAGCATGTGAACAGCGATTGAAAGGCCGCTCAACAATCCCAACCAGCACAAATAACGGACTCTTTTAGTTCGGGTATATTGCAGCAGCATTATCAGTTCGGCGAGAAACAGGGCGGTCCAGAGTGTGTATGTTTCGATTATGCTTGCGTGGCGCCAGAATGTATGGGATACGGCAAAAGTAACAGCCGCGACGACCGCCGGCATATTTTTTCCGAGCCATAGGCGCAGGAGCAGAAACATGTTTGCCACTGCAATAGCCCCGGCGATTGCTGAGACGAGGTTTACCTTGTGAGCAAATTCACCGAGCGGGATGTATTTTGCGCCAATTGTCAGTATGTAGAAGAGCGGATGAGAAATGGCCAGCCCGAGGAAACCTTCAATATCGTTATGCCAAATGCGATACTGGATCAGTCCGCTGTCCTGCCATAAAGCGCCGGGAGCACAGCTTATTATGTAAAGTGCAAGGGCACCGCAAAGAACTGTAATAAAGTGTTGAGCTGATTTTAGTTTTGTGAATTCCACGAGTGTGTTGTCAGAGACTTCAACGTGTTTTTAGCAGCGAGATACCAAAGTAGTTCGGTTTAGCTAACAGTGAAGGTGAGATTTCTACTTTAAGCTCTCGGCAATCAATCGTAAGGTTTCGTCCAGGTTTATTTTGGGCTCCCAGTTGATTGTCTTGCTGATTCGCTCGACGCTTGGCACACGCCGCATCATATCTTCCATTGGCCTTCCGTATGCGACCTCATAGGGCACGAATTCTTTTTTGCTCGTACTGCCTGTTATCCGGATAACCTTGTCAGCCAGCTCTTCGATGGAAATCTCCTGATTCGTGCCGATATTATATACCTGTCCAGCCGCCTGCTTACAATTCATCAGGCCTATAACGGCTTCGACAAGATCGGCCACATAACAGAAGCATCGTGTTTGCCTGCCCGTTCCGTATATTTGAAGTGTTTCACCTTTGAGTGCCATTTGTACGAATCGTGGCACAACCATTCCGTATTGGCCCGTCTGCCTCGGGCCGATTGTATTAAAGAACCTGCCGATGACCACATCCAGCCCGTATTGTTGATGAAATGCCAGGCCCAAAAACTCGTCCACCGCTTTACTGCACGCGTACGACCACCGTGACAGGCAAGTGCTGCCGAGTACGATATCGTCATCTTCGTGAAAGGGGACCGCTTCGTTTTTGCCGTAAACTTCGCTGCTTGAGGCGATAAGGATTTTCTTGCCGAATTTATTGGCAATATTCAGCACGATTTCAGTACCACCAATGTTGGTTTCTATCGTATGAACAGGGTCTTCAGCGATCAACCTTACACCGACGGCGGCAGCCAGATGGAAAATCATATCGCATTGCTCGACGAGGGGCTCAATAAGTTCTGTATTGTGGATATCGCCTTCGACAAACTCAAAGCCGGTGTGATTTTTAAAGCTCTCAATATTTTCGAAACTGCCGGTACTCAGATTATCGATAACAGCCACATTATTGCCGTCATTGAGCAACCGTTCAGTCAAATGAGATCCGATAAAACCGGCTCCGCCTGTTACTAATGCTTTCATATACGTCCCTTTGAATGAGTTTCTATCCCAACAGGATAATGATTATCCAGTAATGTTCAACATTAAATCTGCTTAGACTTCGTCCCCGTCGGCTGCGCATAAAGCAAACAAAGCCTCGTTGTTAAATCCAACTTTTTGTGGAAAAATATTTCTTAGTAGTCGAACTCGTATCTATCAGATGATAAACCAGTTAGTTCTGATGTCAAACTGGTTCCGGCCAAATGACCACTCGATTATATCATAAGTATCGGCAAATAAAGAACATAGCTTTAACGATGACGATAACATCAATAAGCTACAGACCTTGTGTAACGGGTCTTCGTGAGATTTTCGATAGAGTGTATTGATTTCTCAATGGTGTTCACTGGTTTTTACGATTCCGGTGCCGATATTTTCCGTTTTTTCAGCCCTCATACGAGCAATATGTCTTGTCGGTTTCCCAGACAGTAACGCGATGCAGTTTCGCCCTGCCGAACTTACCTATGAGTTGATCCCAGGCGAGAGATACGATATTTTCGACGGTTGGATTCTTTTTGCCGAACTGGTCAACGTCTGTGTTCAAGTTCTTATGATCGACCAGTCTTATAAACTCATCGTCCACTATCTTTTCAAAATCACCAATACGAAAGTCGTTTCTGTATGCTGGTATTTGTATTGTTACCTCGACGATGTAATTATGTCCATGACCGGTTGGATTTGCACATTTTCCAAAAACCTCCATGTTATGCTGCTCGCTAAAGTCATCGTTCCAAAGCTTATGCATTGCAGCGAATTCAAACTTCTCGCAGAAATAGACCATTTTTATGTCCTTTGAATTAATAGCAATTTTCCTGAAAGGATTGAGCTTAATACTCAATTCACTTAGCTGTGCTGTCCCAAGCTTGTCGGCTAATCGATCCCATGCCGATCTTAAAAGCTCAGTAATTTCAGAAAATCCAATATGTTTTAACTTTCGGTAATTCTGCTTTATTCGCTTGGCAAAAATCGGCACTGCAGATTCGAGAACATTTGCATCAATCTCACTGACGTTGACTACGAATCCTGTTGCCGGGTCGACTGGCCCTGTGACTTCGACGGATAACTCGAAAAAAATTGATAGTCCTTCACCGGCCGGTTTGGATGCATATGAATTATACCCTATGCAGTCTTCCGCCAGGAAAGGGTTAACTGAGAACCGCACCTGCCTGAGAAGTTTGTGCATAGGTTGAATCCCTCCCTGTCTATTGCTTGTGCATCAAGCTCAGGACTTCGCTTCGGCTTCTTGGGTCCTTTTTAAATATCCCGCGGAGTGCAGATGTTACCATTATCGAGCCGGGCTTTTTGATGCCGCGAATGGTCGTACAGCTATGGGATGCCTCCAGCACAACGGCAACGCCTTGGGGATGTAAACTGTCCATGATAAAATCGGCGATCTGAAAAGTCAGTCTCTCCTGGGTCTGGAGCTGGCGGGCAAAACAATCCACAATGCGGGCCAATTTGCTCACACCAAGTACCATCCCGGACGGCAAATACGCGACGTGGGCCGAACCGATAAAAGGCATCAGGTGATGTTCACATATACTGTAAAAAGGTATGTCGCGCAGCAGGACAATCTCATCGTAGTTTTCTGTAAAGACGCTGTGAAGATGATCTTTTGGATCTTCACGCATCCCCGCTAACAGTTCAGCGTACATTTTTCCCACTCGTTCGGGCGTTTTCTTTAGCCCCTCCCGATTGGCGTCTTCGCCGACTGCTAATAGTATTTCTTTTATCGCCTTTTCGATTCTTTCAGTATCTACCTTTTTTATTTTCTTATTCATTTTTGGAATATTTTCTTTAATAAGTTCCTACTTTTTTTTGAGACGAGTCACATAAGTTGTCAGTAGTCTTACTCCGAAAGCACTGGCGCCCTCTGAAGTAAATTCAGTGGCTTTTTCGAAGCTCCAAACCCCGGCAATATCGAGATGCGCCCATTTTGTATCACCTGTGAACTGTCCTAAGAAGGCGGCTGCTGTACATGCCCCGCCCCATCGGCTGCCGATGTTCTTCAGGTCTGCGATCTTGCTCTTCATTTCTTTTGCATATTCTTCCCCGCTCGGCATTGGCCAGACGTTTTCGCCGCTGACCTCCGAGGCTTTCTGCAAGTCTTTGATTAGTCCAGCATCGTTGCCCATTAGCCCGGCCATGTACTTGCCGAGCGCAACAACGCACGCTCCAGTCAACGTAGCGATGTCGATAATAATGTCACATTTTTGCTTCACGGCATAACTTATGCCGTCGCATAATATCATTCTGCCCTCGGCGTCAGTGTTTTGGACTTCGACTGTTTTTCCGCTATAAGTGTTAATAATGTCGCCGGGCCGATAGCTCGTCCCGCTCGGCATATTTTCTGCTGACGGCACGATTCCTAATACATTTGCCGCCGGCGCCAACTCGGCCAGTGCTTTCATCGCTCCCAATACGGCAATACCACCGGATTTGTCTAATTTCATTTCATCCATATTCGCAGATGGTTTGATACTGATCCCGCCCGAATCGAAAGTGATTGCCTTGCCGACCAGCGCTACTGTCGGCAGAGTGTTTGCTGCTTTGCCGGGGGGGCTGTATTTCAAAATGATAAATCTCGGTTTGTTTTGTGAACCTGAACCGACTGCAAGCACCCCGCCCATTCCCTTTGTTGCCATCTGCTTTTCATCGAAAACTGTGCAGCTTAAACTTTTTGAGCCGCGTGCTATTTCTTTTGCGGCAGCCGCCAGCTTGACAGGAGTTGCTACATTGGCCGGGCGGTTTGCCAGCGTTCGAGCATAACTTTGCGCCTTACCGATGGCGATACCGATCGAGAGTCCTTGTTTCAGCTTTTGTGATTTTGCCGAGTCGGGTTCAATCAGTTCGACTTTGAGCGAACCAAGTCGCCCGTTATCATTCTCAGTGATAAATTCATCATAGCGATAGCTGCCGAAATACGTTCCTTCACCGCAGACTTGCCCTACTGCGGACAGGTCGAACCGTCCGCCGAATGCTTTATGCAGCGCAAGACTCATCGTTTTTGCTTTAAGCTCTACGGACTTTTTTGCCGCATGAGCTGCTGAGTTGCGAATCGTATCCAGAGTTGCCTTTTTCTTTTCTCCAAGGCCAACCAGCAGAATCCTCTTGGCTCCTATTTGGTCATTGCCGTAAATGACTGCACTGGTTCCATCTTTTCCCTTGAAATCGCCTAATTCCATCAACCGGTCGATAGCGCCGTTTAGCTTGCTGTTAAGCTCTTTGTTCAGTTTATCGAGCTCTTTGCCATCGGAAAATAAGCCCACAGCAAGTATATCAGTTTTACACTTGCTGAAATCTACCTTCTGAGTTTTCAATACAACATCAATAATATCTTTCATTATTTACCTTTTCTCTTAATCTTTATTTTTACTTCCGCTTGTTTTCGCCCTATGTCTCAGATAACTTTCGATAAATCCATTGAGATCCCCGTCCAGCACTGCTTCGACATTACCAATTTGGAAGTTGGTTCGATGGTCCTTTACCATCTGGTACGGCTGCAGAACGTAGCTTCGTATCTGATTTCCCCAGGCAATCTCGCCCTTATTTCCATACAGTTTTGCGATTTCTTCGTCCCGTTTTTGCTGTTCGAGCATATATAGTTTTGCCTTGAGCATTTTCATTGCCTGGGCACGATTGTTATGCTGACTTCTTTCATTCTGGCACTGTACTACGATGCCGGTCGGCTCGTGTGTTATCCGCACAGCAGAACTGGTCTTGTTTACGTGCTGGCCGCCGGCGCCGCTGGCGCGATAAAAGTCAATTCTAATATCATCTTCATTGATTTCGATATCGATATCGTCCTCGAATTCCGGAACACAGTCCACCGCCGCAAAGCTCGTATGCCGCCGCTTGTTAGCATCGAATGGGCTTATCCGTACAAGTCGATGCACTCCCGTCTCGCATGAGAGCTTGCCGAAGGCAAAAGGCCCGCTTACTCGCAGCGTTATAGAGCGAATTCCCGCCTCTTCCCCCGGCGTAATATCAAGCTCCTTGTAATCGTATTTATTCGCTTCGAAATAACGTGTGTACATCCTGAGTAGCATACTTGCCCAGTCACAACTCTCAGTTCCTCCCGCTCCGGCGTGGATGCTTAAGAAACAATTCTTCATATCCTCGGGCCGGGATAGTAGTCCTGTTAGCTCAATCTGCTCGCACTTGTTAACGAGCTCTTTAAGATCGTCCTCCAATTGTCTGAATTCTTCCGGGTCGGATTCAGCCGCTGCCAGATCGAATAGTTCCTGAAGGTCTTCGACTTCACGATGCAGTTCTTCTACTGGCTCAATAACCGACTTCAGGGCGCTCAATTGGGATACTACTGACTGAGCCGAATCCGGATTATCCCAGAATCCTGCCTTGGACATCTGGTTTTCGAGCTTTTGTAGCTGGGATTTCTTGCTGGGTAAGTCAAAGCCAGTCCCGGATTTTATCAACCCGGGCCGACAATTCTGATATCGTTGATTTTAATTCTGTTACTTCCATATTTTCACCGTGGGCTTTTATATCACATCGACGCAGAATATGCAACTGGCATATTGCATTTAACGTTTTATCGTACATGAAATAGGATTTGACAGGCAGAAACCGGCTGGATATAGTAAGAAAATCATGAACAGGTCTTGTTTTCATTGGCTCTGTCTGAAGGAGAGTAGTCATGAGGTATGCAACGGTATTTGGAGCATTAGTTATTTTGATGGCGGGTTGCAGTCAGGCCAATACAGCTTCGATGGAAGGCCAAAACCAAACGCCCAACAGGAAGGTTCTGATCGTTACCGGCATCGATTATCCGGGGCACAAGTGGAAGCTGACTGCACCGGTTCTGGCTAAAGCCATCGCGGCGGACAAAAGGCTGGATGTTACGATTACCGAGGAGCCGAACGACCTGGCGAGCGATAAACTTGGCGACTATGATGTAATTGTGCTGCACTTTATGGATTGGGAGGTTCCCGATCCCGGCACGAAAGCCCGTGCCAATCTCAAAGACGCCGTGCAGAATGGCAAGGGACTGGTATTGGTTCACTTCGCATGCGGGGCGTTTCAGGAATGGCCCGAATTCGTCAAACTTGCCGGGCGAGTGTGGGATCCAAAGCTGCGCGGGCACGATCCGCACGGTAAATTCGCTGTTAAGATTACAGACAACCAGCATCCGGTTATGAAGGCAATGAAGGATTTCGAAACTGTCGATGAGTTGTACACCTGTTTAACCGGCCAGATTCCGATCAAGGTTCTTGCAACCGCGCGTTCGAAAGTGGACAAAAAAGATTATCCAATGGCATTTGTGCTGAACTATGGTAAGGGCCGCGTATTTCACAGCGTACTCGGGCATGATGTTCAGGCATTTGACAATCCATATGTCGGCCGGCTCTATCGCAATGCCTGCGTATGGGGTGCCGGGCTGGAACCTTCGGATAACTGAAACTGTAAATCATACTAACCATAATAGGTAAAAAGGAGAAAATTCAATGAAAGCTGGATTTAATATGTTGTTGTGGACCGGGCATGTTACAGAGGAAGATTTTCCACGGCTGGAATTGCTCAAGAAAACAGGTTTTGATGGTGTGGAAATTCCGCTTTTCGGTGGCGACGTCGCACATTTTGAAAAGGTCGGCCAGGCGATTAAGGATAACGGTCTTGGCTGTACCTCCGTGACGGTCATCCCGGACGAAGAGCACAATCCTATCAGTGCCGATGCCGAGCACCGCAAAGGTGGCATAGATCATCTCAAGTGGGCGATCGATTGCTCAGAAGCTCTTGGCTCGGAGATTTTGTGCGGGCCGTTTTATCAGCCGTTGGGTGTCTTTACCGGAGAAGGGCCGAGCGAAGATGAAAAAGAACGTGCCGCCGAGGTGCATCAGCAGGCTTCCGACTATGCCGCCAAAGCAAACGTGACTTTAGCAGTGGAGTACCTCAATCGCTTCGAGTGCTACTTCCTCAATACCATGACCGACACAGCGGACTTCGTAAATCGCGTCAACAAACCTAATTACGGCGTTCTATTCGATACGTTCCATGCCAATGTAGAAGAGAAAGATCCTGTTGGCTGCATCAGCTCGTACATGGATATGATTAAGCACGTGCATATCAGCGAGAACGACCGCGGCACGCCCGGCAAGGGGCATGTTGACTGGGCGGGCACGTTCAAGATGCTGCGCTCGGGAGGCTACGATGGATGGCTGATGATCGAGGCGTTCGGGCGGGCGCTGCCGGACCTGGCTGCCGCAACTCGTGTCTGGCGCGATTTCTTCCCCAGCCCGGATGAAGTTTATACTGAGGGCTTGAAACTAATCAAAGAGCAGTGGCAAGCCGCAGCTTAAAAAAATGCAAATATTAAAGATTAAATATCAAAATAGTGGAGTTGTCGCGTTGCGACAATGACTTCTTCAATTTTGCACTTTGCATTTTGATTTTTGATCTTCTTGAATGGAGGAATTGCTATGAGTAGAATTTGCTCACGATTAATTTGTATTGTATTTGTTCCTATTCTGGGATTTATAGCATCGGATGCTGTTGCTCAGGAGTCCGGCTTCAAGCCCATCTTTAACGGCCGGAATCTTGACGGTTGGAAAGCTCCCGAAATGAGCTACTGGTCCATTAAAGACGGGGCAATAACCGGGCAATCCACCGAGCAGAATCCGTGCAAGAGCAACCAGTTTCTCGTCTGGCAGCTTGGCGATGTGGACGATTTCGAGTTGAAGCTGAAATATCGCATAAGCGGCACTGAAGCGGCCAACTCCGGCATCCAGATTCGCAGCCGGGTTGATGAGAGCGGCCATGCCGCTGGCTACCAGGCGGATATTGATCTGGCTGGCACATATGCCGGAGCGCTTTATGACGAAAGAGGACGGCGCATGCTTGCCACACGTGGACAGAAGACTGTCATCGGCTCCGACGGCAAGAAAACTCACAGCCCTCTCGGAGACGCGGACGCCCTGATGAACAATATCAAAAAGGGTGACTGGAACGATTATCACATCATCGCCCGTGGAAACCAGATCATTCTGAAAGTTAATGCCCAGGTGACCGCCGAGGTAATTGACAACGAAAAAGCCCAGCGTGAAATGTCCGGCGTGCTGGCATTACAGTTGCACTCGGGCCCGCCCATGACGATCGAGTTCAAGGATATCCAAATGAAACGTACGAAGCTTCAGGATAGAAAGAAGATTGTCTTGGTGGCGGGGCCGCGCAGCCATGGCTACGGCAGCCACGAGCACAATGCAGGCTGTATTTTACTGGCGAAATGCCTCAACGAGGGTATGCCCGATGTGTATGCAACTGTCTATACAAACGGCTGGCCAAAAGATCCAACCGCGTGCGATAATGCCGATGCGGTCGTGGCATTCTGTGATGGAGGTGGTGGGCATGTTGTCATGAGGCACCTCGAAGAGGTAGATGCGCTGGCGAAAAAGGGCGTTGGTATCGCCATGCTCCACTATGGGGTTGAAGTGCCCAAGGGCAAGCCGGGCAACTATATGCTCGACTGGATCGGCGGATATTTCGAAACGTTCTGGTCGGTCAATCCGCACTGGAAAGCCGAATTTAAAGAGTTGCCGAAGCACCCGATTACACGCGGCGTCAAGCCTTTCTTCATGGATGACGAATGGTACTACCACATGCGCTTCGTCGAGAACATGAAGAACGTCACGCCGATACTGACTGCGACTCCGCCCGACAGCACCCGCAGGAAAGGCAGAGACGCCCACGGTGCCAACGAGCACGTAAGGGCTCGAATGGGCATGCCCGAGCATGTCGCATGGGCGTATGAGCGGGCCGATGGCGGACGAGGCTTCGGTTTTACCGGTGGGCACTGGCACTGGAGCTGGGCATCCGATGATTTCCGCAAACTCGTGCTCAACAGCCTGGTTTGGGTTGCTGGAGTCGAAGTTCCAGCCGACGGAGTGCCCTCTAAAACGCCGACTATAGAGGAACTTGAAGCGAACCAGGATTATCGACAGTCAAGAAACTTCGACCGAGGTAAAATACACAAGTTGATCGAACAGTGGAACCGTTCATAGCAAAAACAGATCATCTTAAAACTTTTCGGGCTCCGAATTTTGCCGCGGCAAGCAAAGTGAGGAGCCTTTTTTCTTTTGCATGAAAGGAAACGATATGAAAGCTTCAATTTTAATTTCGCTACTGATTATCTCTGGGTATTGGTTGTGTCCCTGCGTTGCAATCTCTGCCGGGACACAGGTTTCGATAGAAAAGATCAAAGCTGAAGCATCCGTTCTCGAAGCCTGGCCCGTGCTGAAGCGCTATGACCAGGACCACATCGAGAAGATTGCTCTTCCTCTTGGTGGTATCGGAACTGGAACCGTTTCTTTAGGCGGCCGTGGCGACCTTCGCGATTGGGAAATCATGAACTGTTCTTCCAAAGGATTTGTGCCGCTGTCGGGGCGTTCGATAGGGCCGTTCTTTGCGTTTTTTGCCGAACCGGCCGGTGGAAAGACCGTAACCAGGGCTATCGAAGGGCCGATCGAACTGTCCGGTTATGAAGAAAGCCACGGTAGCACGGTACCTAACCATGGCCTGCCTCGGTTTCGCAATTGTTCTTTCGCCGCCGCTTATCCGTTCGGGCAGGTTTTTCTTTCCGATCCGGAGGTGCCTGTGGAAGTGCGTATCGAGGCGTTCAATCCGTTAGTTCCGGGAGATGCCGAAGCCAGCGGTATTCCCGTTGCCGTCCTGCGATACATACTTAAAAACAAGACAGATAAATCTATCACCGCCTCGGTCTGCGGCAGCATGCCCAACTTTATCGGCATGGATGGTTCGGGAACGACAAAGGACTGGAAGGGCGATCTGGTTATCGTCGGGGGCAAAGCCAATCATAACGAATTTCGCGAAGGGCGGAATATCCGGGGGATATTTATGCGCTCCGAAGGCGTGGCTGCCAGGGCCCCGCAATGGGGAACAATTGCCCTAACAACTACCGCCGAGACCGGCATCAGTTATCGTAAGGCGTGGATTCGGGGGGGCTGGGGAAGCTCGCTGCTCGATTTCTGGGACGATTTCAGCGAAGATGGTAAGCTCGATGAACGAGACGCCGCGAAAGAAGATACGCCGATGGCTTCGGTTGCGGTCAGTGTGGAGCTGCCGCCGCATGCGACAAAACGGGTGACGTTCCTTCTGACTTGGCACTTCCCAAACCGTCAGACCTGGACTCCTCAAGGTAACGAGCAGGATCGCATCGGCAATTATTATACCACGCAATATGATGATGCCTGGGGCGTAGCGGAGAAATTCGTGCCGGGGCTTGCGGAACTGGAACGAAAGACTCTACGGTTTGTGCGAACATTCTGTCGGAGCGACCTTCCCGAGGTCGTCAAGGAAGCGGCGCTGTTCAATATCAGCACGCTGCGAACCCAAACGTGCTTTCGCACGGAGGACGGACGCTTTTACGGGTACGAGGGATGTAGCAATAGAAGGGGCTGCTGCCACGGCTCGTGCACACACGTCTGGAACTACGAGCAGGCTACGGCTTTTCTTTTTGGCAAACTGGCTACGTTGATGCGCGAAGTCGAGTTCGGCCACGCCACGAACGATACGGGGATGATGAGCTTTCGTGTGAATTTGCCGCTCGAACGAGCGAAGACTTTCGGCAAGGCCGCGGCGGACGGCCAGATGGGATGTATCATGAAAATGTACCGTGACTGGCAGCTCTCTGGTGACGATGATATGCTTATGTCGCTCTGGCCGAAGGTGAAAAAGGCGCTGGAATTCTGCTGGATCGAAGGTGGCTGGGATGCTGACCAAGACGGCGTCATGGAAGGCTGCCAACACAATACGATGGATGTAGAGTACTATGGGCCAAATCCGCAGATGGGTGTCTGGTATTTAGGAGCGTTGCGGGCGGCCGAAGAAATGGCCGGCCATCTCGGCGAGGATGATTTTGCTACGACCTGTCGGCGTCTCTTCGAGCAGGGTAGCAAGTGGATTGACGCAAACCTGTTTAACGGCGAATACTACGAGCACGAGATACGTCCGCCGAAGAATAAATCTGATATCGCGCCGAGCCTGCTGATTGGCATGGGAGCAAAAGATCCGACCAAGCCCGACTACCAGCTCGGCTCCGGCTGCCTTGTTGACCAGCTTGTCGGCCAGTTCATGGCTCACGTGTGCGGTCTGGGGTACCTGCTCGAGCCGGCCAATGTCGGCAAAACAACGGCAGGCATTATGAAATACAATCTCAGAGAAGGTATGTACGGGCATTTTAACTGCATGCGGAGCTTCGCTATGGGTGATGAATCGGCGCTGCTGATGGCAAGCTATCCGAAAGACCGGCCGAAGAATCCCTTCTCGTACTTCACCGAGGTAATGACCGGCTTCGAATATACCGCCGCTGTGGGTATGCTGTACGAGGGCCAGATAGATGACGGCCTGAAATGTATTCAGAACATCCGCGATCGATATGATGGTCGAAAGCGCAGCCCCTTCAACGAAGCCGAGTGCGGCCACCATTACGCACGCGCAATGGCCAGTTGGGCTGCAGTGCTCGCAATTTCCGGATTCAACTTTTCAGGTGTGGAAAAATCTATTACTTTTGCTGCTAAAGACGGCACGTTTTTCTGGTCAAACGGTTATGCCTGGGGAAGCTGTTCTCTGAAACGGTCAGCCGGAAGTATGAATATTGAACTTTCGGTTCTGCATGGTGAGTTGTCTTTGAGCGAATTCAAGCTTCGCGGATTCGGCCAGGCTCGTTTTAGTGATATACTGCAAGTCAAAGCGGGCGAAAAAGTCACATTCACTGTAGAGCGCGACGTCCGGCCGAGATAAGACTGATATCTACCGTCAAAGTTTTTTGATTTAACGGTTTTCATACTCGGTATATGTTTTCACATCATCCGCAGTCGCAGGATGAATCCTGATTGATTGGCCCCCGCGTGAGGGTAATTCGACTTTGAGAACAGATAAAGAATCCACAATGCAGCGGTTGATTTTCACATGTGTCCGTGTCGGTACGGCTGGATCGTCGCTGTAGATGTGAGCGATGTACTGACGGTCTTTGTCCAAAAAGTCCAGCGGAACATCGAAAGTATGCGGATCATTTCCATTCATGCAACCAATGAACCAGCTTTCATCGGAGCGGCGGGCAATGACGGCATACTCGCCGATTTGGCCGTGGATGACTTTTGTGTCGTCCCAGACCGTGGGAACATGATCGAAGAACTCCAACTCCGGCTCATCGCCGATGACATTGCGTCCGCCTCCGGCGCCGCCTGTCCTCCGGGGGGAACTGCCCGGCCGGTCATACCAGTAAAGAAATTGCCATGGACTGTAGAAACATACGCTCTTGGCCAATTGGTACGCGTGGCTTGCATTATCATCGACTCGCCGGTCGTAATAGCAAATCGTATTGTCGGCCGCACCGGCCAGCATGCGAGTAAAAAGAATTGTCAAGGTCAAACTGTTAGAAGGTTTGGTCTCATCGCCCGCGATACCTTCCTGGGTCATAAGGTTGGGATACGTTCGGCTGTAACCGGTCGGGCGGTACTCATCGTGAATATCGACCATCAGATGATGCCGAGCCGCCTTTCTGACGGCTTCGTGAAGCCATGCTGTCCATTGTTGCGAGCCGACCTGAACGAAGCCGTACTTGACACCCTTGATGCCCCATTTTTCGTAGAGCGGCAGAATTTCATCGATCTGCTTTTCCAATGCCCGGCGATTAACGTAGAGAATGATTCCGATGCCGTGCTGCTTTGCATATTCGATGATATAGTGTAGATCCAGCGGACCTTTCGAACGTTTGGGATCGACCGAGATAGTAGTAGCATCCGATTCGTCGTTGTATTCGTGGCCGTACCAGCCGGCATCGAATTCGACGTACTGCAAATTGTGCTCGACGGCGAAATCAACGCAGGCCATGCCGCCGGTTGTAGTTAAAGTCACCTCGCGGATAACTTTGCCGGGTTTGATCCAGGATGTATCGTCTATCGCACACGGCTCGTTCAGGTTCAGTAACAGATAATTACGTTCGAGCAGCTCTCCGGGAGTGTGGCCGAGCATAATAACCCGCCAGGGTGTCGTCATCGGAGTTGAAGCGTGAACCTCACCGTGCAGCGAGCTGACCAGCGTTAATGGCTGGCCCCGCTCAGGCGCGAGCCGCATACGCGCATAATCCACCAGCCGGGCCTCGGCTACCGAAGCGAAAAGATCCTTGTCGATCTCGACGGTCAGTGGCCTTTCACAATTGTTCTTAACCTTGTTGAGCGGTACCTTGCTGTACTGGCCCTGGGCCGAATAAACGGCGTAAGTAGTATGGTCGCTTGTGAAGTGAAACTGCGTTTTCTCTGCTGAGATAACGAAATTTTTCAAATTATCCTGCTGTGGCAGGGTATAGCAGAATGCCGCACCTTCGTTGTAAGCACGAAACGTCAGAATAAGCCGGCGATGGGGTGGACGGCTTTCTTTAAGTTCGGCGACGAGCTGGTTGTAGTTATCCCGGATCGTTTTCCGCTCGCCATAAACGGGCCAGTACGTGCTGTCTTGACTGTTCTGGGAGACTTCGATGATTTCAAAGCCGGATTGAATGGGGGCAGCGTCCTTGATTGCGAACCCCAGGCGAGAATCAGCGATGACGAGTCTATCATTATAGGTTACGGTATAAGTCGGGCAATTTTGTAGGTCATCGATATCTTTGAGGTCGAATTCGACAACTACGTTTCGGTCCGGGGACTTGAGCACATAACTTGCCTGGGCAGCGTGAATCATTTCGAAGCAGATAATAACGAGAAAGAGACTGGCGATCAAATTCTGCTCCGGCAAGGTTTTCGGTTGGTAATATTTTACTTTGCTCCGCATGATAGTCTCCATCGTGATGAAAGTTACATTTTGCAATCCGGTGCTATTGAATCAGAGTTCCGACGATACTGATTGTGTTGAAGAATAAGTGTATGAAGATGGGTCTAAACAAAGAGCCGCTCTTCTCATACGAATAGCCCAGGCATACGCCCAAGATGAATAGTGAAGGCCAGTGACTTGGATCCGCGTGCATCAAAGCAAAGAACACCGAGCTTGCTGCTATCGCCGGCCAGGCGCTGTTTCTAATATTTAAAAAGGAGCGGATTGTTGTTTGGACAAATCCTCGGAACATCATTTCCTCGAGCAGCGGGGCAATGACCACAGCAACAAATACAATCATGATTCGAACTGGTAATTGCGGATATTCGGTGATCATTTCGAGCTGCTGATGCTGCTGCATCTGGTAATCCTGGTTCGTGAACAGTTTGGCTAAGTAGATTGTAACTGTGACCGCGGCCAGTATGAGCGGCCAGACAGCCAATAGATTGAAAAATGCCATGAAAAAATCTTTGACAATTGTCCTGATGTTCAGGCCAAATCCTTTTAGTCGCCGGGCAAAATGCATGTGCGCCAGAAACATCATTGCTGCCATTGTTACGACCGCCCCGATGCTCATGACCAGGTTATTTCTGAATACTTCTTGCCAGCCCTGCAGGCCCGGCGTCAGTTTTTGCACCAGGACCACGGCCATCGAAACAGCACCGAACCAGAGCAGCAGCGGAACAAGGGGCAAATAGGGGGGCATGCTGTTTCGCCGGGGCGGCGAATCGGCTAGGGCTTTTCTGCCCAGAGATGTATCCAGCAGCCAGCAGGCTAAAAGTATCAACCCTGCCAGCCAGATGAAGTCTGTTGCATTTATGGTCTCAGTGAATTCCATTGACTATTTATTGTCGAATAATTACTATTCTGGAATTGTCCGTTTTGAACCTCTAATTGTCAAAGGAAAACAGAGCATGGACGTATTTCACATTGAAGGGCCGGTTCGACTTTCCGGCATTGTTCGTATAAACGGCTCGAAAAACGCATCGCTGCCGATCATGGCTGCAACTATTTTGGCCCCGGGCGTATCAACTCTTAAAGCAGTGCCTCGCCTTTTGGACATTTCCGTATGCAGCGAATTACTTGGGGAATTAGGCTGTGAAATTTCCCGCGATCAGAACGGCGAGTTATGCATAGATTCGACGGTCATTGACAATCCGGTCGGTGAATATGATATCGTCCGCAGGATGCGAGCAAGTATTTGTATTCTTGGCCCGCTGCTGGCCCGCTGTGGCAAAGCTGAAGTTTCTATGCCCGGAGGCTGTGCCATTGGCGACAGACCGGTTAACCTTCACCTCAAGGGCCTAAAGGCTCTCGGAGCACAGATCCATCTTAAGAACGGCTATATAATCGCCGAAGCGCCGAACGGCCTGAAGGGCAAAGAAATTTTCCTGGGTGGTCCATTCGGCTCGACCGTGCTCGGCACGGCGAACGTCCTGATGGCAGCGACGCTGGCAAAGGGCCGAACCGTGATCGAGTCGGCCGCGTGTGAGCCGGAGATCGCGGACCTTGCAAACTGCCTGAATAAAATGGGCGCGAAAATAACGGGAATCGGCTCGCCTCGACTGACAATCGATGGAGTCGAGCAGTTACAGCCTGTCAGCTACCAGGTCGTTTCGGATCGGATCGAGGCCGGGACCTTTATCGTTGCCGCTGCGATAACCGCAGGCGAGTTGAGGCTGCAGAACTGTCGGCTCGGTGATATGATGGCTGTCGTCGATACGCTTAGACATATCGGGATTTCAATCGAAGTCGAAGGCGACGGTTGTGTAGTCAGCCGCCAGGGCCTGATCAAAACCGCCGAGATTACCACTCAGCCTTATCCGGGCTTTCCGACCGATTTGCAGGCTCAGTTTATGGCCCTGCTGTCTCTTGCCGAGGGCAATAGTGTAGTAATCGAAAAGGTATTTCCTGATAGATACATGCATGTGGCTGAGTTGAATCGTATGGCGGCGAATTTACGCAAGGAAGGCCCGACCGTTATCGTTGCCGGCGTAAAGAAACTCATCGCCGCTCCCGTGATGGCCTCGGACCTGCGGGCATCGGCGGCACTGGTACTGGCCGGGCTGGCCGCCGAAGGGACAACAACGATTAACAGGGTATATCATATCGACCGGGGCTACGAAAGAATTGAAGAAAGATTGAATCCTCTCGGAGCCAAGATTGTCCGGGAAAAAGCTTAAGCTCGGTTTCTGTTCCGGCCGGGACAGGCTTCTTATCTTCTTATTCAATCATTGTGGGACGCTGCCGCTCTCCTATTTTTTTGAAGTGGGACAGCGCGCTTTCACTGTCATCGAAGTCTTTTTCTGTGTATAACAGAGTGGTCTGGCCGATACGGATTTCGTCGCCCTCTTTTAATGTGGTTATCTCGCTGATTTTTTTATTATTGATGATCACTCCGTGCTTACTGTTCATATCTTCTGCGGAGTGCTCTTTCGTATTCTCATCGTACCGTATTCGCAGGTGCTTGCGAGAGACCATATCATCCAGTATTTGCATTGGAAGGGCCTCGGCTCTTCCTATAACGTTTGTACGCCTGCCAAGCGGCAGATATTCACCTTTATGCTCTCCTGATGTTACGATAATAGAAGCCATTGCAACTCCTTATTTACAAACCCTTGCGGATATATGCGTTTAAGCAAAATCTACAATCATCTTGTTGAGATAATAATAAGATAATATATTATTAGCTACCTGCAGCACAGTCAAGCTCTTTTTAGGATTTGTTTCAAAGTTTTACTGTTTTGCCGCGGTTTTTTCCGGTGAGCAGTGCTGATGTGTAATGTAGGCGATAACGACGATGGTAGGTCAGTGGATATTTGCAATCGGGGAAGAAGCGACGTTCAAGAGAACGTCGCTTCCGCCAACCTGGTGTCTCCGCATACACTTTTTGTAGCATATCGGACATGTGCCGAGATGCCATATCAATAATCACGTACGATGACCGAATCCTTGCCCACCATGTACCGGTCCGAACCGGCGATCTTCAGATTGTAAACCTTGCCGGTATAGCTTCTTGTTGTGATGCTCTTGATGCCGACCGCACCGGTCAGTGTTTTTAATCTGAGGCCGGTTGTCAGATTCTGTGCCGCGACCCACTGTCCGGAGTCGGTCATAAAGCAGTGTGCATCCACGACGCTGATTGTGTTTCCGCTCTCAAGGGCAATGTCACGACAGACGAAGGTACCTTCGTGCTCCTGTACTGAATCGACAGTGCGGTTAACAGTGATATTCCGGATTTGGACAAGCCTGCCGTTCGTCAATACTGGGGTCTCGGGAAGGAAGCAGGTCCTGCCTTTGGGTGGTGGGTTTTTTGTTCTAAATGTCCAAACAACTCCCTTTGTTATATTGCCCTGGCTATCGACCTCATCTATCCGCCAGTAGTAATATGGATAGCGACTTATACCTTCGGGGGGTGTATAGCTGGTGGCGGCCTGGCGGCCTCGATATATGCCGTGTGTCTCGGTTATATCAGCAAAGAAAACACCTTCGATATCAGCGCCGAAGTACACGTCGTGGGAGACTGCATTGAAGCCGGCGGCCCAGGTTAATGTTATATCTCCTTCAACATCGATTGCTCCATTTGCAGGATATGGATTCGAAGCCATAGGGCTAAGTAGTTCGCTCGTTGACAGGCTGGCTTCAGTTGTGCCGCCGTAGGCGCCTATATTGATCCGACCACCGTTAGGCAACGGTTCATCTAAGATATCAGCGGCTGGATCGCCGGCATCGACGCATGGGCTGGTGACTTTGTCGAGTACCCATATATCGTGCTCCGGCCAATATCGGCCTCGAGCCGAGCGTATATGATAATCGTTATGGTCGGGATCGACGAAGAGCGGGTCAGCCGTTATATTGCCTTCGCCTCCTCGTTCGATACAACTATACCTTGCCCGGCATCCGAACAGGTCGCCATCGGTATTGTTCCAGAGAATGCAGTTGCTGATGTCCGGCTCTGAGTCAGCGTATGCTTCAATGCCGTACTTATTATTTACGATTGTCAGATTGCTGAGAGTGGGAGAGCTGTCGGCAATAAATACACCCATGAAGCTATCTGTGATGATGAAATTCTTCAGGATACTGCCGGGGCCCTCGCCATAGTAAAATGAGACTGCGAAATCACCCGGATTACAGAGAAAAGGAACACCGGCAGGACTTATAGCGACACCCTGCACAGTTATTGCTTTACCAATAAAATTAATTTCTTCCTGATAAATTCCGGGATAAACCAGGATTATATCGCCGTCCGCTGCTGCATCGATACCCATCTGGATGGTTGCAAAAGCTGTCTGGAGTGTTAATCCATCGTTGTTATCGTCTCCGCCTAACGAGTCGACATAGATAATACCTCGCTCTCCTACAACTGGTGGTGCTCCCGCTCCGACGGTAAAGCTCCAGACATCGCCTTTATGCGTAGTTTTGCTGTCAAACTCATCGACCCGCCAGTAGTAGGTCTTGCCTGATTCAAGATGGCCGGGATTGAAAGTCGTCGAGCCATAAGGGACACCCATGGCAGCATTGCTCACCTCCTCGTAAGTTTCGCCGAATACTACATAGTGTAATATTGCGCCGAAACCCGGCTGCCAGCGAAGGGTCACATCGGGCTCTACAAAATCGGCGCCATCGGCAGGCTCAGGGGCATACGCTGTTCTTGGTGTAATCTTAAAACTCCAGACATCTCCTACCCAGGGACTGTCCGGATGCTGATTATTGATCTCATCGACTCGCCAGTAATAAGTCGTCCCCGGGACAAGGCCATTCGGATAAGGATATCCGATGAAGCCAAGGATAAAAAACGGCAATCTTTGATTGCTCCTGAACGTTCCCCCCGTGCCGTATTTCACATCGTCATAATTCTCGCCGACATATATATCGAACGAGACTGCAAGATCTGACGGCTGCCAGCTAAGGGTCACCCATGTATCCGGAAATATGCTACCATCAGAAAGATCAGGATTCGAGGCTTTTGCCAATCCCTTGCCGGCCAGGCTCAGCACTAAAACGAAAGAAGTTAAATAAATCAATTTCTTAGACATACTAGTTCTCCTTTAAATAAAATTGCCGTTAGTAAATTACTTCATTAACGAGATATTTTTCCTTTAATTTTTCTGTCCTTCGATAAAATGATAAATATATATTGCTGCTACAGCTTGGGCAGTTGGAGCATATTTTAATTGTCGATCAGATCGTTTTCAGTCGTCTCCCACCAAAGACGGGGATAATCCTGCCCTTCAAGAATCCACCAGATATCTTCGGTGCCATTTTCCGTCTCGTCCACGAAATCCCAGCCGGCGTGGAGGAATGTGCCGGATGTCTGCATCTCAACAGTGAACTTACCTGTCCCGCCATCGCTTGTTAGCCAACTGCTGGTTTCAATATCCCAGAAACAATCGCCTATCTCACCTTCATAAGAATATCCCGTTAGTCCGCCTCCATGCACATCTCCAAAAATGCTGCCAGTCGAATAGCAATTGTATATATATCCCGGGAAAACTTCTTGCCCATAGTAATAGCTGTTTCGCCCTACCAGTCCGCCTACGGTATATACTCCATTAACGCTTCCGGTAGTGTAGCAATCGGAAATTGTGCCACAGTTTATTCCCACAAGTCCACCGATATTTGAAAATCCTGAAACATCGCTGCTTGAGTGGCATTGGTTGATAGTTCCTTTTACATCACTTGATAACAAAACAGGATTTGTTCCCACCAGCCCTCCGACGCCATCGGCTCTTCCGGTGCCTGCGACAGCACCCGTCGAATGACATCGTGAAACCGAACCGGAGTAGTTGAGACCTATCAGCCCGCCTATCGCTTTATGCGAACCGGAAATAAAACAAGCGGAGTAACAATCGTGAATAACACTGTTGCCACTCTGTCCCCCTGTTATTCCACCAGTATAATAACGGCCTTCAACCGAACCTGTGACAGAGCAAGACGAGATTTCGCTATTAGCGCCAGCGATCCCACCAGTATAGTAGTTTCCTGATACATTAACATCTGCGTGGCATTCAATAATCAATCCAGGATTGTTACTATGCCCTACAATACCTCCTGTACAGTCAAAGCCCTGAATCCTTCCTTTTTCAATTCTACAGTTCTGTACGATGCCACGACTGTGCCCGACAAGGGATCCAACGGACACGTGACCCTCGACATCTGCATCGGTTAATATCAGGTTTTTCACACAGCCTGATGTGCCGAGATAGCCGATCAGACCAATACCTAGCCCATGGGAATCGGCGAAGGTGAAATTGGATATGGTGTGCCCATTGCCATCGATGAGTCCGTTGAAAGGATTCTCATAGCTTTGCCCGATGATATTGAAATCAGTGCCGCTGTATGCGGACAGGTCAATATCTGCCATGAGCTTGAAGTGTTTATCCCAGTCGTTGGGCTCGACACCAATTGTGTTCAACTGCTCTGCAGTATAGATCAGGTATGGATGGCTGGGCGTTCCTGTGCCGCCACCATATATGGCGTGAAGACCAGAAGGTGACATGCTGGCTTGCGGCGTGCCGCCGTAAGCACCCATATTGACAATACCACCATTAGGCTCCGGCTCAGCACCAACTGGCATGTTTGGTGCTCCAGCATCGATACATAGACTTGTGACTTCATCAAACACCCAGCTCTCGCTGATCGGATCCCATCTGCCGGCCTGAGATATCAGATGGTAATCGCCATCAATCCAGAAAGCATTGGGATCATTTGGCTCAGCAATAATATTCGGATCATCTGCATTAGCCCAATAGCCTGGATCGACGAAACAAGGATCAGCGTCGATATTACCCTTACCAGGCCATGTCCAACCGCCTTGGATGTCAGAGTAATCCACAAATATTAGATCATAATAAATTTCAGCACTTATTTGATCCTCATGCTCCCAGAATATACAATTGTTAACATACGCCACGCCATTGAAGGATATGGCACATTTGGAATCTGCCCAATTATTACTGAAGGTGCAGTTGTTAAACGATACAATTGAAAGGCTGAATACTGCTCCGCCTGTGTTCCACTTCCCTAAAGATCTATTTCCAGTAAAGAGACAATGACTGAATGATGCCGTTTCGACACTCACGGCTCCACCGTTGTATGGGGATGAATTTCCACTGAAGATGCAGTTTGTAAAAGTGGTACCATTAGAGTTGCCATCACTTACAGCTCCTGGATAATTTTTCCTAAATATGCAATTTTTCGCCACCAATTGGCCACCATTGTTTAAGATAGCACCATCATACGATGAAGCTGTGTTCATTAAGAACTCGCAATTGTATAGCGTTGTGTTACTGTCTCTGTTATATATTGCTCCACCAATAGCTGATGAGTTTTCACTGAATATGCAGCCGGTTAGAATGGGATTACTATTTATGTTACGCATCCCGCCGCCTTCTGCGTCATATCCATATAAAGGACGGAAGGACGAGTTACGGCTGAATGTGCAGTCAGTCAGCGTTGGGCTGCTATTAAAGTTAACCATCGCGCCACCGTCATACCGAACGAAGTTATCGCTAAAATCGCAGTTTATAACGTTCGGATTACAATCTGATCTATTCGCCATTGCGGCTCCTCCACTACTAGCATAGTTCATGGTGAATATACAATCGATCACCGTCGGATTGCTACCTTCGGCATTATGCATGCCAGCTCCATGCCAATTGGTTGTATTGAGGGTGAAAGTACAACTGATAACAGTTGGGCTTCCTGTCGAATTATTCATTCCTGCACCACCATTAACAATCCGTATAGGGCGGGGTCTTATCATGCATCCTATAGTTTCATCCCAGTGGCCACTGCTAATGATAAAACCATCGAGAATCGTGGTCTCATCTGTGTTGCTGCCCGTCACAACAACTTTGCTATTGTCATATCGGTTAGGTGCGCCGCCCAAATCACAAGGATCGTTAATATCGATATCATCTCCATTAAGGTCACCGCTCAGGATTGTCTCGTAAACCTTGATGTCTCGTGTGTTTGGATTTAGTTCATCAAAGCCGGCATATCCGCCCTCGATAGTCACACCGTTAATAAGCTGGAATGTTGCCCATATGTCACCAAGTGTCTGATTCTCACCTTGATCCGGTTTATAAGTACCCTGAGCTATGCGGATTTCGACAGGCTTTTCGGCGGTCTCAGCATCGGCCAGGGCATCCTGTAGAAAGACATAGGCATTTTCCCAACTTGAACCGTTATTGGCACCGGCGGCGTCGGCATCGACGTAAATGATGCTGCCTGCGGCTGCCGTGCGTGCTACCACGAGCATAAGCAGCACGCATTGCAGCCGACTTGCAAGACTCGCTTTACTTTTCATTTTCCTGTCCCTCAAATATGAGATTATAAATTTATTATGCCGCTGCAAGCTGCACAGCGGGAGCATATTTTCACTATCGAGCAGATTGTTTTTATTTAGTCTTATTAACCAACGTATCCGTAAAAATCCCTTTTGCATTATCTTCAGACTGATTGATACAATTATGCGATATCCAACACGTGTCGGATAAGCACCTGATATCGCAAATCCATAAGTTCAAGCCGTAGCTGCTGTAAGGATCAGGATTTTCAGGAATCTGTTCCCAGGCCAGGAACGTGCCGACTATTGTCGGCCTGCCCGATATGTCGTCCGGACTTACAAGTACCAGCTCAACTGGAGAAAAAATTATGTCAGTCCGGGGATTATATTGACAGCAAGTTGAATTTGTCTGTTGCTTGATGTTCTGCACCGAAGGCAGAAATATCGAGACTAACAGCACGATTATTGCAATCACAGATAAAAGCTCGACTAATGTAAAGCCGTTTCGTTTTTTCATTTTTTCTTCCTCCGAATCGTTTACTAATTTCTTGCCGGCGTGATAGTCCGTATGGGCCAGATACTTTCGGACCATGCAGGAACGGCTAATAATTCAGGCATTTTCACTTTTAAAATATTGCCGGAACCCCATAGGGTGATATGTTGGGGCATACCCAGATAACCCTGGCGTCCTTGTAGGGCAAGTCTATCGGCCAGTTCCACAAATTCCGGAGAGCCGAATTCGACAACGACGATTTCGACGGGAGCATTCGGGTCCTCCGGAGGCAATAAAAGCTGGCTGTCCATCCAGATGCCTTCGCTGTAATTATAATACAGGGTAGCATCATTTATGTGCTGGATTGTAGTGGTTCTCACTTCATCCATGTTGCGATCCAGGTAGAGATTGTCCCGATTGAGCACATCTTGCGATTTGAGAATCCCCAGATTAAGGCTTTGATTTACCGCCGATTTACCTTCCCGGGCCTTGACCGCACGATTGAACAAATCCGTCCAGCCATAAAAGACCAGGTCACCATAGTTCAACAGGTCAACGCTGCCGTCACCGAAAAATGCGGTGTATTCAGTCAAAATACCGTAGCTAAGAGAGACATTGACCATAGCTACCGAGAGGTCCCACAGCCGCTCGTTGTATTTGGTCAGTTGTGGATCGGCGCCCATCTGGCGGATCTCGTTGATGACCTGTGCCGCAAATCGGGCGGACCACAGGCGAGGGACAAATCCATGCTCCTTGCTTGCATCCTGCGGGTCAACGGGGCAGAAGAACGATTGCACCTGGTTGCGATAGTTGCCGCGAATCTCGAATACGAAGGGCTCCTGCCCCAGATACTCACCAATCAGCACTAACTGGTCCGCCTGGAACTGATCGTCAATATTAAAGGGCAAAACATTGTAAGCCCGCCTTTCGCCCGGACCTTCGGTTGATACCGAATGGATAGTCAGATCCGTGAACACAGGTTGGGAAATGGTTGAGAACACATCAAGAATTGCTGCTTCAACATCTTCCTGAGGCGCCACAAAAATGGATTGTCCGAGGGAGTATTCGGCCAGGCCATCCAGCAGGGGAGCATTAAGATCATAGCCCACACCCAGCGTGAAAACGCGCCTGTAATAGGGATTCGAGGAAAGGACCAGGTCCCGAATCTGAACCTCACGTCTTTCTCCTGTTGTGGGTAAACCGTCGGTCAGAAACAGAATCAACGGCAAAAAACCTTCCGTTGGTTCCTGTAAAAGGGCCGTCTCGAGCGCTCCGTACAGGTTGGTAAGGCCGCCGGCGTCAATAGTATCCAGATAGTTGAAGGCTGCCTGTACGGTTGATTGGTTCTTGATTAGAGGTTCGTCGTTGAAGGTGTCGATATCCGCGTTATAGGTAATAAGATTAAAGGCCTCACCATCTGCCAGTCCGCTTATTACCAGACGGGCCGCCTGCTTGACCTGCTCAATTTTGTTGCCCTTCATACTGCCGGATTTGTCCAGAACCAGAGTCAGTTCCCTTTTGATGTCATACTCATCACGTACCAGCTCCGTGGGCAATCCCGCCAGAAACAGAAAGTACCCGCCATCAAATTCGCTGGCCGGATAGCTCAGCACCAAACACGTAAATCCCTGCGCTTCCTCCAGCAGATAATACAGCCGAAACGGCCCGGCCATGGTGGAAGACTCGTTCACAGTGGTTACGGTTGCGATGTCGCTGCCGTCTCTGTTTATATCGAGCTTATGGCTTGGTGAATAGATAGCGGACAGAGTTTGACCGGCGTTGATTCTGACTGTGATTTCCCAGGGCACACCGTAAAGAACCCATTCAGTGCGAGGCAGCAGATAATCCACGCGGTTTCCGTCGATATGAAGGGTGTGTTTGTAAGTCAGACTCACGGTTGTGGTGGCTCCGGCAGCAATGTGAAAAGGATCACTTATGATCAGAGGAGTATCTATAAACTCCATTAAGGCCGGATCATTGACATCCACAACCATTTGTCCGAGGAGTAACGTTGCCTCGGCTCTGGTCAGGATCTGGGAGATCATAGGCGTAGCCTCCGGGACGATGTACATATCCCGCTGGATAATATCTTCCGGTACAGGAACCACTAATTCCGCGAATTGTTCCGTGATCGACATATTCTCCAGGTTAATGATTAAGGTTGTTTCCGCCGTCATAACGTCTGATATCTCAATATCTGCCATAACGTTTGCAATTCTAATGACTGGTTCATTGGATCTGGAGAAACCATACGAGCGAGATTGAGGCACGACTACGTTGTCGGGTGTGAGGATTTCTGTTTGGCCTAAAGACAATCCGGCCAGCACCAATACCAGTAAAATACTTAGATGCCATTTAATTGTGATTTGTCTTAACATGAGAACCTCTCTTTCTTATAAACCTGTTTTTCGTTCTTATAGCAGGGAATCTGCTCCATACTAACAAACGCAGAATTTTTCTTATATTGCAGGAATTTTGATATTTTTTGAATTTTTACCCTCGCCAGAGCAAATTTTTTGGCTACTGGGAAAGCTGTTGGGCAGCTTTTTGTGGAAGTTAAGAAAGCCTTTCAACTAACACAGCAAGAAAATTCCGGGGAGGTGCTTCAGCTTGCGTGCCTGAGCGTTGCACCTCCCCTCATATTGTGTCCCTTAAAAATAATTGACTTTTAGTTTTTACTTGCTTCTACACTTACAAACGCAAAAAATTCCTAATATTGCCGGAATACCGGAAAAATAATTGTGTTAAAACAGTTGTAGCTTGCAAAAAGGGCAATTTTCCTGTAAAATGGGCTTATAAACATGCTCCGGCCTCAGGCGAGAGCGTCTTTTTATCGGCAACAGATTTACGGCTGGATATGTGAGTTCGGTTTTGTGTGCCTGTGGCAGGGCCAAATCATAGATTTCGGATTGATTGCCATGAAGGCCGACAGATATACGAGTATCGGAGGAGTAAAGAGGACCTTCGGAGCTACATGCTGGACTGCGATAGAATCGATAGCATCGAAAGATGATGCCGGCAGCAGGGCCCTGGTCGGCGATTTTCTCAAGGCCTACTGGAAACCCGTTTACTGCTACCTGCGGCATAAAGGCTATAGCAGCGAAAAAGCAAAGGATCTGACCCAGGGTTTTTTTCATGAAGTTGTTTTGGGTCGAGAGCTGATTCAACGAGCTGACAGGGCAAAAGGTCGTTTTCGGACACTTCTTTTGAGGGCGCTGGATCGCTATCTGGTCAGCGTTCATCGAAAGGAAACAGCCCAAAAGCGGATACCTGAGCAAAAACTCGTCTCGCTGGAAGATTCAACGTTTGGTGAGCTGCCGGAGGAAGCCGGTAATCTGAATTCTGACGAAGTATTTCACTACACCTGGGTGTGTGAGCTATTGGATCGCATGATTGAGCAGGTGGAGGCCGAATGTCGCCAAATCGGCATGGAGGCACATTGGGACATGTTTAGCGACAGGGTACTGCATCCGATTTTGGCTTCTGCCGAGCCGTTGTCGCTTGAAGAATTGTGCCGTAAATATGGTGTTGATGAGGCTACGAAAGCTTCCAGAATGATCTTTGCCGTTAAGAGGCGATTTCAGGCAGCGGCAAAGCGTTTGCTCCGCGAGTCGGTGGCTTCGGAGCAGGAGATTGACGAGGAAATGCTGGAATTAATGAAATTTTTAGCAAAAGGAAGGTAATATTACCAATAAGCCGCGTATGATATAGCAGACAGAACGATTAGGTGTTTGTGCGTTTATGTGCAGACATCGAATGACAGATGTTCAGAATTAATTATGCGGTTGAGGTTTAAGATGAGTAGTAAAAGAAAAACGACATTCGGATTACGACTTGGCCAACTGGCGGATTTGTTCGCCGTGGCGGTAAAGAATCAAGATTCGCCGGAAGCTGAAGGTGCCGAAGAAAATCTGGCCCAAATGCTCAATGACGAGCTGGCCGAGGTCATGCCGGGTTGCAGCTTATTGTTTCCGGCAATTTCGGAGATTTCAACGAGCCGACAGTCTGATATGGCTTTGCTTGTTGGCCAATCCCTGCGTCAATTATTTTTCGGCCCCGAAGCTACAATAGGCCAATTGCAGTTGATAAAAGAGGCTTCAAAGCGTTTGACCGGGACGTTAGCTTCCGGAGCCCAGCGTGCCGTGGCAAATACAATTTATCACGCGGCTATAGCGCGCTGTCTGACTCTTAACAACAGGAAGATCACGAAACATTCTTATGAGAAACTTGATGAATCGTTTGCTTTGCTGATGGAAAAAGACTGGATGGCCGCTGAATTGATTGAATTATTTTCCGATGCCCGGCGTGTCTGTCAGACCATGTGGAGTAATTAATGAAGGCGAACCAGGAACACGACTCAGAGCATTTGCCGACTGTAAGTGAACCGGGCTCGGGCCCGGAAAATCTCTCAGACCTGCCCGAGATAGAAGGATATAAAATCCTTCGTGTTCTTGGTGAGGGTGGAATGGGAGTCGTCTATCTGGCCCGGCAGAAGCATCCTATCCAGCGCAGAGTCGCACTAAAAATCGTCAAGCCCGGCATGGATTCAAAACGGATCATTGCCCGCTTCGAGGCTGAGCGGCAGGCCCTGTCCCTTTTGGACCATCCGAACATCGCCCATGTATACGATGCTGGAACTACAAAGGACGGGCATCCTTTTTTTTCGATGGAGTATGTCGACGGCACGTCTATTACCGAATACTGTGATCAGCATAAGCTCAGCATCGAGGAACGACTGCAATTATTCATACAGGTCTGTGAAGGTCTTCAGCATGCTCATCAGAAAGGCATTATCCACCGTGATATCAAATCTTCGAACATACAAGTGACTATTCACGGCCAGCAGGCAGTGCCCAAGATAATCGATTTCGGCGTGGCCAAGGCCATGAGTCAGCCGCTTACAGAACAGACGCTGGTGACCGAGCCGGGGCATTTTGTCGGTACGCCCGAGTATATGAGTCCCGAGCAGGCTGAGACGACAGGCCAGGATGTTGATACTCGATCGGACGTCTATTCACTTGGAGTTGTCCTTTATGAGCTGTTGACCGGCGCTATTCCATTCGATCCGAAGGAGCTTCGCGAGGGTGGAGTCGATCACATTCGCCATGTAATCTGCGAGCAGGAGCCCAAGACGCCGAGCACAAAGCTGAGCAGACTATCTCGTGATGAGTCGGCTAAACTGGCGCAACATCGCCGGGCTGATCCGAGTGCTCTTCAACGCAGGCTTCGGGGAGACCTGGACTGGATAACGCTCAAGGCCATGGAAAAAGACCGGATGCGGCGTTATCAAACAGCACACGCCCTGACTGAAGACATCCAACGCCACCTCAACAACGAACCTGTACTAGCTGGACGGCCGACTACATTGTATCGGATGGGCAAGTTTGTGCGGAGGCACAGGGCATTGGTAATCGGTACCGCTGCAGTACTATTTGTCCTTACTGCCGGGATTATTGTTTCGGCGGTTCTGGCAATTGGGGAGCATCGTGCGCGGATTGAATTGCAGGCTCTCGCTGACTTTCTAAGAAGCGATGTCTTGGGATCAGTATCCGAAGCTAAACTAGATGAGGCAACCGTTAGCTTTACGCTTGATGCTGCTTCGAAGAAGCTTAACGAGTTAGATGACAAACCGCTTCTTAAAGCTTGGGTTCAAGAGATGTTTGGATCAACATACCTGGTTCTTGGAGAACCGAATAAGGCCGAGGGGCACCTGATTGATGCACAGAAAATATATCGAGATCACTATGGGAAAATCGATCAGAACACTCTGGGAGCGAGATGGCTACTGGGCTGGGTTTATATTAACCAGGGTCGATATCACGATGCAGAGTATCTATGGACGGAGGTGCTCCAGAACAGTCGAGGTGTGTATGGGTTGGAACAACAATTGGACATCAAAAGCGGTCTTGCTTTAACATACTATCATCTGGGCAAATATGAACAAGCTGAATCGTTGTACGATGAAATCCTGCAGGCGGACCGGAATAAAGGTGGTAATGCGGTCTTAGCATTACATTCGCTTTGCTGCTACGAGTGCGATCTGGCCCGTGTGTACGCTGCGCAGGGCAGGTATAAGGAGGCAGAGCGGTTATTAAGCAAGACACTAACCGCCTCCCCATGGAACGCAGAGTCCCGGTGGCGACTGCTTTACACAAAAACCTTAGGCGACGTCTGCCGGAATCAGGGGAACTATGAAGATGCGGAAGTGTTGCTTGCCGAGACACTGGAAAAAGCACAGAACATCCTGGGCGATGAGCACATAGGCACGGTAGGGATTATGTATAGTCTTGCCCAGCTACATACGGATCAAGGCGATTTCGAAGATGCGAATGATTTGTTCGATCATATTTTGAGGACCGGACGCTTTCGATTGGGCGAAAACCATCCCACGATCTTTGAATTTGTGAATGGTCTGGCCGTGCTGCGCACAAAACAGAAGCAGTATGATCAGGCCGAATCCTTGTTCAAAGAGGCATTGACAGGCAGACAGCGTGTGTTGGAAGAAGAACACCCGTGCACACTGAAATCCAAAAACGACCTTGCCTTGCTGTACAAAGAGCAGGACCTTTACGAGAAGGCAGAGCTGCTTTTGTGTGAGGCGGCTGAAGGTAGAATACGGAAGCTGGGTCAGCAACATCCGGATACAAAGATCTCTCTGAAGAATCTAATCGAACTCTATGAAGCCCAGAATAAGCCCGAGCTGGCCAGGCAGTGGCAGGCCAAGTTGTCCGTCGCTGAAGCTGCCGAAGAGTGATGAATCCTCTCAAGAGCAGGGCCGTCGTGTTTTTCCATTGACGGCCGGCTGTTAATCGTCCATGATATTCTAAATTGAGGTTCCCTCGTTCAAGGTTAAAGTAATGCTGAACAAGATTTCATTGAAAGGGATTCGGCCATGCATAGATTCTGTTTTATTTTGACGATCATAGTTTTGTTCTGCTCTCAGCAGGCATTTTCGCAGAAAGTTCCGACGGGTAATCCGAGGGATTTCAAGGTCAAGACGTGCCTGCATTCGGTCAGTTACGCCGGTGTCTGGCGCGGACATACCCGACTCAGCGTCGATGAGTTTCTGGACAAAGCAAAAGAACTCGGATTCGATGGTGTAATGCTGGTTGCTAAAAAGCCGCACGTTTCTCCGCTGGATTATGATGCCGCTGATCGTAGAGCGCTTCGGCGTAAAATAGAAGACCTCGGTCTCGAGCTGGTCTGTATGGCGGGTTACACGGATTTTACTGCCGGCGTTGATAAGGCCGGCATTCCCAACGTGGAAATTCAGGCCGCATACGTCGGAGAAGTGGCCAAACTCGCGAACGATCTGGGTACCGACATGGTGCGAGTCTTTACCGGCTACGAACGGCCCGGCATCCCTTTCGATAAGCAATATGCGCTGGTGGTCGAAGGTTTGAAGCTTGCTGGAAAACAGGCGGCTGAGCACAGCGTGACGCTGGCTGTGCAGAACCATCATGATATTGCCTCGCATCACGAAATGATGTACTGGCTGCTCAAGGAAGTCAATCTGCCGAACGTAAAGGCGGCGTTCGATCCCTGGACGCCGACGCTGCAGGGCTTGAACCCCGAGCAAATCAGACAAGCCGTCCTGAAGATGAAGCCTTTTATTGTTCATACTACCGCGGCCCAGTACGTACGACAGCCTCGGTTCCATTATGAGCACAACTTTACGAATTTCATTGAGGATGAAACCGTAATCCGTGCCGTGCCGATTGACCGAGGCATTATCGACTACAAGACTTTTATCAACACCTTAAAGGAAATTGGATACCAGGGCTACATCGCGTACGAAATGTGCGAGGTGCTGGATGGTGGTGGTGACATTGAAAACCTGGACAGAACGGCCAAGAAGTTTCTCGAATATGTGAAAGACTTTTAAGCATGAAAATACTTACTCGAAGGTCGTTCCTGAAGCATACGAAACAACTGGTAACGTCTACAATTGCCGTGCCGTATTTTGTGCCGTCGCCGGCACTGGGCAAGGCCGGCTCGACTGCCCCGAGCGAACGGCTCACTATGGGCGGCATCGGAATCGGCAATCAGGGCATGCACAATCTCAAGAACTTTCTTACATGTGACGACCTTCGTGTCCTTGCCGTCTGCGATGTCGATACGAACCACCGAATCAGGGCAAAGAACACGGTCGATTCGGCGTACGGCAACAAAGACTGCTCGGCGTACAACGATTTCCGCGAGGTGCTCGCCCGCAGCGACCTCGATACGGTTCTGATAGCGACGCCGGACCATTGGCATGCGATTCTTTCAATCGAAGCCGCCAGGACCGGCAAGGACATCTACTGTGAAAAGCCCATTTCGCTGACCATCGCCGAAGGCAGGGCCGTGGCCGATACGGTAAAGCGATACGGCACCGTTTATCAGTCGGGCACGCAGCGGCGGAGCAACGCCTGTTTTCGTTTCGGTGTGGAAATCGCCCAAAGCGGCATGCTCGGCCGGCTCCATACTCTGCACTGCTACTATCATAACGGCCCGACCTGTCCGCCGCAAAAGCCCGAAGCCGTGCCGGAAGGTTTCGACTACGACATGTGGCTCGGCCCGGCTCCTTTTGAGGCGTACACGCCGAGGCGATGTCACGGCTCGTTTCGCTGGCTCTACGATTACTCCGGCGGGCAATTGACCGATCTCGGAGCGCACTTTAACGACCTGGCCCAGTGGGCGAACGGCAGCCAGCACACAGGCCCGGTAGAGTACGAAGGCCGGTCCGAATTCCCTAAAGACGGCCTGTTCAATACGCCCGTCCGGTTCGAAGTCGTCGCGACGTACGCAGACGGCGTCAAGATGATCTATCACGACGAGACCGAGCCCGGCAGAGGTCCGAGGGGCAACAAGTTCGTCGGCGACGAAGGCTGGGTCAGCGTAGATGACACCGGCAAAGTCACCGCCTCAAGCGATGCGATTATGCAGAAGCTCAAGGCCAACCAGATGGGCTATGAATACATGATGGGGCATCATCGCAATTTCCTCGATTGCGTCAAGACCCGCCGGACGCCGATATCCAGCGCCGAGGTCTCGCACCGCACCGTCACTACATGTCACGCCGGAAACATCTGCCTGCGCCTGGGCCGCAAGCTGCGATGGGACCCCGCCGGCGAACGATTCATCAATGACGAGGCGGCCAACAGGATGCTCGAAAGAGCGAAAAAATCACCCTGGTCTTTATAGCTTAGCTAAGCCTCGATCAAATCCCACAGCCGGCTCAGCGATTCGCTCGTTTTCTTAAGGGCGGCATCAGGCTCCATCTTACGAAGCTCCTGGTCGAACGGCTCACATTCCACCGGGCCGTCGTAGCCAATTTTTACCATCGCGTTGATGAATCCCTTCAGGTCGATCACGCCTGTGGTTGCCGGCAAAGCTCGTCGATTATCGACCTGCTTATCGACGTCGATTCCCGCCGGGGCGTCGTTTACATGAACGTGGACGATGTCGTTATTCGATAATTTCAGCAGTTCATCAACCGTTCCGTGCGAAGTGTACCAGTGCCAGCTATCCAGCAGAAGTCCTACGTTACCCGTGCCGATTGCCTCGACCAGCTCCATCATCTCAATGTGCGTGCTGATAAAAGCGAAACGACTTCGTGAGCGGGAAGTCCTCGGCCCGACGAATTCCAGACCCAGCCTGATGTCACTGTCTTTGAGTACTTTTGCGACTTGCCGGAAGCGATGTGTCAGCAGCTTGAATTGTTGCAGGTACGTAAGCTCTCTATGGCCCGGCATAATCCAGGTCGCTATGCGTGTCACGCCCAACTGTTTGAGAACAGCCGCCTGCCTGGGCAGCCGGGCAAGGTCGCTTTTAAATCGCTCGTCATCTCTGCGAAACTCAACGGGCAGTCCGCCGGCGCCATATCGAATACCCTTTTCCTTCATCAATCCGAGCCATTCGCTGATTTCCGAGGCGGATTTATTCTCGAATTCACCCGTACTTGGAGTGATGCTGTCGAAGCCGTATTTCACTGCATACTCCAGAGCCTGCTGCTGGTTGGCCCGCACGCCGATATGACCGGGTGCCAGGTTCTTAAAGAATTTGACTTTACCCTTTGCTCCTGCAGCTAAGTTAAAAGGCCCGGCAAAGTGCAGTGCCGCAGCGGTTGCTATCGCCGACCGGCAGAAAGTACGTCTCGATATCGCTTCTGGTTGCATAATTTTTGGCTCGATCATGATCGTATCTCCAACCCAGGTTTTTTCTATGGCTTTCGCTCAACTGCATCGCTGAGCCTGATAGACAACAGCCTATCAGCTTTGCTGCAAATATACAAGCTTCCCGGCTCCCAAAATTGGCTTTGTTTGGCTTTGTTTTTTTGTGCCACGCAAAGCGGTATTATGTTATATTTTCCTTTCTAATAAGACTTTACGCCAATTTAGCCCTCCGGCAAATTGGCTTTGTTTTTTCAAGTAGCCTTTACTCGTCTTTTCCATGAACTATGAACCAGAAAATTGGCTTTGTTTTTTATCGCCTCCAAACATAAAAATCTTCGTAAACCATTACCATTCCTTAATTAACGTCATTTTGTCCTTTCTAAAATTGGCTTTGTTTTTTCATCTTGCCTTTTAACCACGAAGAACACCGAGAACCACGAAGAAACCTTCATTTATTATGTATTTTTTATTATTTTCAATTCTTCATTCTCAATTCTCCATTCTGCATTTTGTCTATATCTATTCTACGACCGGCAATTGAAAAAAGCGGGCTTTTTTTCAAAAAATCTCCGTAACACGGCACTCTTTGTCCTCCGTAAGGAGTCCCAAGGACTGCCACAGAGGAAACAGAGAAAGAGTTAAATAATCAATTTCTTGAACCGCAGATAAACGCTGATTTTTAAGTGGATTTTAGAATTCTGATTTCTGACTCCTGTATTCTCTTTTTCTATAATTTTCGTACTTCCGGCGACAAAAAATAGCTGAAATTGGCCTAATAAGGGTGATTTGATAAATTTTTGAAGAATTACCAAATTCATTATCAACATTTAGCTATTCACAAACGCCTACAATAATGAGGTAATCAATATTTGTTTATGAGGCTATGAAGATAGAATTTTGTTCAAAAATATAGTTTTTTTAAAGAATAGTTATTGACAGACGATACTATATATAGTACTATATGATTAGGAATGAAAAAGAATAAATGCGTATTACTGATTCCGACTCAGTACAACGATGGTACGCCAGTTCCTGAAAAAGTAATTGTTGGAATAAAACGGGAGATCGATGAAGCCTTTGATGGGCACCATGTTGCTGGAGTGGGAGAAGGCGCCTATCGGATGGCAGATGGGAGTATGGCATACGATCCTTCGTTGGAGATATGGGTTGCAGTTAGACCGGATCAAATTGATCAGGTTAGGAGTCTAGCTCAAAAACTCGCAAGGAAGCTCAAACAAGAATCGATATGGTTTGAAGTCACGAATTCACAAGTGGAATTCGTTGAACCAAGTGATGAGGCCGAATCTAAATAATGGATAATTACAAAGATATTCTGGAGAAAGCACGTGAAGTCGCACGATCATGTCACACATGGGCGGATCTCTCTAATTCACTATTTGACCCATTAGAAGGCTTGATCGCGAGGACGTTTCCACACAGTAAAGAGAGGGCAAAGTTCCGGAAAACTAATGCATACGAGGAACTGCATGCGCTTGTTGAAAAGAAGATGGAAACCACAGGTCTGGTCGGTGGGGCTAATCCCAAAAAAAGTGGCAAGTTCGTGGTTAGGCTTCCGCGTTCCCTCCATGCTTCGCTTGAGAGAGAAGCTGAAGTAGAAGGTACAAGTCTAAACCAGCTCATTGTTGCAAAATTGGCAGTACAGCTGGATAACCTTGCAGGAGGAAAAATTGAGAGAATCATGGAAGCGTTTCTGGAAGTACGCGAAGGGTACTCTCCAGACAAAGTCATTGCTGACCCAACACTCAACCGCAGATTCCTGAGACGCTGTCGTGAATTAGGGCTAGCAGGCACAGATTTTGAGTTGAACTGGGAGCTTCTTAATGCACGAAAAAGCAGTAAGCTGTCAAGCCTTTCAGGCTTAATAAAGACAAAACGTTATAGTGTAGGGAAAGTTATTGATGAGTTTGAGTACGCAAGTGAGCTTTCAATAAGATATATGCAGAAAGGCAAAGATGTCTCGCTGGACCAAATAATCTGTGATCCAGAACTGGCAGAAGAGTTTGATACGTATGCGTCCCGATTGGCCCCAGGCTTCTCGTCTTTGCAGTACCGATGGGCAGCATTTGGTTTGCGAAAGGCGGGGCGACTTAGAAAAAATACAGATGAAATTATAGAGGTACCGGAACTAGAACCTTTTGGCAAAGTGAAAACTCTTAAATTAGCAAAGATTCCAGAGGTTAGTGGGCTTTATCTTTTTTCGAGTGGTGATATGCCCGTATTTGCTAGCCAGACGGACAATTTAAGGCATAGGCTAGAACGACATGTAAAGGTTAGTTCATTGGGCTTGCCTCGTTGGCTGTGGGATGTAAGACAGAAACCTTTACAAGTGGAGATTGCACAATTACCTGACATAAGTCGTAGTCTCAGGCAAATAATGGAATTGATGTTAGCAAGAGAGCGGAAACCTGTGCTGAACTTCCCAAGAAAGGTTGCTTGATCGTCGAACCGATCTTTCTGGTCGGCGGTTTTAGTTGTATGGAGACTCAACGGAATGGTACTAAGACCGCCAGTTAAATGGTATGGTGGGAAACATTATTTGGCTAAGCGGATTATCTCTTTGTTTCCACCTCACAAGATATATTTGGAGCCTTTTGGCGGAGCTGCTTCTGTCTTATTGAACAAAATTCCAGTAGATGTGGAAGCATATAACGACCTTGATTTGAGGATAACTCGTCTGTTTCGAGTTCTACAGAGGCAAGGCCAGGAATTCGTGGACCGCCTCAAGTTTGTCCCGTACAGTGAATATGAATTCAATGATGCTGAACAGTATCCAGTAAAGGCATCAGATCTTGATAAGGCCGTGTGCGATTTCATCAGGTGGAGACAATCTTTTGGGGGACGCGGAAAGTCTTGGAGTTGCACTACAAGAAGGGCACGTGGTGGTATGGCGGGTGATGTAAACGCGTGGTGGACTGCAATCGATCAACTGCCGGAAATAATAGAAAGACTACGGCGTGTTCAAATCTTGTCGCAGCCTGCAATCAAGGCTATAAGACGTTTCGATCATCCTGATGCTCTAATATACTGTGATCCTCCATACTTGCACGAAACGCGCGCGGTTAACAGCAGAGATGTATACGGAATAGAAATGACCGAGGAGCAACATGTTCAAATGGGAGAAGTATTAAACAAATGCGTTGGTAAAGTAGTAGTTAGTGGGTATCTATCGACATTATATGAAGATATATTTAGATCTTGGCGACGAGTCGAATTCGACATCGCAAATCATGCTGCAGGAGGTTTTAAAAAATCGCGTAAGCGTGAAACACTATGGTTGAATTGGTGAGTTGGGAAGAAAATGTGTGATGTTTACCTAATTTGAGCTGAAGATAGCTCCTGTTTTTCCATTTTGTTGATAATTATTGATTAATTCTCATTTTTTCTCTTGACCTGTGTTCGGTGGTTTGGTATCGATATCTTTCGTTCTTTGAAAAGGTGATATTTCAATTGCAGGTCCTGGAGCATTTTGCTTTGGGATACTCAAACGGGAACGCGGTTAAAATCCGCGGCGGTCGCGCCGCTGTGAGCGCCTGCTCCGATATATTAATCGGAAATCCGAGAAGCGTTGATCCACTATCCATAACCGAAAACGGTGCCGGATGGGAAGGAGCTTCGAGGTAAGACGCAAGTCAGAAAACCTGCCTGTAATTGGTTATTCATTGTTAGGGGCCCCATTTTGCAAATAGAACTCAAAATGGGAACCCTTGTGTTCTCGCGAGCTGGAACGCAGATGGATTTTCGATTGCCGAATGCCGATTGACGATTGCAATCGCAAATTGAAAATCATAAATCTTAAATTAAGAAACCGCTGTTCCTCTCGTGGGAACGGCGGTTTTTTTATTGGCATGCCCTCGCGAAAAAGGGCCAGAGACCGAAGGAGAATGCAAAGGCAATTCTCCGGATGGGAGGTACAAAAATGATGAGGTTACGAAAGTTGTATTGTGTAGTTACTGTATTATTAACGGCCGGAGTTGCAAACGCTGCTACGGTCACATTTGATGAGCTGGATTTACCGGCCGAGTCGTACTGGAACGGCTCTGACGGCTCGGGCGGTTTTGTCAGCGGCGGCGTGAATTTCAGCAATAATTACAACGCCGACTTTGATTCATGGGACGGATTTTCCTATTCCAATCTTACCGATACCGCGGCCGAAGGCTTTGCAGCACAATTTAACACCATAGCGGGCTCGGGCCAGGGCGGCTCGGCAAACTACGCTGTAAGTTATATCGGCTTCACCACGCCGCCCACTATGACGTTGGCGGAACCGGGCTTTGTTGCCGGCTTGTATGTGACCAACAGTAACTATGCTTATTATTCGATGCTTCGCGGCGATGCATACGCGAAAAAGTTCGGCGGCGAAAACAGTGACGACCCGGACTGGTTCATGCTTACTATCACGGGCAGGGATGTTGACGGCAATGATGTCGGCTCGGTTGATTTTTACCTGGCCGATTACCGCTTCGAGGATAATAGCGAAGATTATATCATCGATACGTGGCAGTACGTCGATTTAACGCCGCTGGGCGAGGTTGTGAGTCTTGAGTTTGGGCTGAGTTCGAGCGACGTCGGTGATTGGGGCATGAATACGCCGGGCAATTTTGCGGTTGATACGATTGTGTACGAACCGGCGTCTTTCTTTGCCGGGCCTTATACCGAGGTCGGGATAAGCGGCTATGTTAATCCTGACAATCACGGGCGGCACGCCGATCCTCTGAGCGAACCTAATGCTGTTTCGAATCCGATATTCAAAGGCTGGGCGACGGTCGTGGTCGATTATCAACCCTCACCCGGTGTCGATGCTCAATGGGCCGATCCGGGCAAAGCTCTGGGACCGGCCACCGGTGACAGGCTCGACATTGTCAGCTTAGGCGATCTGAACCGGCAGCAAATCGACAATGGATTGACGCCGGGGCAAATCACGCTGTCATTCGACGAGCCTATCCGGCAGCAGGACGGCTACGAATTTGTCGTGTTCGAGAACGGTTTTACATCCGATTTTAGCCTGGAGACCGGCTCGGTTGAAGGGCTAATGTTTACCGAGCTGGGATACGTTGAGGTATCGAGCAACGGCATCGATTTTGCCCGTTTCCCCGCTGTGTCGCTTGCCTCCGAACCGGTCGGTTCCTATGGCACGATTGAGATAAGCAACGTTTACAATCTTGCCGGCAAGCATCCCAACGGTACCGGCACACCGTTCGATTTGCAGGAAATTGAGGACGAGCCGAACGTTGTATCGGGGCTTGTGGATATAAACGATATAAGATACGTGCGGATAGTCGATATACCGGGCAGCGGCGATTTTTACGATCAGGCTGCGACGCATATCGACCCGGCGAGCGGGCCAGTCCGGGAATATTATTCGGACAACCATCCGATTTACGACGCCTGGGTGACATTCGGCTCGGGCGGCGTTGATGTCGAAGCGGTGGGAGTGCTGCACGAACAAAAGTACAATGCGGATATCGATTTGAACGGCGTTGTGGATTTTAATGATTTTAGTCTGTTTGCTTCGGCCTGGCACAGTCGTTTCGGCCGGCCCGGCTGGATCGGCAGGTGCGATTTGGCCGAGCCGAAGGATTTGTTTATCGACGACGCCGACTTTGACGCCTTTGTTGCTCAATGGCTCGAAGTTGAAGAATGGAGAATTGAGAATGGAGAATGAAAAAAGGCTAATTCTACATTCTACATTCTACATTCCTAATTATCGGGAAGCGTTTACCTTGATTGAGCTGCTGGTAGTAATCTCTATCGTTGCTCTGCTGACAGCCATTTTAATGCCGGTGTTGGGCGCAGCAAGGTCCGGGAGCCGGGCTTTGGTCTGCAAGTCGAATCTTCGGCAGCTTCTCATAGCGAACATCGGGTACGCCACGGAAAGCGATGGATTTTACGTCCCGGCAGCGAGTGACATGTGGGACAACGCCGGTCTGCACCGCTGGCACGGAAAAAGAGACGCTCTCGACGAGCCGTTCGACCCGCTCAGGGGCCCGTTGATAGGGTATCTTGCCGATGGCCGGGTGAAGGAATGTCCGCTGAAGGTGGAATTTGTCAAGGGGCAGGACTGGGATACGAATTTCGAGCAGGGCGGTGGCGGCTACGGTTACAATATGACTTATATCGGCAGCCGAATCACGCAAAGTGCTGCCGGCAGTGTACAGGCCTGGAAAGACAGTTATGCCATGACGGCGCGCATTACAGAAATTACCGCCCCGGCTATGACGTTGATGTTCGCAGATACGGCAATGGCAAATGACCAACAGTTGCTCATCGAATATTCGTTTGCCGAGCCGCCTTTTACTGTATACGACGGCCTACCCGTTACCGAGTTTTACATGTCACCGTCTATTCATTTTCGCCACAGAGGCCGGGCAAATGTCGGATGGGCAGATGGCCATATCGAGCCGCAGCAAATGGCCGGTTCCAGCAAGAAAAATGTTTATGATGCTAAATCGTGTGATTTTAAATTGGGCTGGTTCGAACCGTTGGATAACACGCTGTTCGATTTGCAGTAATAGACGTGATAGCGACAGAGCAAATAAACATGTATTAAAAAGGGACCCGAATCGAAGCTGTCGATACGGGCCCCAAAATTGGTCGAAAACTTGAGTTTATTCTTCTACGACAATGTCCCTCGGTCCGTATAGCCGGATATCGTCGAAGAACATTTTACCCGAACCGCCCGGTACCGTCATATTACCCCTTGTGCCGACACCGATCGCAATCGAAGTCACATCGTTTAGGTTCAAGCCTTGGTCCGCGAGGTCCTGCAGGCTGATGGCCCACTCGGTCCAGGTCTCTATCTGTGTAGCGGCCGGGTCATCGTGGACAACAACCACCGGCTGGCCCGTGCTGTTGGAAACGGTCATATAAATCGGCTCGGGATCGTTGCTGAGTATGCCGATGTCCTGGTTTGCCCACTGTGTGCCGACCGTGCCTGTAATCGTTACGTTGGAGAACCTGCCTTCGCAGGTAGCAGCCGTATTGTGTGACGTTACTGCCAGGCCGACGTAAACGTTCGAGCCCATTGAAATATTCTGAGCACCCCATGACATTAACTGCCATGTGGTCCCGTCGCTCGAATAGTAGGCCCTGAAATTGCCCGCTAAGTCACGCTCCAGTTTTATCCAATACGGTGCTGTGATTGCAATCTGCTCGGCTGTCGCGACGCTGGTATCGCTCGTAGCTTCCACGTCGGTATCTGCTCGATCCTGGAATCTGCATCCGTTGCCGGGCGTGATGTACACAGCGGCAAATTTCGAGCCCGGCTCCAGCGACTCTCGGATCATTATGCCGGCCTTGGCCCAAGGATCCGTGTCGTCGAGGCTGAGCACCTGGGCCTGAATTGAGCCGACGCCGGTCAGCATTTTGAATGCATAGTGGAACTCGTCCGCGACGCCCCAGATATCGGTGCCCGCCGCGGTCATCGTATACGTTCCGGCGGGGGCCTCCATGAAGCTGCCGACGGATGACGGACTGCCCCTGAACCACAGCGATAATTCCTTCACGTCTCCCTCGGTCCAGTCTCGCGGATATATGAGTGTCAGCTCCGCCTCGGAATATTTAGCGTAGCCCTGTTTATTGTTGTCGAAGGCGAGCGGCATTGCTTGGCCGCCTTCGTGGACTATGGTTTCCTCGGTGAATGAGTCGGTTGACTCATCGCCCACTGCTGAACCGGTTCCGTTGCCTGGATAGTAAGGCGAAACGTTCGGTGAACCGTAACCGAGTCCGTCTTTCCACGAGTGCCATATCTGGTTGTCGTTCGCATCATAGAGTTCAAAATCATCTACGACGAGATACTCCTTTGTCGTGAAGCTCCAGATGTCACCTTCAATCACAGCGGGATCTTCTATGTCGTTGACCTCATCGATTCGCCAGTAATAAGTCGTGGCGTAATTGAGTGACAAAGGCCCGTATTTAGCTTCGGTCACGGTGTCGATAAACGCCGTGTCGTCTATCACGGTCTGCTCGCTCGTGCTCAGGTAAACGTTGTGCTCGGTCGCTTCTCGTCCTGCCGTCCAGTTAAGTGTTACATCCAGGGGGACCTCTGTTTCTCCTGAAGCTGGCTGCGGAACTCTTGCCTGCACTGGAATATAGAAGAACCGCGCTTCGCTCAGGCCGTATTGTTCGAGGATGTTTTTGAAGTTGCTGTTTGCCGTCAGCCTGATATACCTGGCCGATATGCCGCCAAAATCAATGGTGGTATTGTGCTCATAGTCAGGCTCACCCGTCGCCTGGTTGAAATTGTGTGTCGTTCCCAGGGTCTCCAACTCACCGCCGTCGACAGAATATTGGATTACAACTTCATTGAATCCGATACCAATCCACGCTTCCAGGCTTTCGTTCGAGTTCCATACCCACATTTCGTGCAGCATATAAGTCCTGCCAAGGTCATATTCGATCCAGGCCAGCTGGTCCGGGACCTCGTCGCTCAGCCACATCGTGCCTTCACCGATATTTCCATGGAGCAGGCCGGTCTCGTCCAGCCCCGAGCCGTTGACGGTATTCTCAGGCTCCTTGCCTTCTACCCAGCTTGAGGCCGTTACGGCGATGGTCTGGCCGTCAACGGCAAAAGAGTACGGCTCGACTGAAAATTGCCAGACGATTCCTCTGTATATTTCGTTGCCGGGTGCCGCTCCGACTCCGTCAACGCGCCAGTAGTAGGTTTTGCCGATTTGGAGTCGAACGGTCCCAATGGCCGGATACTGGTTCGGGTCCTGCCTGCCCTTGTACACGTCGTTCGGATCGACGGTTGTGGATGCGGAATTCACATCGTCGAAGTTAGTTCCGAGATACATATCGTGCTGTACAGCGTAGCCTCCCGGCGTCCAACTTAGAACCGCATCACGGGCTACATTATCGGCCTCATCTACGGGGAGTGGTTTTCGCGCCGATTCCGGAATCCCCCCAATATCACCCTCAAGCCACATGCCCCCATTTTCCCCCATTTCGACGGTTCGTACAATTGCCTGGTAGCCGGGTTCCGCTGGTGCTAACATAAAAGCTACGAATCCGTTGGTATCACTATTGAGGAAATCTGCTATGGCCTCGCTCGCATCTGTTGACTCCCTTACGCCCATGGCGGGCGGAGTGAACGTCAGCAGGGCCTCGGTAAGATCATCCAGGTCCAGTTCAACCGCCGAATCAAGAGGCGGGGTTGGGTCATTCTTAACCCCGGGAGCGGTATTCCAGGTGATTCCGGGAACGACGAGGTTTTCGTAAGCCTCAGGGACTCCATAAATGTCTACCGGATCATCCAAATCATGTCCATAGTTGCTAAAGCTTACATCAGAGAAGACGGCTCCCTTCAATTTGATCTCGGAAATATCGTATGTTACGAATGATACGCGTCGTCTTCCGCCGATGTCCCTCATTGCCATGCCTGAGCCGCCTTCTGAAGCACCGTTCGGCCCGATCTGAGCATCGTTGCCGATCTCGACGTCAAATGTTGGTCGTAAACTGAAGGGCTCTGCTTGCGCGTTGTCAATTGCACTGAGAAACAGAGCTAAACAGATAAAATAAGTCAATTTTTTAAGCATAATAATCCTCCTAAATTATTAATAGCGGTTGATAATAATGCTATTTTCACTATTGTTATCGACTTTTAGCTGTTAAAAATTCGTATGTTAGCTGCCAATACCTCCTTCCATAATAACCAGCCGTCCGTTGAAGAATCAAAACGCACACCTCACATATCCCATTTGTACCAAATCACCTACCTCTGCGTCAAGAAAAATCTCCGAAATCATGAATTATGACTCATGACTTGCCGAATCTGTTCTTAGGCCGGATTTGCTAAATAAAAGCGCTATAAAAGCGTTAGGTAAAATCCACGAATAGACAGCAAAAAAAAAGGGCTGCAAGCAGATGCTTACAGCCCTGGGAAACTCATAATATTAATCAATTAAGAGTTTTTTAACAGGTTGAGGGGGTTTATCAGGTTTAGGTGGGAGAGGTCCCGATTTCACAAAATAGGCTCTGATGATTATATCTTCAGTGATCGTAACAGTTGTGCTTGCCAAATCACGATCGGCCACGGGCCCTACCCAGAATTTGAAACGATAGTCGGGATCGGCAATTGCTGCAAGATCGACAACAGTACCGTAATCATATTCGAACACACCCTCACCCGGTGTTGTGACTGAACCGCCGTCGGTCGAATAAATCGTCAGGGTATGTTTGTCTATTTCGAAGTTGGCGATCAGCGTATAATCTCCGTCGGCAGTCACGGTTGTACTGGTACTGCCGGGATCCGCTACCTTGCCAGCATCTACGGCCGTTCCTGTCCAGCCTACGAAATGATAATGCGCATCGGGGGTGGCTACGACACTGACCTCAGTACCAATAGTATATACGAACGCTCCTTCGCCCGGTGTGGTTACCGAGCCGCCATCAGTCGAGGAGATTGTCAGAGTACAGGTGTCTTTGACGAAGTTCGCTTTTACATTAAGGTCCCTGTCTATATATATGCGTGTCTTGGGACTATCCGGATCCTGTACAGCATCGACATCCACGGCAGAACCTGTCCAATTCACAAACTTGTAACCCGGATCTGCTACGGCCAACAACTGAATCTGGGTGTTGTTGATGACGATTTCTCCTTCGCCAGGGTTTACTACCGAGCCGCCGTCGGTGGAGGAAATCACCAATTTGAAGTTCACACCAGCAAAGTTTGCCTTCAAGTCGCATTTGCCATCTACGAGCACGGTTGTACTTGCGCTTTTCGGATTTGCGACTTTACCGGCGTCCACAGCCGATCCTGTCCATTTCAGGAAATAATAAAACTCGTCCGATGTGGCCACTACTGACACATTTGAGCCGTGTTCATATGAAAATGTTCCTTCGCCGGGTTTGGTCACCGAGCCGCCGTTTGTTGAGGAAATCGTTATGTCGGCAGCAAAGTGGGCCTTCAAGCTATAATCTCCATCCATAAGTATGGTTACACTTGCACTGCCCGCATCTACTATGCCGGCGTCCACAGCCGAACCTGTCCATTCCAGGAAATAACAATTATCATCCGCTACGGCTTTCACTTCAACCTCGGTTCCATCTTCGTATATAAAGCTACCCTCGCCCGGAGTGGTTACGGATCCTCCGCCCGTAGAAGATATTGTCAGAGTGCGGGCTTGTATCACAAACACACCGAGCAGCTCGATTTCAGCGATCTGCATACTGTTCTGAGCAACGGGATCTCTAACGGTCGGGAACATCAGCTGATAGTGAGCGTATGCCTTATCATTAGCAAACGTAATCGGCGTTTCATTCTTTGTGAAACGCGGCCACGCTTCTTCTCCGGCGAAATCAACTACATCGCCTTCAGCAATCAATTCATACGGACCATCGATGCTATCATTCGAACCATATAGTTCATATGTAATCGGGTCACGTTCCGGAGCATCGTTCGCTGTCGTTAACGTTATGCCGGTAACAATACTCAGTCCATCCAACGGTGTAATCTGGACACCGGTGGACTGGATATCACCCGCAAAGTGCAGGTATTTCGTGCCGGCGTTATCATCGATACACAGGCTGGGATTCTCAGCAGGAGGCCAGCCGACATCATTCCAATCAGTCTCGGGCTGGTCAGGAACACCCTTGACGATATCGCCCGGCGCGGTGATGTCCCACATCTTTTCCGGAATGTAATACATGACGGCGTTGAGGAACATCTGTTCGCCGTCCGGGTACAAATCAAACAAAGCCGCCGCTTGCCCACCTGTTACACCGGAAGGCTCGCGACTGCCGGTCAGGAAGACCAGCCGAGGACCGCCCAGCACG
>Ga0180438_10000679_pt1 | contig 63079 bp, 68 predicted proteins | sample SS_ome_12_FD_132455 | JGI IMG/M metagenome (GOLD analysis project Ga0180438, IMG submission 132455) | Hypersaline lake sediment archaeal communities from the Salton Sea, California, USA - SS_3_D_2 metaG | ecosystem: Environmental > Aquatic > Non-marine Saline and Alkaline > Hypersaline >... | reverse complement strand
TTAAAATATGGAATGAGCAGTATAACAACATGGAGCATTGCTCATTAGGAGGAAAAACTCCAAATGAAATGCTGGAAATATTAAGTTAGTTAAACCGACAAATGTGTGTGGTTAAAACAAAATGTGTTTTACCAAATACCTTAAAAGAGGTAAAATAATAGAATGAAAAAAGGATTCACTCTTATAGAACTCCTGATAGTGATTGCTATCATTGGTATTTTGGCTGGCGCTATACTTTTTAATTCTGTAAAAGGAGCAAAACAAGCAAGGGATGCTGTAAGAACACAAGAGCTTTACCAAATCTCCCAAGCTCTTCACCTTTATTATTCAGGGTTTGGAGAATATCCCCCTGTCACAGATGACAAAGACAAATGCAATATCCATGGAAAAAAATGGGATGCTGGGAATGTAAACTTGGGAGATGACGAGTTTATTGAACAATTAGTTCACCAGGGGTTTTTAGATTATGTTCCGAGAGAACGTTCAGACATTCTAGACCCTGAAGGTTCTGATTGCGTTTACAGATACAGTATTATAACCAACCCTTGTGATAAACAATGCAATGGAAGATATGCCATACTTTATGCTGCTTGCGAAACAAACACCTGCCCCAAAGGAGAAATACCAGCCTGCTGCTTGGGTTCTTCTTGGCCAGAAGGGCAAGGAGACAATGACGCAAAAGACATTGTTATCTTTTTAAAGCAAAAATAATTAGCGGGGCTTTGGCAAAGGGTAAACCTTGGCTTTAGTTTTTGTTAAATGATTTCTAGCAAAAAGAAGCAAAAAAGCTGAAATAAAAGTTAAAGCAAAAACAAAAAAGAAAAGTAAATTAAAGCCAATGGCCTTAACTAAAATTCCACCTAAAATACCAGCCGCTCCTGTTCCAATTCCCAAACCAGAGCTTTCCAAGCTCCAACAAAAGGCCTCTCTGCCTTTTTCAGCATGTCTGGTAAAAATACCGCTCCAAGAAGGAACTACAAAAGCCATACAAAGAGCATAAAAGCTTTGGAGCAAATACAAATGCCAGGGCTGTTTAATGAATAAGTAGCCCAAAGGCACTAAAGAAGCGGCTAAAATACCAAAAAATAATGCAAAAAAATCATCTTTTTCTCCATTTGTCTTGTCTAAAAACTTGGCTACAGGAATCTGAATAATTGATTTTAAAAGCCAATAAATACCAGCTGAAACACCAGCGACAAGAGCGCTCCCTCCTTTAATATTAGTCAAGATAAAAACAGCAAAGATAGGGCCTATTAGCCCCCAGCCAAAAAGCAAAACCACATCAGAGAGAATCAAGGATTTAACCACTCTATTTATTTTTTTAGCATGCGCCATCAACTTCTTTGTTTAATCTTTCAAAAAATTCTTCCATGAATTTGTGCCTTTTTTCAGCTATTCTCTTACCTTCTTTTGTGAGCATTTTGTCTTTTATCTTTCTTAATTTTAACATAAATTCTCGATATCCGGTATCTTCAATAGTGTAGGGCTCTGTTTTGAATAAATCAGTATTTTTGTCATTATGTAATCTAGCCCCAACCTCCCCTGCAAATTGAAAAGTTCTGGCAATTCCGATAGCGCCGACAGAATCAAGCTTATCAGCATCAAAAAACACTTCTGCTTCTTTTGTCTTTGGGATTTTATTATTCCTGCACCTGTGAGTTTCTATACAATGAACAATCTTTTTAATTTTTTCTTCTGGAAAATTATACTTTTTTAATATCTTTTCAGCTAGCTTTGCGCTCTCTATAGCATGGCATATTTTTCCTTTAGAATTATACTCTTTTTCTCTTGCAATATCATGCAACAAAGCGGATATTTTCAGAATCTCTAAATCAGCTTCTTCTTTTTTGCCAATCTGCAAACAAAGATTATACACTCTTTTTACATGATCCCAATTATGAGCTCCTCTGTCATTCTTAAAAAACCTCTTAGCTTCTTTTTTAAGCTGACTCAATAAATCCATAACTATTTATCAAAAATAAATAAATCATTAATAGTTGTTTCCAAGGCCTTGGCCACTTCATGAGCAAGATTCAGGGAGGGATTGTATTTCCCTTTTTCTAAAAAAACAATTGTTTCTCTTCTCACCCCGACTTTTTTAGCTAAGTCCTCTTGAGTTAAATTATACTTAGCTCTTAATTCTTTAATGCGATTCTTCATCCCTTTTTATTATAATAAACCCAGAAAATTAAAAACATAATAGCCATACCAGCAATACCACCACCAACTGTCTGACTGGCAGTTAAATGCTCTGCTTGAAACATTTTAGCAAAAAATCCTTCAAAAAAAGAAATGAAAAGAAGCCAGTACAAGCTAACATAAAAAGAGGTTGCTGCTGCTTTGTGCATTACTTTTTTAGACCTTTCATCGTGTAAAGGCATGCCTTTTCTTACATCTTTATACCTTGTTAAAACAAAAAAAGCCATTGCAATAATAATGACTGCAATAACAAGGACAGGGATTAAGCTCCTGAAGTCTTCAGCTTCAAGAGCATAAAGGCAAGAGGTGGCTAAAACTAAAATAGCAAGCACTGCTATGAAAGCTAAATAAACTTTATCTTTTTTCATAATATTATTTAATTTTATTTCGACCTAACCTAATGTTAGGTTATTCTAACATATATGTCAAGCTCTGCGCAAACTAAAAGAGCAAAAACTGCCCTTTTAGCCAATCCCTTAATTCACTATGGAATTGTGGAGCTAGCTACATTTGAATATTCAGAGTCGCCAACCTCGTTATATGCTTTCACCCTATAATAATAAGTTTGTCCGCTTTCTACATCCCAGTCAGCATAAGAAGAATAGGTGGTCGTCGCAATCTGGCTGAAATCAATCCCATTTGTACCTCTCTCAAGCTTAAATCCATCTTCATTGTCAGAATTGTCTTGCCAGTACACACTTACCCATGTACCAGTAGAGGTGCTATATACATATGTCTGCAAGTTTGTAGGCGCTGCTGGAATTTCATTAAAAGTAGTGTCACTTGCCACGTTTGAATAAGCAGAATATCTGTTCTTATTTCCGAGCACCCTAAAAGCTCTTACCCTGTAATAATAAGTGGTATTTTTTTCCAATCCTTGGTCAGAGTAACTGGTCACATCTTGACCAACCTCATCAATTTCAGAAAAACTCTCTCCGTCCAAACTTCTTTCAATCTTAAATCCGTCCTCATCATCAGAATTGTCCTGCCAATTTAATATTATTTCAGAAGTTGAAGTAGCTGTGGCTGTAAGACCAGAAGGACCATCTGGCCCTGCAGCTCTTGGGTTAGGTTTGGCTGAAACTTGCAAACTGACGAGCAAACAAACTATAACAGCTAAAACTAATAATTTTTTCATAAGTAATTTATATTTTATCGACCTTTTGTTTATTATACGAAAAAAACCCTTCATTGCACACCCTTCACCTTCTTATCTTTTAAAACCTTAAACAAAGGAGAATTTTCAGAGATAAAAAATACTTTTTCACCTTCAATTTCCAATTCCAAACCAGCAAAAACAGACACAAAGTAAAATTCATCTGCTTCTACTAAAGCTCCTTTTTCTAATTTGGTCTTTTTTCCTTTCAAATTGCTTAAAAACCTAATATGCTTTTTCATGTTTTCTTTCTCTCTTTCCAGCTGAGAAATTAAAACCTCTTTTTCAAAACGAGTGTTGTCTGACCAGGACTGCATAGCGCTTGGTGAATTTTTCCTTTGTTCCTCTTCTTCCTTAATATTTCTTTCTAAAAAAACAAGCTTTGAGTTTAAAATCTCTAAAGCAAGTTTTATTACTTGTTTTTTATTCATAAATACTTAGCAGTATAGCTTTTTTTGTTTTTGGCTACATCTTTCACTTCACCCTCCACAATAATCTCACCTCCTTTTTCACCGCCTTCAGGCCCTAAGTCAATAACCCAATCAACTGATTTGATAAAATCAACGTTGTGTTCAATAGAAAGGACAGTGTTGCCTCTGTTAACTAATTCTCTTAGAACAAAAAGCAGCTTATTTATATCATCAGGATGAAGTCCTGTTGTTGGTTCATCAAGAATATACAAGGTCTTGCCTGTCCCTTTTTTAGCAAGCTCTGTTGCTAATTTCACCCTTTGGGCTTCACCGCCTGACAAAGAAGGAGCGGGCTGGCCCAGTTCAATATATCCCAAACCAACTTCATTCAAAGTTTTTAATTTGTGTTTTAAAGCAGGAATGTTTTTGAAGAACTCCAAGGCCTCTTCCACTGTCATTTCCAAAACATCAGCAATGTTTTTTCCTTTGTATTCCACTTCCAATGTTTCTTTATTATACCTCTTTCCCTTGCATTCAGGACAAACCACATAAACATCCGGCAAAAAATACATCTCTATTTTATTAACTCCTTGTCCCTCGCATGCCTCACACCTTCCTCCTTTTAAATTAAAACTGAATCTCCCCATTTTGTATCCTCTTTGCTTGGCCTCTTTGGTCTTGGAGAATAAATCTCTAACATGATTGAAAGCTCCAGTATAGGTGGCCGGGTTGCTTCTTGGGGTTCTGCCAATTGGGGACTGGTCAACCAAAACCACCTTGTCTAAAAACTCTGTTCCTTGTATTTCTTTGTGCTCCCCTGGCTCTTGTTTAGACCTATAGAACTTCTTGTAAAGCGACTTAGCTATAATATCATTGACCAAGCTGCTCTTTCCACTTCCTGAAACTCCTGAAACGCAAACAAAGTTTCTCAAAGGAATCTTAACATTAATATTTTTCAAATTATGCTCTTTAGCTCCTAAAACCTTTAAATATTCTTTTCTCTGAACTGAAGCTCCTTTTTGAATAACCTTTTTTCTCCCAGAAAGATACTTGCCTGTCAAACTCCTGCTTCTCATTAACTGTTTTGGCGTGCCTTGGAAAACTATTTTCCCGCCATGCTTTCCAGCTTGAGGCCCTATTTCAATAACATAATCAGATGATTTTATTGTTTGAGGATCATGCTCTACAACTATCACAGTATTTCCAACATCTCTCAAACCTTTTAATGTTTTTATCAACCTTGCTTGGTCTCTCTGATGAAGCCCCACAGAGGGCTCGTCTAAAATATAAAGAACACCAGTTAATTTAGAGCCGATTTGAGTGGCTAATCTTGTTCTTTGCTCTTCACCGCCTGACAAGCTCTCTGTTTCTCTGTTTAAAGAAAGATAATCCAAACCAACATCATTTAAAAACCCCAACCTATTAATTATCTCTTTTAAAAGTCCCCCTGCTATTTTTTTATCAGAAAGGTTTTTAAAGGCCTTTTCAAAAAACTGTTTTGCTTCTTTAATGCTCATCTCAACAAGATCACTGATATTCTTTTCAAAAAACAACACGCTTAAGGCCTCTTTTCTTAATCTTTTTCCAGCGCAATCCTCACAAACTTTTTCTATCATGTATTTTTTTATCTCTTGTCTTACGGACTCAGACCCTGTCTGCCAATATCTTCTTTCTAAATTAGGAATAACTCCTTCAAAATGGCCATCTCCATAAAGAATAATATCGACAACATCTTTCCCTAAATCTTTTACTTCATCATCCAGAGAAAAATCATACCTTGAAGCCATCCTGCTTAGCTTTCTCCAAAAAAAGCTTTGCCTCCCTATTTTATGAGAAGCATGAGCCCAAGGGAAAATAGCCCCTTCGTTTATAGTTAAATTACGATTAGGAATAACAAGCTCAGGAGACACTTCAAGCTTCTTCCCCAAGCCCTGGCAAGAAGGACAAGCTCCAAAAGGAGAATTAAAAGAAAACAATCTTGGCTCTAAAGTGGGCAGAGAAATATCACAGTAATCGCAAGCAAACTTTTCTGAAAACAACAGGTCTTTCTCTCCCAAAGAAACAATAACCATGCCTTTGCCCAGCTTTAAAGCAGTTTCAATGGAATCTACCAATCTTGACCTCTCCAAATCATTGCCTAGAACCAACCTGTCAACAACAACTTCAATAGAATGTTTTTTTTGTTTACCCAAAACCTTTTCTAAGGCCTCTTCTATTCTCATAACCTGTCTGTCAATCCTTACTCGAATAAAGCCAGCCCTCTGTGCTTCCTCTAAAAGCCCCCTGTGCTCTCCTTTTCTTCCCTGAACCAAGGGGCCTAAAATTAAAACCTCTTTGCCAGACGGAATCTTTACAACCTGCTTTACTATTTGGTCTATGGTTTGGGAAGAAACCTTTCTCCCGCAAGAAGGACAATGAGGAATACCAGCTCGAGCAAACAAAACCCTTAAATAGTCATAGATTTCTGTCATTGTTCCAACAGTGCTCCTCGGATTATGAGATGACTTTCTCTGGTCAATGGAAATAGCAGGAGAAATACCTTCAATCTTATCAACATCAGGTTTTTGCATTATTCCTAAAAACTGCCTGGCGTAAGCTGACAAGCTTTCAACATATCTTCTCTGCCCTTCAGCATACAAAGTGTCAAAAGCCAAAGAGGATTTACCGCTTCCTGAAACTCCAGCTATAACAACAAACTTCCCTTTTGGGATATCAAGGGAAATATTCTTTAAGTTGTGAACTTTAGCTCCTCTTATCTTTATTACCTCTTGCTTCATAGTAAAGAGTATTATACAATATTTTGGACAAAGTTAAAAGAACAGGACTTAGCAGCTCTGCTTTTTTATGATAAAGTAATTAAAATGTTCAAATATTTAAAAAAAGAAAATCTAAACTCATTGCCAAAAACCATTGGAATCTATGCCTTTCAAAAAGGAAAGAACTTTTTATACATAGGAAAGTCCATAAATATAAGGGAAAGAGTAAAGCAACATTTCAAGGAGAATGTTTTTAAAAGCTCTGTTTTCACAGAAAAAGCAGACAAAGTCGGGTATTTAAAAACAGAATCAGAAATAGAAGCTTTGTTAAAAGAAGCAGAATTAATAAAAAAGCATAAACCAAAATACAATGTTATTTGGAAAGACAATAAAAACTATTCTTTTGTTGAAATAACCAAAGAGGAATTCCCCAGGGTTTCCATTGCCCATCAGAAAAAAAACAACGCTAGATATATTGGCCCTTTTGTTGATGCTAAGGCCTTAAAACAAACATTAAAAATATTAAGGAAAATATTTCCTTTCAGAACCTGCAAAACCTTAAAGAAAAAGCCCTGTTTGTTCTTTCAGCTTGACCTTTGTTCTGCTCCCTGCTTAAAAAAAGAAGATTATAATGTAAAGAATTTAGAACAGTTTTTAAAAGGGAATAAAAACAAGGTTTTAAAACAAATGAAAAAAGAAATGAAATTATTTTCTCAGAAAAAAGAATATGAAAAAGCAGCTAAACAAAGAGATAAAATCTTTGCTTTAGAGAATGTTTTAAAAAATGTTCACATATTAAAAAATTTAAATAAAACAGAATTAAGAAAACTCTTTAACATAAAGAAAGAGATAAAGAGAATAGAAGGTTATGACATTTCCAATATTCAAGGCAAACAGGCCACTGGCTCTATGGTTGTTTTCACAAAAGGAGAAAAAGACAAATCCCAATACAGGAAATTCAGAATAAGAATGGAGCAAAAACCAAATGACACAGCAATGATTAGAGAGGTGTTAAAAAGAAGAATGAAGCACAAAGAATGGCCCAAACCCCAGCTAATTCTTATCGATGGTGGCAAGGCCCAGTTAAATGCCGCTTTAAAAGAGGTAAAAAACATTAAGGTTATGGCTTTAGCTAAAAAAAAGAACGAGCTTTTTTTAAAAAATAAAACCATTCTTTTAAAAGACCTTCCTAAAGAGGTCTCCAACCTTATTTTAAGAATAAGGGATGAAGCTCACAGATTTGCTCTTCAATATCATAAAGGGCTTAGAAGGAAACAGCTTAGACCTCACTAATAACATCAAAACCTTTTAAGCTTCCAGTAATAGCCAAGCCAATCACTTTGTTGGCAATATGTTTTTCTTTTATCTGCTTGGCAATCTCATTGAAGGTTGCTCCTGAACCAACCGCATCATCAATCAACAAAACATTGCTGTAGCTTGGCTGGTTTTCTACGATAAAAGTCCTTTTGGCGTTTTCAATCCTGTCCCCAAGCTTGCTAAGAGTTTTTTGGGGAATGATAATTTGCGTCTTGGCTTTGGTAATCTTCACTTTGCTCAGCGGAAGAGCCAAATCTTTTTCCAGCTCTTTCATAAGCTGAACCTCTCTCTTTACGGTTGGGGGAACAAAACCAACTGCCTCGATTTTGTATTTTTTAATCAATTCTTTTACTTTGGGCTCTATCTCTGCTGTTAAATCTCTAATCATTGCTTTGTTCTGGCTCTGTTTAGCATAAAGAAGCATTTGACCAAGCTTTGTTTTGCCAAAATGCTCAATAGCATAAAACTCTAAATAAAAGAGCTGGTCAAGATAAACTTTAGAGAAAGTGTCCCTCATCTTTCTCGTCCCATCGAGCAATCCATCTTTCCTAACAGCATTGTGTTTTTTAATAATTGAAACGTAATCTGCAGCTGCTTTTTTTACATCCTGTTTCCTTTTCAAGCACCAGTCAATAAACCCTTCCCAGCCCTTTTTAGCTTCACCAATTGCTGTGATATTTAAAAAATTACTCTCAATTGTTTGTTTTGCTTCCTTAGAAACAGCATATTCATTTCTGAAGGGTTTCTGTTCTAAAATAGCATAAAAAACCTTTGGTGGTTTACCAATTTTATTAATCTTTCCCTGCTCCAAAAGCTTGCTGAGCTGTTTAGCAACTGCCTGACGACTGATAGAAAGATAATCAACTATTTCTTTGGGCGCTGCTTTGCCCTTGGACTCAATAAATGCTAAAATTTTATTTGATGTATCTGTTGTCATTGGCTTAAGTATAGCATAGTTTACAGTTTACTGTCAACTGTAAACTATCAACTTTCCCCTTGATTGACTTTAATAAAAAATCTGATAATATTATAAAATGAGAACTAAAAGCTTGCTAGGATGCATTATTGCCTCCCCAATAGCATTATTTATAGCAACCTTAATAGTTCCTAATGTCTGGATAGAAGGAGGAACTTCAGCTTATGTTAAAACACTGATTTTTGCTGGAATAGTGCTCGGCTTGATAAACTTTTTTATTAAACCGATTATTAAGCTCATAACCTTTCCTTTAAAATACCTCACTTTGGGTTTGATAGGTTTGATAATAAATATAGTAATTATCTGGGTGATTGATCTTCTTTTTCCTTCTTTGCATATTCAAGGACTATTATCTCTTTTCTTAGTAAGCATTATTGTCTGGTTTGTCAATCTTTTTATACCAAAAAAGAAAAAAGAACCTAAAATGGAACCAATAGAATGATAAAAACAATTCTCTTAATTTTACAAATAGCTGTGCCAATTCTGTTAATCGCTTTAATCCTCCTGCAGCAAAGAGGCACTGCTTTGGGTTCTGCCTTTGGAGGCGAGGGAGGAGGCTTTTACTCTAAAAGAAGGGGTTTAGAAAAGAAGATTTACTATTCTACTATTGTTCTTGGAACTCTATTCATTGTGATTTCCTTATTGAATCTTATCATTTAAATTTTTGAAAACGAGAATAAAAAAAGCAAGGTTGAAATTGCCTTCCAAAAAGCAGTGGAAGTATTTTTTCCATGTTTTTAATAAAAAAGAAAAGATAATTTTTTTAATTTTATGCCTTTTCTTCCTTTGCTCCCTTTCTTTTTCCCTGTATCACGTCTATTCCCAAAAAACAACTGCTGTTGCTAAATCCGGCGGGACATACAAAGAAGGCATGGTGGGCCAGCCAAGATTTGTAAACCCTCTTTATCTTTCTTCCCAAGACATTGACAGAGATATTGTTGAAATAATGTATTCTGGATTAATGAAGTATGATGAACAAGCAGACTTAACAACTGATTTGGCTCGTGATTTCCAAATAGAAAACGCGGGGAAAACTTTCAGATTCTTTCTCAAAGAAAACATACTCTGGCATGATGGAGAACCCTTAACCACAGATGACATTGTTTTTACTGTAAGCTTAACCCAGAACCCTGAATACCAAAGCCCTTTAAGGATTAAATGGACAGGGGTTTTAACAGAAAGGGTCTCAAAAGATGAAATCATTTTCAAGCTTCCTAAAAAATACCCCGGGTTTTTAGAAACTTTGACTTTAAAAATCCTGCCAGAACATATTTTCAAAGATATTTCTCCAAACAACATTCCTTTAAGCTTAATTTCAAAGGACTTCTTGGTTGGTTCTGGCCCTTTTAAATTTAAAAACGTAAAACAAGACAGTTCCGGCTTTATTTCAGAGCTCACTTTAGAAAAAAACAAACAATATTACAACAAAGAGCCCTATTTAGATAAAATATCTTTTCTCTTTTTTAAAGACGAAAGAGAGCTCCAAAAAGCTTTAAACATGGGGGAGGTTGATGGAGCTGCCTCTGCAGGATCCAAAGCATATGCTGTTGCTTTGCCAAGATATTTCGCTCTGTTTTTCAATTTGGAAAAAGAAACCTTTGAAAAAGAGCTAAGAGAGGCCTTGAGTTTTGCTGTTGACAGAGAAAAAATCATTGAAAAGGTTTTCCAAGGAAAAGCGCGCAAAGCTGAGTCCCCTATTCTACCTACTTACTTTGGCTTTGCTTGCCCTAGCTCAACTAACTACAATGCTCAAAAAGCAGATGAGATATTAACTAATTTAGGCTTTGTTTTTAACCAAGAAACAAAGCAAAGAGAGAAAATAAAAGAATTAGACCCGGACTTTGTCTTTAGCAAAAATCTTACCCTAAACAGCCAGGGCAGGGAGGTGCAAGAACTGCAGAAATGCTTGGCTAAAGACCCGGAAGTTTATCCAGACGGCATAATAAGCGGATATTTTGGTTCAAAAACAAGAGCTGCTGTGATAAAATTCCAAGAGAAATATAAAGAGGAAATTTTAACTCCTATTGGTTTGAGTAAAGGAACTGGAGATGTAAAGCCAATGACCAGAGACAAATTAAATGAAATTTGTTTTGAAAAAGACACCCAGAGCACTATTTTAGAAATAACCTTGACCACTTCTGACAAGTTTCCTTTAAATGAAATCGCAGACATGATAAAGCAGGACTGGGAGGCGCTTGGGATTACAGTTAATATTGAAAAGGTTTCTTTAGCTAATTTGCAAACAGATGTTTTAGCCAACAGAAACTTTGACATCCTTTTGTTTGGCGAGGCTTTGGGTTCTATAGCAGACCCTTTCCCTTTCTGGCATTCATCTCAAAAAGATTATCCTGGGCTTAATGTTTCCGGTTATTCATCAAAAGTGGCAGACCAGCTTTTAGAGCAAGCCAGAGAAGCTGAAGCAGAAGAAGAAAAAAGAGAGAAGTTAGAAAGTTTTCAAAAAGTAATCGGAGAAGACCTGCCAGCTATTTTCTTAATAAGGCCTGACTTTTTGTATCTTCTTTCTCCAAAAGTAAAAGGGTTTAATGTGGAGAAAATAACAGAACCAGCAAAAAGATTCTCCACTATTGACCTTTGGTATGTCAAAACAAGAAGAATTTGGAAATAGTATGAGAGAGATAATTATTAATTCCAAAAACCAATTAAGGGAGGGTTTGAAAAGAGCAAAAGACGTAAAAGCAGAAGGAACTTTTTCTAAGGTCATAGTTTGTGGCATGGGCGGTTCCGCTTTACCAGCTAATCTCTTAAAACTATACCTGCCTAAGCTCCCTATTTTTTCACATCGGGACTATAATCTTCCTGAAATAGCTGATAAAAAAAGCTTAATCTTATGCATAAGTTATTCTGGTAACACAGAAGAAGCGCTTTCTGCGCACAAAGAAGCCAAAAAGAAAGGTTTTAAAACAATAGCTATAACAACCGGAGGAAAATTAAAAGAAATGGAAGAAAACATTGTTCTAATTCCAAAAAAAGCAGAACAGCCCAGATTTGCAACAGGGTATCTTTTTGGAGCTTCTGTCAAAATACTTTCCAATTCAGGAATTATCCCAAACAAAGACAAAGAGATTTTAAATACCAAAATAGAACCATTAAAATATGAAGAAAAAGGAAAACAATTAGCAAATAAATTAATGAATAAAATACCTATTGTTTACGCTTCAAACAGGTTCAAGAGCTTGGCTCGTATTTGGAAAATAAAGTTTAATGAGAACTCAAAAATAATGGCTTTTTTCAACTATTTCCCAGAATTAAATCACAATGAAATGGTGGGTTTGACTAATTTGAAAGGTGATTTCCACTTCCTGATTTTACAATCAGAAAAAGACAACAAAAAAAACTTAAAAAGAATGGAGCTTTTCAAAAAATTAGCTCAAAAAAGAAAAGCCGAAGTTGAAATTATTAAAATTAAAGGAAAAAACATTTTAGAGCAAATTTTCAATAATCTTGTTTTGGGTGAATGGACAAGCTATTATTTGGCTTTGCAATACAATCAAGATCCTGTCCCGGTTGAAATAGTGGAAGAGTTTAAAGAAAAGCTCTAAAGCCCAGGTGGTGAAACTGGTAAACACGCTGTCTTCAGGAGGCAGTGCTCTTTCGAGCTTGGGAGTTCGACTCTCCCTCTGGGCACTTTAAAATAAATCTATGGAAAAAAACAACTTAAAAATTATCCCCTTGGGCGGACTTGGGGAAGTAGGTCGAAACATGATGCTCTTAGAATTCAAGGGTAAGATTTTAATTGTTGACGCAGGGCTTCGTATGCCAGAAGAAAGCATGCCTGGTATTGACTACATCATTCCTAACACCAACTATCTAAAAGGAAAAGAAAAGAATATTGTTGGCGCTGTAATAACTCACGGCCATTTGGATCATATAGGAGCCATTCCTTATGTTTGGCAGAGAATAGGCAACCCCAGAATCTTCACTGCTAAATTAACAAAAGGCATTATTGAAAAAAGGCAGGACGAGTTCCCTCACAGGCCGAAATTGGACATAACAGAAGTAAAGCACGGCTCTAAAATCACTTTAGGCCCTTTTAAAGTGGAGTTTTTCAGACAGGTTCACAATATCTTGGATAATTTAGGGCTTTTAATCAGAACTCCTGTTGGGAGCATTCTGCATACTTCTGATTTTACTTTTGATAAAACCCCTGTTAATGAACCGCCAACCGATATAAGGAAATTAAAGCAGTTTTCCAAGGAAAATATTTTACTTTTAATGTCTGATTCTACTGGGGCAGAGCATGAAGGCAAAGCCCTTTCAGAAAAAACTGTTTTTGAGAACTTAGACAAGATATTCAAGCAATCAAAAGGAAGAATAATAGCTTCTACTTTTGCAAGCCATATAAACAGAGCGGCTCAACTTATTAATTTGGCTGAAAAACATCAAAGAAAAGTTATTGCTGAAGGAAGGAGCATGAAAGATTTCTTGGAAATAGCAAAAATCCTGAAATACATTAAAGTGAAAAAGGGGACTTTAGTAAAACCCCAAGAATTAACCAGATTAAATGACAATAAAGTATGCTTCTTGTGCACTGGAGCGCAAGGCGAAGAAAGAGCCAGCTTAATGAAAATCGCTAATGGAGAATACAAATACCTGCAAATAAAGAAGAGTGATTCCATTATCTTTTCTTCTTCTGTGATTCCAGGCAATGAAAGGACAGTTCAAATACTAAAGGATGAGCTTTACAGGCAAGGGGCAAAAGTCTTCCATTACCAGATGATGGATATTCACTCTTCAGGACACGGCTATCAAGAAGAGCTTACTCAAATGATAAAATTAATAAAGCCAAAGTTCTTTTTACCCTTGCATGGCCAATTTTCCATGCTTGTAAAGCACGCTGAATTAGCTGAAGGAGCAGGCGTAAAAAAGGAAAACATTAAAGCTATTGAGTCAGGACAGGTTTTGTCTTTAAATAAAGACAAGATGGTTCTTTTGAAAGAAAAAGCGCCTTCTAATTATGTGATGGTGGACGGCCTTGGCATTGGAGATGTTGGAGAAATTGTCTTAAGGGACAGACAGCAATTGGCTCAAGACGGAATGTTCGTTATCATTGCTGCTGTGGACAGACAAGCTGGAAAAGTAAAGGGTTCTCCTGATATAATATCTAGAGGCTTTGTTTACTTAAGAGAATCAAAAGAACTGCTGAGAGAAACAAGAAAAAGAGTTATTTCAATAGTCGACAAAGCAGCAGGCTCTGGGGGGGCTGTTAATTGGACCTATGTTAAAGACGAGTTAAGAAACAGGATTGGGGACTTTCTCTTTTCCAAGACCAAGAGACGTCCCATGGTCCTGCCTGTTGTTATAGAAGTATGAAAATATTTTCTGGCATCCAGCCAACAAATCAATTGCACATAGGGAATTATTTGGGAGCAATAAAACAATGGCTCTCTCTTCAAAAAGATAATGAGTGCTTGTTTTGCATTGTTGATTTGCATGCTCTGACTGTGCCTTACGAGCCCTCTTCCTTGAAGAAAAAGGTTCTGCAAGTAGCTTTAGCATATGTAGCTTCCGGCATTAACCCTCAAAAATCAATTATTTTCACTCAAAGCCATGTTAAAGAACACTCTGAGTTAAACTGGCTCTTATCAACCATTACCCCTTTGGGGGACTTAGAAAGAATGACCCAGTTCAAAGACAAATCAAAAAAGCACAAAACCAATATTAATGCTGGGCTTTTAAATTATCCTGTTTTAATGGCTTCTGACATCCTGCTCTACCAGACAGAATTGGTGCCTGTGGGCCAGGACCAAAAGCAGCATGTGGAATTAGCTAGAAACTTAGCTCAAAAATTCAATAACAGGTTTGGAGAAACCTTTCGGGTGCCAAAATCATATATTCCTAAACTGGGAGCTAAGATAATGTCTTTGAAAGAACCCTTAAAGAAAATGTCAAAATCAGATTCAAAAGACACTTTTATCTCTCTTTTTGACTCTCCCCAAGAGATAAAAAAGAAGATAATGACAGCTAAAACCGATTCTGGGAAAGAAATAAAATATGAGCCAAAAAGAAAGCCAGGCCTTTCCAATCTTTTAACTATTTACAGTTTGTTTTCTGAACAACCAATTAAAAAAATAGAAAGCAAGTTTAAAAACAAAGGATATAAAGAACTAAAAGAGTCCTTGACAGAACTTCTCACAAAAGAACTAAAACCTTTCAGAGAAAAAAGAGAAAAAGAATTAGAAAAAGTATTAAAGAATGGAGCTAAAAGAGCAGAGAAAATAGCAAAACAAACTATGAGAAAAGTAAAGAAGAACATGGGCTTGACATAAAAACCCTTTTTCTGATAAAATATCAGAAAGTAAGAGATTCCAACTCTATGGACAATGTTTTAATCCAAGTAAGAGAAAAAGCTCAAATAACCCTTCCCGCAAAGGTAAGGAAAGCTTTTGGAGTGAAACAGGGAGATTACTTAGAAGTTAAAATGGCAAAAAAAGGAATTCTTCTTTCCCCTAAAGCCATTTTTGATAAAATACCTTCTGTTGAGCTTTCCAAAACAGAGGAAAAAGAACTAAAAAAAGCCCTCAAAGAAGTAAAACAAGGGAAAACAAAGGAGTTTAAAAATGTAGAAGAACTTATTAAGGACTTAGACAGTTAAATGAAATTAATAAGAACCAGCAGATTCAAAAAGGACTATAAGAAACTAACGCCTCTTCTGCAAAAAAGAACAAAAGAAAAACTTAAGCTTTTTGCAAACAACCCTGGCCATCCCTCTCTGAATGTAAAAAAGGTCAAGAAGCTGGGAAACATGTTTGAGGCGAGAATAAACAAAAACTACAGATTCTTCTTTTTTATCCAAGAAAATGCCTACTACCTTGTAAGAATAGGGCCTCATGATATTTTAGACAAAAACAAATGGACGAAGCAGAGCTAAATCAAAAACTAAAAGAGCAGAATGAGCTTTTAAAAGCCCTGCTCAAACAAGGAGAAAAAACAAAAAAATACCTCTTTTGGCTGAGAGTATTTGGCATTGTTAAAATAATAATAATTGCAACTCCTATTGTTCTTGGCGTTATTTACCTTCCTCCTTTTATTGAAAGAGCCATAGAGAATTACAAGGACTTGCTGCCCGAAATAAATCAAATCATTGAACCCCAAGAGTAATTTTCACATATCCTTGACTAGTTTCAATTTTTCAATAAAAATACTATTAAAGCTTGAGAAAGGCCTTCCTTAGATCCCCACCTTATCAGCCCCAACCAAGGGGCAGCGGGTTACACCTTTCTCAGGCAATGAATAGGGAAAATATCGGCTGAATCTTTCCCTATTCTTTTATTATATTTACCTTCTAAGACCATTGACAACTCTCTAAAAAGGTGGTATAATATATACATAATCAAGAGGGAAATTACGGCGGTACCTCATAGGAGAACCGCCATGAATCCGAATAAAAAGCATCTTAAAAGTTACGCTGATTATCAACTTTCAAAAGTGGAGGTTGAAATATCAGCGAAACAATATAGGGCGGAGAGGATGCTGGGCTTGGCCATTAAGGCCTTAATAGCCCTCCTCCTTCTCTGCGCAGTAATTGGACTGATTTGCTTCTTTCTGGTCGAAGTCCCAGAGCTGGGACAGAAAATCAGAGAAGCAGGTCAGATCCAAACAATAGGGCGAGTGCCATCAGGTGCTCCCCTCTTTATTTATTCAACCCTAACTCCTGATAGTGCTTTTCTTTAACAGGAATACCAACTTCTTCAAGAATAGCTAAAGCTTTTCTTTCTACTTCTTCTAAGTCCTGCTTTGTTTTTCCTTCAAATCTGCATTTAATAAAAGGGGTAGTATTTGACATTCGAGCTAAAGCCCAGCCATTCTCAAAGTTAACTCTAGCTCCATCAACATCAATGAAATTATAATTCCCTTTTCTTAAATAATCTTGGAGCTTTTTAATTAAGTTTGCTTTTTCTTCATCTGGCGTTTCAATGAAAACTTCAGGGCTGGCGTTAGCTTTGGGCAAAGCGTCAATAAAAGAGGCAAAATCAGGATGCTCTGAAGCAATTTCAGCTAATTTTAAAGATGAAAATACAGCTTCATCGCAGAGATAATAATCCAAAGGAAAAAGAAAATGATAAGTTATCTCTCCCCCAAAAACAGCCTTCTTTTCAACAATCCTTTTTCTTACAGCTTCATGGTGGCTTACTGAAAAATATGTGTTCACTCCTTTTTGCTTCATGTCATCCAAAAAATACTGGGGCACTCTCATGCAATGGGCAATAGGCCCTTTTTTCTTTTGAAGGGCTTGGCGAGCCAGCATTAAAAGACAATGGTCTCCTGTAATTCTCCTCCCCTTGTTGTCTATAGGGCCTACCCTGTCCCCATCAGTGTCAAAAGCAAAACCAATATCAGCTTTTTCCTCCAAAACCGCCTTCTTAATATCTTCTAAGTTCTCGTCTTCATAAGGATCTGGCAAATGATTTGGGAAAGCGCCGTCATAATCAGCAAAAATAGTCAAAACATCACAGCCAAGCCTTTCAAATACCTTTTCTGGAAGAAGACCGCAAGCCCCATTAGCTGAATCAATAATCACTTTTAGGGGCCTTTTTAGATTTATTCTTTCAGAAACATAATTAATATAGTCCTGTTCAGGGTTGAACTTGGTAATTTTTCCTTTTCCATTCTGGAATCCTTTTTCTTGCTTTATTCTCTCTTTCACTTTCTCCAGGTCTTCCTGTATTACATCTTCTGGCTCTTTGCCTTTTCTGCGCCTCACATTCAAGGTCAAACCATTGTATTCCTTGGGATTATGCGAGCCGGAAATCATTATCCCACCATCATAATCATAATGAAGAAGGGAAAAATAGAATAAAGGGTCAGGAGCTATGCCAATATCAATCACCTCTTTGCCGCTGTCAAAAAAACCTTTAACAACTGCTTTTTTCAAAGCAGGAGAGCTTATCCTTGGATCACAAGCCACTACCATTTTTTGAACATGAGGATAAAACTCTACTAATGTCCTTGTTATCCTATAAGCGACCTCGTCGTTGAGCTCGTCAGGGTAAACACCCCTTACATCATAAGCTCTGAAAATTGTGTCTTTAATTTGCATATTTTTTAAAAAGTTCTAAACCTTTTTTAAGAATGTTTTGTTCCTTTTCTTTGTCATCAGCATCAGCAATAATGCGAAAAGCGCCTGGTTCTGTTTTTGACTGACGAAACCAAAGAAAAGAATTCTTATCAAACATAATTTTTAAACCCCCTGTTTCATCTCCTGTTTTTTTAATTTCCTTGTCTTTAAAATGTTCTTCTATCTTTCTTTTCACTTCAAAAACTTTTTCTGGAGAACATTTTACGTTCACCAGTTTGTAATAATATCTCGGATAATTCTCTAAAATTTCTGTTAAACTCTTGCCTTTTTCTGCTGACATCTTTAAAATCAAGCTCAAAGTCATGATTCCGTCCCTGCATTTTATGGGAAACACAATAACGCCCCCATTTGAACCCTCACCTCCTATTAAGCTGTTTTTCTCTTCCATTTTCTCAACCACATTTGTTTCTCCAACCTCAACCTCCTCTAAAACAGCTCCATGCTTTTTAATAACATCCCTTACTAAATAGGAAGTGGCGTCATTAACTGGAACAATCTCTCCTTGTGTTCCCTCTAAAACAGCGTCACAAGCTAAAGCTAAAATATACTGACCTGAAACCATCTGCCCTCTTTGCTTCACAAAATCAGAACCAGAAGGCAGCACAAACTCTACTCTATCACCATCACAATCAAAACCACAGCCAAATTGAAAACCTTTTGATACTTTTCCCGAAAGAAAAGAAAGGGTTTCTTGATTGGGCTCTATTTTTCTTTTAAAAACCCCGGGCTCTGAACCTGTCATTTCATAATCAACATTTAATTCCTTAAGCAGTTTTTTTAAAACAGGAATAACAGCGCCACCATTAGCATCAATCAATACCTTGAAATGGGAATCTCTTATCTTTTCAACTCCTTTGCCAAGTTTTTCTAAAACAAAATTAACATACAAATCAACAACATCTTTTTTCATAACCTCTGCTTTTCCTTTTTCCTCTTTAAAAACATCCAAGTTGCGCGCTCTTTCTATTAATTCTTCTGCTTGAGCTGCATTTAAAATAGCTCCATCTTTTTTTAAAAGCTTCCAGCCATTGAACTCTGGCTCATTATGGCTGGCTGAAACATAAACCCCACCATCAGCTTTAAGCTCTTGAACTGCCAATTCCGCTGTTTGAACAGGCACAGTTCCAATGTCTATAAGCTTAACACCTAAACCAGAAAACTGCTCTGAAAAAGCTCTTTTTAAGGAAGGGGTGCTTTTTCTTGTGTCCCCTGCAATAATTAGAGATTCTATCTTTCCTTTAAAAAGATCAAAATAGCAAAAAGCGTATTTCCTGGCTAATGCTTCTGTTATTCCTTTTCCATAAACCCCTCTAATGCCAGAAAATGATTCAATTAAAAAATCTGTCATAGGCCTTATTGTATCAAAAACAAGTTGACTTTTCAATGAATTCAGAGTAAATTAAAAGAATATGAAGCTTTATGAACTTAGCTTGCTTTTATCTCCAGACCTTAAAGAGGAAGGTGTAGAAAAAGAAAAAGCAAAAATTGAAAAATTAACAAAAGCAAGTTTTGAGAATCCAAAAAAGATAAAGTTAGCTTATCCTATCAAAAAAAGAGAGGAGGCTTTTCTTTTATCAGGTGAATTTGAAACAGAAAACATAAGCGAAATAAAAAAAGAGCTGGAAAAAGAACCTATCTTAAGATTCCTTTTGATAAAAAAAGAGAGAAAAGAAGAGGTAATTCAAGAAAAACCCAAAGAGAAAAAACCTGATTTAAGCGCTATTGAACAAGAATTGGAAAAGGTCTTAGCAGAATAATTCTATGAATTTAAACAAAGTTTTTGTTTTAGGAAACTTAACCAGAGACCCAGAGAGAAAAGCCCTGCCTTCGGGTGATGCTGTGGTTAACTTAGGTATTGCCACGAACAGATATTACACTACCCAGGGAGAAAAAAAGCAAGAAACAGAGTTCCACAATATTGTTCTATTTGGGAAATTAGCTGAAATCGCAGACCAATACTTAAATAAAGGGTCTTTGGCCTTGATTGAAGGAAGATTAAGGACCAGGTCCTGGGAGGGTCAAGACGGACAAAAAAGATATAGAACAGAGATTATAGGAGACAGATTGCAATTAGGTCCTAAAAACCTGCAAACTCCAGCTCCTTCTCCTCAAGTTAGCTCCAAGCAGGAAGACATTCCTGTGATAGAGGAAGATGACAACAAAGACGAGATAGATGTTAAAGATATTCCTTTTTAATATGCATTGCTATTTCTGCCAAAAAAATCAGAAAGAGATTGATTTTAAAGAGATTCAAATCTTGAATCGTTTTATTGCTCTTTCTGGAAAGATAAAGTCAAAAAAGAAAACAGGGCTTTGCCAAAGACACCAAAAAAGATTGGCTCAAGCCATAAAAAGAGCAAGATTTTTAGCTTTAATCCCTTATGTAAAATCTTAGATTTTCTCTTTAAGAGCTTTCTTAATTTCAGAAACTATTTTCTTATTCTCTTTTAAAAACTGCTTTGCTCCTTCCAAGCCCTGGCCTAACTTTGTTTTTCCAAAGTGAAGCCAGCTTCCTGATTTTTTAACGACATCATATTTCAAAGCAGTATTGATTAAATCCGCCTCCTTGGAAATTCCTTCATTCCAATAAATATCAAACTCTGCTGTTTTAAAAGGAGGGGCCACCTTGTTCTTAACCACTTTAGCTCTAATTCGAGAACCAATTATTTGGTCTCCTTTTTTTATCTGAGCCACTCTTTTTAAATTAATTCTTACAGAAGAATAAAACTTTAAAGCCATGCCCCCGGGCGTCGTTTCTGGATTCCCAAACATCACACCTATCTTCATCCTAGTTTGATTCAAAAAAACGACCACGGTTTCTGTTTTAGAAACAATGGAAGCTAACTTTCTCATGGCTTGAGATAATAACCGAGCCTGCCTTCCAATATGCTGGTCTCCCATTTCACCTTCCACTTCTGCTTTAGGGGTTAAAGCAGCTACAGAATCAATAACAATAACATTAACAGCTCCCGACCTTACTAAGGTTTCAACAATTTGAAGAGCTTGTTCTCCAGAGTCGGGCTGGGAAATTAAAAGGCTTTTTACATTAACGCCCAATCTTTTGGCATATTCTGGATCCATAGCGTGCTCTGCATCAACAAAAGCGCATTCTCCTCCTTTTTTCTGGGCTTCAGCAATAATATGCAGAGCCAAAGTGGTTTTACCAGAGCTTTCAGAACCAAAAATTTCAACTATTCTGCCAGACGGAACCCCGCCAACCCCCAAAGCCAAATCAAGAGAAATAGAGCCAGAAGAAACAGAGTTAACGTCTACTTTTCTAATCCCGCTCAACTGCATAATAGCTCCTTCTCCAAATCTCTGTTTAATTTCGTCTAGGGCGTCTTCTAATTGTTTTTTTTCTTTTGCCATATTATTGAAATTTTATTTTATGAGGGTCCTGATAATCATCTTTTTTTATAAAAACATCTCTTGGCTTTGCTCCATCTTGAGGCCCGACAATGTTTTCCTCTTCCAGCATGTCTAAGATGCGAGCAGCTCTAGCATAACCTATTTGCAGCCTCCTTTGCAAGAGAGAAGCAGAGGCCTTCTGGTATTGAATCACCAGTTCTTTTGCTTCTTCATATAAATCATCTTTAGCTGAAAAGTTCACAATATCATCCCCTGTTGGTGTTTCAGGTGATGCTTCTTCAATTTCCTGTTTCTCTGTGGGGGCATTCTCTTTAACAATAAACCCAACCACTTTTTTTAACTCTTTGGCAGAGACAAATCCTCCTTGAATTCTCTTTGGTTTGGAATATTCAGAAGAGACAAAAAGCATGTCTCCTCTACCCAAAAGTTTTTCTGAGCCTGCTGTGTCTAAAATAGTTCTGGAATCAACCTGGCTCGCAACTTGGAAAGCTATCCTGGAGGTAATGTTGGCCTTAATAAGGCCGGTAATCACCTCAACGGACGGACGCTGAGTGGCAACAACGAGATGAATACCAACAGCTCGAGCCAATTGGCTCAATCTCACAATGCCAGATTCCACTTCCTTGCCCTTAGACATCATTAAATCAGCCAACTCATCAATGACAAGCACAATATAGGGCATTGTTTCAAAACCCTCTCTGGGTTTCTTTTTCAACTCTCTGTTGTAAGTTGCGATATCTCTGGCCCTGAACTCTCGTAAAACTTCAAACCTTCTTTCCATCTCGCCGGTTAACCAGTTCAAAGCATTAACCGCTTTTCTTGCGTCTAAAATAACAGGAGTTAAAAGATGAGGCAAGTTGCCATAAACAGGAAATTCTACTTTTTTAGGGTCAATTAAGATTAATCTCAAAATTTTAGGAGAATTCCTGAAAATCAAGCTTAAAATCAAAGAGTTCAAAGAAATGGTCTTGCCGCTTCCCGTGGCTCCAGCAACCAGCAAATGAGGCATTTTTGACAAATCAGCAAACATCGGGCTTCCCATTACATCCCTGCCTAAGGCAAAGCTCAAGGCCGGAGAGCTTTTGAATTGATCAGAAGCGATTAAAGCTCCTGACTTAACAATGGCTCTTTCTTTATTGGGCACTTCAATTCCAACTAGAGATCTGCCTGGAATGGGTGCTTCTATTCTAATGGGGTGGGAGGCTAAAGCTAAAGCTAAATCATTATTCAAAGTGGTAATCTTGGATAATTTCACTCCTTCAGCTGGCTTTAAAGTATACTGGGTTACGGTAGGGCCAACATGGACTTCAGACATCTCAACAGAGATGCCAAAGTGCTGTAAAGTTCTCTGAATAGCGGCAGTATTAAAATCAGTATCCCCTGAATCAGCTTTCTCTTCTTTAATATCAAGCAAACTTAAAGGAGGCATTTTGTACTCAGAATCAAAAATAGAATCTTGCAGAGCCGGTTTTTCTTCTTTCTTTTTAACAGGCGCTTCTTTTTTCTCAATGACCTTTTCTTCTTTCTTTTTAGGTATAATATCAACCGGCTTTATCTCAAACTTTGGCTTTTCCTTTTCCTCTTTTTTCTCTGGTTTTTCTTGCTTTTCTTTTTTAGGCAGCATTTCCCAAAAAATCAAAAGTCCGATTAAAACAAAAACAGCAGAAACAATACCAGCAATCACAGAGCCAAAATACTCTAAAAGAGGCCAAGACAAAATATATCCCGCCCATCCGCCTTGCTGTAATTCAATGCTTCTTACAGTTAAAAGCCCTGAAATGCCCAAGATAAGGAGAAAAAGGCCTGCTAAAACCGGGGCCACGATTCTTTTCTTTCTTGGCTTAATAATTAAAAAACCTCCAATCCAGAATAGGAAAGGAATAAAATAAATTGTTTTCCCGATTAAGGCCTCAAAAAACCTAAAAATGTATCCCCCAGCAAGACCAGCCCTGTCAAAAAAAGAAAAAGCGATAATAACTCCGAGAAGCATTAATAAAATAGAGCCAATCCATCTTTTCAATCTGGAGGTCAAAACAGGCTGTTTTGGCTTTTTCTGCTTTCTTTTTTCTGCTTTCTTTTTCTTTCTTTTCTTTGCCATTAAAGGCATTTTAGCACAAAAACCCTGCCTTCTTCAAGCAAAATTACTTTTTCTTAAAACTAGTTCCAGCTGGAATTAACCTTCCTATCATAACATTTTCTTTTAATCCATGAAGTTTGTCTTCAGCTCCTCTCAAAGCAGCAGAAATTAAAACCCTGGAGGTCTCCTGAAAAGAAGCGGCTGAAAGAAAACTGTCAGAAGTTAAAGCCACTCTTGAGATGCCTAAAATAATGCTTTTGGCTTTAGCTGTTTTTTTCTTTGCTTTTTTCAATTCCTCATTCTTTTCTGACAGCTCTGCTCTTGTCACTACTTCTCCCGCTACCCAGGGACTGTCTGCGCCGTCTGTAATTCTACACCTGGAAAACATTTGCCTAACAATAATCTCTATATGCTTGTCATGGATATTAATGCCTTCAGCAGCATAAATTCTTTGCACTTCTTTTAAAATGTATTTTTGAGCCCTGTCTTGGTCTGTGAGCTTGTGAAGCTTTTTCAAATCCAAACTTCCCTGACACAAGGCCTGGCCTGGCTTTAATTCGTCTCCTTTTTTTACAAAAACCTCTGATTCAGGAGGAATATTGTATTCCATAATTTCTTCTTTCTTGCCCTTTTTCACAGCAACCTTGATTTTTCCCTTCTCTAAATTAACTTCTTTTACTTTTCCTTCAGACAAGCTCATCAAACCCTCGCCTTTTGGAGATCTGGTTTCAAATATCTCTTCTACTCTGGGCAGGCCCCTGGTAATATCTCCTACGCTGGATACGCCTCCAGTATGAAAGGTTCTCATTGTCAGTTGAGTGCCTGGCTCTCCAATTGATTGAGCTGCAATAACACCAACTGATTCTCCCAGCTCCACTAATTTGTTCTTGCCCATGTCCCAGCCATAGCACTTTTTACAAAGTTTTCTCTGGCTTTTACAGGTTAGAGGAGAGAAAACCTTTACTTCTTTAATGTCAGAAGCATCTATTTGTCTTGCTTGGGCCCAGCTTATTACTCCTTTTTTCTTAACAATCACTTTTTTTGTTTTAGGGTCTTTAACATCTTCTACTGATACTCTGCCCACTATTTTAAACTTAAAATCCTGGTCAATTACTTCAGCGTCTGCTTTTGAAACTTCAAGTCCTTTTTTGTCCCCGCAATCCTCTTCTGTAATAATGACTTCATGAGCAACATCAACCAATCTTCTGGTTAAATATCCTGAAGCTGAAGTTCTTAAAGCAGTATCTGCTGTGCCTTTTCTAGCCCCATGGGTTGAAATAAAGTATTCAAGAACATCAAACCCCTCTTTAAAAGAGTGTTTAACAGGCAGTTCAATGATTCTGCCTGAAGGAGAGGTGACCAAGCCCTTCATGCCTGCCATTTGAACAGGCTGCGCCCAAGAGCCCCTGGCTCCAGAATCAATCATGGAAAAAACAGGTCCGTCTTTAGGCAAGGTTTCTGGAATCAGCTTTTCTATCTTTTCTTTCACGTTCTGCCATATCTCAATCAGCTTTGCTAATCTCTCTTTATTCGAAAGAAAACCCTTGGCAAAATGCTCTTCCACTTTTTTCTCTTCTTTTTCAGCTTGTTTAATTAATTCCTGCTTCTGCGCTGGCACAATTAAATCATCCATGCCCCAACTAATGCCGGACAAAGTAGAGAACTCAAATCCTAAGGCCTTTATTCTATCCAGGGTCACCTGAACTTCTTCTGAAGGATTATTTTCTATCAATTCGCTAATAATTTTAGAAATCTTCTTAGAATTAACCTGCTCATTAACAAACATATGATTCTGGGGCAGGCTTTGATTAAAAAGAATCCTGCCGCAGTTTGTCTCTATTATCTCTCCTTCATGCTCCACCTTGATTCTGGCTCTCACATCAATTTCTCCTAGCTGGTAAGCTAAAATCGCTTCTTCAAAGCAAGAAAATGTTTTTCCTTCCCCTTTTGCTCCTTTTTTCAGTCCTGTCATATAATAACAGCCAATAGTCATATCCTTGGTAGGCACTGCAATGGGCAGACCATCAGCTGGTTTTAACAAGTTTTTTGAAGAAAGCATTAGTTCCTGGGCTTCTTTCTGAGCTTCTTTGGATAAAGGAACATAAACACCCATTTGGTCTCCATCAAAGTCAGCATTATAGGCAGAACAGACCATGGGGTGAAGCTTTATTGCCTCGCCTTCAATTAATCTAGGGTAAAATGCCTGAATGCCTAAGCGGTGCAAAGTAGGAGCGCGATTCAGAAGCACAAGCTTTCCTTCAACAATTTCTTCCAAAGAAGCCCAAACCTCATCAATGCCTTCATCTATTAATCTGGCTGCTCCTCTGATATTGTAAGCTAACTCTTTGTCTAAAAGCTTTTTAATAACAAAGGGTCTGAAAAGCTCTAAAGCCATTATCTTTGGCAAACCACATTCAAACAAAGAGAGCTCGGGTCCGGGAACAATCACAGACCTGCCAGAATAATCAACTCTTTTTCCCAAAAGATTTCTTCTGAATCTGCCCTGTTTCCCGCTTAAAATATCAGCCAATGACTTTAAAAGACGTTTTCCTCCGGTGCTGGCTGCGACCATCTGGCTCTTTCTCATTTTATTATCCAAAAGAGCGTCGACCGCCTCTTGTAGCATTCTTTTCTCGTTTCTTACAATAACGTCTGGGGCTGAAATTTCCAAAAGATATTTTAGTCTGTTGTTTCTGTTTATTACTCTCCTGTAAAGGTCGTTTAAATCAGAAGAAGCATACCTGCCTCCATCTAATTGGACCATGGGTCTTAAATCAGGAGGCAAAACAGGCAACACCTGCAGAAACATCCATTCTGGTCTTATGCCTGCTCTTTCCATGCCCTCTAAAAGCTTTAATTTGGCTAAAGTTTTTTTCTTTTTCACCCCTTTCAATCCTGCGGCTTTTTGCTTTGAGGCCTTTATTTCTTTTTTCAAATCAATCTCTTTAAATATCTCTCTTAAGGTTTCAGCTCCAGTGCCAGCTTCAAAAACCTCTCCGTATTTAAAAGAAAAATCCCTGTATTCTCCTTCTGACAAAACATTTAAAAGTTCTAAGCTTAAAATTTCTTCTTTTCTTTCTGCAAAAAGAGCCCTTAATGATTCTTCCTGCTTTTTCTTTTCTTTCTGCTTGAACAATTTGTCTTTCTTAATTTTTTGAAGTTTTTGCTTAAACTCTGCTTCAATTTCTTTTAAAAGCGCTTTCTTGCCATCTTCATCCACTTTTGTGATAATGTAGGCTGCAAAATAAATTACTTTCTCCAATTTCTGGCTGGGCACGCCCAAAACCATTCCTATCCTTGAAGGAACACCCCTTAAAAACCAAATATGGCTCACTGGGCTGGCCAATTGAATATGCCCCATTCTTTCACGCCTTACAGAGCTTCTGGTGACTTCAACAGAACATCTGTCGCAAGTAATTCCCTTGAATCTAATGCCTTTGTATTTGCCGCAATAACATTCAAAATCCTTAGAAGGGCCGAAAATCTTCTCGCAAAAAAGACCGTCTTTTTCAGGCCTTTGGGTTCTGTAATTAATGGTCTCTGGTTTTTTAACTTCTCCTCTTGACCAATCTAAAATATCTTGAGGTGAAGCCAATTTTATCCTTATGGATTGTAGGTCTGAAACTTTCATGAATTGCGCTTTTCAGAAGCACCTTTTACTTGAACGTTCATGCTCAAGGATTTTAATTCTGAAACCAAAAGATTAAATGAAGCTGGCAAATTGGGTTTTCTAATTTCTTCTCCTTTTAAAATAGCTTCATAAGTGGCGGCTCTTCCAGGCACATCATCTGATTTTATAGTAAGCATTTCCTGCAAAGTATGGCTGGCGCCATAGGCCTCTAAAGTCCAGACCTCCATTTCCCCGAATCTTTGGCCTCCAAACTGCGCTTTTCCTCCGAGCGGCTGCTGGGTGATTAAAGAATAAGGACCTATGGCTCTCATATGGATTTTATCTTCCACCATATGAATCAGCTTCATCATATACATTACACCCACTGTTATTTTCTGGGGAAAAGGCAGTCCAGTCCTACCGTCATACAAAACAGTCTGCCCTGATTCTGGCAAACCAGCTTTTTTTAACTCTTCTTTTATGTCTTTTTCCGCGGCTCCCAGCATGGAAGGGGTAATGGCCAAATATCCCAATTCTTTAGCTGCCCAGCCCAAATGAGTTTCTAAAATCTGACCAACATTCATTCTTGAGACAACGCCTAAAGGATTTAAAACAATGTCAACAGGGGTTCCGTCTTCTAAATAAGGCATCTCCTCTTCAGGTAGAATAGTAGCTACAACTCCTTTGTTCCCATGCCTTCCTGCTAACTTATCTCCTACTTTAATTTTTCTAATTTGAGCTACCTCAACTTTTATTCTTTTCAAAACCCCAGGTTCTAATTTATCTCCCTGGTCTCTGGAAAAAACCCTTACATTAACTACCCTGCCTCTTTTCCCATGTTCTAATCTTAAAGAAGAGTCCTTAACTTCTTTGGCTTTTTCTCCAAAAATAGCCTTAAGCAGTCTTTCTTCGGCTGTTAAAGCTTTCTCGCCTTTGGGAGAAATTTTGCCAACTAAAATATCATTAGGGCCAACCTCAGCGCCAATTCTTACCACGCCTTCTTCGTCTAAGTCCTTTAACTTTTCTTCAGAAACATTTGGAATATCACAAGTGGTAAGTTCAGCTCCTAATTTCGTATCCCTTACGTCGCAGATAAAGTCCTCGGTATGAATTGAAGTGAAAACATCGTCTTTTACCATTCTTTCTGAAACAACAATAGCATCTTCATAATTGCCTCCTCTAAAAGGCAGAAAAGCAACAAAAATATTTTTTCCCAAAGCCAATCTTCCTTTGTCGCATGCTGTGCCATCAGCTAGCACTTTCCCTTTTTTCACTTTTTGGCCTTTATGAACTCTTGCTCTTTGATGAGAAGTGGTATATTGATTTCTTCTTTGAAAAATTCTCAAATCAAAATTAAGCATTCCTTTTTTTGTTTTCAGCTTAATAGTTTCAGCATCAGCCTCTTTCACTTCTCCTGACTCTGGGGCTAAAATAACTTCACCAGAATCCCGAGCAACATTTCTTTCAACACCAGTCCCCACCAAAGGAGCGTCTGGTTTAACCAAGGGCACAGCCTGCCTCTGCATATTAGATCCCATTAAAGCCCTGTTAGCGTCATCATTCTGCAAAAAAGGAATTAAAGAGGTGGCAACAGAAAAAGGCTGCTTTGAAGAAACATCGATGTAATTGACGTCTGTTTTTTTCACTTCCCTTGGTTCTCCTTTTTTCCTAGCATCTAATTCTGAAGAAAGAATATTGCCTTTCTCATCCAATTTAACACCAGCATGAGTGATAATATGTCTTTCTTCTTGAGTAGCTGTTAAATAATCAACCTCTTTTAAAACCTTGCCTTTTTCTGCTTTAAAATATGGGGTTTCAAGAAATCCAAAAGGATTAACAGAAGCAAAACAGGCCAAATGATTTATTAAGCCCACGTTCTGGCCCTCTGGGGTCTGGATAGGACAAATCCTCCCGTAGTGAGAAGGTTGAACATCCCTCACTTCAAAACCTGCTCTTTCTCTAGTTAAACCCCCAGGTCCTGTGGCTGTTAGCCGCCTTTTGTGCTCTACTTCAGCCAAAGGATTTTCTGCATCCATGAATTGGGAAAACTGGCTGGCTGCAAAAAACTCTTGGATAACCGCCATCATTGGTCTTGGATTAATAACTTGGGAAGGAGTCAAGGTAGCTGAATCCAAAGTTGACATTCTGTCTTTAATGATTCTTTCTATTCTCATTAAGCCCACTCTTAATCGAGCGGAGCAAAGTTCTGACAAGTTCCTTATTCTCCTGTTGCCTAAATGGTCTATTTGGTCCGGCTTAGCTTCAGGGTCATTGTTCAACCTTATAATCTCTCTTACAACCTCGATTAAATCCTGTAAAGTAAGGGTTCTGTCAGATTTAGTAATTTTTTTCTCTGGCTTTTTCGGGCCCAAATTTTCTAATCTTTCCCAAATTTTCCATCTTCCCACCTTGCTTAAATCATATCTCTTAAAATTGCAGAACATGTTTAAAATAAGTTCTTTAGCCGCATCAGGGCTTACCATGTCTCCTGGCCTCAACTTCTTGTAAATTTCAACAAAGGCCTGTTCTTTGGTTTCAGCAGAATCCCTGGACAAGGTTTTTTCAATATAGTCAATTTCTCCTTTATTTACATCAGCAAATTCTTTTTTAATCTTTGCTTCGTCAAAAAGACCAAAGGCCTTTAATAAAGTGGTGGAAGCTACTTTTCTCTGCCTGTTAATTTTCACTCCTAAGAACCCAGAAGTGTCTGTTTCAAACTCAAGCCAAGCGCCCCTTGTGGGAATAACCTTAGCTCCAAAATAGTTTTTGCCTCTTGAGTGTCTTACTGTAAAAAAAACACCAGAAGACCTAATCAACTGGGGAATAACCACTCTTTCAACGCCATTAATGATAAAAATGCCGTTTTCCGTCATCAAAGGAAAATCAGCCAAGAATACCTCCTGCTCTTTTATTTCTCCTGTTTTTAAATTCTTTAAAGCAAACTTTACTCTTAAAGGAGCTGAAAAAGAGTCGTCATTTTCTCTTGCCTCCTCTCCATTTTTATACTTTGGCTTTTCTAACTTAAAAGAAACAAAGTCAAGCTCAAACTGCTTGCCCGTGTAATCACTAACAGGAAACATCTCCTGGAACAATTCTTTTACATCTCTGTCCCAAAGCTGCCACCAACCGTCTTTTTGAAGCTGTAAGAGATAGGGAAGAGGGAAAGAAAGTTTAGATTTTGAGAAACTTTTTACTTTCATGGGAAAAAGACAATAAAACACCCCTTCCAAACAAGGGTTTGAAGATTAAGAACTTTTATTTTTTAGTTTCAAAAAAAATCAAAGACAAAGCTTTTCTAAAAAATTATTCCCATTATATATGTTATTTAAAAATTGTCAAGCAAAAGCTTAACAACTTCAGCTAATTTTTGGGCTGCTTGGGAAATAGAAGCTAACTCACGCTCTGGCAAAGAGGGTGCCTTTTCTTTTAAAAAGAAGTGCTCATCGCTTCTGTCAAGATATCTGTCTTTCATACAACTAACCAAGGTTTCAGAGCCTCCCAGGCACATTTTATTATACAAAACCACTTTGTAATTCAAAGAATCATCCAAATTAGGCGCTTCCCATTCATACTGGCCTAAATTAGCTCCAACTGAAGTGGCTATCAAATAGAAGAAATCATTAACAACACTGCCTGATTTATCATAAGCTAAAAGCTCCAAGTCAAGGTCTTCGTTTTCAAGTCCTATTTGGCCCCATTCAATAATGTATTTCTGACCCATTTCCAAGGTCTCGCTTCCGTTAGGAAAGCTTAAAGCAATATCTTTCTTGCAAGAACCTTCTTTACAAGAAAAAGAACAAGTGTCTGTTTCAGTACAATCATTACAATCAGAAGGACAAGTGTTTTCTTCTTTTTCGCAAACATTATTGCCACAAACCCCCCATAAGAAATTCCCTTGTAAAAAGCTCAAAACACTGGTTTTTGCTTGTTGGAAAGAAGAAAAGTATTCATTTCCCTGCCTGTCTTCAAGCTTTACTCTAGAGAAATAGCCGATTGGAAAAGCGTCGTTTATCTCATAATGCTGACTAAAAGCATCAGAAGTATACGTGGTAATAAGTTTTCCTTCCTTGTTCTGATACTGAACTTCCGCTTTAACAAACCTGTCAGAATAAAGCTTTAAGTTTAAGGCCTTTTTCAAAGTAATTCCACCAATCTCAATTTCTTTTCCCAAAACAGGAAAAACCTTTTCTTTTTGTTCAAAAAGAGACAAGCTTAAACTTTCATTATATCCTTTACAATTTTGACAAAAAGACAAGGAGCAAGGAAGATAACCAGAATCCTTAAAAGAAACATCCAAATCTTTTTCTTTATCCAGCTTTACTTCAAACTTACCCAGCTTGTCAGAAATAGCTAATAAATCAGCGCCAGAATATATCTCCACTCCAGAAAGAGGCTCTTTTGAATCCAAATCAAAAACATTGCCTTTTACAATTAAAACGTCTTTTTGAGGAACGGTCTCAACTAAAACAATCTCTTGTTTTGGTGCAATAACAACTTCGCTTCCTTCACAAACATCAATAGTTCTTAATTGACCATACTTGGTTCCTACATCCAAAGCACAATAACCTGTCAAACACTCATCATTGCTGTTGCAGTCCCCTTCACCTGCCTTGCACTTACAATCAGAAGAACAATAATCCCAGCTCCACAAAGCAGAACTATGACAGTCCTCTTTTACTAACAAAGACCTTAAATTAGAAAGCTCTGTTTCCAGAATATTAATTCTATCTAAAATCTCTGTGTCTGTTAAAGCAGAAACAGAAGAGAAGAGAAAGAAAACAAGAAAACACAAGAGAAAATACTTTTTATTCATATTCTTAAAATTATACCATATTTAAAAAAGGCAAGCGAGCTTATCCACAGGAAAAGCCCGCTATGAAATGATGCTTAAACTTTTTTTATCCTTTCCTAGGAATCCTATCAATTCCTGCTCAATTTCTTGCGCATCAATTTCCTGGTCTGCCCAAGCTTCAAATAGCTTCAAATAGAAGGTCTGATCTATCTCCGGCAGAGAGTTAATTAGGTCTTCGTTTTGCAGGACAAACCTAATCTTTTTCCATCCTAAAGCTAATTTCTTTTTTAGAACAGAAGTCCGAGAATTACGATCAGCCCAAGGAGATAAGGCCTTTGCCATTTCTTCAGCAGAATCATAATTCCTATTTCTCAAACCTAAAAAAGCACTTATGACCTTGGTTTGCTCTGGAGTAAGCACCCACCAAGCATGAATCTTACCCGTGCTTGTTCTTCTGTTCCTCCTGCGCTTCTTTCTCTCTGCTTCCTCTCTTAAAAAATCAGCCAAGAAAAAGAGAGCTTTTGAGGTTTGATCTAAAAGATCTATCATTTCTTTCTTGTCCATTTCTGCCTCCTCTGTTAATGTTCCCTTCTCAAGCTGTTTAATATGCCAAGCCCTACCCAAAAACCAAACAAATGGCCTCCCCCATAACTCACAAAAGGAAGGGGAAGCCCCACAACAGGCACAAGGCCTAAACACATTCCAATGTTAAGGAAAGCTTGAGACAAAATTAAAAAAGCAAACCCAGCTGAAAACAATCTTACAAAATTATTCTGAACTGAAAAAACAATTCTAACCAAAGAGTAAAAAAGCCAAAAGAAAAGAGTTAAAAGCAAAAAAGCGCCAAAAAACCCAAACTCTTCTGAAATAGCAGAAAAGATAAAATCAGTTTTTGGTTCTGAAAGAAAACCATACTGGGTCTGGCTTCCTTTTCCAATCCCTTTGCCAAAAAGCCCTCCAGATCCAATTGCTATTTTTGATTGATTCACGCTCCAGGAAATTCCTTTAGGGTCAAGCTCTGGATTAAAAAAGCTAAAAATCCTTTGTTTTTGATAATCTTTCAGCCAGAATTTCCAACCAACACAGAAAATAATTAGGAAAATAAGGCATAAAGCAAAAAAATGCTTTAATCTAATGCCAGAAAAGATTAAAATGCCCAGCCAAACAGCAATTAAAGTCAAGGCAGAACCAAGGTCTGGCTGGAAAAGAACCAGCAGAACAGGTAAAAGAGCATAAACACCAGAAAAGACAATTAGACGAAACCTTCTTAAATGAACATGCCTTTTAGAAAAAAACTTAGACAAAACTATAATCAAAATAATAGCTGATAGAGGAACAGGATCAATTGAAAAAGACCCTATTCTATACCAACCCTTTACTCCTCTGATTTGAGGAGCAAAAAATAATAAGAAAAACAAGCTTAACAAAGAAATGAGGTAAAAGAAAAAGACTAATTTTGAATTTGCTTTTAAAAATCTCAAATCAAACAAAGAGAGCAAAAAGAATGCCAAAACAGACAAAAGAAAGAAAACAATTTGTTTTTGAAACTGAGAAAAATCATTTCTCCACAAAGAAGAACTGTAAATAGAGAGAAGCCCGAAGCAGGTTAAAAAAAAGGCAGGCAGAACTAAAGGAAAATTAATTTTCTTTAAAAAACTCATTGAATTAGCTTTTTAAACTCCTGTTCTTTAATAATTTTAAGCTTAAGCTCTTTTGCTTTCTTAAACTTAGCGCCAGGCTCTTTCCCTAAAACCACAAAATCTGTTTTTTCAGAAACAGAAGAAGAAACATTTCCTCCAAGTTCTCTTACTCTCTGCTTCGCTCTGTCTCTTTCAAAACTCAATTTGCCAGTAAAAACAAATGTCTTTCCTTTTAATTTTCCTTTTTGTTTTTCTTTTTTAATCTTCACTCCTTTTTTCAGTAAATCCTTGATTAGATTTAAATTCCTTTTGTCTTTAAAAAAATCATGAACACAATCTGCTGTTTCTGGTCCAATATCTTGAATTTCCAAAAGCTCCTCCCTTTTTGCTTTTGTTAAACTTTTTATGTCTGAAAAATGTAAAGCTAAATCCCTGGCTGTTTCCTCTCCAACTCCTCTGATGCCCAAAGCGAAAATAAATCTGGAAAAAGAAATCTCTTTTGATTTCTCAATGGACTCAATAATGTTTTTTGAGGACTTTTCAGCAAATCTTTCTAAGGGCAGAAGGTCTCCCTGCTTTAAATCAAAAATGTCAGATGGTTGAGAGACCAATCCTTTATCAACCAGCTGGTCAATAATTTTAGGGCCAAGATTCTCAATATCAAAAGTGTTTTTGTTCACGAAATGGTAAAGCTGCCTTCTCTGCCTTTTTTCACAAAGCTTGTTCGGACATCTTAAAATGGTTTCTTTTTTGCTCAGTTTTGTCTTGCAAACAGGACACTTGGTTGGCATTGTAAATGCTTTTTCCTTGCCAGTTCTCAAATTCTTTAAAACCTTTTTTACTCTGGGAATAACATCACCAGCTCTCTCCACAATAACCGTATCTCCTATTTTCAGTCCTAATCTTTTTATCTCATCAGCATTGTGCAAAGTGGCTCTACTTACAATCACACCCCCCAATCTCACAGGTTTTAAGCAAGCTACGGGAGTAATATTGCCTGTTCTTCCAACTTGCACTTTTACGCTTTTGACAATTGTGGTTGCTTCTTTGCCTGGAAACTTAAAAGCAATGGCTGCTCTGGGCGCTTTACCAGCAACGCCAAGCTCTTTGAACAAATCATTATCATTAAGACCAACCACGATTCCATCAACCTCATAAGGCAGGTCTTCTCTTTTCTTTCTCATTTGTTCATAATATTGAAAAACATCTTCTAATGTGGGACAATACTTGCCTTGAGCTGATTTAAATCCCAATTCTAAAAGTTCTTTTTTCTCTTGTTTTTGTTCCTTTCTGTTTAATAGCTGCCAGGCCAAAAAACTTAAATTCCTTTCTGAAGCTATTTTCGGGTCAAGCTGTCTTACAGAACCTGCAGCCAAGTTCCTTGGGTTGGCATATAGTGGAAGGCCTTGTTTTTTTCTTTTCTGATTTATTTTTTTAAACTCTTTTTTAGAAATAAAAACTTCACCTCTCACTTCACAGTCTATTTCTTTCTCTAAAGAAATGGGAATAGATTCAATTGTTTTTAAGTTCTCTGAAACATCTTCCCCTATTTTACCGTTTCCTCTGGTCAGGCCTCTTTCGAAAAGACCTTTTTCATAGATTAAAGCCACAGCCAAGCCGTCAATTTTAGCTTCACAAAAATAGTCTAATTTCTCGGTAGTTAACTTCTTGATTCTCTTTTCCCACTGCCTCACTTCTTCTTCAGAAAAAGCGTCATTAAAACTCAACATGGGAACAGAGTGCTCTTTTTTCTCAAATTTTTCCAAGGGCTCACCAGCTATTCTTTGGGTAGGGGAATCAGTAGTTTTAAATTGAGGATATTTTTCTTCAAGGTCAGAAAGTTCTTTTTTCAAAGAATCCAAAGCAGCATCAGATATTTTCTGTTTGTCCAAAACATGATAAAGATAACGGTGATACTTTATCACCTTTTTTAATTTTTCTATTCTTTTTTTAGCTTCTTTTTTGTCCATCAGTATTTGACCTCAATCGCCCTTTTTATGTCCCTGTACCTTCCAACTGATTTAATGCAGAAATTAGCCGCATCGCAATTAACCCCAGAAGGATTGACTATAACTTCATAAAAAGCGTCATGCTCATCATCTTGAGAAGAATTATTATTTAAATCAAGATACCCAGAATAAGTGGCTTCAGGGGAGGCTCTGTCATTTAAAGCGTGCTCAATGCCTGTGTCTGCTGCAAAAAAGGCCTTAAGAGAATAACCAATAGTCAAAACAACTTTCATTTGAGAAAGATTTATTCCAACTAAAGCTAAAATAGCGCTGGTTAAAACAGATAAAATCACTATTACTAAATAAATGGAAACGCCTTTTTTACCTTGGAACATCTAATTCTCTTTGAGAAACTGTTGTTTGGGCCTCCAAAGGAGAGCTCAAATACTTCGACCTTAATTTTAAACTAAAACTCACTTTTGGTTGTTCATTGTCTAACTGGTCATTGCCTGAAATAGCAAAGTTTAAGTTTTCAACCACTAAATTAGCAGAAGTTAAAAAAGAGCCAGACCCTAAGTTTAAAGCACTATCATCTACTGACTTTCTAACTTTTATAGCATCTGATTCCAAAACAAACTCCTGACACTTGTCATTATAATTCAAAAATCTAATTGAGCTTGCGCCTGAAGGATTAATGAAATTGTTCTTTTCTCCTATGCAGTCGCCCTGAATGTCTTTTCGGGCCATTCTTAAAGCCCTGGAAATGTATTCTGTTAAAAAGGAAGCGCTGTTTAAGGCCTCCGCTTGCATCATAATTTCTCTTTGGTGTCTCAAGGCAGAACCAAACAAGCTAATGGCTGGGGTAATCACAATGGCAAAAACAGTAATGCTAACCATTAACTCTATTAAAGTAAAAGCTTTTTTACCTCCAATCATAAAAATGTTCTTCAATAACAAAAGAATTGCTGGGCCAGCTCACCTCAACCTCAACCCTAGCATAATCAGCTACCTGGGCTATAATAATCCTTCTTTTGTATTTTGTGTCTTCTCCTGCTTCATAATTGAAAAAACCTTGAGCGTCTTTCTTTAAAAACCTTGAAGCATCTAAGCTAGGGAAAGGGTCATCATGGTCAATTTCACAGCCCGTGTTGCAGTCCTCCATGTCTGTTAACCAATCAGTCGCTTGAACCAAATTCCTGTCTCTAATATTTCTCACTAACTCCACCCCCTCCCTGGCTAACTGGCTGGCTATAAATCTGTCAGTGCTTTTGGCAGTTTCGTCAATCACTAAAGAAAGCAAACCATAAATGGCAATAACGCCAATAAACATGACAGTAATGGAAAGCATTAATTCTACTAAAGTAAAGCCCTTCATTCTATTTCTATTTTACCTACTGTATTGACCTTTACTATTTTTGTTTCTGTCTCATCATCTTTTAAACAAAGAGTAATGATTCCCTCTTGGTCTATGGGGTCATTGTTAACAAAACTTGTTGGCTCTGGAGGAATAAAAACAATGTCTAAAGGATTAGCAGACAAAGAGCAAACTTTAACCCCTTTTCTAAACTTTACTGTTCTTAAAAAAACATCATTCTCGTCTTTTACATTATTATCATTGCAATCAGCATACAAAAGATAGGTTTCTGTTTCTGAAAAATTAATGCCAAAACTATAGGTATAAACTCCTCCGCATTCCACCTCGCCAGCTCCCATAGCCATTTCCTGCATTTCTCTAAAATTCTGGGCCAATTCAAAAGCAGAGAACTGCAGAGCCCATCTTTTCTCTTCCCTTTGCTTTCCAGCAAACAAAATAGCAGAGATAATAGCCATAATGGCAATAACAACAATAAGCTCAATTAAAGTAAATCCTTTTTTCATAAAAGAGAAAAATACCAAGTTATTATTTCTTTACCCAAAAACAAACCCAAAAAGGTTCCAAAAACAAGAAAGGGCCCGAAAGGAACTTCGCTTTTCAGTTTCTTTTTTTTCAAAACAATTAGAAAAAGGCCTACTAAAGCGCCAAAAAGAAAACTGGAAAAAAGAGCCACCACAATTTTAGGAGAGCCTAAGAAAAATCCCATAAACAAAGCTAATTTCACGTCTCCAAAACCCATCCATTTCCCTTTGGAAAAAAACCAAAGAGAGAAAAAGAACAAAGCAGACAGAATACCAGAAAGAAAAAAGTTTAAAAAGGACTCATAATTCAAAAGCATAAACAGAAAAGATAAAACTATCAAAGGATATATTAGTTTGTCAGGGATAAGAAAATGCTTTAAATCATAAACAAAAATGCAAATTAAAAAACAGCTTGCAATCAAAAGATAAAAGATATAAATATAGGTGTTGGTGTAAATACCTGCAAATAGAAAAACAAAACCTGTTCCTAATTCCACCAAAGGATACTGCAGGGATATCTTTTTTTTACAATATCTGCATTTCCCTTTTAAAAGAATAAAGCTTAAAACAGGAATTAAATCAAACCATTTTAATTGCTTTTTGCATTTAGGACAGGATGATTTTCCAGAGAGGAAACTCTTTTTTTTCTCTAATCTATAAATAACGCAATTCAAAAAACTACCCACAAAAAGACCTAAAAAGAAAAGAAAAATCAATTTCATTTTTTAATTCTAACAAAAAATGCAAGCAAAAACCACTCTAAAAAGAGTAGTTCTTGCTTTCTTTAGCTTAAGTTATTCGTCAAGGGGAGGACATTCAGCAGAAGTGTCAGCAACGCAGTATGTAGCACCATTAGGAGGTGTGCTGGTAAAGCCAGCCCTGCCATCGCTTGAAGCGCAGTAATACCAATCATCTTTTGCGCTCAATTGAGCGTAAATGCAGGCCTCGCTGGAACCACTAGCTGCATCTCTAACAATGGCTGGAGCTAAAGCAGCAGCATCATCATTATCATTTTTGACAATTTCAGCCCATAAGTTAACCATGTCGTCGTGAGTTTCTGTAAAAGCATCATAATTGCCATCATTAGCATTAATATAGGTCATAACAGTTCTAGCTTGACTGATAGCGCCAACAACCCTTGAGTCCCTTGCTTTTTTCTGGGCTCCGGGAAAGCTTACTAAAACAATAGAAGCTAAAATGCCAATAATAGCAATGACAACCAAAAGTTCAATAAGTGTAAAACCTCTTTTCATTTTTTTGTCTCTGTTAAGCGACCTTTTAATATTTTTTTCACATTTTCATTATAACACTACTAATGTTATCAAGGCAACAAAACTGTGGATAATTTACATTGCTCCCCCTCCCATGCCTATCTGGAATAAAGGAATGAAAATGGAAATAGCTAAAATAGCAATGCCAACACCCAAGGCCAAAATCAAGACTGGTTCTAAAATGGTAGTTAGGTTTGAAGTTGTTCTTTCTATCTCTTCTCTATAAAATCTTACCACATCCATTAAAATAGTGTCTAATCTGCCGGTTTCTTCTCCGGTTAACACCATTTGGGTGACAAAAGAATAAACCTCTGCAGGATGATTTTTAAAAACACTGCTTATTTTTTCTCCTTTAGCCACTTTGGCTTCAGCCTCCTGCATAATTTTTTTGTAGACTGTTGAAGAAATAATGTCTTTGGTAATTCCCAAAGCCTGGGTAATTGGCAGGCCAGCTGAAATCAAAACAGAAAAATTCTCTGCAAACCTGACCAAAGAAACCTTTTTTAAAAAAGACCCAATAATGGGAAGGCGCAAAAGCAATCTGTCAAAATGTCCTCTTGTTTTCTCATTCTTTCTAAAAATAATAGGAGAGAGAAAAAGAAAAACTAAAAAAGCGGCTAAAACAACCCATCCCCCTTTACGAACAAAAGAAGACAAAGCCATCATTCCTCTAGTTGTCCAAGGAAGGTCTCCGGAAAAGGCCTGTAAAATCTCTGTTAATTTGGGCACAATGAAAAAACTCACCAAAAAGAAAGCTCCAATAAAAACAACAATAACAAAAGCAGGATATATCAAAGCCCCTCTGATTTTCTGGCTTAAATTAAAATCTCTTTCTAAATGCTCTGCTAAATAATTTAAAGAATCAGCCACTTTTCCTGTTGCTTCTCCTGATTTAACAATGCTTACAAAAAAATTGTCAAAAACATCAGGGTGCGAGGCAAAAACCTGGCTTAAAGAACTGCCTGTTTCAAGGCCTTCTGCCATTCTTACCAACTTTTCTCTAAAAACAGGATTTTTTGTTTGAGCCACCTGGGATTTTAAGGCCCTGATAGGAGGAATGGCTGATTTTAACATCACGCCAAACTGTCTGGTAAAAATAATCAAGTCCTTTGGAGAAACTCTAGTTAAAGCAATGTTAAGGTTCCACAAACTGCCTCTTTTCAGCTCTTTTAAAGAGGTGACATAAAGCCCGTATTTTTCTAAAATATCCAAAGCTGTCTTCCTTGAAGAAGCTTCAATAGTCCCTCTTTTTACTTCCCCTTGTTTTGTTCTTGCTTTGTACGAAAACCTCATTTTAATCTGGATTCTCCAACCCTAGCTTTCAAATCAGCTGGGTCTAAAGAATAACTGAAAGCAAGCTGTTTGTCTATCTCTTTTTTCAGAATAAGCTCTGCTAAATGTTTGTTCAAAGTCATCATTCCTTCGTCAGCTGAAGTGTCAATAACAGAAGGAATCTCATGGATTTTGTTTTCCCTGATTAAGTTCTTAATGGCTGAATTAGCAAACATTATTTCACAAACAGGCACAAATTCCTTTTTTAAAGTGGGTAAAAGACGTTGAGAAACAACCCCTAATAAAGAATTGGCTAGTTGAGCCCTGATTTGGTCCTGCTGGTGGGGCGGGAAAACATCAATAGCTCTGTGAATGGTCTGGCTGGCTGAATTAGTATGCAGGGTGGCAAAGACCAAATGCCCTGTTTCAGCTGCTGTTATGGCTGTCGCTATTGTTTCCAAATCCCTCATTTCACCTACCATTATCACGTCAGGGTCTTCTCTTAAAGTAGCTCTTAAGGCCTTAGCAAAGCTTAAAGCGTCCTGGTAAACCTCTCTTTGCTGAATAATTGATTTGTCATCTTGAAAAACATATTCTATTGGATCTTCAATAGTAATAATATGCTCTTTTCTCTGGTGATTTATACCGTCTATTAAAGCAGCTAAAGTAGTTGATTTTCCTTGGGAAGAAGCGCCTGTAATAAGCACCAAGCCGTGCCTGGCTTCAATAAACTTGTGCAAAGTATTTGGAAGATTCAATTCTTCTAAGCTTCTTATCTTTGAGATAATCAATCTTAAAGCAGCGCTTACCCTGTTCATCTGAAAAAAAATATTAACTCTAAATCTGATATTATTGTCAAACTCATAAGCAAAATCAATCTCTTTTTCTTTTAAAAACCTTTGCTCTTGTTCTTGATCCATCAGTTCAAAAGCAAGACCTTTAGCGTCTAAAGCAGAAAGCTTGTCTTGTTCCAGCTCCAGCAATGTTCTGGTTTGCCTTATAATCGGAGCATGGCCTGCCACGATATGAACATCAGAAGCTCCTTTTTGAACAGCTTCCGATAGAATGGCTTGTAGTTTTTTTTGATAATTCATATTATTTTTTTTACTTGTTTTACAACATCAGATGGAGTATGTTGTGATTTAATAATGTATTTTTCAGCTCCTAATTTCAAGCCCTTGTCCACTTCGGAACGTTGAGATAGGTTGGTCAAAAAAACAACCTTTAAATTAGGATTAGTTTTCTTTAATTTTTTTAAAACCTCCCAGCCTGCCATTTCGGGCAAAACAATGTCTAAAAGCACTAAGTCCGGTTTTAATTCTTTGGCTATTTTTAAGGCCTTTTTCCCGGTTTCTGCCACTTTCACCTCAAACCCGCTTTTTTCAAATTTCTTTTTGTAAATATCAATTAAGAATAAATCATCTTCCACTAAAAGTATTTTCTTTAGCATAATTCTTATGATTCTGCCACTCTCATCACTTCCTCTAAAGAGGTGCTACCTTCTAAGACCCTTAAAATGCCGTCTTCTTCCATGGTCATCATTCCCTGGGCTTTTGCTTCTTCTGTAATCGCTTTTTCTGAAGGAGAAGTGATAATAATTTCAGCTAAGTTATCTGTCATTTCTAAAATCTCAAAAATGCCTTTTCTGCCAGAATAGCCTGTAAAATTGCATTTCTTGCATCCTTTTGGTTCAAATATGTCTTGTAAAACAACCTGCTTCTTTATGTCTTGAGGCAGATTATTAATTTTCTCTAAGATAAACTTTCTGGTAGCTCCTTGCAGTTTAACTCTTTTTTTACAAATGGGACAAAGGACTCTCACTAATCTCTGACTCACAGCAACCGCTAAAGTAGGAGAAAGCAAAAATGGTTTAACTCCCATGTCCAACAACCTGGGTATAACACCGGCAGCTGAAGTAGTGTGCAAAGTTGAAAGCATTAAATGGCCTGTTAAAGCAGCATGGATAGCCAAGCTGGCTGTTTCTTCGTCTCTTATCTCACCCACCATAATAATATCAGGGTCTTGTCTTAAAATCTGTCTCAAGCCCTTGGCAAAAGTATATTCTATCTCTGGTCTTACCTGGGATTGGCTTACCCCGCCGATAAAATATTCCACTGGATCTTCTAGGGTGACAATATTCACTGATTCTTTGTTTAAAAGTTTTAAAATCGTGTAAAGCGTGGTTGTTTTACCAGAGCCAGTAGGACCTGTCACCAAAATCATGCCATAGGGTTTTTTAACCTTTCTTTCTGTCACTTCCAAATTCCTATACTGAAGCCCTAAGTCTGACAAATTATCCAAGCTTTCTGAGGGGTCTAAGACCCTGATTACCGCTTTTTCTCCCAAGGTAGTGGGGAAAGTAGAAACACGAAAATCAACCCTTCTCCCGCCTATGCTAGTGGAAAATCTTCCATCTTGAGGAAGTCGGGTTTCATCTATTTTTAATCTGCTTAAAATCTTCACCCTGGCTATAACAGCAGGATGCACTTTTAAAGGAAGGATAAGCGTGGTATATAGAACTCCGTCTAATCTGTACCTTACTCTTAAGTCTTCTGTGGTTGGCTCTATATGGATGTCAGATGCCCTGCCCTCTACTGCCTGCCTTAAAATCACAGCAGCCATTTTAATAACTGGAGCTTCCTCAACCAAGCGAGTGAATTTCTCCGGCGCTACAGCTTTCTTAGCTCCTTGTTCTTCTGATTTTATCTCCTGCTCCAATCTTTCTAAGGCCTTTTCCACCTCTTTTTCTGGGGCTCTATACTTTTTTAAATACTCTTTAAAATCAGAAAAAGTAATAAGATAAATCTTTAAACTAAACTTTTGCTGTCTGGAAAGAAATTTAAGAGCTTCTTTAGCTTGCGCATCTTCTGGGTAAACCATTCCAACTTCCAAGATTCTCTTGCTTTTGTTAAGGCCTAGAGAAACCATTTTGTAAAACTCTACTGATTCTTTAGGAATAATGGAAAAAACATCTGGGGAAATATCTTCTGGCTTAACGTCTTTTAAAGGAATGTTTAAAAACTCGCTCTTTAATTGAAAAAGCTTTTTTTCTTCAAGCAGCTTTTTTCTCAACAAAAGAGCTTCAACAGCAAGGCCTGTTTTTTTTAATTCTTTCTCAACCTTATTTGCTTCATCCTTCTTAAGCGCCTTTCTCTTGACTAAGAATTCCAAAAAACTCATGGTGTTGTAGTGGCTGGGGTGGTGGTTGGAAAAACTCTGAAAGGGTATTCCCTTCCTACTGCTTCAGGATAAGATATTAAAGAGAATGGCGTGAGTTTTCCCAAAATTAGCAAGGACTCTGCAATACAAGAAGAAGCTGCCCCTTTGTCGTCATAAACAGTCACCTTGGGAACATAAAAGCCAGCCCTGCGAAAAGTATGAGAAGGGGAGCTCTCGCTTGAAGTAGCTCCATCACCAAAATCCCATTCATAAGTTAGTGTGCCTGCTTCAGGGTCAGATGCCAAGACAAAAAAGTTGAACTTAAAGTCAGATTGAGTAGTGCCCTCAGTAGGATCAACATCACAAGACTCAATTCGGGGAGCAAGATTGGTATCTCTCACTTTCACTAAAACACTAGTTTCAGCTTGTTTTTCTTCTTGTTGTAGCTGACCCTCCTTGTCATAAAAATGCAAAGAAGCAGAAAGCTCTAGCTTGGCCTCATAAGCGCCTGGGTTATCATAAACACAAATACTTTCTGTTTGCTCAATTTGAAGAGGCCAAGCGCTTTCTTTCTCATTTACCCCATCGCCATCACAGTCAAGCTGAAAAGTAAAAGGCCCTTTTGCATTCCCTTGAAAAAAGGTCTTAATAACAACTGGGCTTGAAGCTAAAGTAGAGGTGGGGGTAGCTTCAGCTGTAATTGAAAATTCCGGCATACCAGCTTCCAAACGTTTTCTGATTAAATCCCAGTTTATCCTTGCTAAAACCAAGGGTCGTTGTACTTCAGGCAAACTAAGTTCTTGCTGCTGGAAAAAGAATTTGTAAACAATTATGACAATGGAAAACAAAATAACAATAACAGTCACGGCTTTCAGGGTTTTATTATGTTCAAAAAATTCCATAAATTAATAATGATATACCTTTAAAGTTAAAATGCTTTCTGAAGATCCTCCTTCTCTAAGCTGTAAAGAAACATTTGTGAGATCAATAATTCTGGAAGAATTCTCAAGCTTTTCTAAAAAAACTTCTGCTGATTCCACAGATCCTTCTAAAGTGAGGTTGAACAAAGTTTCAGTGTAGTTTTGCTCTTCCTGGCTATGTGTTGGCTTGCTTCTGCTAACTGCTTTTAAAATTAGTCCGCTTTCAAAGGCCGAGCTCTGGAACAAACTTAATAAAGAAGCTAAAGACATCTCTTCTGGCAAAGCAGCGTTTACAACCTCAACAGACCTCTTATAATGCTCCAGCTCTTTTAAGGTTTCTTTGGTTTCAGAATAATAATTCTGTTTTTTAATTAATTCTTGCTTTTTTTCTTCTACCTGGCTTCCTAAATTCCTTTTAGCCATATGGTCGGGCATCACAAAAAATAAAACTAGGAAAAGACAAACAAATATTAAAATAGGGATTAAAATTGCTCTATTCATAATTTCTTAAGATTTGTTCTTCAAACTCGAAATTCAAGATAAAGCTCACTGTTCCTTGTTTTTCCAAACTAACGCCAGAAACCTCAACACCTTTTACATCTTCTCTCTGATTGAGAACCAAAAGCTGCTCGCCTAAGAACTGAAAACTTTCTGTTTGTCCCGCTAAAATCACAGAGAAATTATTCAGATTTAAGTCCATGCTGCGGAAGTAAACCTTTGGATGACAAATTTCTCTTAAAAAAGCAAAAAACTTAGAAGACAAGTTTTGGTTTTCATAAATATCAGTAAAGTCCTTTAATTTTTTTGAAACTTTTTTTAATTCTTTTTCTGAAGATATGTTTTCAGGGTTAAGGTCAAGCGCTTGAATCTGACTGACCAAGCTTGTTTTTTCTGCTTCCAAAGAACCGGTCTGGGATCTTAACACCAAAGAAAAGGTGCCCAAAGCCAAACAAAGAAAAACAAAAACAAACAAAGCATAATTAACCCATTTTGGGGCTTCTGGTTTTTGTTCTGGTATGATTTTTAATCCTTCTGGCTCCATAAATTAATTTTCTGCTCCCATCATGGCTGCTCCAACAGCCACAGGGAATGAAGGCCCTAATTCCTTTAACCTATTGTTTAAAACAGAAGGGAAAGAAAGGGAAGAAAAAGGATCTGCTTTAAAAATCTTCTTTTTAATCCTGGTTGAAAGGTATTCCCTCAATCCAAACAGGAAAGAAGTGCCGCCAGACAAGATAATATTATCTACCCTTTTCCCTTCTGATTGAAAAAAGTTCTTGCAAATCTTATCTATTTCCAAAGCCAAGGATTCTATCCTGGCGGTTAATACTTTAGAAACATCTTCTCTCTGGGGATCTAAGCCAAATCTTTTCTTCAGGTCTTCTGCTTTCTCTGGCTCAACCTGCAAAGCGCTAGCCAAGTCATCGGTCAAGCCAGTGCCAGACAAATCAAAACTAAAGCTTTGTTTTAATTTCTTTTTCTCCACAATGCTCACAGTAGTGCTCTGCCAGCCAATATCCACCATGCATAGGGGAAGGTGCTCTAAGGGGCCTCTGGGAAAAGAAGACCTGATAAGTCCAAATACTTCAGCCTCCATGCCAGCAATTTCCAACTGGGATAAATCAGCCATTCTTTGGTAATTTTTTAAAACCGTGTTGGGAACAGCAACAAGCAATACTTTTAATTTAACTCCTGAAGCTACTTGTTCTTTCTCAACAACCTGCCAGTCAAAAGTCACTTCTTGCAAAGGAATGGGAATGTGGTGTCTGGCTTCAAACTCCACAGCTTGAGGAATCTCTGTTTCTGTCATTGGGGGCAAACTGAAAGTGGTAAAAAAACTGGAAAAATCAGGAATGGAAAAAACCGCCTTCCTCTGCTTTATTTTAGCTCTTTTTAAAATAGCTTGCAAAATCTGAGCAACATCATCGCTTATTAAAAGCAAACTCTCTCCATGAAAGGTCTTGATTGATTTTTCCAAAGGAGGTAGTTTGAACTCAACATAGTTTTCCAGCTTTCTTTTATTCCCAGAAACAGAAACTTCAACAATTTTAATGCTGGCAGCTCCAATATCAATGCCTAAAGATTTTTTAGAAAAAATTCCCATATTAGATATTCTTTTTCCCCAATACTGTCTTCATTGCCAAAGAGAAGGAAAAATACTTTGCTCTGATTGTTTAAGCTTAATTGAAATATCAGATGAGCTTTTCTGTCCTTTCTGCAAAAAGCCAAACAGGGTGAAAAAGTGTCTTTATCATCAGAAAAAGAAGCTTTCTGGTCTTTTCTGCGCTTGTGATTACAATCAGCCCTTGTTGAAAAAACTAATCAATACTTCTTCTTACCTAAAATCCACTGCCTTTCCTCTGGCTTCTCTAATAATAGCACACATGCTTTCTTCAGGAAACAAGTCCTTTTTCCAAGATGGGGAAAACTCCTGCTTTGTTCCTTTGCCAATTCTAAGAAAAGAAGAAAAGAAAATAGGGTTTAACATAAACAAAGAAATAGCTAAAAACCTAAGTTCTTTCTTCAAAATTCCTGTAAAGAAAAACCCTGTCTCAGAAAGAGCCTTCTTGGTTAATCTTCTTTTCTCCTCAAAAGAAAACAGAATGGAGGAAATAGCACAAGAAATACAAGGAGAAGTTTTTGGAATTGCTGCAGCTAGAAAAGATTAATAATTTCAGCGTCACTTTGCTTTGTGTCAAAAAGCGCTACAGTGATTATCTTTGTTAAGCTTGACTCACTAAGCCCGCTTGTTGAGCCAGGATTTACATGCAGAGTCTTGCCCTCTTTTTCAATCAATGGAGCATGGGTATGGCCAGAGAAAACAACATCATATGCTTGAGAAGCAATTAAAGCTCTTAATAAAGGCTTTGAATCTCCATGATAAGCAGCTAATTTTTTACCGTCAACCTCTAATTCCATACTAATATTATGGAATTCCACGTTCCATTGCTTTTTCTGGTGCCTGGTTAAAAAACGATAAATATCACCTTCATTATTACCCCAAACAGATTCAATCTTTGCTTTCAGTTCTCCACAAAAATCAAGCATAAAAGGGGAAACCCAATCCCCGCAGTGAATAACTAATTCAACCCTTCTTTCATTAAAAACCTTTATTGCTTTTAACAAATTAGGAACATTGTCATGGGTATCTGAAATGGCTCCAATTAACATAAATTTAATAAATTAATTTTTAGAGAAGCTTGTCAATTTCTTTTTCGGCAAGTTGCGGAGGACATTAGACGAAGTTCGAACCTACCTGATAGAAAATGCGGAGAATTTGCATACTCCTTCGCTTTGAAACAACCTACTCACACGTAATTATTCTATTTCTTTTTTTAAATCCAAGAAGTATTGAATCACGTATTTGTACCTATCCTCTGCTATCTTCTTTGTCTGTTCTAATTCCAGGGTTTCATATTTTAACTTTATATTCTCCAAAGCATATTCCACGGTTTCTTTTAGCGTCTTACCTCTCGCCGTATTAAAGATTAAATATCTCGATACTCCAATCGCTCCAAAAACATCCATTTTATCAGCATCGTATAAAATCTTTGATTCCAGTGTGGCCCTATCAGATGAGAGAAATGTCTCGTCGTGAAATTTTATGGAAGTCAGAGCATTATTGACCTTGGCTAACGGAAAGTTAATTCTTTTCAACACTTTTTCAGCGAATGGAGCGCTAATAGGGCCGTGATCCCCCACACCTTCTGGGTAATGTCTGCCAATATCATGCAAGAAAACAGCCGCGATTAAAACCTCCCAGTCAACATCCGTGTCTTTAGCAATCTGCTTTGCATATTTCCAAACGCGATGAATGTGGTTAACGTCATGAGAAGAAACTCTAGCAGGCGCTTTCGCCATTTCTTTTTCAAGCTCATTCTCAAGCACAGCTAACCATTTTTTCTCTACTTGTTCCATGTTATGGTTATTCCTTCTAAACGCTCTTGGTCTAAGGATATAAAAAGCAAAGCAAGGTGTCAACGTATTATCAGAGAGGGAAGGGAAATTTGCCGAATTCGGCAAATTGCGGGGGACATTAGACGAAGTTCGAACCTATTGCATGTTAATTGCCTTGATGCTTCCTGATGACATGGATGTTAAGAGCATAGATACTTTAGAGTTTCTTGTCTACATTTCCATACTCCCAGAACCCTCTTTCGAGTTTAGTCCAACTGTCTAATCTGTCTATATTCCTCTAACTTTATCAAGGAATCAATTCACAGACAAGATGGGAAATTTTGCGTAATGAGGCAACGAAATAGCCACCCCAAACCACGGATGGCTATTAGTAAAATGATAGAAAATTCAATGTTAAAAGGCGTCGTTCGTTGACGCCTTTATGCTGTTTGATAAATTACTTGACTATGACCTATCCTTGCCGGAACTCCTCCTCGATGATTTCTGTCAACACTGCCTTAATCGCCTCAGATCCTATGCCAATTAAGGCAACCCCTTGAATATCTTCGTAGAAGTTTACAAAAGGTAACCGCAACATTCTTGCGTTCTGAAAATTGAAATCACGCGTATGGGCAAAGTGTCTATCTGCAATAAACCAATACCCCTGCTGATCAATCTCGCTCAATAGCACTCCTTCCTCTATGATCTGAATAGCTTCATCAGGGATACCTCCAGCAACCAGCCATTCTTTTACATCGCTCGCTGCTTTGGATGAATTTGTATTTGAACTGTTAAAGGGCGCGTGGTCGCAGATACAGTGCTTGTCAATGTATACCCGAGTAGGATGCTCGGATTCAGGCACGTGTTTCACTGCGAGCGAGAAAGCCCTTCCTATCCTCTCTGTATTTATAGATGTTCCCTCGTTAAAGGTCTCCTGATCGTAAAGCTCTCCCAGGATAATTCTGCCAACCGCTTCATTAAAAATAGTATCTATCCTTGACGAGATTGAGGATGTGATCCCAAACTTACCCCCTTCGTTATACGGAAAAGCACTCCAACAGGTATCGTCCAAAAGCCATTTACAGCCCATGAATTTGGCTTTGCTTGATTCGATCCATCTCTTAATCTCATGGCTTTCCACATTAGCAGCAAAAACCTGTTGCTCCACCTCGTGACCGAGTGATTCTAACGCACATATAATTACGGACATATACTCGATGAACAGATCATTCTGCCGATAAATCACAAAAAACTTCATTGCAACTCCTCCTCCATTTAGCTAAACTCAGAGTTAATACTATTCTCAATTCACAACATAACTTTATCATATTGTCAACAAAAATCAACCCCTGCAGCCAGTCTGTTTTACTAAAATCTTTTGACTTATGAATCTATTTGACAAAAGGCAGACTGAAGAGCTATTTTGAAATCGGGGATATAAAGATCAGATTCTTCGATAGATTAGAATAAAGAGGCTGGCTCTATATTCTCCATAAACCAAGTTCTAGTATTGTGCCATCCCCGCACGGAGGGAGAAATTCTAACCTAAATATTTACAAGAGAGGAAAAATTGCTTCTTCTGCGAAAAAAAAGGCGAGAAATCAACAAAAAACAATGGTTTTTAAGCCAAGGTTTTTTGTTTTTGATTGTCAAGTGGGGGAAATTTGCCTATTTCGGCAAGTTGCGGAGGAGGTGGGACTCGAACCCACAAGTCCTTACGGACGCCGGTTTTCAAGACCGGTAGATTACCAATTATCTGTACTCCTCCAGAATTTTTCTTTTGTGTTTGGGATTATTTGTCCCAATAACTTCAAAATATTCAAGTATTTTTTTCTGTTTTTCGATCTGAACTCTTTTACCCCCCCTAAAAGAAGGTGATAATCCAAAAAAGTCTAGAGCCCCAAAGACAGAGTCCCTCAACTGTGGGGAAGCACTTGTAAAATTCAGCCTTTTATAACTGTAAATCTTTCCCCGTACTTTATGTTTTTCCTCAAAAATACTTCCATCCGTGTCAATAAGTCCTCTAATGCAAGCCTTCTGAAAATTAATGTGCCTTTTCACCCAAGGCGGGATATCTAGTCCCTGCTGCAATTTATTTCCTACGGACAACCCCATCTTTGTCTTGCAAAAATCTACAAGTCTTCTCCTGGATACCACTATCTTCAACACCAAGCTATTTCTAGGGTAGTAAAAAGACGCTTCGACACCAAACAAGGATCTAATTAATCTTTTTATAAAAAGAGCATATTCTCTATCTAATTTCCTGTGGCAAGATATTTCTACTTGCAAACGACTCAAGCTACCATCCCCCATGACAATTCCTGTGAACTCTGCCAGCTCTTCTGAAAAGTTTGGTTCCCTTATTGGATAGGCAACTCCAATATGACTATGCTGCTTGTATCTACCCTCCCTTTCCCACCATTCTCTCCATTTCTTTTTCCTGTAGGATGGATCTCCCCCGACATGTCCGTATTTCTCTACCACTGCCCTCCCCCCAACCCTGGCACCCTTACCAGCATACCAAAAAGGCTCCTTTATTTCTGCTCCTTTTGGCATGAAAATGCCAAATTCTTTTTCGATCTTCCGCACAACCCTTAGAGGGAGCGAGTACTTTTCTCGCTTCCAATCTCTCAAAGTTCTAGGACACACTTTAAATCTCGTAGCAAGCTCGTCAGGGGAAACAGTAACTCTTTCTGATACTTGTCTAAGGAATCTGTTCTGCTCTCCTGGGGGAAAGACTACTCTTTTTGTGTAAATTCTCTTATTCAACTCAGGCATTCTTCCATTATAATCAACCCAAACTTAAAAGCAACACCCGCTCTCTACAAATATGCTATAAAAGCCTGCCTTTAAAAAACTTGAAACTGCTTTTCCCTTAATTCAAAAAAATCTTCAGTCAACTCAACAGCCCTTTCTTCATCAAAATCTTCACAAGAATGCAGTAAGACAGAAATAAACTCTTGGTTTTCCCAAACATAAACAGCAGCTCCAAACCTTGCTAAAGAAACGAAGAGAGTGTAAGGTGTTTCTTCTTCAACATCAGAAACAACTGGCTCTCCTGTTATTTCAAAACCAAGCTCCTTTGCTATTTTATTCAAATACTCTCTTATTAATTCATTGTCCATGCTCCTTTCATAAAATCCTTCTATAACCAATCTTTTCCTTTTTAAATCTGGCGCTAAATTCTCCATAAGCGGAGGAGGTGGGATTCGAACCCACAAGTCACCGTTAAGTGACGCAATTTAGCAAACTGCTGCAATAACCATTATGCGACTCCTCCCAATTGCCTGAATAGTATCATTAAAAAGGCCAAAAATCAACCTTGAGAAAAGCCCTTCTCTGTGGTATTTTAAGCTAAAAAGTCCCCGTAGTTTAACGGATAAAACACAGGGTTGCGGACCCTGAAAGTGGAGGTTCAATTCCTCCCGGGGACGCTGTAGCTTTTTCTATTAAATCTGATAAAATTAAAAAATGCCTGAATTTGAACAAAAACAAGACATAATGCAACAAGCAGTGGAAGGAGAAAGAAAGTTTTTAAGGGGCTTGACAAGAAAACAATACAAAACGGCCTGGGGGTTCTGCTTAGCTTATACCTTTTCAAGCTTGTACCATCTTTTAGCTGCAATTGGAGTAATGGCTTTAATTATCGGTTATGTAAAAATGATTCAAAAGCAAGCTTTAACCTTTTTTAATATTATAGGCCCTACTATTTTCCTTTTTGCTTGTGTGACTATGGGAACTTTAGGAGTAAAAGTTTCAAGAAAACTTCTCCTTTCTTTGAAAAGAAAAAAAAGAAAGTTTAAGCAAAAAGCTTATCTTTGGCTTTGTTTTTTCACTCTCTTTGAAATATTATTGCTAATTTACCTTTGCTTGGTCTTTCTTGAGGCTAATTTTATCTTTTAAGCTCTTCTATTTCTTTTTTTCCTTCTTCTGACTCTTTCTCTTGTTCTTTATCAAGCTCTAACAATAATGTCTCAAACTCACCAACATGAGTTTTTTCTTCTTTAGCAATATCTAAAAGAACTGCTTTTACAGTTTCATTTTCTGTTAAAGCAGCCATTTGCTCATAAAAGCTCACAGCATCAAGCTCAGCTATCATGCCTGCTCTTAAGATTTGCTTGTCTAAGTCCTCTTTGCTTACTTTGTCTAATTTTATTGGAAGTTGTGAAAGCATGTTTTTGTTTTTAAGACCTTTGGTGAATATATTTTACCAGAACTTTTCAAATACAACAAAACAATGCTGTATTAGAGCATTGCTTTGTTGAAATTCAACCTTAAAAGGTCAAATTATTCTTCAGGCGCTCCTTCTTGAGGAGCTTCTTGTTCTTGATTAGGTTCTCCAGCTTCTTCTTGTGGAACAGAAGGAGTTTCCTGTTGAGGAGCTTCTTCTTGGGCTGGAGTTTCAGGCGCCACAGGAGTTTCCTGTTGAGGAGTTTCCTCTTGTGGCTTTTCTTCTTCACAACTTCCGCAACTCATTTTTCTATATTTTAATCATTCCTTTTGACCTTTATTCTACCTAAGCATAAAAAACATGATTTTTCAATAATCCACAGGTAATGGGTTGCATTGTTTTTTAAAGAGAGTAATGTGGAAATAATGGTTGTGGACTACGGGAGTACTCGTAGCCATGAAGCCGAGGTTCTTATTTCTAAACAGCTTCAACCGGGTAAAGCACCCAGGAGGAATATAAAATGAGAAAGCTGTTTGTCCTTCTGTTGGTCCTGACGTTCATGATGACTGTCGCTTTCGTATTGGTACGTCAGCAGGATCAAAGCACCATCGCCGAGGTAAACGCTATTGCCGAGGTCTTCGAGCATGAGACAACGTTCCAGTCTACAGGGCATGACAATGCGGCCTTTGCAAACACTACTACCCAGCATCAATACGCGTGCATGCTGCAGGACGAGGTAACCACTGATGCTGAGTTCAACTCTGTTGCCGGGACCGAGGATCAGTTTCGCCATCACACTTACGATGTAAACCTGAAGATGACAGGCGAGATTCTCTCAGTTCCGCAGGCAGTGAACTGTGGCATGATCGAGCAGAAGCTCAGTATTACCGGTGATGAAATACGGCAGGGTCAAGTTGTGAGTATGGCTATTGCTTCAACATAAACCAACGACGATCATTGGAGCAATGCCATGAATGAGACCCAACTGGTGCAGAGAGGGCTTTTCCGACTTTCTGCACCGCCCCTTAACAACTACAACAATCATTTTGCGGGGTCCATCATAATAGAAGATGGATCTTTGGCTTTTAATAAGCTAAGATGAGAGCGATGAGCTTAAACTCTACAATAGATGTTTTGCCTAAAATAGGGGAAGTGATGAAAAAAAAGTTAGAAAGAGTGGGGATAAAAACGATTGAGGACTTAATTTATTACTTTCCTTCAAGGTATGAGGATTTCTCTAAAATTGTCCCTATTTCCAAAGTAAAACTTAATGAAAATAACTGTGTTTGTGGAAAAATCTTAGAAATAGAAACACAGAAAACATGGAAAAAGAAACTTACTATTACAGAAGGAATAATCCAAGATAAAACAGGAGCTTTAAGAGCTGTCTGGTTCGGACAAAGATATTTAACCAACACTTTAAAACCAGCAGAAACAATCTGCTTGGCAGGAAAAGTAAAGTTTGACAAGAATGGTCTTTTTTTAAACAATCCTGTTTATGAAAAAGTCTGGTCAAATGATTTAACTCACACAGGAAGAATAATTCCTATTTATCCCGAAACCAGAGGTTTATCTTCCAGATTCTTAAGATGGATTATAAAGCCGGTGGTAGAGAGGTTTAAAGATGAACTTTCAGAAGTAATTCCAAAAGAAATACTTAAAAAAGAAAAACTTCTTCCTTTAAAAAAAGCAATAACAGAAATACACTTTCCGAGCTCTTTTGAAACTTTAGAAAAAGCAAAAGAACGATTCTCTTTTGAGCAATTATTTGTCCTTCAAATAGCTGTTTTAAGACAGAGAATAAAGCTTTATCAGCAAAAAGCGCCCTCAATTCCTTTAGATGTTAAATTAATTAAAGAATTAGTTAATTCTTTGCCTTTTAAATTAACTGATGCTCAAAGAAAATGCACTTGGCAAATAGTAAAGGACCTAGAAAGACCCTACCCAATGTCAAGATTATTGGAAGGTGATGTTGGAAGCGGGAAAACAGTTGTTGCTGTTTTAGCTTTGTTAAATGTAGTGAAAAAATCAGGCTTGCAAGCAGCTTTCATGGCGCCAACCGAGATTTTAGCTAAACAGCACTTTAAAGAGGTATGTAAATTGTTACAACCCTTTAAAATTAAAATAGGACTTTTAACAGGAAAGCAAGACAAGATTGTTTCTCAAAAAATGGGATATAAAACAAAAGGGGGGTTTAGGCCGGAAGTAATGGAAATTTCAAAACAAAAGCTGTTAGAAAGAACAGAAAAAGGAGAAATAGACCTTTTAATAGGAACTCACAGTTTAATTCAAGATAAAGTTAAGTTCTTTAATTTGGGTTTGGCTATTATTGATGAACAACACAGGTTCGGTGTGAAACAGCGAGCCAACTTAATCTCTCAAAAATCTCAAAAAACAATTCCCCATCTTCTTTCTATGACAGCAACTCCCATACCAAGAACCTTGGCTCTAACAATTTATGGCGACCTTGATTTATCTTTGTTAGATGAGCTTCCCAAAGGAAGAAAAGAGATAACAACAAAAATTGTTTCAAAAAGAGAGGAAGCTTATGATTTTGTAAGAAAAGAAGTGAAAAAAGGAAGACAGGCCTTTGTCATTTGCCCTAAAATTGAAGGAGGTTCAGAACTAAAAGCTGTTAAAACAGAATATGAAAAATTAAAGAGAGACATTTTTCCTAACTTAAAAATAGAAATGCTCCATGGGAAAATGAAAACGAAAGAAAAGGAAAAGATAATGGAAAAGTTTAAGAATAAAAAAGCTGACATTTTAGTTTCAACTTCTGTGGTTGAAGTTGGGGTTGATGTTCCCAATGCCACCTGCATGATTATTGAAGGAGCAGAAAGATTTGGCTTGGCTCAGCTCCATCAGTTCAGAGGCAGAATAGGAAGAAGCAATATCCAAAGCTATTGTTTCTTGTTTACTGACTCAAAATCCCAAAAAACAATCCAAAGATTAAATGCTATTTTAAAAGCTAAAAATGGGTTTGAATTGGCTGAAAAGGACTTAAAAATCAGGGGTCCTGGCAGTTTTTATGGAGTAAACCAGTGGGGCATGCCTGATTTGGCCATGGAAAGCTTAAAAGATTTAAAATTAGTGGAAAAAACAAGGGAATCAGCCAAAGAGTGCTTAAAAAAAGACCCCTTGTTAAAAAACAACCCTGATTTAAAAGAGGCTTCAGAAAAGTTTTCCCAAAAAGCGCATCTTGAGTAAGAATTGACTTTACAAAGGTTCTCCCTTAGAATTGAGCAATGGTTCAAATATTAGTCTATACAGGGCTTTTTCTTTCTTTGTATTTTGGTATTTTTGTTTTCTTAACTTTCACAGAGAATAAAAAAAGAATCTATTTAAAGGCAAAGCAATACTTCCCTTCTGTTTCTTTAATTGTGCCTTGCTTCAATGAACAAGAAAACGTAAAGACAATTCTTCAGTCTTTGTTTGATTTAAATTACCCCAAAGAAAAACTGGAAATCATTGCTATTGATGATGGTTCAAAAGACAGTACTTTAAAAGAAATGAAAGAATTCCAAGGAACACATCCATCTTTGCAAATCTTTCACAAAGAGAACGGAGGCAAACATACTGCTTTGAATCTTGGCATAGAACATTCAAAAGGGGACATTATTGGCTGCGTTGATGCTGACTGTATAGTGGAAAAAGAGGCCTTAAGGAAAATGGTAAAATATTTTGACCAAGCTTCTATTGTTATTTCAACCATTAAGATAATGCACCCAAAAAACATTTTAGAGGGAATACAGTATGCTGAGTACTTAATGTCAGCTTTCTTAAAAAAGGTTTTTTCTTTTTTGGGAAGCATATCAGTCACCCCAGGCCCCCTCTCTCTTTTCAAAAGAGAGGCCTTAAAACAATTAGGCCCTTACAAAGAAGCATACTTAACAGAGGATTTAGAAATGGCTTTAAGAGCCCAAAGCAAAAATATAAGAATAGTTCATGCTTTAGAGTCAATTGTATATACAAAGGCGCAAAAAAGCTTAAAAGGGCTTTGCAAACAGCGACTAAGGTGGAGAAGAGGCTTTCTGCTTAATTTAAATGATTACAGGAATCTTTTAAACATTAAAGAACATGGGAACCTGTCTGTTATGCTTTTTTACAATCTTTTTGGGGCTCTTTTAACCATAAGCTTAATCAGTTACAGTCTTTACAGGTTTTTTAACTTTGTTTTCACAAGATTAGGCAATGCTTTATTAATTAATTTTGATTTTTATCCTTTTCTCTCGGATATTGGCTGGCCCAGTGTTAATATAAAACCAGTAATGGTCCTTGGTTTTTTAAGCATACTAACCATCCTTTGTTTCTTACTCTTTGGCAAAAAACTCACTTTTGACAAAAAAAGCTTAAAGAAAAAAGCCCTTATCTATCTTGTTTGCTATTCTTTCTTAAATGGAGTATGGTGGGTTTTAGCAGGCTTTTCCATTCTTTTGAGAAGAGAAATTGCCTGGCAATAACATATGGATGAAAAGAAAATAGACAAGCAAAAGTATGTTTTGGTTTTGGTCTCAACCATACTCATTTTCTCAAGCGGATTTTTCTTAGCAGATCAGATAAACAAAGGGCGGCTTGAGGAACTAAGCTCTTTGCAGCAGAACTTAAGAGTAGATATTTTAGCTTTGGAAACCCAGTTCTCTATTCTAGAACAAGCTCCTTGTGAAAACTTAAATGAATCAGTATTAACTCAAGAACTTTATAATATTTCCCAGAAACTCACTTCCGTAGGAAATGACCTAGGAAATGATCATCCCCAATACCTTCAGTTGAAAAAATACTACTCTGTTTTGGAAATAAAGCACTGGTTATTGCTTTTAAAAGCAAGGCAGCAATGTGAACTTCCTCTTACTTTTGTAATATATTTTTACGCTGACAAAAAAATCTGCCCTCAATGTGAAGACCAAGGATATATTTTAACCTATTTCAGAAAAAAATACCCCTCTTTAAGAGTTTATTCTTTTGACTATGACTTAGAGCTCTCGGCTTTAGAAACCTTAAAATCAATTTACGCTTTAGAAAAAAACCTTCCTTTGCTCATTATTGATGATAAAATCCATGAAGGATTTAAAGACAAAGAAGCTTTAGAAGAAATACTTTCTCAATACATTGAAATTGCAACTTCAACCCAAGATATATAAATAGACACTGTCTTTTTCTTTCTTTGGCTTCAAATTAGGAAAATCAAAAGAATTAGAAACAACTTTAGAGTTAGGCTTTAACTCTTTTTTTAATTTCTGTTCCAGTTTCCCCATAACGTGATTCATACCATACAAAGTAACAACATTAAATTGAGAAAGGTCTTTTTTCCAAAAGTTAGCAAAATGAACAGAGGCCTTAACTTTAGCTTTTTTAATATTCCTTTTTGAGAGAAAAAAGAGAAAAGGATTTATCTCATAGCCATGCGCTTCTACTCCTTTTTTAGCTAAAGCAATTACTAATCTTCCATCGCCAGAACCCAAATCAACAGCCTTGTCTCCTTTTTTTACTTCTGCTAACTTAATCATCTCTAGCATCTTCTCTTTCTTAGTGGGAACATAAATAGCCCCTCTGAACATTAAGGGCAAAAGAGATTCAAAAACCTTGAAAAGGAAAAAAAGAATAGCTAAAAAGAAAGGGAGGAAAATTAAAAAAATAAAATGCATACTTTTTCATCTCGATGAGTGATATCGGCCAAAAGCTCGCAAAGAAAGGGCTTGCGAACTCACTTTTTACGCAAACGATTAGTTTCTAGAACTAAAAGCAATGCCTCCTTAAGGTTTCCTTTTGCCTCCTTCAGGGTTAGCCCTTGAGTATTAACGCCTGGAATTTCTTCAATCCAACCTAAGTACCATTTCCCACTCTTTTTATATACTGCCGTAAATTGTCTTAACATACATCCCTATTATATCCCGAAAGCGACAAAAGTTAAAAGTTGATATAACAAACAAACTATCAACAGCGGCTGCGGGACCAAGTTAGAACCTTTTTTATTTCAAAAATCGAAAAGTGTTCAGCATTTCGTGGACAATCTTATTATTCTCAACAGGTTCGGATAAGTTAGGATTCTCTTCTGCCACAGGAAATTCAAACTTATAAAGCAAACTGCCACGGGCAAGATAGATCTCTTCATTGCTCTGGTCATAGGCGAAAACTCCATACAACTCATAAGCAGGAAGACCCGCAATCGCTAATTCTTTTTGTGCTTGAAATATAATCGGAAAACCTGGAACATCTCTTGCTCCCTTTTCTGAACTATCTTGTAATAATCGGCTTACCCATTCTCTTGAAGACAGTTCTTCTGGGTTGTCTAAAATGAAAATCTTAAAAATATAATTCCCTGTTGGGGCAGTAAATGCGAGCCACGCAAATCCCGCCTCATTCTTTTCAAAAAAACTCACTTCCCATTTATCTGGATATTTTAACTGAAATTCGTATCTCTCGTTCTTATAAAGCTTTGGGCCGCCTCTTTGCGGTTCCTTAGAAGGACAAATCGCACTTTCTCCATCAACACAATATCCATTGCCCCCCGGGTCAATTACTGTATAATCAGCACCACCAGAGCTGTCAGCACAATACCAGGAAGCTTCAGCCTTGTTCCTGCCAGAACGGTAAGGCAAAAGGGAGTAAATACAAGCAGATTGGGAACCGCTTTGCTTGTCCAAGGCAATTATCGCCTCTCCTCCCCGAGAATGAATCTCTTCGCATATTAATGCCATGTCTTTGTTTTGGCAACTAAAACTATCGTAGCTTCCTTCTGCAGAAGCAAGATATGACATCACGCTTCTTGCTTGATTAATGGCTGAAATAATTCTTGAATCATTATGCCCTACGCTCGGGGGTCCTGGCAAAGAAAAATAGACAATGAATGCCAAAGCAATGATGCAAAATAGAATTATGATAACTAAAACTTTCTTGTTCATAGTTCTTTTTCCCTCAATATATGCTGGGCTTCTAAAACTAAAAGCAATGCTTCTTTGAGGTTTCTCTTTACTTCCTCGAGACTTAATCCTTGCGTATTAACTCCTGACATTTCTTTAATCCAAGCTAAGTACCATTTCCCTTTCTTTTTATATACTGCTGTGAATTGTCTTGACATACACTTCTATTATATTCCCCAAAGGAATTAGGTCAAACAAAAAAACCTTGCTTAAGCAAGGAGAACCCCCAACAGCGGCTACGGGACCAAGTTAGAACCTGTTTTGTTGTAAAATAAACCAGAGACTAGCATGTTACTAGTCCACTGGGTGCAAGCAGGCCACATTGCAAACGGCTGCAAAACTTTCTCCTTGACGCATCTTTAGAATGGCCAAATCTTCAACCACCATAGCGCCAAGCTCGTCCCAACCCGAACGTCTTCTTATAAAATAAGTTGACCTCCCTTCGTTGCGGTACAGCTCCTTTTTACTCTTCACCACGCTTCTGTTTAATCTTATCGCAGTCTCTAGCTCCAGATCCCCCTTCTCTTTGGCATAGCCCAAAGTGATTCTTGAGACTTGATTATGGTGAAAAAGGCGATGCCTCACCTCATGAAGCCCTATCCCCATTAGGACCTCTTCCAAAGAAGGCCTTGGGGCCATTTCGTAATCATAAAGCAAGCAGCCACGCTCATCCAAAGCCATAACTCTTTCGTACGCTGTTCTTTCTTTTATGAGCTGGGCTAAGTCTTCTGCATAAACGCTGTATCCTTCCCTCTGCCTTCTAGTAAAAGGGTTGAATTCAGCAAGGAATCCTTGACTACTTCGTTTGGAGCTGAAACGAAACAAGACAGGTACACCGCTAAAGAAGCGATGGTTAACGGCTGCGATACAGCCCATAAGCGTCAAAGCCATTTCTGTGTCTGCCTTGGGTACTTTTCGATTTTCCAACTCCTCTCTGATCATATTAACGCTCACAAACCCCTTGCCAAAAGTCACGACTTCATCAAAAATCTTACACAAGGGTTCCTTCAAAAGCCCTTCAAAGTTCTCCATTCCAAAACCTCCTGTCCTTAAAGACTAAATCCTCAAGCCCAAAACCTAAAAACCATCTTAAACAAAAACAGCTCAAAATCAAGTGAGAACTGTCAACAGCCCCAACGGGATTCGAACCCGTATTGCCAGATTGAAAATCTGGAGTCCTAAACCGTTAGACGATGGGGCCAAAAATATGGGTGTATTCTATCAGAGAAATTGCCAAAAAACAAGATTTAAGCTACTATCAAAATATGACTATTTTGAGCATTGACACTTCCTGCGATGACACTTCCATCGCAGTTTTAAAAAAGGAAAAAGGGAAAATAAAGGTGCTAAGCAACATTGTTTCTTCTCAAGTAAAGCTTCATCAGAAATATGGTGGAGTTTATCCTTCTTTAGCTAAAAGAGAGCACCAAAAAAACCTTGCTCTGGTTCTGAAACAAGCCTTAATAGAGGCAAAACTTCTAAAGAAAGGCAAAGAGAGAAAAAAAGACATTTCTCTTATTCTAAAAAGAGAGCCTGTTTTATTAAAAAAAATAACATTATTCTTAAAAACCTATCAAAAACCAAAGATAGATGCTTTAGCTGTAACAATAGGTCCTGGTTTAGAACCCTGCTTATGGGTCGGGATTAACTTTGCTAAGGCCTTAAGTTCTTATTGGAACTTAAAAATTATTCCAGTCAATCATATTGAAGCTCACATTTTAATTAATTTCCTGAACAGAAAGATAAAGCTTCCGAGTGTGGCTTTAATAGTTTCTGGAGGCCATACTCAATTAGTTTTAATAAAAAAAATAGGGAAGTATAGGGTAATTGGAGAAACAAGGGACGATGCTGCTGGAGAATGCTTTGACAAAACAGCAAGAATAATAGGCCTGCCTTATCCCGGAGGTCCTGCTATTTCTAAATTAGCTAAAAAAGAAACAAGGGAAACTGTTTCTTTGCCAAGGCCCATGCTCAAAACAAATAATTTTGACTTCAGCTTTTCTGGTTTGAAAACAGCTGTTCTTTACCAAACAAGAAATCATAAGTTAACTAGAGATTATAAAATAGCAATGGCAAAGGAAATAGAAGAGGCCATTGTCGATGTTTTAGTAAAAAAAACAAAGAAAGCAGCTCAAAAATACAAAGCTGAAACAATTATAATTGGTGGTGGAGTGGCAGCTAACGACAAACTAAGAAAGGAATTAAAAGCTGTAATGCCAGAGAAAAAATTGTGCACTGATAATGCTGTTATGATTGGTGTTTCTGCTTTTTTTAATCTAAAATACAAGAAAGATATTAAAGCTGAAGCAAACTTAAGGTTATGAAATTACTTCTTTATCTTTTAGGATTCCTGCCCAGCATTGTTTGGCTTCTTTTTTATCTAAGAAAGGATTCCCATCCAGAACCAAATAAAATGGTTTTAAAGGTGTTCTTTTTCGGCATGTTAAGCGGGTTTTTTGCCATTGTCCTGGAAAAAGGGTTTCAAAAAAGCCAAGATGTTTTCATGGCCTCTGTTTCTTCTGTTTCTCTTTTGAATATCTTTGTTGGCGGGGCTTTAATAGAAGAATTGATAAAGTATGGAGCCAGCAAGCTGGGGACATACAGGAATACAGAGTTGGATGAACCAGTTGACTTTATTTTCTATATGATTATAGCGGGATTGGGTTTTGCTGCTTTAGAAAACATCCTTATTTTAACCAATTATCATCCAGTTTTAACTGCTAGCAAGGCCTTTGAAGTGATGTTCTGGAGATTTGTCTCAGCCACTTTCTTGCATGCTCTTTGTTCTGGCATTTTTGGATTCTTTATTGCACTTTCTTTTTTCAAAATGAAAAGGAGGAAGCTGTACTTCCTAATAGGAGCTTTAATAAGTTTCATGTTGCATGGCATTTACAATTGGTCTATAATAAACATTGAAGGAATGCTTAAGTTTGTTTTGCCCTTAATTATTCTCGGCGCTTTAAGCATTTCACTTTCTTTTGGCATTAAAAAACTAAAAAGGTTAAAAAGTATTTGTAATTTAAAATAATATGGCATTTTTCAAAAAACTAAAAAGCGATATAGAAGGAAAACAAAGTCCAAAGAAAAAGAAGAAGAAAGAGCCAGAGAAGAAAGACGATTGGAGGCAGAGCAAAGGACAATTAGCCGCTGATATTTATGAGACCGATTCTGAATTCTGCATTTTAGCTCCTATTGCTGGTGTTGACCAAGAAGACATAGATGTTTTTGTTGAAAACAACATGCTGGTTATAAAAGGAGAAAGGAAAGAACCAGAAGAAAAAAAAGAAAAGAAATACTTTTACAGAGAATGCTATTGGGGAGCTTTTGCCAGACAAGTTATTCTCCCAGAAGATGTTAACTCTCAAAAGATAAAAGCATCTTTTAAAAAAGGAGTTTTGTCTGTTTCCATGCCTAAAAAGCAGGAGGCCTCAAAAAAAGTAAGCGTAAAACTGGAATAAAAACCAAAAGGCCGTCAGAGAGACGGCTTTTTGGTTGCATTGCCGAGGGTGGGAGTCGAACCCACACACCGAAAACGGCACAAGCTCCTAAGGCTTGCGTGTCTTCCAATTCCACCACCTCGGCTCTCTGAAACAATAAAGGAAAAACAAGGAAAAATCAACTCACTCCCATTATGAACTTCACAACAGGAGGAATAAACCTTGCTACAAGAGCTATGGCTAAACCAACAATAGCAAACATTATTATGGTTTTCCCTTTTCCTGCCTTGCTGGGATCACCACCTGCTGTCATATAGGTGAAGCCGCCAAAAACAGCCAGAATAACAGCCAAAGCCATCATCAGAAAGAATATCCAGTTGGTTAAAGTATAAACAGCATCAAGCAAGCAGCAAAGACCACAGACTGGGTCATCATCAACATTGCAGGGATAAAAATCAGCACCAGCAGGCATTTTTTCATCACACTCTTCAACCCCTAAAGTTCTGTCAATTTCACATTCATTAGGTATTTCTTCTTGAGCAAAAACCAATAAAGGAGTAAGCAAAAGAAAAACTATAATTATTTTCTTCATATAATCTATTATACCAAACTAAAACAGCCCAGAAAAGGACTGTTTTAGCTCAAATCTCGAGATTCAATTTTAACTCACTCCCATTATGAACTTCACAACAGGAGGAATAAACCTTGCTACAAGAGCTATGGCTAAACCAATAATAGCAAAGACAATAATGCTCTTTCCCTTGCCAGCTTTTTCAGGATCACCACCT
>Ga0180438_10000678_pt1 | contig 63223 bp, 51 predicted proteins | sample SS_ome_12_FD_132455 | JGI IMG/M metagenome (GOLD analysis project Ga0180438, IMG submission 132455) | Hypersaline lake sediment archaeal communities from the Salton Sea, California, USA - SS_3_D_2 metaG | ecosystem: Environmental > Aquatic > Non-marine Saline and Alkaline > Hypersaline >... | reverse complement strand
CCGACGGCCCCGGCGGAAGCCGGGGCCGCACCTCACGACAGGGACGAAACAAGACCGCTCCACGCTGGTTGCGTGAAGCGGTCAATAGAGCGATCCAAACCCTCTTCGTAAGCCCCGAAATCGAGAAGATGGTGCATGGAAGCTGATGACCCGCTCGCAAACTGCAAACTTCGGGCGGCGTGGTTATGGGATCGGGGGGCAACTGGATGAACCGCTGCGGACGAGACCCGCTTCGCTCTCCGTGTCAGTGCCGTCCGGGGCCCTGCCGTTCCCGAAGCAAACGCAATTTGCGATAGAGTGTGGCTTGGCCGATCTGCAGTACCCTCGCGGCGTCAGCTCTACTTCCCCCAACACTCTCCAGCACAGCTTGGATGTGATCCAGCTCTACCTCCGCCAGGGAATGGGACAGGGCGTTAGCGGGCTGCTGCCGGGGGCATTGTCATGCGGGAAATGCGGGCCGCCGTAGCCTACGAAGAGGAAGAACGGCTTCCGGTTGTCGGCGCGATCCCGGATGTAGGCCCGGGCGTCCGCGGTCTGGGCATACGCGTCGTATCCGTCCCACGTGCGCCGGGTCGGGTCGGCGCCTGCGTAGTAGTAGGACATGCCATAGTCGTGGGTGCATTCCAGCACCTTCCAGTAGTCAAACCCCTGACGCCGCTCAGGTGGGATATAGGAATGTCGACCATGCCCATCGAGGTGCCATTTGCCGATGTAGCCGGTCTCGTAGCCGGCTTCCCGGAAGATCTCGGCCATGCACAGCTCCTCGGCCGGCAGATAGAGGTCATTCAGGAACATGCCCGTGCTGGTCGGGTACCGCCCGGTCAGTAAGGAGGCCCGGTAGGGGGTGCAGACCGGGCAGACCGATACGGCATTCTCAAACCGGATGCTACGGCCGGCCAGGGCATCGAGGTTGGGGGTCTTCACGTTGGGATCACCCGCGTAGCCAAAGGCCTGGCCTCGCCACTGATCCGTCAGGACAAAGACGATATTGGGCTTCATGTTCTCGCGTTCCTACCACGGGCTCTCTTGGGGACGATACTCTACCGGCCGGGGGGCACGGCGTCGATGCGGGCCAAGCACTCCATGGTCTTGTCTTCCGCGATCAGGCCAGTGTCCGGCCCATCTCGGCCTTTCACCCAGCCTGCCGGGAGCGGCGTGCAATACGCGTCTGGCTTCTACCGGGCACCATCAGGACGCGACGGTGCCGGCAAGCGTCGGTGCCTGCGTATCGCATCCCCGGCGGTCATGGGTCACGAGGGTTCGGCCGGTCGGCACGGGCCTCGCTCGATGCCTGTTCGGCCTGCCCCAGAGCTTACGCCCCGTGGAGGCCCGAGACGGGGCCATGCGATCCCCGGCCATGTCCTGTCACAGCCGCTGACCTGCACGCCGTCCGGCGCGGGCAGGGGAGTCGTTTCCCACCCGCGTCGCCTGCGTGGTATGATCTGAGGCCCGAGTGGCGTGAGGCGGCTTCTCTCATACGGGCCTGTGCGAGGGCGCCGGGCGCCCCGCGTCCCTTCAGCAGAAGCCCCGACCTGCGAGCCAGGTGCTTCGCGCGTCCCTCACGTCAGGAAGGAGACGGCATGATGCGATCGGCCTACCTGGTGGTGACGCTTGCGGCACTGCTGTCTTGCTCGATCTGCGGCGCGGCGAGACTGCCGCTGGGGCCGCTCTCGCATGACGGCCCGGCCACGCCGGAGCAGATCTCACTGTATCTGCCGGTGACCGGTCCGCTGGACGTTTCGGCGACGGCGAGGGTTCGCTACCGGCCGAGCAAGGAGGCCAGATGGGCTGTCGCCCACCCGCTTCACCGCATCCGCGTGGCGAACACTACGGGCAAGAAGCCCTCGGACGCTTTCGCCGGCGTCATCACCGGCCTGGAGCCGGGGGCGTCCTACGACGTCGAGGTCACGGCGAAGCTGGGCGACTGGTCGGCGGTGAAGAGGCTGACGACGGTGACGCGGGCGCTGCCGGGGAAGGCTGGGGCGGTCGGGAAGGTGATCGCCGCCGGCGCCACGGCGGTTGAGGTGCAGGCCGCCTTGGACGCAGCCAGGCCCGGCGACGTGATTCAGTTCGCCAACGGCACGTACGTTGTCGACCGGCTGCGTGTGAAGCGCGGCGGGACGCCGTCCAGGCCGATCGTCATCCGGGGCGAGAGTCGCTCAGGCGTGATCCTCAGGGACACGGAGGGGATCATCCTCCAGTTCCTGGGGGTCTGCGACGTCATCGTCGAGAACCTGACGCTCGAGGGCTCGAAGATCGACTCGGGCACGAAGAGCCGATCGCGCGGCATCAGCTTCTGGAACGGCGGGGCGCCGCAGCAGCGGGTGACGATCCGGCGGGTGACCCTCGACGGCGTGGACATGGGCATCGTCGCCTGGGGCAACACGCGCCAACTGCTCGTCTACGACAACACGCTGGTCGGCAACAACCAATGGAATGCGAATTTCCTTCAGTCCAACCTCACCTGGAACGACGACGGCATCCGCTTGCCCGGCCTGGGCAACGCGGCCTTCAACAACACCCTCACGGGGTTCGGCGACTCGCTGGCGATGAGCGCCAGCAACAGGAACGTGGGGGTCCACTTCTATCGCAACGACATCCGAATGACCGGCGACGACGCGTACGAGGGCGACTACGGCGTCCGGAACGTCACGCTCTACGATAACCGCATCCACAACGCCATGACGCTCGCGTCATTCGATCCGATCTACGGCGGTCCGGCGTTCGTCTTCAGGAACATCGCCGTCAACCTCGGCCGCCAGCCCTACAAGCTCAACAACCGCAACACGGGCTTCTTCATCTACAACAACACGGTAATCCGCACGGAAGGGATCGGCAGCGGGAAGGGGTGGGGCTGGAACCAGTCGAACAACGGCCCGCTGGTGGCGTGGGGGTACCGCAACAACATCCTGATCTACCGCGGCCCGGGCGGGCTGATGGCCATGGAGTCGAGTGTGCAGGACCCGATCGACTTCACGCACAACGCCTGGTTCCCCGACGGCAAGGTCTGGTGGACGCGGTCCGGCGGGTCCTTTCGCAGCATGACCGCGGCCCGGGACAGACTCGGCGCGACCCGGCCCGTCTTCGGCCGCAGCACCAGGCGCCATGAGGCGTGCGTGATCTGCGAGGCCGACCCGTTCGTCAAGGACATCGCGCTGGGCGAGACGTACCTCAAGCGGATTACGCAGCCCTGCACGCCGGCGCTGGCGGAGGACTCCGTCCCGCGCGGCGCTGGGGTGGCGATCCCGGGCATCACCGATGGTTTCACCGGCAAGGCGCCCGACATGGGGGCGATCATCACCGGCGTCAAGCCCCCCGTCTGGGGTGATCGGACCACCCCGACCGGCAAACCGGGCGACAATGCGGACTAACAGCCCGTCAACACCGATTTCGTCGATCTGGACTGACGTCGGCCAATGGGAAAGGACCTGCGGCATGCCTACGCACACCTACCTCTTGCTGATTGCTTTGCTCGTCGGATGGCTTGCATCTGTGGCCTTCGCCAATGTCGAGGCCGACCTCTACGTCTCGCCCGAGGGCAAAGACACCTGGTCCGGCACGCTGGCCAGACCCAACGACGACGGGACCGACGGGCCCCTGGCTGGTCTGGACGCGGCCAGGCTGGCGGTGCGACGGTTGCGCAAGAGCCAGCCCCAACGGGCCAAGCCCGTCGTCGTGCTGATTCGCGGCGGAAAGTACGAGATGGGCAAGGCCGTCACGTTCGGCCCGGCCGATTCAGGCACGGAGGCCTCGCCCACGGTCTACCGCGCCTATCCGGGCGAGACGCCCGTCCTCAGCGGCGGCCGGGCCCTCAGCGGATGGAAGGTGACCGACAAGGGCTGGTGGCAGCTCAGCCTGCCGAACGTCAAAAAGGGCACGTGGGCGTTCAGCCAGTTGTTCGTCAACGGCGGCCGGCGTTTGCGGCCCCGCGTGCCTGAGAAGGGCTACCTCCAGGTCGCAAAGATGCTGCCGCCCAGCAAGAAAGGCCGAGCGCATGACCGGTTCGGCTACAAGGCCGGCGACATCAAAGGCGACTGGTATGACCCGTCGAGCGTGGAGGTGGCGGTCTTCCTGCAATGGACTGCCGGCCGGCAGAGGATCGGGCAGATCGACACAAAGAGCCGCGAGGTCCGTCTGGCCGGCACGATGCCGTCGTCGTCCTGGTGGAGCGCGATCAAGAAAGACCAGCGCTACCTGGTCGAGAACGTTCGGGAAGCGCTCGGCCGCCCCGGCCAGTGGTACCTTGACCGCCCGGCGGGGGTGCTGACCTACGTGCCCCGCAAGGGCGAGGCGCCGGCGAAGGCCCACGTCGTCGCGCCGCGGCTGAAGCAGCTCATCCGCCTGAACGGCGACAATCCGTCGGGGCGGTGGGTCAGCCACGTGCAGTTCGAGGGGCTGATCTTCGCCCACACCAACTTCGTCCTGCCGGCAGCGGAGAGGAGCTTTCCGCAGGCGGACGTGAACCAGCCGGCGGCGATCGAGGCCAGCGGCGCGCGGCATTGCGTGTTCCGGCGGTGCGCCGTGCGCCACACGGCCGGCTATGGTGTGACCCTCGGGTTCGGATCCAAGCATTGCCAACTGGTGGACTGCGAACTGACCGACCTCGGCGCCGGCGGGGTGATGATCGGCACGTACACGCGCCCGACCGGGAGCGTGAAGCTGGACGAGCGCACCGTGGCCTCGCACAACACCGTGCGGAACTGCCTGATCGCCCATGGCGGACGTCTCCACGCGGCGGGGATCGGCATGTGGATCGGGCACTCGCACAACAACCTGCTCGAGCACAACGACGTGTACGACTTCTACTACTCCAGTTGCTCCGTCGGCTGGACGTGGGGCTACGGCAAGAGCGTCGCCCACCACAACAGAATCCAATACAACCACATGCACACGCTCGGGCAGGGCGTGCTCAGCGACATGGGCGGCGTATACACACTGGGCGTCTCGCCCGGCACGGTGGTGCGTGGCAACCGCATCCACGACGTGCGGAGCTTCTCCTACGGCGGGTGGGGGCTCTATACCGACGAAGGGTCGACCGGCATTGTCATGGAGAACAACCTGGTCTACCGCACGTGGACCGGGTCGTTCCATCAGCACTATGGCAAGGACAACATCGTCCGCAACAACATCCTCGTCGACAGCCGCAGATGGCAAATCCAGCGCACGCGCATGGAGAAGCATCGATCGTTCACGTTCACTCGGAACATCGTCTACTGGAAGACCGGCCCGCTTCTGCACAACAACTGGAAGGACGGCAACTTCGAGATGGACCACAACCTGTACTTCAATGCCGCGGGTCGGCCGGTGGGCTTCGCGGGCATGACGTTGGCGCAGTGGCAGGCGAAGGGAAAGGACGTGCACTCCGTCATCGCGGATCCGGAGTTCCTCGACCCCGCCAAGGACGACTACCGCTTGCGGGACGGCTCGCCGGCGCTGAAGCTGGGCTTCAAGCCGTTCGACCTGTTTAAGGCCGGCCGCCTCAAGTCCGCCGTGCGCCGCACCGACCTGCCCCCGGTGCCTGTCGCGTGGCCCATCCCGCCGAAGAAGTAGCGGACGACCCGGCTCCGCAGTCACGGCCGGTCGAATGCGCAGCCCACGGGGGGTCACACGCGGCACATCCTGTAGTAGCTGCCGCCGTTCTGCATCAGCTCATCATGCGTGCCCTGTTCGACGATCATGCCGTCGGCGAACACGAGAATGCGATCTGCCTTCTTGATCGTCGAGAGCCGGTGGGCGACGACGATGGAAGTCCTCCCCGCCAGCAGCGTCTCGGTTGCCTTCTGGATGAGCATCTCCGTCTTCGTGTCGATGCGGGCGGTCGCCTCGTCCAGGATGAGGATCTCGCGGTCGTGCGCCAGAGCGCGGGCCAGCGCGATCAACTGGCGCTGCCCCTCCGAAAGCGTGGATCCCCGCTCGGACAAGCGAGTGTCCAGGCCTTCGGGCAGATCCCGTATGAAGTCGGCGGCGCCGACCATCGCGACGGCCCTCTGCACGTCGTCGTCGGTGATGTGCTCCGAGAACAATCGGATGTTGTTTCTGATGGTGGCCGAGAAGATGAACGTATCCTGCATGACGATTGCGATATGGCCGCGGAGGTCGCTCACCCTGAGGTCCCGGACATCGGTCCCGCCGACCAGCAGACGGCCGCGGGTGACGTCGTAGAACCTCGGGATGAGGCTTGTCGTTGTCGTCTTGCCCGATCCCGTGGCGCCCACGAGGGCCACCGTCTCGCCGCGAGCGACCTTGAACGACACGCCGCGGAGCACCTCTGTCTTTCCGTCGTACGAGAAGCGGACGTCGGCAAACTCGATCGACGGGTCCGCCGGATTGAACTCCCTCGGCTCGGAGGGATCGGCCACCGCGCCGGTTTCATCCATGACCTGGAAGACCCGCTCGCCGGCCGCCATAGCGGACTGAAGCAGAAGGAACTTCTCGGCCACGGCTGTGATGGGCCGATAGAAGAGGCCCAGGTAGATCAGGTAGACGTAGAACTCGCCTTGCGTCATGTCCCCCGCCAGCATGTGCAGCCCGCCGCGCCAGAGCAGCAGAGACACCGGCACGGCCGCCACCACCATGACCATGGAGTTGAACAGCGAGTTGACACGTATGACGTCGATCCTCGCACGGCAGTTGGCCTCGTTGATGACCGTGAAGTCCCTGCAACGCCGGGCCTCCCGGTTGAACATCTTGATGACATGTACGCCGGAAAGCGACTCGTGAAGGAACGAGTTGAGCCGCGCAAGAGCGTCCCTGACCCTGCGCCAGTACCTTCGCGAGACCGGCCGGAACAGAAACGCCGCGACGGCGATCAGCGGCACGGACACGAGCATCAGCGGCGTCAGCCGGCTGTTCATCATGCCCAGCCGGACGAGAATGCCCAGCATCACGCACAGGTCTCTGCAAATGTAGATCACGACGCTCGAGAACGCCTCGTTCATCACGCTGATATCATTCGTGACGCGAGTGACGAGCCTGCCGGTCGGATTCCCGTCGTAGTAGGCGAGCGGGAGGTCCTGAAGGTGATTGAAGACATCTCGGCGCAGGTCGCACATGATGCCCTGCCCCGTGTACGCCATCAACACCTGCTGACCGAACACCACGACAGCGCTCACCACGAGAATCCCGATCAGCCACGCTGCCGTCTCGTAGACCGCCGACAGATGTCTGTCGGCAACGTGCGGCTCGGCTTCGATCGCCGCCGTGATGTGGTTGTCGATCGCGTGCTTGACCAGCTCAGGCGGCAAGAGGGTCAGGACGCTCGTCGCCACCAGCAGGACCAAAGCCAGGACGACCGCCCCCGCGTAGGGCCTGGTGTAGGACATCAGCCGGCGCAACAGCCTGGCGTCGACCGCCGAGCCCAACTCATCCTGGCTGTGGAGTTCCAGGCCGCGCATCAGGGCTGCTCCTTGTCGGCGCCTTCGGCCCCGAATTGCTGCCGCTGGTGAATCTCCGCATAGACGCCGCCCATCTGAAGCAACTCCTCTTCGGCGCCTTGCTCGACGATTCGGCCCTTGTCGAGCACCACGATGCGATCGGCCAGCCGCGCCGCCTTGACGCGGTTGGTCACAAGCAGGACGGTCCGTTCATCTTGCTCCCTGTCAATCGCCTTGAGGATCCTGGCCTCGGTGAGCGTGTCAACCGCCGATAGGGGATCGTCGAGCAGCAGGATCGCCCGGCCGGCCAGGAAGGCCCTGGCCAGCGACGCGCGCTGCCGCTGCCCGCCGGAGAGCGTCACCCCCCGCTCGCCGACCACGGTCGCGTACTTCTCCGGCATCTGCATGATGTCATCGTGCAGATGCACGGATTCCGCGACCCGGACCAACTCCTCCTCTGCCGGATACTCGAGGGTGAACGAGAGGTTGCCCCGGATCGAATCGGTGAACAGAAACGCGTCCTGCGGTGCGGTCGCGCACAGCTCCCTCAACTCCGGTTTGGGGATGTCGAGGATGTCGACGCCTCCCAGGAAGACCGTGCCCCGCGGCGGATCGTACAGCCGAAGCAGCAGGTTGAGGATCGTGCTCTTGCCCGCGCCGGTCCTGCCCATCAGGGCGACCGTCTGGCCCTCGTCGATCTGAAGTGTCAATTCGTCGAGCGCTCGAGCCGCGCTGCCCGGATAGCTGAACGTCAGGCCTCGGATGCGGATGAGGGGCTCGATCCTCTCGGGGGCGACCTCGCCGCCGAACTCGACCTCCTCGCGGAACACCTCCCATATGCGCGCCACCGAGGCGCGCCCACGCTGGATCATGTTGAACATCTCGCCGAAGAACCGGATCGGCCATCGCATCTCCCTCGCGTAGAGGAAGATGGCCAGGAGGGCGCCGAGGCTGAGCTGTCCTCGAACAACCTGCGGTCCGCCGAACAGGAGAATCGCCGCAAGGGGCAGCGACGGCAACAGCGCCATGACCGCCTGGAAGAGCCCGTCGACGGTCACCATCCTCATGTTCGCCGCCTTGTGAGCGTTGTTGGCGACGGCGAACTTCGACTTCTCGCCCTCCTCCTGCACGTACGCCCTGACGACTCTGACTCCCGTGATGTTCTCCTCCGCGTCGACGGTCAGCGCCGCGAAGGACTCCTGTACGAGTCGGAACAGACGCTTGATCCGCGGGCCGATGATCATGAAGAAGACCGACGCGGCCGCCATGGGCAGGAAGGCGTAGAGCGTCACTTCCCCACTCAGGTCCGACATGAAGAACACGGCACCGGCGACCATCACCAGCGTGTCCAGCGTCAACAGCAGGCCCCATCCGAGCAATCGGCGGACCGCCTCGATGTCGTTGGACGAGATAGCCATGAGATCGCCGATGCGCCTTCGCTCGAAGAACTGCACTGGTAGCCGAATGACGTGTTCGTAGAAGTCCCGCCGTATGTCTCGCTCCATTCGGCGCGAGGCGCCGAACAGGAGCAGTCGGTACAGGACGCGGGCCAGGCTTCGCGTGGTCGCCAGGCCAAGGAGCAGCCCCGCAAGCTGAAGCAGCCGCCAGGTCGACGAAGCGCCCCCGACCACTTCGTCCACGGCGAATCGGATGACCTGCGGCACGGCCAACAACGTCAGCGACGTGGCGATCAAGCAGACGAGGCCGGCGGCCATCGTCCATTTGTAGCGCCAGGCGTATGCAAGAAGTCGTGGTGTTGATTTCACGCCGAAACAAGCCTATCGGTCGATGCCGCCCAGATGGCGACAGATGGAATCGTCTGTGAAACACGCGGCCCCGGCGGCCCAACGGGGGCTGTGCGCACCACCACCTTCCTGGTGCTCGGGCACGGTGAACGCAGCAGCCCACCGGCACCGCCTCACGCATCGCATTCGCACGGACCCATTATGTCGGATTCTCCTCGTCAGGGAAGCCTCGTCGCACGGTCGTCCATCTCGGCTTCGACAGCGCAGCCAGTGTCGTGTTGAGGGCGAAGGGCAGGGCGCTCAGCGCGGCGAAGCTTGACGCGATCCGGTCGAACGCCTATCGCGGCAGACAGAGACGAATGCCCGGAAGGTCACGAGTCAGAAGCGGGAGCCGGCCCGGCCCGTGATGGGGCCTGGGCGGCGATGGCGTCTTTGAGTGCCAGATCGACCGATCGGGGCTCACGAGGAAGCGCCGCTTGACTCCCGGGAGTTGAGGCCTCATGCTTCGCTGGGCTCTGGGTGGCGGCCAGCCCCGGCCTGACGTTTCGGCCCACTGCCATCCGACCGCTTGGCCCGCCTCAGGTCGGCTCACCCGTTGAACGGCAGGACGAACGATGACGATGATCGTGGGATTGCTGCGGGCAGTGCTGTGCGTTTGGGTCCTTGCCGTGTCCGCTGTTGCTGCGTGCCAGGCGGGGCGGAGCGACGGGCTGATCGTATGCATCGGCGAGAAGGCGCTGGACCGCGTGTCGAGCGGGGAGATCATCCGGGCCCTTGCGCCTTACGGCACCGCGATCGCCCCGCGAGGCTCGTCCTGCCTGCCTCCGCACGGGACATCGGCGACGGCTACTCGGCATTCACAAAGCCCTCTCCTGGAGAGATGGCCGAGTGGCACCAGCGTCCCAGGAGATACCGCCGAACGGGCTGCGGGACAGCAGGAACACAGCCGCAGACACAACGTGACGACAGGAGATGGAAGCATGATGAAGAATCGAAAGTATGCGGCGATCCATATGCTGGTCACAATCAGCATGGCCCTGGCCGCCGCACCGGCCGCGGAGGAAGCCCCGGCACCGACGTTGCCCGACCCCGACGGCAAGGCCGCAGACATGACCAGGCCCGTGCAGGTGTACATCCTCATGGGCCAGTCGAACATGGTAGGGGCCGGGCGGATTGCCGGAGACAAGGACGGGAGTCTCGAACGCGCGGTGAAGACCAAGAAGAAGTACCCCTACCTTGTGGACGACGCCGGCAAATGGACGACCCGCAATGATGTCCGCAACGTGCGCGTCATGAACAAGAAAGTGTTCAACAACGAGTGGATGACGATTACCGGCAGGACCATCGGCCCGGAGATCGGCATCGGGCATTATGTTGGGCATGCCGTCGACGCCCCGGTGCTGATTCTCAAGAGCTGCATCGGCAATCGTTGCCTCGGCTTCGACCTGCTGCCGCCCGGAAGCGAGCGGTTCGAGTTCGAGGAGAAGGGCAAGACGATGGTGCACGCCGCCTACAAGGAATTCGGCATCTGGGAGAAAGGGACGGAGCGCCCGAAGAGCGGATGGTACGCCGGCACGCAGTACGACGCCGATGTCGCCGCCGCCAAGCGAGTCCTCAAGCAACTCAACAAGCACTACCCCGGCGCCAAGGAATACGAGGTCGCGGGCTTCTTCTGGTGGCAGGGCGACAAGGACCGCTACCGATCCTGCTGGGCCGAGCGGTACGAGACGAATCTCATCCAGTTGATCAAGGCGTTGCGCAAAGACTTCGATGCCCCCAACGCCAAGTTCGTTTGCGCCACACTCGGCCAGACCGCCAAGGGTGCCGGTGGCGCCGAGGGGCTGATCCTCAAAGCCCAGCTCGCGGTGGACGGCAGATCCGGCAAGTATCCGGAATTCAAGGGCAATGTGGCCGCCGTCTACAGCAACCCGCTCTCCCAAGGCGGCGCCTCCAACGGCCACTACGGCGGAAACGCCGAGACGTACATGAACGTCGGAGAAGCGATGGGCAAGGCCATGGTAGAGCTGCTCAAGAGCAAATAGCCCAGCAGTCCGCTGAACAAGTGCTTCGTCGCCGAGAGCGAGGGATCCCTCGATCCGGCAAGGAAGAGAGGATGTCACCGGCAGGGCCCGGGGGGCGGGGAGTTCGCAGAGGCGGTCATTGGAAGCGATCCGCGACGTGTTCCCGAACAAGCACGAGATAGACGAGATCACAGAGCCATGGAACCCACCCTCGTACTCCCTACCGCACCGCAACTGACGCCGCGGGTCGCGCGCCATTCCGGGCAGGCGCCGAAGATGCAGACCCCTCACTCCCTGGCCGCCGAAGCGAGGCCACGTGGAATCACGCCTCTTGTCAGCGCCCTGATATCAACAGTGGCGGTGGCCGCTTTGGGAGCGTGCGTTCTCGCCGATCCGCCGCCGGCCAACACGTGGGCCAGGGCCGACATCGACTGGGACAAGGCGCTGCGATCTGCCGGGATCAGGGACGCCGCCTGGTCCACAACGGACGGCTATTCGGACAACATCCACCGCTCGAAGACCTCCTCGATCATCATCCGCACGGGCGTGCGATCCAAGGCCATGGGGTACAGCCCGGGCTTCTACACCAACGCCAGCGTCGAGTGGGACTTGGCGACCGACACGGCGAAGGTCATCGACATCGCCAACTGGGGCGGCGGGTCCTACGGACACGGCAGGCTCCTGCCGGCGTACGCGCGGCATCGCACGCCGACTCCGCGGCATACGTACGACGGCGTCTGCTACGTGCCGCAGACCGACAGCATGGTCATGATGCTCGGCGCCAATTGGCGCATCGGGGGACGCGGCGCGGACGCCGCGGCCAAGGCAGAACTCAAGAAAGACGGCGGCCGAACGTGGACGTACTCGTTCCGGGCCGGGCGATGGACGTGCGTCGAGGACAATGTCTGGAAGCACTTCAAGTGCTCGCCGTATGAGAATCACATGCAGCATTGGGCGGCAGGCGGCAAGCTGCTGTTCCTCAACGACCGAGGCGACCGCTACGCCGAATTCGACCTGGCGACGAACACGTGGAAGAGGATGCCTCTGGCCAATGCGTGCCCGATGAGCCTGTACAACGCCCGCTCCACGTGGGACTCCGAACGGTCGTTGTGGGTCTTCCGGCTGGGACCGAGGCTGTGCACGCTCAACCCAGCGACACGAACGTTCGCCGAACTGCCCAACTGCTACCGGATGCCGATCCCCTCCAGAGACGAGGTCAAGGAGATGATCAAGGCCGGCAAGACCCCTGACGGCCGGCTCCGCATGAAGGGCGTCTGCTACATCTCGAAGCATGACGTCTACCTGGTCACCGGACCCACGGGCGACGACACAGCCGTGTACGACGTCGGCAAGGAGCAGTGGACGGCCCTCACCGGCGGCGACATCAAGCTGCCCAACGGCTACTGCCAGTATGACCCGAAACTCGATATCGTGGGGATGAACTATCAGTTGGACTGCTTCAAGTTCAGGTATGTTCCTGAGAAGGAGTAGTCCATCAACGGGATCGCCGCCCTCACCAGCTCGGCTACGGAGGGCGATAGCGACGCGAAGGCGAATGCCACACGGTCAGACAACCAGTCGATCGGCCTCTCAACGAAAGCCGCTGAGCGTGCTCGCTCCGCTGCTCGCGTTGGCCTGGGTCAGCCCGGCCTCCGCCCAGTCGATTCGAGCGAGTTTGAGCGCGGAGCAGCAGGAGAAACTGGATCAGTCCATCCTGGACTACATCAAAGCGCTGCGCATCCAGCAGCCACAGGCGCAACCTCCGCAGGTGGATCAGTTCAACGAGAAGTACACGGCCTATTGCCGTCGGCGAGCCGAGAGGGAATACGGCAAGCACGGGCGCTGGTTCTACTGCGAGGACCGCAAGGAGTTCGGCGGCCACATCCGCTGGGACGAGGTGGTGACCTATCGCGTCTACTGGCAGCTTTGCGCTCGCTACGGGTCCCTGTCGAAGGTCCCAAACTACACGGAGGCCAACCATCGCAAGGCGATCGCCTTCTGGCGACGCTGGCAGAAGGAGAACGGGGCCTTCTACAACCCCATTACGGGTCGGGGCTCGGGGCCCGGGTGCAACGGCAAGTACGTTTCGGCCATCATGCAACTGCTCGGATGCCGGCCTCGATACAAGGCCTCCGGCTACGGCGCGGCGGAGCTGGACATTGACCAATGTCTGCGCCAGATCGCCAATCGCCAGATGAACCACGGGACGGCCACGGCCTCGGTGATGCTCCGACGGATTCACGAAGGCGAGACCTCGCTGATTCCGGCCCTGGAGCGCGCCGTGGAGTTGTCCCTGACACACATCAGCCCCCACACAGGCATGTTCCACGGACCCAAGGGAAACCCATCCGGCGGGGCATGGAGCGGCTATGGCGCGACGGCGGAGACGATGAAGGGGCTGCTCCGGCTGATTGGCTACATGGGGGTCGAGAACATGCCCCATCGGCACATCCGGGCCGACACGCTGATCGAGAACCAGGAGCAGCTCAGGAAGGGCCCAATCAGCGTCAAGCGAAACACCGCCGAGATGATCGTGCAGTGCCTGCTGGAGTCACCCTACCGCAGCGAGGAACTGCTCAAGGCCTTGGACGGACACGCTCAGGTGATCCTGTCCGGCGAGCCCTGGAAGAGCCACATCACGGGGGACTACGCCGCGTACATCTTGATGATGCTCGGGCCGTACTTGAACTGGCGGGGGTATGAAAGCAGGGCCCCGCGGACGCCATTCCACCTGGGCGTCGCGTATGACTGGCGCGTGGAGATCGGCCCTTTCGGCCGTTGCGCCAATGTCATCCGCAAGCGGCCGGAGGAACGGCTTTGGTGTGAGGGTTGGCGCTATGCGCGGTACGGCCTGCTCGCCCGCAACACGGGCCATGAGAAGCGGAAGGTGATCAATGTCCTGCCCGCCTCGGCCGAGGACTGGGCGCGGAGCAAGGACAAGCAAGGCCGGCGCCTGCTGACGCGCACGTTCACGCTTGGGAACGCGAAGCTCGAGAATCCGTACTTGAAGATCAGGTGGAGCGGGGGAGACATCGAGGTCCTGATGAACGGCGTTCTCGTCCGCAGGAAGCTCGGCGGCCTGGACGATTACGGCGCCGTCCACATCACGCCGGAAGCCCGCAATAGCCTCCAGCCCGGCGAAAACACGATCGCAATTCGCGCCTTTCCCGACGCGAAGGAGGCGCTGAGCGTCAGCGCGGGGCTCATCGATTGGCGGCCGCCTCCGACTGGTCGCAACTGAGTGCACTGTCCGAGCCTGGCCTGCGGCTTCGGCCAGGCCGTCCGCCTATCAGCCCAGGGACACATTGAGCGATGAACAGGAAGCACATGGCCTCCGCGGCGGCATGGCTGGCCAGATGCGCCTTGCCGGCGGCACTGCTGCTGTCACTTTGCTTCGTTCGCCCGCGCACAGGCGCCGCCGCGACGGAAGAGCTGAAGGACCTGCCTGTCAACCGGTGGGTTCGACTCGATTCGCCCATCGAGGCTGGATACACCTACAGCCAACCGATCTGGGTCCCCACTCGCCGTCAGGTTCTCCATTGGGGCGCCGTTCGTGGAGGTGACTCCAGGCCGTTCTTTCGCAATGACGTGCGGGCCTTTGACACCACGGCCATGCGATGGACGGCCGACTACCCTCGCGCCGAGAGGCTGCCCGGCCTCGGCACGCACAGCAGCCACGGCATGGGGGTGTCACACAAGGGCGCGGGCGTGATGCTCGAGTGCGGCACGCCGGCGCCGTCGATGATCGTCAACGGCGTTTGCTGGGACGCCAGACGCAAGCGTGTCGTCTACACCATGAAGGGCCTCATGGCCGCCTATGATCCCGAGTCGCGCAGATGGCGCGACATGAAGGCCAAGACGGTCCTGTACGGGAGGGAATACGCCGGCGGCCCTCCGGTCTATGGCGTGGGGACGTGCTATGACCCGGTCAACGACGAGATCGTCCTCTTCCCGCATTGGGGCGGCCATAGCACTGACATGCGAGACGTGTCGGGGCGGATCGGCGGACACCTTGGGACATTCGTCTTCAGCTTCACGGACAACACGTGGCGGCGGATATCTCTCGGGCTGGGCGACGCCGAGACGCGCAAGAGGCGTTCAGCGACTCTCCGGCAGATAAAAGAGCTGAGCGAGTCGCTGGATGATGCGTGGCGGCGCCGTCAGCCCAGCGACGACGCGAAGCGGGCGGCCCTCAGGAGCTTGCAGGCGGAGCTTGACGGGTCGCTCCGCGTCGAGCCTCAACCGCGCTGCGGCGCGCCGATGATCTACGACCCGGTGCACAAGGTGATCGTCATTCTCGGCGGTCATGATGGGCTTGTGAGGACGGACCTCGGGCCGACGGGCCATCTCGGCGGCAGCCCCGGCGGCCGCAACGATACGTGGCTCTACGACGTGACAACCAGACAGTGGCGGGAGCTGAAGTGCAGCCGGCGACCGCCGGCTGTGCTCTGGCCGAAGATTGCCTACCATCCGCAATCCGGGCTCATCCTGCTCGTGACGCGGAGTTCCCCATGGGCCAAGCCTCCAGACCGCACCATCAGGCTTTGGGGGCTCGATGTCGGCAAAGGGCGGTGGTCCAAGCTGCTCGAGCAGCCATGGCGGTGGGACTTCTCCGAAGGGCGGGCCACCGGCTGGCGGCCGGATCCGTTTGAGATCGCCCTGGACGTCGACCGCCAGTTGCTTCTGCTTACGCAGAACGTCCGCCAAGGCCAGGCGCCCGTTGAGCAGGTGTTCGCTCTCCGTCTCGACACCCAAGCGCTTACAAAGGCGCCCGCGCCCCAATGGCGGCCGCCCCCACCGGTCAGGCCGATCCAGATCCCCCGCGATGATCCGGCCTGGGTGGCCAAGCTCAAGGCCCTGCCCGCCAACACCTGGGTCCGCGCCAAGCCGCCCCGCGAAGCGGCCAGCCGAGGCTGGGGCATGGCGGCATGTGACCCGGTGCGCGGGTGGGTGGTCTACTTCGGCGGCGGGCACTCGACGTATCAGGTCAACAACGTGGCCGTGTACGTTGTCGGGGCCAACCGCTGGGTGACCACTGCGGGAGATCACAACGACTGGGTTCCCCCGGTCGGCTGGGGCGGGACGGCGATGGGCTTGAGGGGAGGCAGGCACGCACACCATCAGCGGAACGAATACGTCGCTCTTGATGGGCGTATGTTCTGGTCGATCGGCACGGAGAGCCGGAGATGGGGGCGCGACACCGCCAGGCGACCGGGCGACCGCTACGCGTGGTTCTTTGACATCGATCGGGGAGGCGTCTGGAGGCAGCTCAGGATCGCCGGCGTTCGTCGAGGCCCGAAGGTCGCCGGAACGTGGGCCAAGCCCTGCGTCGTCCATCCCGATGGGCGAGTGTTCGGCTTCGGCGGGAGTCTGGAGCCCTATGACGGGCGGTTTTTCGCCGGCGAGGCCTACTTCGCCTGCTACGACACGCGCGCCAACGCGCTGACAGTCGAGCGCGTCTCCTCCCCCATGCCGGGAGTCGTTTACGAGTGCCGCCCCTTCTGCATGCTCGCCCGGCGAAACCAGGTGTTCTTCTACGAATGCGTCGTCGGCAAGGAGCGAATACAGCGTCAAGGAACGTGGGTCTTTGACATCGAGACACGCCGGTTCCTCGACCTGAAGCCCGAGCGGCAGCCCACGACGGCCGACGAGCCGGGCACGGTCGTGTATCTCGAGGGCCAGGACGCCGTGTTCGCGGCGATCGGACGCGACAAGCAGTGGGTCTACTCCCTCAAGCACAACACATGGGCGCTCCTCCCGCTGAAGGCCGACGCGAGATTCGGCTTCGATCCCGTCTACACCCAGCTCGTCTACGTGGCGAAGTACGGCGTGCTGGTGAGCGTGGGCTCAGCCAGCGGCGGCACGGCCGTTATGCGGCCCGATGTAAGCACGTTGAGGTTCCGTCCTCCAGGCCGACAACTGAATCGGCTACGCCCACCGGCGGAGCCGGCGGGCCTGACCAGCGCGGCCGGCCACCTGGAATCGCGGAGTCTGAGGCCCCCTCGCCGATGTCGGTGATTCCGACAGAACCCGGGCGAAGTGCTTCCGTGGACAAACGCATTCGCCGACAGCGGCTGGCAAGTTCAGGCCGGTCGGGCCGCCGCTTGGGCGGCGTTCGCCCGGACTTCGACGGACAGAAGCGGAGCGACGGGCTGGACCCCGGCGCGGACGAGCGTCCCAGCGGCTGCGGCGGTTAGCCTCAATCGGACAGGAGGCGAGCCGCAATGCGACTGGTGCTTCCCTGCTGCTTCTCATAGACGCAGAGCGTCCGCCCGGCGCCGTCGCTGGTCAACGCGGGGTTCTTCTCCTCGGCGTCGCCGGCGGCGACGGGGATCCCCGCCTCGTCGAGCGAACGCGAGCCCTCCACCCTCGCCGCGATCAGATCGCAGTTGGTGAAGTTCGTCATCTTGTCTCCGCACAGGTGATGGCGCTGCCAAATCGCCACGGCGTGCCTGCCGGTCCACGCGCACGCGCTGGGGCCCCAGGGCCAGGTGGCGCCGGGTTTCTTGTCGAGGCCGATATCCAGCCAGCAGGAGAGCCTCTGTCGGACCCCGGCCGGCTCCTTGATCGCGTCCTGGTTGACGAGCTTGCCGTCGGGGCCGATCGAAGCCGCCCGAACGGCGCCGGGGCCGCCCCAGCCCCACGGGTCCGGCCGGGAACGATGGGCCACGACCAGCCAGCCGTGGTTCCCCGTGGCGCAGAGGCTGAAGATCGGCGGGCGATGCTCGCGGATGACTCGATCCCCCCACTTGGTCGGGTTGATCGGTTTGCCCCGGCGATCGAGCATGACGGTGACGACCCCGTTGGCGCCGTAGGCGGCCAGGTAGCGGCCGCTGCTCCAGGCGATCTTTGGCTGCGGGGAGGCACCGGTCTCGACCCTCGCGCCGACCTTGCCGTCGGCGCCGACAGGGGCGGCGAAGCCTCGGTAGGCGGTCTTGTCGCCCTGCAGGCCCTGCCAGACGACAAGGAACCCCCGGCCGTCCGAGGCGACGTCGGCAAGCGCCTGCGTCCGCGGGGCGACGGCGATCGGGACCGGCTTGCGGTCCAGCACTTCGCCGCTCGAGCTGATCCGCGCGGCCAGTACGTCATAGTCCCTCCCGTTGCGGAGGTCCTGCCAGACCACCAGGAACACGCCGTCGGCGAAGGCGACTCGGGGGCGTTCCTGAACGCCCTTGTCGAAGGGGGCGACCTCGATGCCCCGTGCGTCGAGGACCCTGCCGGCCCGGGAGATTCGGGCGGCGTAGATGCGGCTCCTTCCGCCCAGGCCGTGCCAGCCCTCCCGCCAGACGACCAAGAACGTCCCCCGGCCGAATGCGGCGTCAGGGTCGGCCTGGACGCCCCGGCCGGGGCCTTCGGGCAGGACCAGGAACTCCTCGCCGACACGTATGGGTTGGCCGGCTGCGCCGCCGGCCGTCGCCAGAACCAGGATCCCCCACGCCCAGTATCTCATGGCCGGACCTCCTTGCGGTTGTACGCCCGCCACAGCCCGCTCTTGTCGGCCGAGCAGGAGGCGTACGCCCGTCCCCGCCCGTCCACAGCGACAACCGCGTTCCAGCCGAGAAAGACCATCTCCCCCGGCACGCCGACGCCGTCACGCGGCCATCGGTTGCGATTCCCCTTGGCGCCGATTACCGTGCGGACCCACCCGTCCCGCAGCCAGCGCAGGCGGCTCTCGTCCGGCCCGCCGCACCAGAGGGCGCTGTGCACGGGGTCCCAGCAGACGTAGGCGCAGCCGGAGTTGAAGCTGGCGTGGGTCATCGCGGGGCCGTCCGAATTGACATTGAACCGTCTTGCTAGGCCCGTTGGCTTCTGGCCGCGCGCCGTGACGGGACGGGCCATGCCCGCGACGGTGGTCACGCGCCCGGCCTTCAGGTCGATCCGCCGGACGCGGAAGTTCCAGTGGTCCGACAGGTACAACGTGTCGTCGTCCTCGCCACCGCAGAGATTGCCCCCGAGCCCGAGCATGTGGAAGCGGGCGTCCGCGAGCGCGCCGTCCACCGGCTTGCCGGCGCGGACGTTCGCGTTGAGCGTCGTCACCACTCCGTCTGCCAGTCGGCGGATCCGCTCGTTGTTGTCCAATACGAGTATCTCGCCACGGCCGTTGATCACGATGCTGTCGATCCGCGTGAAGGTGGCCGTCGCGGCTGGGCCGTCGTCGAAGCCCGCCTTTCCCGTAACGCCAGCGACCGGTTCGGCGGTGGGCCTCTCGTTTGGACGGATGACCAGCCGCCGCAGGCAGTTCCGTCCGGCGATATACAGCCTGCGGTCCCTGGGGTTGTAGGCGATGCCGCTCCCGGCGCAAACCTGGTTGGTCGTGTTCTGAAGGACGTCGCGATCGGCCAAGACCAGCCGACAGACGCCGTCCTGTCCCACGGCGGCGATTCCCTCGGCGAACGGGATGTAGACCGTTCCGTCCGGGGTGGGGCAGGCGCCGCACCGGCCAAGCCCGCCGATCTCTCGCGCTGGCCCCTGGAAGAACAAAGGCCCCGCTGTGCTGTTGCCCGCAAAGCGGTCCACCAGCCAGTCGTCGGCGGACTCATCCTCGACGATCGTGGGCAGGTCCGCTTCCATTGGCGGCTCGGCTTTGACGTCCGCCCATGTCGCTGCGACGGCCATCGCCATCACCCCCAGTAGGAGTCGTCGCATCGTTCGTCCCTCATGTTTGACCGCGGTCACCGGCTTGCAGACTTGCCATCAAGGAAGCATACTTCCGTTGGTCGGCCTTCTCAACGCTGACGCCCTGCGGACCGTGCCTCCAAATTGTGCGGGCATCGATTCCCCGCTCCGCTGCAATCGACTTGAAAGAGACGCCGCCATGTCGCCCAGACCCGCAGCCGGATTCGCCGTCACGCTTCTCCTTGCTCTGGCGCTGTCAGCGGGGAGCGCCGCTGTTCCAAGGCCACGGCGTCGCCACGCAGTGCGTCGATGAGAGTGTCGACCGGGGCCAGTAGCGCCCGTTCGTCCTTTGTCATCCGCAAGATGTCCATCAGCGCGCGGCCGGCATACTCACGCACCGTCCCGTCAGTGTCCTCCAGTGTCGCATCGGTGAGGGGCTTGATCCACGGCTCAAGCGCTGCGTCCTCCTTGGTTTCGGGCACGGCGCGCGACAGAGCGACCGCGGCTCGGCTTCGTACGTCGCCCTCCTTGTCGGCAAGCCTGGCCATGAGGCCCGGCAAGTCTCCGGATTGCTTCAGCTTCTCAATGCTCTCGGCGAGGGCCCGTGGGTTGTCCTGCCGCACCTTTTCGCGCGGTCTGCCCAACCGTGCCTTGTCTTTCCCTACGCCACCTCCCGGTAGTAGCTCTTCAGAAGGCCGGCCAGCCTTTCGCGGCAGAGGACCTCGCCCTCCGTGAGTGTAGACTCCTCCGGCTCGATGATCCGGACATTGCCCAAGCCCGTGCTGAAGCTGTCCTGGCGGCCGCCAGCGCCTGGGCGAGACCGGGAGATGCCGCCAGGGACCATGGTCTGGCCCGGATTGGGACTGTTCCGCTTGCACTGTCTGTATATATGATGCGCGTCGTCGCCGGATGGCACCGGCGGACTTCGACAGGAGCAATCTATGGGACAGGCCTTCGCGACTATACTCGCAACGCTTTTCACGTGCTTGCCCGGAGCGTCGGCCGGACCATCGCCGTTGGCTGCGGACAACCCGTTCAACACGCCGGTTCTCGATGTGCGGCCACGGATCTTCCTGCGGAACGACCGCTTCGACGGACTGACCGTCGCCAAGCTGCGCAAGGCGGCGCAGAGTCCCGAGTTCCGAGGCGTCCGGGCCAAGTGGGCGAGCCGGCCGATGGGCAAGGGGTTGCTCTGGCTGCTGGACGGTAACGACGAGGACCTTGCTGCGGCGGTTGCAGGTCTTCGGGGAATGAACGCCTCCTCTGGCACGTGGAGCGACCGCGGCCTGAAGCTGGTCGACTTGGCCACTCTCTTCGACTGGCTGTACCCGGAGCTCGACGAGTCGACACGAGCGATGGTCGCGCGCCGAATTGAACAGGCCGCGGATGCCGGCCTCGACCACATTCGGCGGGGCCGTGCGCCGTTCTACTACTCCCGGACCCCCGGTGCCTTGGCCGGCGTGACGCTTGCTGGCCTGGCGCTGAAGGGCGTCAGCCCCAGGGCGGACGAGTACCTCAAGGTGTTTCGCACGTGGGGCGTGGGCGAGCACGGCGGCGTAGATCCGTTTCGCCTCGCTGTCCAAATGCGCGAAACGCTTGAGGTACTCGTCCTTCGGATAGTGCGGCGTGTGCGGCTCATGGATCCAGAGATTGAGGTAGAACGGTTTCTTGGCGGCCACGCTCTTCCGGACGAACCTGACGGCGTGCCGCACGTCGTCGTGGACCGGCATCTGGCGCCCGGAGCAGTTGTACGCGCCGTACGTGTCGAATCCGTACTCCGTCGGAAGCGGAGCGTCAGGGACCATGGTGTTCGTCAGGTGCCACTTCCCGAAGTGCCCGGTGGCGTAGCCGGCCTTCTGGAGCAGCCGCGGCAGGAGGACGACCTTCGGGTCCAGCCAGTCGGGCATGCCGCGTTTGACGTGGCTCTCCACGGTCGCGAAGTGCCCGTGAACTCCGTGCCGCGCCGGAAACTGCCCCGTCAGGACCGCGGTCCGGCTGGGCGAGCAGACCCCGCTGGCGACCGTGAACTGATGGAATCTCGTCCCGCCGGTCGCTAGGCGATCGATGGTCGGCGTCTTGATCCACGGATGCCCGTAACAGCCGAGGTCACCCCAGCCCCAGTCGTCGGCGAAGATGAAGACGATGTTCGGCTTTGCCGCATGCGTGGTCATACTCTCTCCGGCCTCCGCGCACGCGATCCAACCGGCGGAGAGGATCGCGATGGTGAGGATGCAGGCTTGTCCGGCTCGGCGGCGATGGGTCGGCATCTGTCACTCCATCATTGGTGAGAGCCGTCGGCTACTGAGCGGGGCCGACGCACACGACGCGGCCGCTCTTGGTCGAAAGGTACAGACGGCCCGCCGCGGCCGCCATGCCATCGAAGACGGGAGGGCTCTCCAGGTCGTAGGTCGCCGCTGTTGTACCGTCTTCTGCGGACACGACCAGCAAGCGCCCCCCGCGGCGGGCCTCCAGCGCCTCCGCCAGCGGTTCGGCCTCCGCGGGCTTCAGGGGCGTCTTCTCCACGCTGTGGGGCGCCCCCGCGACAAACAGCGTCTCGCCCGCCAGGACCATTCCCAGAGCCGTCACCGGGACCTTGCGCGACCAAGCCGACGCATCCGGGGCCGGCTTGGCGGGCTTGCGGCGCGAGGACTTGCCCGCGCCGACCTTCACCGACCGTCCGAACAGACGGTCGTACGTCCAGCGGCTGCGACCTGCCCCGACGGGTCCCCACGCGCCCGCGCCGTCGACGCCTATGTGGGCGCCCGGGGTGTCGTACTGGTTGCGGCCGAAGCCGAACACGCGCGAGCCGTCTGTTACCAACAGCCGCCCGGCGGGCGCCTTCTGCCCGGCCCGGGACCATCCGCCCCAGCCGCTCGACATCGACGTGCCGATCTGCCAATACGTCCGGTGCCACCAACTGTCGTCCAGGAAGCCCACGGAACTCCACAAGTGAGGGACGGTGTCCTTCTGTCGGGCGAGGTACATGTCGAAACGAGCGCCCCGCATGAACACGGAACTGCCGTCGCTCGACAGAACGTCGGGCAGGTACCCGCCGGAGGCGCCGCCGCCGTCCCTCTTCTTGGGCTCGGCTACGAGCTGCCGGATCTGGATCTCCCGACCCGTCGCCGCATCCAGCTTGCACAAGAGCATCCCGCCGTCGAGGTAGCTGGTGCGCCCGGCCGCTAAATGGGCCGCGCCGTCCGCCACCAAGACGCTTCCGGAAACGGGCCAGGGCGACTCGAGCTGCCCGTAGACCACGATGCGGCGATCCAGCGGAGCCGCCCGGTACCTCCAAACCAAGGCCCCGTCGGTCAGCCGCAGGCAGTAGACCCATCCGTCGGCCGAGCCGAACAGTGCCTTCCCGCAATCGATCGTTGGTGAGGAGTCGATGCGAGCGCCCGCCGTGAAGGACCAGGCTTCCTTGCCACTTGCGGCATCGAGGGCATGGACGCGGTGCGCGTCGGTCTCAGCCACCAACAGCAAGCCCCCCGCAATCACCGGGCTCGTGAGCTTGGTGCCCTCGCCGCCAACGCTCGTCGTCCACGCGACCTTCAAGTCACGCGAGATCCGGGTCGCCGTCGCGCCGCTGCGCGCGGCGTCGTGACGGTACGTCGGCCAGGCGTCCTTCGCCGCCGCGGCAGGGGCAGCCGGAACGGCGCCATAGGCCGGACCGCGCACCAGGCGCTTGGGCGTCGCCGGCTTCGCCTCGGCGTTCTGCTTGCTCGCCGGCGCAAGCGCCGTGAAACCGCACTTGAGCATGTCGGCGACCGAACAGGCACAGGAGTGCGGCGGAGCGTACAGCAGGCCGTTGGCGGGCATCACGCCGTATTGACAGATACCCCGGACCCAGAAGTTCGCCACCATCTCGCCCGTTTTCAGGTCGACGAACTCCACCCCGCGGCGCCCCAGCACGAGGTATTGCGAGGTGGCCTTTGCCCGGTGACACCGGGCGTGGCCGATACGGCGGGAGAGGAACTTCTGGTCGGCCGGCCGACGCCGCCGGACCTCTCCCGTGCGCGGGTCGCGTCCCTCGGTAATGCCCGGGTCCTGACCCCATGCGTAGCGGCCAGTCCACAGCAGGCCGTCGGCAATCAATACGTCGACCGGGGAGTTGAACCCCTCGTACGCGGGGCAACTCCACAGCCGCTTGCCGGTCTTGCCGTCGAAGGCGATCAACTCGCCCTTGGCTTCGGGGCCCCGGATGTACTCGTGGTAGCCGCCGCTGGGGATCCACAGGGCCTCGCCGTCCTTCTCGGCCGCCATGCGGTCGCCGGAGTAGACGACCCCGTCGTGGGCCACCAGCGTTGGCTGTCCCCCCGAATAATCCCGTCATGGCGGTGGAATAAGGACTTACGGCAAGTTGCGTTCGGGGGCTTCGTCTGCTATCAAGGGCGGGTGAATACCGTCATCGACCTCTTCGAGAGCCTCTGGAGTGCCCTGGGATGCGTCGGCGAAGTGGCCGGCTACTTCCTGCGTTTCGTCAGCATTTTCCTCCGCACGCGTGCATCGCTGGCCGCCTGGCTGCCAGCCGCTGAGAGCCAGCTGGGCGGTCGGACACAACCTGTAGGGGCTGAGCATGGCCTCGCCAAATCGACGTTGCGGCCGCTTGCCAGGAAGGTCGCCCCGGCCGCTGTGGCGAGGCAACTGCCTCCGCGAACAAGCTCGACTGCAGGCGGCCGATGGGGTGATTCCCGGAAGTTCGTCGGACCTCCCAGACCATGGCCCAAAACAGCGCCACGCGCGGCACTGGCATCGGCACGGGGCACCCAGGCCTCCCGATCGACCAAGGCGTCCGATGGCGGCTCGGACGAAACATGGAACCCCAACCTACCTGCAATACAGCGTGGGAGAAGATCCCTCCACTGAACAGGCATCCCTTGTCCAGAAGACCCTTGCGCCCTCCGCGTTGTTGGGGTATGCTGGGGGCTCGTGGAGCCCCCCCCAGAGCGAGGGCCATGGGTCATGATGGCCTCTGTTTGCGCCTTCCCATCAGGGCGGATCCACTGTATCGGACTGTAGCGAAATGTAGCGAAAACGACGCTCAACATACCGAGCATGCACGACATGCCGATTTCGACAACGCCCTGCCCGACAAGAGGATAGACGGGAACTCCTTCCAGGACAAGAACCTACGATTTCCGAGCATATCCCGCTCATAACCCGGAGGTCGTGGGGATCGATGACGACGACGTCGTACTTGCCTGGCGGCGGCAGGGGATTGCGGGCCCTCAGGACCTCGTTGCGGGCCTGTTGCTCTCGCTCGCGCAGGCGGGTGTATTCGCGGTTGATTGTCGTCTCGCCACCGCGCAACTTGACCTTCGTCTGCTCGTCGGCGTGGGCATCGAGGTACTCGACTTTGGCCATCGTCCCGTGTGAGACACCGGACTCCTCCGCGAGGCGGTCGCGGGTCTCCCCCGCGTCATAGCCATGCGCCAATGTTGGCGCATGGCTATCGCCCTGGCCCTTTCGCCTGCCCCGCCCGGCGGTACGGCCCCCCTGTCTCGCGGCTTCTGCGCGACGCTTCTTGGCCTCCGCTGCCAGCAGGGGCTTGAGCTTCAGGACGAGCTCGGCCTTCTGGTACGGCGCGAGGTTCCGCCGGGCGAACTGGTTACGGATGATCCACATCTTGGCGGCGTTCCGCGACGCGAGGCGGATCTTGTGCACGCCGAACTCGATGTCGTGCGCGCGGCAGATGTCGTAGCGATGGTGGCCGTCCAGCAGGATGCCCGTGCTGTCCCACACCGCCACCGGGTCGCGGCACCCCTCCGAGATGAGGCTGCACTCCAGCTCCCGCCGCTCCGCGTCCCTCAGGGACGGGATCAGTCGCCGGAACTCCTCATCGATCCGGATGCTGGGTTGTGCGGTCCGTCGCCCCATCGACAGTCTCTTGGACTCCGTTCACAACGTCCTCGGCGCTGCGCGCGAGGACGTAGATTCCGTTCCGCTTGCGGATCTCCGCTTCCATGCGCTTCTGTGCGGCGCTCTGGCGACCGCCCGGCGCCTTGCACTCGACGCCGACGAACCGGCCGTCAGGCAGCAGGCCCGTGATGTCGGGCCAGCCGCGCGGGATCGCGTCGCCGAAGAACGCCCCGGCCCGGTAGGCGGCGCCCGCGTCGGTGATCGCCACCAGGACGCCGTGCTGGCGGAGGACAGCGAGGCAGGCGTTCTGCACGGCCCGTTCGGGCTTGCCGCGGCGCCGGCGCGGCCGGAACACGTCAGCTTCTCGAAGGCTCACGGGCCGTCTCCTCGCCTGCCTGCCGATCAGGCAGGTCGCAGGCGTACTTCCAGCCGGCCTCCCAGCAGGCGTGGTCGGCCGTGCCGGGCTTGTAGGGGTTGCCCGGCCGGTTGCGTTGCCGGGCCTGATAGCCGCGGTAGAACGTGTAGAAGCGGCGACCCTCGCGGCCGACCTCAGTCAGGTTGACGATCAGCCGTTGTCGTCTCTGCCTCGGGGTCATCCGTGACTCCCAGTGCCTTGCGCTTGCGCGGGCTGGCGTCTCGCCGGCGGAGCCGGCGGGCGAGGGCGGCGACCTCCGTGTCGCTCGCGCCCTCGCCCAGCTCGAGCTTCGCCGCCAGCCGATAGGCGTAGCTCGGACGAAGGTAGCGCCTGCACCGTCCGCCGGGCATGCGGACGGCGTAGACGAGCCGCAGCTCGGTCAGGACGGGGCTCTTGCCGTTGCCACCGTGCATGCGTCGGCTCCTCTAGAAAGGCACGATGTTGCTCGGGCCCTCGACCAGCATGCGGCCCCAGTCGGCGGGGGTCAGTTCATCCACCTGCTTGCCCGAGAAGAGCTGGGCGATCACGGCGAACCACTGCTGCCGCATGTCCTCGTCGTTCCCGCCGGGCTTGGAGGTGTACTCGTTGACGAAGGCGCCCCAGGCCTCCTCCATCGTGGACGTCGCGGGATCGGCCTGGGCGGTCGGCTTGGGAGGTGCAGGCTTCGCCGGCGGCGTGAGCTTCCCGCCTGGCTTCGGCGCGTTGGCCGGCGTCCCGCCGGCCAGGGCGCGGAACTTCGCGCCCAGGCGGTTGGCGACGTTGCGGCGGAGCTGATCGTCGCCCTTCGTGACGCCGGCCGGTCTGCTGCCGTAGGAGTTCAGGAACTGCACGCGCGGGCTGGTGGTGCCGTTGTACTCCTCGAAGCCGATCTTCAACTGCACCGGCTTCTGCATAAGCTCGGCGGCTTGGTCCTGGAGCCAGAATGGGTCGCGGCCGTCCCAGCCGAACGCGGCCTTCAGCGCCTCGATCGTCGTCTGGTTCAGCGCGTGGTCGCGCTTCTCCAGGATGTGGTAGCCGGTGATCTCGAAGTTGTCGCCCGAGCAGTCCACCCACTCGCCGCTGGCCAGCTCCTCGAACAGGTGGTAGCAGATCGCCACCTGGAGCAGCTTGTTCTCCCGCGTCTCGCCGACGCCGATGTCCACGGGATACGCGTGGAAGAGTCCTTCGCGGTTCGGAAGCATGTGCGTTCTCTCCTTCCTGTCTGCCGGCGGCAGGTTCAGCAGATGATCTGGGACCAGATGGACGGGTCGTTCTTGTTGACCTCGATGGCCGTGCTGGCCGTCCTGGACTTGGCCATGAAGTGCGGCAGTTCCACCGGGCACAGCGTCCGCGTGCCCGTGCCCTGGGACTTGCCGTCGCGGACCTCCACGTCGAAGGCCAGGAACAGCACGTGGTCGGCCCACTCGCGGACACGCAGGCGGATGGAGTTCTTCCCGCTGGACGGCGACTGGAGCCGCGGCTCGTAGCGCAGCCAGTCGGGCCCGGCCGGGTTAGGGACCTGCGTGGTGCAGTCGTGGGCGATCAGGATCACGTTCCGACCGGCACGGACGTGCTGATCGAGGTCGCCCAGCAGGCACAGGAACGTGTCGTAGATGTGGCCGAATTGCTTGCCCCAGCCGTAGTCCTCGAGGCGCTCGGCCTTCTTGCCCTTCTCGGTCGGCACGTTGGCGAGCACCCACGCGGCGGCGAGTTCCTCGGCCTTCGTGACGGAGTCGACGACGATCGTGCCAATGCCGTCCCAGCCAGAGGCGTGCAGGGCCTCGCGGAACTCCTGCCAGGTCTCGACGCCGGCGACGACGCGGATGTCGGCCTCGGCCGGGAGCTGCGGACGAAGCACCGGGATGGACAGCTCGAGGTCGAAGATCGCCACGGGCCCGGGGGCGTTGCAGGCCAGTGTCGTCTTGCCCGTGCCCCCTCCACCGTAGAGGCAGGCGCGATGGCCCTGTGGTTCGATCTTGCCGAAGGCGATCCTCTTCCTCGGCCCCGGTGGCTGGCGGCTGGGGGCATTGCCCTTCGGTCGGCTCGGCGGCGGCGCCTGGGGCGCTCTTGTCGGGGGTTTCGGAGGTGCGGTTGCGGTGGTCATTGCGGTGTCTCCTCGTCAGTTGCCGTTGGGGGATTCCTCGGGAAGCGGGAACAGCTCCCGACCGGCGGCGTACAGCTTCGCGACCTTCTCCGATCGCAGGAATGCCAGCAGTGCCCGCTCGGTCTTCCGGTATCGCTCCGTGCGTAGACGCCAGCCCCCGCCCAGGGCGGACGTGAGGTACGTCCGCAGGGCGATGATCACCTCGTCGTCGGGCCCCACGGCCAGGCTGGAACGCAGGACATGGCAGAAGTGCTCCAGACGTGACCGGTCGGCGGAATACCACGCCCGGGCCACAACGGCCCGCGTCTCGCCGCTGGACAGGCCCCTGGCGCGAGCCGTCCTTCCCAGGTGCTCCACGGCGAAGCGGACCGCGTGGCGGTGCCGCTCGAGAAGGTCGTACGCCTCCGCCGGCGTCAGTCCGGGTGTGCGACCGCCCCTGCCCAGCATCGCCCGTAGCGTGGCCAACTCGCGATGATCCACGTCGCCGAGGCCCCCGCCCAGGCGCAGGTTGTCGGCCAGGCTGCGAGACCGGCCGCTGTTGATGACCATCAGCGACTCGGGCGTCACGTCGAACCAGACGTGCATCCGCACGGGCACGTCGGCCAGGACCACCGCCCAGAGGCGGTGCTGGCCGTCCAGCAGCACGCCGTGAGGGTCAAAAGCGATCCCCTCGTGCGTCAGCATCCATCGCCCGGCGCGCATGTCCCGCGCGAGCTTCTGGGCGTAGCTGTCGGAGATCTTGCGGTTGCGGGTATTGGCGTTGTCCAGCCAGTTCAGGGCCCTCTCCGGCGTCACCGTCATAGGGTGTACGGAGGGCTCCGTGGCCGGTGCGAGACTGCTTGTGATCGTCATGCTCTGTCTCCTTCCAGACAGTGGGTCAGTTCACGGACCAGCTCCGTGAGGTAGTCCATGGGGAAGACGCTCATCAGGGTCTTCGCGGCGTAGGCCGGGTCGTGGGGGAGCTCCAGCGCCGTCTTGGGATCGGGCTTACTGTGCCCGTGGACGGGAGTGAGGGCCTTGGGTGACAGGCCGCCGGCGCCTCGGCGCTTCTCGCGGGCGCGCTTGGCTGCGTCCCGCACGGCCTTGGGTCCCTTCGCCACCAGGTCGTCCTGTTGCTTCGGCGGCAGCTTCGCGACCTCGGAAGCGGCCGATACGCTGACCTGGCCGGCCAACACGGCCTGCTGAAGGGCGGGCGTGCCAGATTCCTTGACCTTCTTGGCAGTGTGGACGAGCCGCTCGGATACATTCATGGCCCGAGCGGCTTCCCTGGCGGCGTGGAAAGGCGCCGAACCGCTGCCAGATGGCGACGCGCAAGGCGTCTGCAAATTTGCAGAAGCCTTAGCGCCCACCTTCTGGCCCGGCTTGGTACGGCTGGCCTCCTGGCGCTGGGAGGCCTGAGAGGTGAAGAGCTTCTCCAGCTCCGTAGCCAGAAGGGATCGCTGCGATTCGTTCAGGTTCCGCCGGCCGAGCTGGTTGCGGATGATCCAGGCCTTGGCCGCCTCGCGGCTGTCCAGCACGATCTCGTGGACCTCGCACTCGATGTCGTGCTGGAGGCACAGCTCGTGGCGGTTGTGGCCGTCGAGGAGAATGTTGTGCTCGTACCAGACGACCAGCGGGCTGATGCACCCGTCGGCCTTCAGGCTGGCCTCCAGGTCGCGGCGCTCGTCGTCCGTGAGCGGCGGGATGAGGCCCTTGAACTCCGGGTCGATGACGATCTCCTGCGGTTCCAAGCTCGTGCTCCTTCGTTCAGTCCCGACCGGGACGTTGCGAGTCAGTCCTCCAGGACGCGGATCGCGTTGGCCTGGTAGCCGGTGATGTCGTCGATGGGCGCGCCCCGGCCAGCGGGTCGCCGGTGACCGTCGCACTTGAAGCAGGGCGGCGGGTTGTTGGGGCGCGACGTGCGGACCGGAGCGCCGCAGGCCGGGCAGTAGCCGCGAACGAACCGGCTGCCCGGGATGGGCGAGCCGGGTCGACCGTACGTGGCGAAGTCGAAGGGCTTCATGAGGCGTCCTCCGTGCCGAGTTCGGGGTGGGGGTTGGCGAGGATCTGGTAGCCCGAGGGCGGGTTGGCCGGGTCGATGTGAACGGCGCCAAGGCACAGGGCCGCGAATTCGCAGTAGCCGCAGGTCATGCGGCTGACGTTGCGGAACCACGCGCGGGCTGGATCGGGGAGGCGCGCCGCCCGGCGGCGCGTCTCCAGGATGAGCTGCGCCTGCTGCCAGGACTCGGCGCGACACTCCGCCAGTTCATCCTCCAGGCGGGGCACTTCGCGGCGCTGGAAGTAGTAGTCCGGCCGCTCGCCGATGTCCTTCAGCAGGCGATCGCCGTACTGCTCGGGCGTCTCGCTTTTTCGCAAGCGGATCGTCGGCTTGCGTGTGACGTCGTAGAGGACCGTCGCTACATCGTGGCCGAGCCCCCGGGCCGCCAGGACGTACAGGCTGATCTGCCCGTCGCAGCGGAGGCGAAGCCAGTAGTCGGATTCGGGGGAGATGTCAGAGCCGCTCGTCTTGTACTCGAGCACCGCCAGCCGCCCGTCGGCCAGGCGGACGATCCCGTCGATCTTGCCGGCAACAACGAACGTGCGGCTGGGGACGCCGGTGTCCGGGTTGACCAGTGGGATCTGGAACGTCTGCTCGACGGCGACGTGCTCGACGTCGTCGTCCTGGTACCGCCAGAAGTGACCTGCCAGTAGGGCTTTGAGCGTCTCGCCCTCCACCGCCCAGTCCGTCGGGTCCGCCCAGTCGGGGCACGTCGCGTAGTCGGCAGCGGCCGTCTGGACGGCCAGATCGCGACCGAGGCCGGAGCGGTGAAGCTCCAGGCCGTAGTGGAAGGCTCCGCCGAACCGCAGCGGCGTCGCCTTTCGGATGCGCGACAGGCCCAGCTCAAAGCGGAAGTAATGCCTCCGCAGGCAGTTCCGTAGCATGGTCAGTCGCGTGGCCGTCAGAAGCGATGGGCCGTTCATGTCTCTACTCCCTCCGCGCAGTGCCGCTCGAGCCGGCGGACCTCGAAGGCCTCCGCGCCGAACTCACGGGTCAGGAAGTTCGTGAAGACCCTATTGATGTGCTGCCCGACGTCCGTAGCGGCGTCGATCGCCACAAAGGACGCCGTTCTCTCCACCCGGCAGCGGGCGTCCATCCGGACCCGGGCGGCGCCGTAGACCCCCTCCGCCGAGACGATCGCAAGCATCAGCGTGTCCAGGACTTGCTCGAGGTCGACCCCCTCGGCAAACGTGTAGGTGTAGGTGTCCTGGGGCATCATCTGTCCTTCCGCACCGCGGAATCTGGGTGCGCTGGGGTACGTATGCCGCCGGCGCGCCGGCTGTCCGCCAAAGTCCGGAAATCCGCCAGACCGGCGTCCTGCAAGCGCTGGCGGATCGCCTCGACGGCCTTGCGGACCTGGCGACGTGAGGTACCCAATCCGCGTGCCACGGCCGCCTCCGAAGCGCCCACTAGGCGATGCACGACCTCTAGCTGTTGGGCCGTGAGGCCCTCCATGGCGTGGGCGATGTCCGCGGCCAGGTCGATCCGCTCCCGGTGGTCCCGAACTTCCGTTCCGCGGCGTGAGGGCAGGTCCGCCTCCTGCACGATGTCCCGGAGCGCGAGGGGCAGGTCGCTACGGCAACGGTCGACGAAGGTGCTGTCGAGGCTGATGGCGCGGAGGCCCGCCGCGCGCTTGAGCCGCCCCCGGTCTCGGAGCATCATGGCGATGGCGGAGCCGATGACGCGGTCGATGAACGTCTTGACGCTTGCCCTGGCGGGATCGAAGTGGTGGGCCTGCTTCAGGACGTAGGCGATGAGGTCCTGCTCGATGTCGTCCGGGTCACACCGCCGGAACTCCCAGTACCGCGAAACCTGCCGGGCCTTGGTGCGAATCAGCGTCTGGACGTAGTCCGTGGTGAGGGCCTGGTGAACGGGGTGGGTGCCCATCGCTGCCTCCGTGGGCCGGAGGCAGAGGCCCGATGGGTGTCACCCGACGCGCGCGGACCGCCCGCGCCACCCTCGTGACGCGCAAAGAAAAGGAGGGTGTTGGTTTATCGCCTCGGCGACACCCAACACCCTCCGCATCGCGGCCGGTGTGCTGGCTTGTCTGTTACACGGGTATTCGACGGCCGGGCGCTACGCTCGGCCGGTCTCGTCGGTCATCACTTCGCTCGGCAGCCCATCGCGGACCTCGATGGTCACGATGCCGCTGCCGATGCGATCGAGCTCCTCGAACAGCTTCAGCACCTGGTCCTTCAGGATGAAGTCCTCCAGCCCCCTCTCCTGCCGAGCCCGGTTCGGGCCACTGAGCCTGCGGCGGCAGTAGACCCGGGGCGGCGGATCGGTGACCGGTTCGCTGGCGGCGACGATGAGCGTGATCCGACCGTAGTTCAGCCGCTGCATCCGCTCCACCAACCATCGGCGCGCCGGCGAAAGGGCGCTCTTCCATACCGCCGGCTCCGGCGGATGGCTGGTCCTCCTGGCGGCATGAGACCTGCCCTTCTGTCCCATCGCACCGACCTCTGTCCGGGAAGTAGTACAAGGCGTGAACTATCTACTACACACCACGTCCAGAAAGAGATCCCTCCCCTCACCGCAATAGGCGAAGGGAGATGCGAGGCAGCAGCCCCAGCTCCTCCAGACGAATCCGCATGGCCTGCAGCGAGACGTGGAACAGCCCCGCCAGCGGCCCGACAACGGACTTCACGACGCTGGCGGTGTACTGGTTCTCGTCGGTGGGGAACCAGCCCTGCTGAATCAAGCCGTTGACCTCCGAGGCGGTCAGGCCCCGCTGCCGCAGCTCCTCGAGCGTCATTGACTCAACGCCATGGAACCGCCGCCACGCCGCAAAGACCATCGGCTCGGGCATGAGCAGCGACGAAGCGTAGCCATTGGCCTGGATTTCCACGCGGTTGCGGGCATTGGACCGGCAGATGTAGGTCGGCCGGACGGCAGCGCGGTCGGAAAAGGGCAGCAACGGATCGGCCGGCGCCGCTGGCAGGTTGCGGTGCAGCTGCCAATGACCGATCTCATGGGCCAGCGTGAAGTTGTAGCGGCCCTCCTTGCGTGGGTCGGCATCGGGATCGAGGCGCTGGTCGACCCCCACCTCCCCCCGCTCCATCCACAGCGCCCCGTCGACGTCGGCGGCGCGGAAGATCGCCCGGAGGTCCATGAACGAGAAGGTGAGCTTCAGGAAGTTCTCGAGGATGGCGTCGATCGGCACCGGCGGCGCCGTGACGGGGCGGTACTCGAGGCCGTACTCGTGCAGCAGCAGCGCCGCTTGGCTGTCCAGCGCGTGACGAGACAGGTACGGAACGTGCGTTTTCACCTGGCCGTAACTCATGCGTCTACCTTCCTTGGCCCTTGAGCCTCTGGGCTTCCTCCGTCAACTGCCTGAGGTCCTCCGCCGTCAGACCTCGGGCCGTCCGCAAGAACGTCGCCATTTCGTGCGGATGCTCATCCAGTACGTCATGGAGTTCCCTCGGAACCCGGCCGGCCAGCGCCACGAGGCTGTCCACCTTCTCCTGGGGGAGTCCGAGAATCTCTCCGATCTGCTTGACCCGGTCCGCGGTAGGCGGATTGTACTTATCCTGTTCCACTTGCGATAGATACGTGGGCGTTATGCCCAGCCGGCGAGCCAGCTCGCGCAGCGTCACATCTGCGGCCATCCGCAACGTCCGCAGCGCTCGCCCGAACGTCTGACCCTCGAACTCGTTGACCATGCTCTGTTTACCTCTGCCCGCCCATCCCAGGTGCCGATTCACGTGCGTGTAGTGAATGCTTCACAGCCCGATCGTAGGGCGCGCCGGGGAGCCTGTCAAGCAACTGCTACACAGAAGCTGAACATTTTCTGCAGGGCGATTCGGGAAGGCCCCCCCCAACCCCCGGCTTCCCCCGGGTGCGGATCTGGTTGGCCGTCAGCCGCTGGTCGAGAGGGCCTCGTCCCGCAGAGCAGCCCACGCCTGTCGCTGCTCCCGCCAGTCGACCAGCGCGTTCACCGGCCGAAGCATGCGCTCGTGAATCGGATCGCGTCCGGACGTGACCTCCGGCAGAAACAACAGCTCCTCCTGAATGTCCGGCGCCAGGTGCAGCAGGTTCATGATCTGCGTCATCCGCGGCTGGGTGACGTGGGCCAGACGGGCCAGTTCCGACATGTCCCGCACGGCCCCGTCTCGCAGCAGTCCGTCGAACCGGATGGCCAGTGCCATCAGCTTCGAGACGCGCGGGACGCGACCCCGGCCGACCGTCTGCATGGCCGGCTTGGTCGGCGACAGCCGCTTGCGCCCGGACGGGCCGTTCGACAGGAACACCTTCCTCGTCACGGTGGTCATGCGGCTTCCTCCTGCATCTGGCCGTCGGACAGGGCCTTGATGCCCGACGGGTGGAACGTGATGGAGATGCTGCTCTCAGCGGCGTCGTAGTCGACGCGGGCAATCAGCAGCCGGAGCACGTCGGCCTGCTCCCGCGGGCTCAGGGCGCCCCAGACGTTGTCGAAGTCCTCGAAGGCCGCCTTCAGCTCGGCCTCGTCGATCCGTTCCTGGGCCAGGGCATCTTCCTGCTTCCGCACCTCCGCCAGCTGCGTCTCGGCGCGCTGGACCCGCTCGGCAAGGTCCGCGATCCGGGCGGCCGTGTCGCCGGTGGCCGGGCCCTTGGCCGCCAGGCGGCGAATCTCGGCGTCGTCGCGGCGGAGTTGGCGCTCGGTATCGCGGCACTCGACGCTCAAACGGTCGATCTCCGCCTTCGTGTGCTTCCGGGCCTGCTGGAGCACGTCGGCCAGCAGGTCGGCATCCTGGCCGATGCATCGGATCTGGTCCACGACGACGCGCTCGATCTCGCCGGCGGGCAGGGACCGTGACGGGCACGTGCCATGGCCGTTCTTGATCGCGTGCGTGCAGGTGTAGTAGCGGTAACGCTTGCTGCCCCGGCCGGTGAAGGTGTGGACCATCGCGCGCCCGCAGGCCTTGCAGTGCAGCAGGCGTTTCAGCAGAGCGCCGTGGCGGTTGCGGACCTCGACGCCGCCGGTCCGCCCGTTGTGCTGGAGTCGGGCCTGGACCTTCTGGAACTGCTTGGCCGGCACGATGGCTTCGTGCTCGCCGTCGTACAGCTCGGCCTTGTGCTTGATCTTGCCGGTGTAGATGGGGTTCGTCAGCAGGCCGTACAGATTGCACTTGTTGAACGGCTTGCCGCCCTTGGGCTTGCCCGACCGTGTCGTCCAGGCCTTGTTACACCAGCCGCGTTTCTCCAGCTCCTGCACGACGGGCAGCAGGGAGCCGAGCTTCAGGTACAGCGAGAAGATCTCGCGCACGCGAACCGCCTCCTCGGCGTTGACCACGAGCCTGGGGCTGGGGCCGGAGCGGTCGACGTCGTAGCCCAGCACCGGGATGCCGCCGGCCCACTTGCCCTTGCGGCGCTGGGCGGCGATCTTGTCCCGTATACGCTCGCCGATGATCTCCCGCTCGAACTGCGCGAACGACAGCAGGATGTTCAGCGTCAGCCGGCCCATCGACGTGGTCGTGTTGAACTGCTGCGTCACCGAGACGAACGAGACGTTGCGGCCGTCGAACGTGGCCATGATGCGGGCGAAGTCCATCAGCGACCGGCTGAGGCGATCGACCTTGTAGACGACCACGCAGTCGACCTTGCCGGCCTCGATGTCCGCCAGCAGGCGCGCCAGCGCCGGGCGGTCCATGTTCCCGCCCGTGTACCCGCCGTCGTCGTAGCGGTCGGCCAGGCAGACCCAGCCCTCCGACCTCTGGCTGGCGACGTACGCCTCGGCCGCCTCACGCTGGGCGTCCAGCGAGTCGAACTCCTGCTCCAAGCCGCCCTCGTGGCTCTTGCGCGTGTAGATGGCACAGCGAACCGCCGGGGCCGCCACCTTCGCCGTCTTCGCGGCAATCATCGCTTGCCCCCCAGGCCGAAGAACCGGAAGCCGTTGATGTGCGAGCCGGTGATCGCCTTGGCGACGGCCGAGAGCGTCCTGAAGCGGCGGCCCTCGTACTCGAAGCCGTCGGCCAGGACCACGACCTCGAGCATCCGCCCTTTGTACCGCTTCGTGACGGCCGCGCCCGGGGCCGGCAGCCGGGGGTCGCGGTCGCCAACAACCGGCACGGCGCGGGGCCTCGGCGAGGGCTCGGCGTCGAGTCCCCGCTTCGGCGCCATCAGCCGCACGTCCGCATCGTCGGCCAGCTCCGCCGCCCGTCGGCGTGCCCGCTCCGACAGGTCGCCCTCGGCGTCGGCCTGGAGCCGCCACGCGATCTTGCGGATCAGGTACGCCCGGTGCCGCGTCCGCACCGGCTGGCCGGTCAGCGCGGCGTACCGTTCGACCAGCTTGCCCGTCGTAAGTCGATCCATCGCCGCCAGTTCCGCCTTGATGTTCATGCCCGCCGTCCTTTCTCTGGGTCTCTCGGGCCATAACCGCCCGAACCAGCGGGCACACAGGGCCTCGGATTCCCGGCGGGGCCAAGGCAATTCCTGGCAGAAGGGGTAGATTCCTGCCCGGTGGAACATGCAGCCGTGCGGCGGTAGCGCAGGACGCCCTTGGCCAGGATGGCAGCGACCGCCTGCCGGCGGCACTCGGGCGTGAGGTTGGCAACGAAGCTGCTCTTGCTCATCGGCATCATCTCCCAACGCACGTCAAAGGTGCGTGCGCTGGGTTATGTATGCCGCCTCTGTCGAGAGTGTCCGACAGTGATGGAACATGTCGTTCGCCCAATCCGGCCCGCGCCTCCGTGCCGAGGAAGTCGATTGGTCCTGGATCTCCGTAGCCGCATGTGCGCGAGCGACGGCGGCTATGCCATCATCGATCGGAGCACCGGCGAGCTCATTGCCACGGCGGGCTTGTCAGGTAAGACCCCGAGCCCGACAATGCCGTGGAAGGCATAGTCACCTCTTCCGAGCGATGGGATGCGCAAGAGAGACACCGTAATCGCGAGGGCGGCAGGTCTGGTGGCGGCGGCGGCCTCGGTCTTTGCGCTGCTGCTGATCAGCCGCCGGAACTACCTCCTGTTCCATGGGCTGACGGAGCTGTTCAGCGTTGCCGTGGCGTTCGGGATTTTCATGATCGCCTGGAACTCACGGCACCTCGCCCCCGTGACCTTCGTGCTTGCCCTCGGGGTGGCCTATCTCTTTGTCGGGCTCCTGGACCTCTTGCACACGCTGGCGTATGAGGGCATGGGCGTCTTCCCGAGCGCGAGAGGGAGCGACCTCGCAACGCAGTTGTGGGTGGCCGGCCGCTTCGTGGAGAGCTGCTCCCTCGTGTTGGCATTCCTCCTTGCCAGGCGCCAACTTCGGGCGGGTTGGCTGATGGTAGCCTATGCCTGCGTCACCTGCGTTATGATTCTATCGATCTTCGCCTGGCGAGTGTTCCCGACATGTTTCGATGAGCAGGTCGGGCTGACGGCGTTCAAGAAGGCAAGCGAGATCGCCGTGGTGGCCGTCTTGGCGGCATCGCTTGGTCTGCTCATCCATCGCCGCCGGGAACTTGACAGGTGGGTGTTGCTGTGGTTGAGCTGCTCGGTCGTTCTGACGATGGCCTCCGAAGTGTGCTTCACGCTGTATCGCCACAACCCTTACGGCTTCTACAACGAGCTTGGCCACTTCATCAAGCTCGCGTCGTTCTACCTGATCTACAAGGCGATGATCGAGACGGGTCTGCGTCGCCCGTACGCGGTCGTGTTCCGAGACTTGGAGCTGAGTAGAGACGAACTCCGCAGGGCTCGCGACGAACTCGAGGGGCGAGTGCGCGAACGCACGGCCGAGCTGAGCGAGACGGTCGTCGCCCTGGAAGAGCAGATGGAACAGCGGGCCACCGCCCAGGAGCAGCAGCGCCAGAGCGAGCGCAGACTCTTCTCCGTGCTCAATATGCTGCCCGGCTACGTCGCCCTGGTCGACCGGGGTTACAGGATTCGCTTCGCCAATCATCGGTTCCGGCAGATCTTCGGGGAACCGGGCGACAGGCCCTGCTACGTCGTACAGATGGGCAGGGACCAGCCGTGCGACGAGTGTCCCATGGCCGAGATCCTGGAAACGCGGCAGGCCAGGGATTGGGGATGGACGAGTCCTGCCGGCCGCGTGTACCGCACGTGGGGGTACCCCTTTTCGGACATTGACGGCACGTCAGTGGTCCTGACGCTGGGCCTTGACGTCACGGAGCAGAAGCAGTTGGAGAGGCAGGTCATCGAGACAAGCGAGGCGGAGCGACGGACCATCGGCCGCGATTTGCACGACTCCCTGGGCCAGAAGCTAACCGCCCTGGGCCTGCTGGCCGAGGGCTTGGCGGAGCAGCTCAAGGCTGCCTGTCCGGAACGATCGCAGGTGGCGGAACAGGTAATCGAGCTGGCCAGGGACTCCGTCGCAGAGGTCCGGGCGATGTCTCGCGGACTGGACCCGGTGAGCCTGGAGCACGGAGGGCTGTCGGCCAGCCTGGTCGAGTTGGCGCGAACGACGCGAGAACAGAGCGGACTGTCGTGCGATTGCCACTGTGACGAGGGGCTGACGATCCACGATGATGCTCTCTGCATGCACCTGTACCGCATCGCCCAGGAGGCCGTGAACAACGCCGTCAAGCACTCCCAAGGAAGCCATGTCGAGATCACGCTTCAAGAGGAAGGTCCACGGCTTGTCATGACGGTCAGAGACGATGGCCTCGGAGTGGACAAGGGTCGGGACGAACCGGGGATGGGGATGCACACGATGAGATACCGGGCAAGCGTGATCAACGGGACCCTGGATGTACGGCCTGGGGCCTACGGCGGAACCGTGGTGAGATGCTCGGCGCCCTTGCCCGCCGGAGCGGCGGACGGAGAGCCCACATGACGCAAGACGCCGGTGCACATTCGGACGTCAGGCAGACGCGTGTCCTGCTGGTGGACGATCACCCGATTGTTCGACAGGGGATCGGCATGCTGATCGATCAGCAGCCGGACATGGTCGTCTGCGGCGAGGCGGACAGTGGCCCCGACGCCCTTCGCCTGCTGGGCGAAGCCGGGGCCGACGTCGCCGTGGTGGACCTGACCCTGAAGGAGAGCACGGGCCTTGAGCTGATCAAGGACATTCGGGTCCGACACCCGGCCGTGCTCGTGCTCGTCTACTCGATGAGGGACGAGTCCTTCTACGCGGAAAGGGTCCTGCGGGCCGGGGCTAGAGGATACATCACCAAGGAGGAAGGCGGTCGGGCCGTCATTGAGGGCATTCGCAGGATCCTGACGGGACAGATATTCCTAAGCGAGAGAATGGCCTCCAAGATGATCGGGATGTTTGTCGGAGGGCCCCAGGGCAATTCCCGGCCATCGATCGACAGCCTCACCGATCGGGAATTGGAGGTTTTCGAGCTGATCGGCCACGGGATGCCCACCCGAGAGATTGCCGCCAAGCTCCACGTGAGCCCCAAAACGGTGGATTCCTATCGCGAGCACATCAAGGAGAAGCTGAAGCTCGACAACGCTACGGAACTGCTCAAACACGCGATCGAGTGGATCCGGAATCAAAGCAACGCGTAACCGGCGGCACCCCCCGCAGAAGACAACAAACGTGCAGCACAACCCCCGCGCTGCCGGACGAGCCGCTTAGGCCAGCGGGCTGATGAGCTTGGCTGTGTCGTCTGCGACTCGCCGGACCCAACTGCGGTGTTCCCACTGCCTGGCGAAGGGCACGCTCCCGGACAGGCAGTGCTGCTGGACTAGCGGGTTCTCCGAGAGCAGGAGGAACAGGATCAACCCGAGCCAGGGCGCCGCCAGCATCACCGCCAGCCACGCCCAGGCCTTGGCCGGCGCGTACCGCCGCGCCAGGACGGGAAGGAGAATCAGGTTGACCAGCCAGCCTCTGGCGTGAGTGACGTATCAGCAGTGTATGGCCCGCATTCCATCTCGGGGGCCTGGACCGGACAACGGTACGCATGCCGCCATCCGGCACTGGAGTGACACGGGCCTCCTCGCCCGGCCGGTCGCTCGGAGACAGTCCCACACTCGTCCGCGCTCTATCTGTCTCTTCGATAGACAGTTACCTCCTCGCATCCCCTGCCAACCGCCCCTCTCGCATGGGGGATTCTCCGGTCTGCATCGGGCGCTGGCCGGGCCGTCAAACGGGCGGCGCCTCGATTGAACCGAGGCCGCCAGCCGCCAAGACTGGTAGTAGAGGCACAGAGATGCGTCAAGGACACACAACCATGTACAGCAAGGGTCGGCGGAAGGGGACGATCCGGTTCTCGGTGAAGCCCCAAGGCAGCCCGCAAGAGGTGGCCGTCGCCGGCGACTTCAGCCACTGGCGGCCGCTGGCCATGCGACGCCAGATGGACGGGACCTTCGCGCGAACCGCACGAGTCGCTGGTGTCACCTTTGAGTACAAGTTCCTCATCGACGGGCAGTGGCAGATCGATCCGGACCACAGCCACTGGGCGGTGAGCCCGCTGGGGTCGGTGAACTCACTGGGCTTCTCGCCGAACGGCGGGAGGCCGGCGCGTCCGCCCCAAGCACCTAAGGGAGCATGACGATGGTCCACGTGCGCGACGATTTCGCTGAGTTCACGTTCTTTCGGCCCGACGCCACTGCCGTCTACCTGACGGGCGACTTCAACGGCTGGCGACCCGATCAGCTCCGGATGGCGCCGGCCGGGGGCGGTTACTGGGTGGCGGGGCTGCGGCTTCCGCGCGGCACGTACCGTTTCCGCTACCTGGCCGACGGGCAGTGGTACGCGGACTACGCGGCGTTCGGCGTGGAGGCCGGTCCCTTCGGCCTCGACGGTGTGATCCGCATCGCCTCGGCCCCGCATCGAGCTCCCAGGGAAGGAGGGCCCGAGCCATGTTAGCGACAAGGGCAGGCGAGAAAGACCTCTTTGAGGGCGTCAACGAGCCGGCCGATCCGTCGAACCTGTCCGATCTCGAGCGGATGCACCTGCCGGTCATCGAGGCCCCGGCCACGGTGACGCAAGGCCAGCCGTTCGAGGCGGCGGTCGAGGTCGGTAGGCTCTTGCCCCATCCCAGCGAGCCGCCCCACTTCATCCGGTTCGTCGAGCTGTGGGCGGATGCGACGTTCCTGGCGCGGATCGACCTGACGGCCGACCGGTCACTGCCCAAGGTGCGGCTGCAACTCCGGCTGAGGCATCCCGCCCAGGAACTGCGGGCTCGGGCAAGCTGCAACCTCCACGGCGTCTGGATGGCCCGCAAGCGGATTTCCGTACAGAGACCTTGACCATGAAGTTACGCGAGACAGGCCGCGGCTGGCGTTGCACGCCGTCGCCCGGATCGCACAGAGCAAGGAGACCATCATGCGTACGAACAGACTGACGATCGCTGTGGTACTGGCCGTCGCCGTCGCGGTGATGACCGGAATGTGGTACTGGACGCCCGAAGCGGCCCGGCAGGTCGGGTACGCGATGGCCGCGGTCCAGAGCCGGACGGCGCACCAGGAGCTGACAGAGCTCAGCCAGCGCGACCATACGTCGGCGCTATTCCGCGCGGTCGCCGAGGCCGTCGAGCCCGCCGTCGTGGTCGTCCGCGTCAAGCAGAAGCTCGCCTACGAGCCGACGCCCTTCCCGGGCACGGACGACTTCCTTCAACGGTTCTTCCAGGGCGCGCCCTCGCCGTTCCACTTCCGACAGCAAACCCCGTCTCCCCAGCGGCGGCGGTACTTCTACCGTAGCGGACTGGGCAGTGGCGTCATCGTCGATGCCAAGAAGGGCTATGTCCTGACCAACTGGCACGTCGTGAGGAACGTCGACAGCGTGGAGGTGATGCTCCACGACGGCCGCAAACTGAACGTCGAATGGGTCCGAACGGACCAACCGACCGACCTGGCGGTGATCAAGGTCAAGCCGGACCGCCTGATCGCCGCACCGCTGGGCGACAGCGACGAGATGGAGGTCGGCGATCAGGTTCTGGCGATCGGTGCGCCCGAGGGCCTGCCGCAGACCGTAACGGCAGGCATCATCTCCGCCAAGGGGCGGACCACCGGCAACGGCGGCTACGAGAGCTTTCTCCAGACCGACGCCGCCATCAATCACGGCAACTCCGGTGGGCCCCTCGTCAACACGCGCGGCGAGGTGATCGGCATCAACGCCGCGATCGTCTCGCAGACGGGCGTCAACGAGGGCATCGGCCTGGCCATCCCGTCCAACATGGCGCGGCACGTCATGGAGCAGTTGGTGGACACCGGCGCGGTCGTCCGCGGCTACCTGGGCGTGACCATCCAGAACGTCGACGAGAAGCTGGCCAAGAGCTTCGGGCTCCCCCACACCCACGGCGCCCTAGTCGCGCAGGTCGCGCCGGACAGCCCCGCCGCCGAGGCCAGCCTGAAGGCCAGTGACTTCATCGTGGCCGTCAACGGCAAGGACACGAAGAACGTCAACGACCTGCGCAATCTCGTGGCCACGCTTGCGCCCGGCTCGACAGCGAAGCTGGACCTCTACCGCAACAGTAAGAAGCAAACGGTGCACGTGAAGATTGAGAAGCAACCGGCATCCATGCTCGCCGCGGCCGGGGGCGCGCCCTATGGGCCCGGCTCGGGCTCCGAGCTCGGACTGACCGTGGCAACGCTGACGACGGAGCTCGCCAAGCAATACGGTCTGGACAAGGGCGCGAAGGGCGTGGTGATCACGGCCGTGGACCCAGATTCGAGCGCCGCCGTGGCGGGCCTGGCCGAAGGGATGCTCATCGTACAGGTGCAGGGCAAGGACGTGCAGACGGCCGAGCAGTTCCAGCAGGCCGCCAAGGCGGCCAAGGACGGTGTCCGCCTGTTGGTCAGGGGCAGAAACGGCTCGCAGCATTTCGTGCTGCTGGAGCACGCGGAATAGGCCGCACGGTCAGCGATGGCAGCCAGCGAGAGAGAATGCCGCCGCTGGCTAACTGACGGGAAGACGGAGCCCCCAAAATGGTGCAGCTCACGGAACAACTTGAGGAACAGCCAGTGACGCCGTCGAAGCCGTCACCGCCTCGGCAGGAGGCCGGCGGTGAAGTGTTCTCGCGGCTGGAGACTTCTCCGGACGGCCTGAGCGAGGCGGAGGCGGCCGATCGCCTGGAGCAATACGGCTACAACGAACTCCAGGAGACTCGCGTGCCCGCCTGGCGGAAGTTCGTGGGCTACTTCTGGGGCCCGATCCCATGGATGATCGAGGCAGCGGCTGTCCTTTCCGCCGTGGTTCAGCACTGGGAGGACTTCGGCATCATCGCGGTCCTCCTGGTGCTGAACGCCGTCGTCGCTTTCTGGGAGGAGTACCACGCCGACACGGCCATCGAGGCGCTCAAGAAGAAGCTGGCCCTCGAGGGCCGCGTCAAACGCGGCGGCAAGTGGATGACCATTCCCGCCCGCGAGATCGTTCCCGGCGACATCGTGCGGCTGCGGCTGGGTGACATTGTGCCGGCCGACGCGGTGATCGTGGATGGAGACGCTGTTCAGATCGACCAGTCGGCGCTGACCGGTGAGTCCCTGCCCGTAGAACGGACCCAGGGCGAGACCGTGTACTCCGGCTCGGTCGTCAAGAAAGGCGAAGTGGATGCCGTGGTTTCGGCCACGGGGGCCAGGACCTATTTCGGAAAGACCGCCGGCCTGGTCCAGGAGGCCCACACCGGGAGCCATTTTCAGAAAGCGGTGCTCAAGGTCGGAGACTATCTCATTGCCCTCGCCGCGGCGATGGTCGCTTTGATCCTCCTTTCCGAACTCTTCCGCAAGGGCGTGGGCTTCTTCGAGAGTTGGGCCCACCTCGTGACGCTCCTGCGGTTCGCGCTGGTCCTGACCGTTGCGGCGATTCCGGTGGCGATGCCGACCGTCCTTTCGGTGACGATGGCCGTCGGGGCGCGCCTGCTGTCGAAGAAGGAGGCCGTCGTGCGGCGCCTTGCGGCCATCGAGGAGATGGCCGGGATCGACGTGCTATGCTCCGACAAGACCGGAACACTGACGAAGAACAAGCTCGAACTGGGTGAGCCCTACCTGGCCGGCGAGACCACTCGGGAGGAGATCCTGCTCGCCGCCGGCCTGGCGTCGCGCGAGGAGGACCAGGACCAGATCGACCTGACCATCCTGAGGGCGATGGGCGACGATCAAGACCTGGGCGGCTACGAGATCAAGCACTTCCAGCCGTTCGATCCCGAGTCGAAGCGAACCGAGGCGACGGTGCGGTCTGCGGATGGGAGGACATTCCGTGTCTCCAAAGGCGCCCCGCAGGTTGTCCTGTCGCTGACCGAGGCGGACGGGGCCGTGAAGAACAAGGCCGACAAGGTCATTGCCGACTTCGCGCGGCGCGGCTACCGGTCCTTGGGAGTGGCGCGGGCCGAGGAGGACGGCGAATGGCGGTTGCTCGGCGTACTGCCACTCTTCGACCCGCCTCGGGACGACTCCAAGGCGACCATCGAAGCCGCCAAGGCAATGGGCGTGGAGCTCAAGATGGTCACGGGCGACCAGAAGGCCATCGCGCAGGAGATCGCCGGCCAGCTTGGCCTAGGCAAGAACATCGTGGACGCGAAGGGGTTCGGCGACACGGCTCACCACGAGAGCGGCCAGGCGGCCGACGCCGTCGAGCAAGCGGACGGGTTTGCCGAAGTCTGGCCCGAGCACAAGTACCACATCGTGGACACGCTTCAGCAGCGTGGGCACATCGTGGGCATGACCGGCGACGGCGTGAACGACGCGCCGGCTCTGAAGAAGGCCGACGCCGGGGTCGCTGTATCCGGGGCCACCAGCGCCGCCCGGTCGGCCGCCGACATCGTGTTGCTGACCCCCGGCCTGTCGGTGATCGTGGACGCGATTTGGGAAGCGCGCAGAATCTTCCAGCGGATGAACAGCTACGCCATCTACCGGATTGCCGAGACGATCCGCGTACTCCTGTTCATGACCCTGTCCATCCTCGTGTTCAACTTCTACCCCGTCACGGCCGTCATGATCGTACTGCTGGCCCTTCTTAACGACGGGGCGATCTTGTCCATCGCGTACGATCGTGCCCGGGGCTCGGACGTTCCCGAAGCCTGGAACATGCGCAGGGTCCTGGGCATTGCGACGCTCCTGGGCGTCGTCGGCGTTGTGGCCTCCTTCGTGCTGTTCTACCTCGGAGAGCACGTGCTGCGGCTCAGTCGCGGCACGATCCAGACGCTGATGTACCTGAAGCTGTCCGTTGCCGGACACCTGACGATCTTCGTCACCCGCACGGCGAAGCGTTTCTGGGCTGAACGTCCCTCATGGCTGCTCATCGGAGCGGTTGTGGGCACACAGATCCTGGCAACGCTGATTGCCGTGTACGGGCTCTTCATGCCGGCTCTGGGCTGGCGGCTGGCGCTGCTGGTCTGGGGATATGCCTTAGCCTGGTTCCTCCTGGCCGATCAGGTGAAGGTGGCGGCCTATCGAGCCCTGGACGCTGAACAGCCGGGGCTCCTGACCAAGCGGAGACGGGCAGCGTGACTGTGGCCGTAGAACACCATCTGACCAGGCGCCGGAACGGGCAGTCCGGGCCGGGGCCTGGACTTGACGCACAGACACCCAACTAGAAAGGACACGACCATGAACGTTACACTGCAAGAGAAGAACCAAGGGAAGATCGTCGAGGTCAGGGCGACCGGGAAACTGACCACCGAAGACTACGAGCACTTCGTGCCGGAGATCAAGCGCCTCGTCCAGCAGCACGGCAAGGTCCGCGTGCTGTTCGAGATGCACGACTTCCACGGATGGACGGCCGGCGCCCTCTGGCAGGACCTGAAGTTCGACCTGAAGCACTTCCGCGACATCGAGCGGCTCGCGATCGTCGGCGAGAAGAAGTGGGAGAAGGGCATGGCGACCTTCTGCGAGCCCTTCACCACAGCCGAGATCCGCTACTTTGACCGGACGGAAGCTGGTGAGGCCCACAAGTGGCTCGAGGCCGCCTGACCAGACCACGCCATCGCGGCAGGACCGAGCAGCGCCGCGGCCAAGGCTGAAGCGAGCGAATCCATCCAAGAGCAGTCAACATCGACTGCGCTGGATGAGGAGAACTACCATGAGGAACTTGTGCGGCGGACCAAGGCCCGGCACCAGGGGTGGCGGAGAATGTCGTTCTGAGGCCAGTTGCCGCGTAGAGCCTACGCGGCTCGGCGCTCGTAGTGCTTGAGCAGCCCGCCGAGCCACGGCCGGCACCCGATTACTACGGTATCCAGGTCGGCCGCCTGCAGTGGCGGATCGTTTCGAGCGCCCAAAGGTCTGTTGCCCAGCCCCTGGTGCGGCCGGAACTCGTTGTGATAGCAGGCGTAGGTCTGCACGATGTGATCCAAGTGCCGCAAGGCGAAGCATAGGAAGGCATTCAGGCACTCTCGCTTGAAGCTGCCAATCCAGGACTCGATGAAGCAGTTCGCGATGGGAGCACCTGGAGGTGTCAGCACCGGCCCACCGTCGGCCCGGCGGAAATGCTCGTCGAAGCCGTCGGTGAACTTGCTGTCGCGGTCGTGCAGCAGGAAGCGTACGTCGATGCCTTCGTCTTCGGCCCACATCCTCGCGTTCCTGGCCTGTTGCCGCATCCACTCATCCGTCGGATTGCAGGTGCTCGGTGTGAGGAACACCTTCCGGCTGGCCAGGTGAATGAAGGCCAGCACGTAGGCGGTCTTCCGCCCCAGGGGCGTCCAGATTGTCTTGCAGAAGAAGTCGCAGGCGACCATGACGTTCATGTGGATCGCGATGAACTTCCGCCACGGCGTCTGCACGCCCTTGGGAGCGTGGCGGTCCGGGTCGGGCAGGATGTCCTCCTCGACGAGGACGCGACGCACAGTGCTCCGACTGGCCTTCAGGGCCAGCTTCTTGAGCTCGCCCACGATGCGTCGCACGCCCCAGCCGGCGTTCTCACGGGCAAGCCGGACGATCAGGTCACGTAGCGACTTGGTCAGGCGCGGCCGGCCCACCTTGCCCGGCTCACGACCGCCCCTCTGTTCCCGCAGCCAGCGATGATAGGTCTTGATGCTGACGACGCCCAAGGTATCCTCGACGGCATGGTCGATCTCCGCGCCAGCCTTCAGCAGCCGTCGCCGCTCGACCGGGTCCGGGATTACTCGGTTGCCCGGCAGCCGCGAACGGAGGATCTCCACCTGGAGTTTGAGGAAGCGGACGTGCGCGTCCCGACGCGTCGACCATCGCTCCTTCAGCAGCACGAACATCGCCATCAGCCATTCCGGCAGCATGGATCATGCCTCCCGTACGCCGACCGTAAGTCCAGCATCTGCAACGGCCCGACATTTTGGACCACCGCCAACGGACCCGCAACCCCACGCCCCCGTCCCCTCCTCTCGCCATGTCGCGCCGGCCATAACCGGCTGGTCACTTTTTCTAACCATGCTGCCGGGTTATGACCGGTAGAGGCATTTTCGTGTCTCTGCTTCGGTTTCGAAGAGGGTGAGGACCGCTCTACTCCGGGCAACCCCCGAACGCGACCGGCACGAAGCTCGTTGGGCCAGCACAGCCCGGCCCGTCGGGGCGGCCGTCACTGGGCCGGGCCGGGTGTGGCCTTCCGCCCGGCCGGGACACCGGCCTCCAGGGCCCCGTCGAAGTGAAACAGCGTCAGCGTGCGGGCGTCGGCGTCGAGGCGCTCGGGCGGCTTGAACGCCCGGACGTAGCGCCGCACGGAGCTGATCCGCAGCTCGTCGATGGCCGCGCCGGCCGGCCGATAGCCCGTGTTCATCGAGCCGACCTGGATTGGCAGCGGGAGCTGCCGGACCTTCAGCGGGCGGCCGGGCGACGCCTCCCGGTTGCTTCGGCAGCGATCCGACGCGAGTTTGCCGTCGAGGAACACGGCCATCGCGGTCTTGTCGCCGTCATCGAGCTTCCACTGGACGGCCACGTGGTGCCAGCAGCCCTTCCGCCACTGGCGGATATCGGCCGAAACGCTGCGCGACTCGTACTGGGCGTTTGAGAGCTGGCAGACGAGGTGTCCGTTGGCGTGGTGGGCGATGGTGAGGGAGTCGCGGTTGGACAGGTAGGGGTAGTCCGGTCGGACGGGCCCCATGTTGAAGAAGGTGTGTTCGAGCGGTCCCCGGGGCCCACCCGGGCGCGTTGCGGCGTCCCAGTTCGGTCGGACCCAGAACTCGATGGTCCCCTCGTCGAGCCGGATGGCCCTGGGCGCGTCGGAGGCGAAGAACACGGGCGCCGCCAGGGCGGATCGCGGCTTGCCGTCGATGCCGGGGGCGTAGAGCGTTTCGGCCCCGACGGCGGGTCGCCGGGGGCTGCCGTAGCGGCGGACGAACGTCCATCGGCCCTCGCGCGCGGCGACCTCGAACGTGCAGACCACGCCCGGCAGCTCCGTGCGGAACAGGTGGAACAGCCCCCGCGGCGGGCGCCAGAGGAGACGGACGAGGCCCGCGGTGCCCAGCGCCCGCTCGCCGATCGGCTGGACGCCGTCGCTGAACCGCACGCCGACGCGAACGTCGTGTAGGTACGTGTCAGTCTCGATCCGCAAGTCGCCGTCGATGCGCGTCCCGGAGCCGTCTCCCGTGGTGACGTGCCGCATGCTCATCGGCTGGAGCGTCAGGCCGACCTGCGGCGCGGGCCTCTTCTCGCCGGCGCGGCCGAACCGCAGCGACGCGAACTTCGCCGGCGTTCGGAAGCCGCTGCCTTCGAGAAAGACGATGGCGTTCTTCTCGGACTCGCCCTCAGGCCGCGTGTGGACGATGCTGCGGCAAAGCAAGGCCTTGCAGGTTCGCCCGGCCGTCGGGCGCACGCCGATCTCGCCGGCGGGGATCGCCATTTCGACGGTCCAGCGGTCGGCGGTTCGGCGGACGGCCACATCCGCCGCGGAGTTCCACTTCTGCGAGTACTCGATGCGTCGGTCACCCAGCCGGGCCGCGCGGGCGTCGAACACGGTGCCCCGCGAGTCTACGATCCAGTGGGCGAACTCCTTCGACTCGCCCCGCCGGGCCAGCAGCACCTCCACGCTGTCGCACAGCCGGTATTCGTCCCGGGCGCTCATGACGTGCGCGATTCCCGAGGGGCTCGGGTCGAAGCACTCGAAGGCTGCGTAGAGGTGCTTGTCGTCGTACAGCAGCCGCGCGCGCGTCTCCAGCCCCTCGACCCGCAGGACGCGGTAGTCCACGAAATGCTGAACAGGTGTCGCCTCGTTCCACCCCGGCTCGTCGAGTTTCGCGTTGATGCGGATGGGCCCCGCCGCCGGGGCCGCGACGACCTCGCGCGTGCGGCAGGACCGCTCGAACCAAGGGGGGATGGTGTGTGCGGCGATCAGCGCCTCGCGCCGCCGCCAGAGGTTCTCGACCTCTTGCCGCAGTACCGCGACGTCGAGGTGATGCAGCATGCCGTCCACCGACGTCTTCCGGACGTACTTGCGGAAGAGCTGCTCGGGCGGGGAGGCCTTTCGGGCAGCCTTCCACCTGGGCTCGGCCTCGGCGAGGTGCTTGCGGGCGGCGGAGAGGTGTTTCTCGACGGCGGCGCGGTCACCGTTCTGAATGGCGGCTCGCGCCGCCAGGACGTGCCCGCGATGGTTGGCGAGGATCGGCGCGGCCTGTGCGAGCCGGTAGAGGTTGAGGAAGTACCCGTGCCGGTCGCCGAAAAGGACGTTTTCGTCCTGCTGGATGCGGCGGAGCTTTTCGAGCGACGCGGCCGCCCGCGCGGCGGCGCGGGCCTGCTCGAACATCGCTTCCGCGGGGTCGTCGATGTGAGCCCGGCGCATGACCTCCTGTGGCTGGGCGATGAACAGGAAGCTGAGGTTCTCGGCGAACAGCGGGGCGACAAGCGGCCCGGCGCGGTTGCCGAAGAGGGACCGGCAGGCCCGTTGGGCAAAGGTCTCCCGCTGCGGCGGGGGCGGCAGCGTCGTGCCGATGGCCAGCCAGCGCCTCGTGTCGAACGGGCGCGAGCCGGGTCGGTGGACGTTCCAGGAGCACTCGGCCCCGAGCAGGAGGGTGACTTCCGACCACGACTTGCCAGACGGGCTGTGGAGGATGTCGTCGCGGGACGGGTCGTGGAAAGTCTGCGTCCAGAGCGGCGTGGTGAGGAACAGCGGGCGCCAGCCCTTCCAGAAGGCGTACTCGTAGTAGAGCTGGAACCGCCGCTTTCCCCAGGCGGCCCGGGCGAGGTCGAAGTGCAGCCGATCGCTCTCGCGGATGCACACGAAAACGTCGGACGGCAGCAGGACGTCCAGGCGGTGGAGGAATCGCGTGAGCTTGTCGGTGGTCTGTTGGGCGACTTTCCTCGCGGCCCCGCCGGTGCCCATCTGCGCGGCTGCCTGCTCGTAGACGTAGTTAGGGTCGAGGTATCGGCCGGTGTAGGGGTAGACGACGGCCACGAACTTCAGGTCGGGGATCCGCTGCTTGATGGCTCGGTAGTAGATGCCGAAGACGACGGCGTCGGCCTTGGCGCGGTCGTCGCCGTAGGTCTTGCGGCAGAGGTGGCAGCGGCCGAGCCAGAGTTCGGGATCCTGCCATCCGCCGCCGTCGGTGGCGTGGAGGTAGTAACCCTTGTACGCGGCCTTCTGGAGCCACTCAGCGGCCCGGCGGGCGCGGCGGCGGTGGTAGTCCAGCCTCGACCAGCAGAAGTAGCGGCTATGCGACCGGTGGCGGACGACGTGCTTGAAGTCGGGGTTGTCCTCGTCTCGCGGGTGGCTGCCGATGGCCGTCGTGTCGCCCGCCATGGCCTCGATGCCCCGCGCCAGGCCGTAGTCGTGGATCTCCCTGAGCGCCTCGGCCGCCACGGTCGTGTGGGCGGGCATGTCGCCCGGCTTGTAGTTGATCGGGTGCCAGGCGAGGTTGATCTTGGCCCGGAGCATCCAGTCGTAGTATCGCTTCTGGAGGGCGACGTAGCCGGCGGCGAGCTTCCGCGCCTTGGGCAGGTCGCCGGCCCGCTCGGCCTGGAGAATGCCGTACCAGTCGCCGCGAAGGTGCTCGGCGAAGGGCATGCCGTGCTGGCGGTAGGTGAAGTCGGGCGCGTCGCGCACGGAGGCCGGCTGAAGCAGCAGCCTGCCGCCGCGGCGGACGATCAGCCCGCGGGCCGTGACCGCGGCGTACAGCGTGCCCAACGTGTCGCAGCCGACGAGCAGGAGCTTTCGCCCGCCGCCTTCGCGAATTGACTGGATCACGTAGCCCTGCCGGCCGGGATCGCCTGGCGCTACCCGCAGGCCGGGCCGCCTGAGGGCGGGCAGGCGGCCCGTGCACGTGGCGATGACGATGGCATTGCCGTCGGGCAGCTTGGCCTCCAGCTTGCCCACCGGCAGGGGCCTGCCACCCAGCGAGGAGATTCGCTGGTTGATCTCGCCGGCGGCGATCCCGGCCCGTTCCGAGGCGTCGGTGACGATCCGGAAGCCCGTCAGCGCGACCGGGTCGCCGACCTCGCGGAACTCCTTGGGAAACGGGATGATCTCATCGTGGTCGGCTGGCGCGACCCCGCCGGCCAAGGCTATCGTCACGGCAAAGGCGAGGCGTCGCATGGTCTGGTCCCTTTACGCGCCTGGGCGGTACCAGGCTGCCGGCGCGTGCAGCCTCTTCGGCGGGGAGTGCCTGCCCAACAGGTCGATCTTCTTGACCGGAATTTCCCAGATGGCGTTGCGCCCACAACCATCGTGGGCCTTTCCGATGATCCTATCATGGTCTCCGAGATTGACAAGCTCTTCTCGGGTACACGGTGTCTCCGGAAGCGCGTCGGTTTGGGGACCCGGAGGCTGAGACGCCCTGGGAACGTCGTTTCCGGCCCTCAACCGACCCGAGAGAATGCTAGCCGATGCCGCGATTGGTGATAGAATCGCCAGAAAGGCCGACGGCGGTCGTCGGCGAGAAGCTATCCAGGAAATCCCGGTTGGTAGCATGCCCGCTGCCCAACACCGCCCCTCCGAGGTCGCCGGGAGCAGCCTGCTCTCGATTCTCTCTCACAGATCACGCCGACATCGTGCCCCGTCCCCTACGAGGTCATCTCCCCCTTGAGGGGCTGTCGAGGAATAGGCTATGTGATGGGTAGGCTGAACGTTGCCATCCGTGAGCGAGCTCCGTCATGGAGACCGGCTGAAGACAGGCTGAGAAGGGCGAGATAGGAAGGGAGCGATCCATGAAGCCCTTCGCGATGCTGGCCATCTGCGGGGTCGTCCTGGCCGCCTCGCGGATCCTTATGGCTGAAACGCCGCTCGAGACCGTGCTTGCCCGCACCAGGCCGCTGACCCACCCGTTGGGCAAGCGACTGGGGCTATGCGTCTGGGCCGCGCTGGACGTGCCGGGCACCAACGAGCAGATCGCCAAGACGCTCAAGTCGCTGCATGCCCGAGGTATCGCCGCGTGCGCCACGTGGCGCCCAGGAAAGCGTTTTGAGGCGTCGCTGGCCCAGGCCTTGCGCATAGCGGCCGCCCAGAAGCGGCTGGGCATGCGCGTCAACATCAATGCTAACGCGTGCACCTATCGCTTGTTCGACGGCTCAGAGGCCACCGCACACGTCGACGCCGACGGCAAGCGGTTCTTCGACACATCGTCAGCCGGCAAGGTCAAGCTGGGCTGCCCGTTCGCGGTTCGCCACCGCTATGCGGCGTTGGCCGAGCAGTTAGAGCAGTTTGTGCGGGCCTACAAGGCCAAGGCCCTGCCGATCGATCTTGTCTTCGCCGACTGGGAAATCGACGGACCAATCGAGTGGAACGAAGGCTGGGCCGCCGCCCGCCGCTGCACGCGCTGTCGCAGACACGTACCGGACATCGACAAGTTCGCCGCCTGCCAGAAGGCTTTCCGGCAAGTACGTTGCGAGGTCACGCGGACCTGCTACGTCGAGCCCGTGCTCAAGCACTTTCCCAAGGCGCTGATCGGCAACTACGGTGTCTACCCCAACGATGGCTGGCGGTACTGGTACGACTACTTCGAGCGAGTTCCCGAGCCGAAGGCCGTCGGCGCCCGCACCGACGGGCGAGGCGTCTACCGCCCGTGGCCCCGTGACGAATTCAAGCTCTCGGGCTACACGTTCGCAATGCCGGTGCTCTACACGCGGCACGACATCTGGACTTGGCACGACTGGCCCAGCGACGACTACCGGTGGTTCTATGCCCTACTTCTGCAGGCCAGCAGCGTCGGGAAGCACACGCCCGCGGGCGTGCCGATCATCAGCTTCGTCAACTACACCAGTTGCTGCAAACCGCGGGGCAGAGACGATCCCGTCACGCCGATGAGCGCGACCGCCTACCGCGAATTGCTCTGGCATGCCCTGCTGCGCGGACACGACGCATTCTTCCTGTGGTGCCCGGCCCGCGATGTCGCCGCAGAAATCGGGCCGCTGCACGCGGTCTTCGCCAAGTCGCTGGCCCACGCGGACTTCCTGGACAAGGGTACGCCGGTGAGCTTCGACATACCCACGGCACCCGGGCCAGTCGTCAGCGGGCTCAAGCTCGGGGACCGCGTGCTCGTCCGCCGGACGGATTTCACGGACACGGCCGACCCGGTTGTGCTGCGGGTGGGCAAAGCCCGATTGGAGGTCCCCCGCCTGGATGGCCGTCTCCGTGTATTCACACTGGGCGATTGACCTCCTCCGCCAGCTGCATGGTGCCCTGCAAGGTCCATCCCGGCTGGCGCCAGAGGCCGTTGGACGCGCAAGACGGGTTAAAGGACGGGAGAAAAGGACCTCGGGGCTCTGACGGCCTCGCCAAGCCCGAGTAGAGGCCATACACGCGCCACACAGCCGGACCGCACGGCCGATGAGGCTCCACGGGGATAGGCGCATTTCCTGTGCCCGAGGGCGGACGGAGTCTTCGGGAGGGACAACGCGCTGGGGCAACGAGTCGCTGGACGACGAGGACTGTTAGCGGTTAGCGTTCAGAGATCAGCGGTCAGCTTCGGGCGGGCGCCTTCGGTCGCCCATTTGTGTTTAGCGGTCTGTCTTCAGAACGAACAGCTGCACGCGGTGGCGTGTGGGCAGCGTGACTGTCAGCCCGGCTTTGCCGTCGAAGTTCCTCAAGACGATGGGCCGGCCCGCCTGGCCGATCGGCGCATGTGGATCGCACGTGGCCACCAGGTGCAGGTTGCCGTTCTTGACGCGACGCACGATGGGCAGGCGTTCGGTGAGCTGCTTGGCCGCGGGAACGTCGATCTTCACCTGGCCGGTGGCCAGGAACTCCTCGAACCGGTGTACCAGGGCCAACCCGCGGAACATGGCGCCCACCGGCTCGGCCCGGGGGCGCAAATGCTGGCGCAGCTTGGCCGCGTCCATCGTATAGACGGGATGCGCATCGCCCACGCCCTTATCCTTGCCCAGGTGGTCGCCCACCACCCGGAACCGGGCCGAGCCTTCGGTCACACTCAGGATATGCACGTGCTCGTACCGTTTGAATTTGCGCGAAGCGCCTGGCGCTTCGAACGCCGTGCCGATCTGCACGTCCCTTTTGGGCGCGAGGATGCGATTTGTCGGTTGGACGTCCACCTCCGGCGGAGCCTGGTCGCTGCCAGTGCCTGACCAGCTCCACAGGACCATGCCCTTCTGACCCGTGAAGAACCCCAGCACCGTGATCGCCTCGGCCTGCTCGTTGGGCATGGGTTGATACTGCCACCAGCGCCAGCCACCTCCGCCGCCGTGCAGGAGCCACCAGTAGTATGGGCGAACGGGCTTGGCCGGCCGGGCCTTGGCGACCATACGTATGTTCTCGTCCACGTTCGCAAGCACATAGGCCGGGTTGTCCGGCGTCCAGTAGAAACAGTAGACCGAGTTGTAGATCAGGTCGACCTTGGGATAGATCAATCGCCCGTAGAGGTCCCAGCGCCGCTGGTTGCTCTCGCGCAGCTTCCCCGGCGTCCTCCAGCCGAACGCCTGCCGGCCACCCGGGTCCCAACCGTAGAGCCCGATCTTGGCCCAACCGGCCGCCCGGGCCATTTCGATCGGCAGCGTGTAGGTGCGTGCGTACCCCGCGTAGTACTTCCTCTCGAACGCCATCCTCGTGGGCATACTCCCTTTCGGATACCACGACTGTTGGCGCAGCTTCTCCGGCAGGAGCGCCCCGTGTTCGATATCGATCATCAGCAGCTTGTTCTTATCGGGCGGACGGGTGAAGATGGCCTGGTCGAAGTCCTTGCCCGTCAGCTTCAGGTCCATGAGCAGGTCGTAGCGCTTCGGATCGATCCCCCTCTTGGCCATCCACTTATGCCAGCCGAACCCGCCCCATGTCAGGTACTCCGTGCCCTTGGGCAGGTGCTTGAGTTGGCTGATAGGCGGACGCCCATTGTAGTCGTAGATGTATTTGAATCCGTGCGAGGCGGCGTAGTCGCTCATGTTCCAGTTGTGCCAACCGCCGTAGCTGAACTCGTTCGTGAAATGCTTGAAGCGGAACGCCTTCAAACCCGGCACGACGTACGGGCGATCGTCGGCCGGCACGCCATCCATCATGCGAGCGTGCTTCTTGCCATAGTCGTGCGGCGGCGCCACCGGCACGGTCTCTGAATCGCCCAGCGCAGCATCGGTCAGCATGCCCGTCTCAGGGCTGACCGTGCCGCCCTTGTCGGTCAGGCTCCAGACGGACGTGCCCTCGGGTACGAGCGCGCCCTGCGCGTGGGACGCCATGCCGATCGTGATCCACAATCCGGCGCCCCACAGAATCCTGACGCCTGGTGTGAGATGTCTCATGTGTCGGGTCTCCCACAGGAAGCCCTTGTCGATCGCGCCGCAAGCCCCTGTCGATTCGGCTCCCGTGGCTGGCACGCGGCCCTTTGTCCAACGCTGCCGCTGACGCCTCCGCCGGATCGTACGGCTGATGAGGCCTCACGGCAACAGGCACAAGTCCTTTACCTGCACGATGGACGGAGTCTTCGGCAGGAACAGGAGGCGGGACCTGACCCACCAGCAAGCTGATCCCGGGCGTCCCTGCCAGCGCGGCGCCCCCCCATCGCGCTTGCGGCCAGGACGACGGCACGGATCTGAACGAGGGCGCGGTTCATCTCGCCGTTCCTTTGGTGGGCGGGCTCATGCCGCAGGAGGCCGTCAGCTTACTTGGCCTCTCGAATGGCCTTCATGAGCGACCGGAAGCAGCGCGCGGACTCACCAGGGGCGTTCTTCTCAGGCGCTGCCCCGGCAGCCTGAGCCTTGTAGGCCTTCAGGAATTGGGCGAATCCGCACCAGGTGGTCTGCACCATGCCCAGCCCCCGCGCGGCGAGCGCTTGGTTCCGGCCGCGGCGGATCGCCCGGATGTGGGCAAGTTGCCGCAGCGCGACCGCGGGGTCTCGCCACGGACAGGCCACCACCTTGAAGCCCTTCTCCGTGAAGAACTGCGGCGTCTTGTGGGCCTTGCGGTAGTGCCAGTCGCAGATGACGATGTCTTTCGGCACCTTCTCGATCGCCGGGTGCGTGGCGTTCGTGCTGGCCTCCCACTTGCCGATGCCCGTGCCCTTGCCGTCGAGGAACCGGTCGCCCCACATCCACATGCGACATCCGATCTTCTTGAGGTGGGCGTGAAGGGCCTTAACCTCGCCTGCGAAGAGTTCGGCGGGGTTCTTGCCCTTGCAGCGCGGGCAGTCGGAGTCGGCCAGGATGAACACCTCGTCCATACCGACGTGGAACGCCCTGGCCTGGCAGGCCTCGGCCAGTTCGTCGATGAGGTCGAACAGCACCGTGTGGACCTGCGGGTGGAGGGGGCAGTAGCTGCGGCAGTAGATGCCCTTGTTCTTCGGGTACTTCCCCGGGGTCTCGTCGAACTCCGGATGCTTGGCCAGCAGCGTGCCCGTGCGCTGCGCCCACGACTGATGCCCGAGGCAGTTGATCTGAGGGATCAGCTCGATGCCGCTCTGGCGGCACGCCTTGGCGAGCTGTCGCACCTCGTCCTTGTTCAGCGCCGACGGATTGGCGAACTCCCGCCGCGATTGGAAGTCGAAGTTGTAGTTGAACTCCATGATGAAGGTGTTCACCCCCTCCTTGGCAAGCGACTCGCGGATGAAGGCCAGAGCGCCTGCGAGGTCCCTCTTCGCGGGGGCGGAAGTGTGGAGCCCTCGGATGGGAAGCGCCGCGCCGGCCTCCTGCTTCCGGGCGTCGGCCGGAGAGGCGGCCACAGCAGCACAGAAACACCACAGCACAAGCGAGGCGATCGCCGTGCATGCGTAGACGTTGGTCATGGGAACTTCTCCTTTGCGACGGGTCTCTCGGAACACACACCGTGAACAGGCTCGGCCGTTCATCGTTCCATTGCCGCGGTTTGTCCTGTGCTTGGCGTTCCTCCTCATCGCACGCTGCCGAGTTGCCTTGTATACCGCGCGTTCGTTCGGATCTCGTCAAAGAACCTCGGATACATGCCTACGATGATCCCGTCGATCGGCTTGATGTGCTCAAAGGCGAACTGGAACGCCTTCCGCACGGCCTGCTGGCTGGAGCACAGCCGCCCGGCCCCCAGGATCTTGAAGGCCAGACACGGCTGGGTCACCTGGCGGATAATCGCGGTCATTGCGAGAGGGTCGGCCTTGTAGAAGGGATAGGCAATCTCCAGCGTCTTCAGCGCGGCCTTCGGAGGCGTCCGGCGGGTGAGGAAGTAGAAGCATGTCATGAAGAAGTCCACCTCCCAGCCCTCGTCGGCGATTCGCTTGATACAGTCCGAGTTGTGGGCCGAGACGCCGGCCAGCACGCTGCGGCGGTGGGCCTCCTTGACGTACGCGTGGACCTCCTTGCTCTTGCCGGCGCGGAACAACCTGTCGGTCGCGCCGCCGTGATGCACCATCGCGATCGGCTTGAACTCCTCCACCATGGCCTTGATCTGGCTTCGCCCCGAGTGCAGGCAGATCGAGCGCATCTTCGAGCCGCACTCGCGGAGCGTTCGCAGAACCTTCACCATCTTGTCGGACACGGAGAACTGGTGAGCGGTGATTCCCTCCTGCTCACAGCGCTGCAGGAACTGCACGGTCCGATCGACGGTGAAGTACTCGCGCATGTGCCTGTCCATGTGATGGCCCAGGTACAAGCCGCCGCCAATGGGGTTGTAGCCTGCGAGCAGCCGGCTGACGCGATGCTTGCCGAGTTGGATGGCAGGCAGGGCGGACGGCTGAGGAGCTGGGGGATCGTCGGCTCTCGCTGCTTGTGACAGGACCGTTCCGGCAGCGACCCCAGCAGAGAGCCGGCCCAGGAACTGCCGCCGATTGGTGCCGAGTGAGGTGGTGTCTGAACCGGCCATGGCAGAGCCCTCCAGTCAGGTGAGTCCCGTTGCTCATCCCGACAGGCAGACCGCAGGTTGGGAACTCGCCGGCGATCTTGACCCAGGAGGCCGGTCTTTTCAAGCGTGAAGCCAACGGGCAGGGCCCCCGGCCCCCCAGCCCCGGGCCCAGCCGGCCGCCCACGCGGAGGCAGATTCCCTATCAGCCACCAGGCCTGCTTGCCGATCTCGCAGTCGGTGATAGAGTCGTCAGAAAGGCCGACGGCGGTCATCGGCCGAAGGCCGTTCGGGACATGTCGGCTCAATAGGCGCTTGAAACTGCCCAGAGGAGACTACATTGGATTACCTTGGCCGCCTATGATGATCAAGCAGTCTGGGCCTCGTTCCGTCGAACTCTACGAGAAAGAGAGGAAACCATGCGTCGACTCCTCTTTGTGACAGCTCTCGCGCTTGCCGTTGGTTGTTCGGAGACCTCGGGTGGCCCTGATTCCGAGGTCAATGACCGTCCGGAAAAGGTCGCGGCACGCCAGGGAAGGGCGGCCGCTCCGTCTGGAGCTGGCCGCAATGACTGGCCGCAGTTCCGCGGCCCCGGCGGGCTCGGGACCAGTCTCGCGATGGCCCTGCCGACTCGCTGGAGTGACAGGGAGAACGTAGTCTGGAAAACCGAGATCCCGGGGACCGGCGCGTCGAGTCCGGTCGTCTACGGCGACCGCGTGTTCCTTACGTACCAAACCGGGTACGCCGTCGATCGGAAGGACTCTGGCGACCTCAACGACCTCAAGCGCCACGTGGTGTGCCTGGATGCGGCGGGGGGCAAGGTCCTCTGGACATGGCAGGCCAAGACCGTCCTGCCCGAGAAGAAGACACCGCGGTATCTCGGATACGCCTCCAGCACACCGGTCGCCGACGCCGAGCGGCTCTACTGCTTCTTCGGGAAATCCGGTGTCGTCGCGCTGAGCCACGAGGGCAAGCCCCTTTGGCAGACGAGCGTAGGCGAGGGAACGCACGGATGGGGGTCAGCGTCATCGCCGGTGCTGCACGGCGACTTGGTGATCGTGAACGCATTCGTCGAGTGCGGCCAACTCGTCGCGCTGGACAAGAAGACGGGCAAGGAGGTGTGGCGGGCGGGGGAGCTTAAGGAATCCTGGAACACGCCGCTCCTTGTGCCTCTGCCCAACGGGAAGACAGAACTCGTCGTCGCCATCTCCGGCAAGATCCTCGCGTTCGATCCCACCACGGGCAAGAGGCTCTGGTGGTGCGACGGGCATCGATGGTACATCGTACCGAGCATGGTGGCGCACAACGGGGTGGTGTACTGCCTCTCGGGCAAAGGCGTCGAGGCCACCAAGGCCGTGCGAGCCGGCGGCCGGGGTGACGTCAGCACGACGCACGTCCTGTGGACCGCCAAGAAGGGCTCGAACGTGTCCTCGCCCCTGTACCACAACGGGCACATCTACTTCGCCCACGAGCGGACCGGGACGGCCTACTGCCTCAATGCGGAGACCGGGAAGGTGGTCTACGAGGAACGGCTACCGCGAACCGGCGGCGTGTACGGATCGCCCATCCTGGGCGCGGGCAAGATCTACTACCTGTCACGCTGGGGCGGAACGGTGGTCCTGGCCGCGAAGCCCGAATACGAACTGCTGGCCCAGAACCAACTCGATGGCCAGCGCGACATCCTCTCCTGCCCGGCGATTGCCGGGAATCGGCTGCTCCTGCGGATGAACCGCTTCCTGTACTGCATCGGGCCGAAGTAGGCCAACCACGTCGCAGCTATCGCTCGGCCGGAGATGGAGCGCGGCGGGACCGGAAAGGGGTGTGGGACGCCGTCACTGGCGTCACGTGCAAGGGCTTCGGCATGCACCAGGTCAACGCGGCGCTGTGTGCCCACACCGCCCGTTGCTGCGGCCAGGGTGAGGTGGTGTCGTGGTCCAGCGGCTTGCGGCCCGGACAGTTCCCAAACAGCTTCAGGGGGCTTGACGTCGTGGGTTCGCGTGGTAACATCCGATCTCGTCAAAGCTCACGAGGTTCTGGAGGGCTACCGATGTGCGACCCGTCTCTGTCAGGTGTTGTGCTGCCATCCGGGTGGGCCAGCACCGTCAAGTCTGCTGTTCTGCAGGTCATCTCTCTGGCCCACTGCGCTATCGCAGCCGCATGGGGCTGAGCTGCCAAAGGCTCGAATGGCGGCACCCAGCCTGTTCGCGCGGGCCCAATTGCCCCGGTCCGGCGAAGGCCCCCTGGCGTTTCTGTCGGCGGCGGGGCCAGCAGTGTGGACCGCCCAGCGTAGGCGATTCAGTCAAGCTTCTTGGCGGTCTGCTCCGGCGTGGTGATGCCCGGAGGCAGCTCGAGAACGCGGATATTGCGGAAGTGGATCTCCGAACCTTCGGATTCCAGGCACAGGTAGCCTTTGCGGACGGACGAGTCTCGGATGGAGTTGACGAACTTGCCGTTGATGGCCAGCTTGACCGTCCCGTCCACGCAGACGACGTCGTAGACGTTCCACTGGCCCTTGCCCTTGCAGCGCAGCTCCAGCGATTTACTCCGGCTACCGCGCGGGTTGTCCGGTGTTGCCCTCAGCCCACCCGCGCCGAACAGTTCGCCGGAGACGTAGCCGATGTCCTGGGGCTCACCGTTCTTCTTGCGGTGAATGTTGACCCAATCCAGCTCGAGCATCTGCACTTCCATCCCCTTGGGAAGGCGCCTGCCCTTGGGCGTGACGCCTTCGCTCCACACGAACACGCCCGAGTTGCCCCCCGCCTTCATGTGCCGCCATTCGATGTGCAGGATGAAGTTCTCGTACTGCTTCGCCGACCGCATCACGCCGATGGGTTTGCCGCTGCACACCAACAGGCCGTCGCGGACCGTCCAGGTGTCCGGAGCGGTGTTGACGTTCACCCATCCGGACAGGTCCAGGCCGTTGAACAGGTCGACCCATTGCGGGGCGCTCGCGGGCGCCTTGGTGGCAGGCTTCTCCGCGGTACAGGACTCATCGATCGACGGCGCCGCAGGTCCCACGAGTAGCAGCAGGGCCGCGCCGGCCAGGCCGAAAAGCGATATCGTCTTCATGTCAGACCCTCTATCGGAAGATCTCGCCATCCAGGATTCCCTGGGTAGCTTCTCGCCGACGACCGCCGTCGACGTTGGTGGCGATTCTATCGCCGATCGCGGGATCAACAAGCACGTCTTCGGCTCGACGAATAGGTCATCCGGCCGTTGCCTGGGCGGTAGCCCAAGCTGCGCCGTTCCATCCTCGTTGCCTTCTCTCAGGCAATACTCCCTTCGTGGTCGCCGCCTCCTCTGCACGGGCTGCGGTGGCGGCCTCACCACTCCTCATCCCTCAGGTCCGTCGCATTGCACAGGCTCCACCACACGCATCGATGACCGTCAAGGTGCTCAATGCAGCAGTCGGCAGCTGTCACTGTTTCGCTCCGAAGCAGTGAACCTTGCCGTCGGCGGTACTCAGGTAGAGTGCCCCATTCGCCGCGATGAGGCCGTCGTAGACCGGCGGGGCGGCCAGGCGCTTGAGCTTTGCCAAGGTCATGCCGTCGGTAGCTGAAAGCGCCCAGAGATCGCCGCCCATGCGGCCCTCGAAGGCGGCGGCCGGGTCGTCCTCGGGAATGACGTCGGGCGGGCCGGCCACGAAGAGCTTGTCTTCGGCCAGGACCATGGCTCGCACCCGCACCGGAATGCGCACCGACCACTTATCCTCCGTCTTCTTGAAGGCCATCTCGTCTTGGCCCGGCTGGTACGGTTTGGCAAACACCCGGTAGCCCTTGGTGCCGGGGCTGAAGCCGCGCCGCACTCGGTTGCGCTCAGTGAAGACATTGACGCCGAAGACGTGCCTGGCGTCGACGACCAGCAGCTGACCCCAGGCGCCAATCCTGTTCATGTGGCGGTCCCAGCCCGGCCATCGTTGGCTGTAGGCCCAGTAGGTGCCCTCGTTGTAGGAGTCATCGAGAAAACCACGACTCGACAGCAGGCGCATGGCGTTTGATCCGCGCTGCGGGGCCGGCTTGTAGCGACGATACCCGCCGGATTCGCGCTGCATGCCCTCCATGGGCGCGGGGAAGCGCTTGAGGTCGCTGCGGAAGCGTTCCTGGTGCAGGAAGAGATCGGCCCCGTCGCTGACCAGGATGTCGGGCTTGGCGCCGTCAATGTAACCGGCGCCGCCCTGGTCCTTGAATGGATCGGGCCGGGGACCGTCGAGGCGGTTGCGGTGGACGACCTCGCCGGTCACCGGATCGAGGGCGTAGACGAAGATCCCACCGTCGAGATAGGTGGAGCGCCCGGCCGTGAAGTAAACCAGAGGGCGCGGCGGCTTGGCGGTGATGTCGTTCTGGACGACCACGGTGCCGTGCACAGGCCACGTGGACTCCAGCTGTCCGAAGGCCCCGACCTGGCGATCGGCAGGCGCGGCCTGGAAGCGCCAGACCTCCTGGCCGTCCTCGAGTTTCAGGCAGTAGACCCAGCCGCCGGTCGACCCGAAGAAGACCAGCGAACCGTAGACGGTCGGAGGCGAATCGATGCGAGCGTTTGCGGTGAAGCTCCAGAGCGTCTTGCCGTTGGCGGCATCCAGGGTCCGGACCGTGTGTTCGTCTTTTTCGGCCACCAGCAGCTTGCCGCGGACGACCACGGGCGGTGTGATCGGGGCGGCGAGGTCGACCGACCAGCGGGTCCGCGGCCGGGCGGCTACGGACGTGTCGGCGCTACCGCTGCGACGGGTATCATGCCGGTACATGGGCCAATCCGCCCCGGCCGGGGTGCTCAGGGCCTCCGTCGGTACCGTGCCGAAGGCCGGGCCCGGCTTGAGGGTTTCGGCAGGCTTGGGCGCGGTTGCGCCGGCGGCGGCAAAGAGCGCCGTGAAGTTAGAGAGCAGCACGCCCTGGTAGCACACGCACTGATGCGGGGCCGTGTAGAGCATGCCGTTGGCCGGCAGGAAGCCGTAGATGCAAGGCGCGCGCAGCCAATCGTGGCGCATGTGATCCTTGCCCTTCAGGTCGAGGAACTCGACGCCGCGCTTGGGCAGGAGCAGGAAACGCTCGGTCGCCTTGCTGCGGTAACAACGATAGTGATGCCCCGGGCTGGTGAGCTTGGCCACCGAGACAGTGCGGACCACCTTGCCGGT
>Ga0180438_10000676_pt1 | contig 63470 bp, 44 predicted proteins | sample SS_ome_12_FD_132455 | JGI IMG/M metagenome (GOLD analysis project Ga0180438, IMG submission 132455) | Hypersaline lake sediment archaeal communities from the Salton Sea, California, USA - SS_3_D_2 metaG | ecosystem: Environmental > Aquatic > Non-marine Saline and Alkaline > Hypersaline >... | reverse complement strand
TTCCGCCTGCTGGGCCTGAAACCCGCCAGCCACTGAGCCTGTAGTCAGACCGCCACAATCGAGCGAGAACGTAACCCCATAGCTGGGCAGGGAGATACGACTCAGCAAACGGTGGAACTTCGGGTTAGTAGTTGAAGTCTGAGCCCGTTCGGACGCATCCGCTCCACGTCGGCAACAGGATTCTCCCCCGCCCGTGGCCGCGGTAGCGGGCGTCGGACGAAGCCAAACTCGAGGCGGCGGTGGATGCAGCCCGTGCATCGTCCGACCGGCGCCGAACAAAGCTAATGGTTAGAGCCTGACTGTGAGGCGCGCTCACTCGGTTAATGCGACCCGCGAGACCGTCTACGAGTCCTGCCCATGAGGCCCGATCAACTGGCGGTAGCGGGGATGGTCGCGCAGTTGCTCCCAATCGGGGTCTTCGGCAACGTGAGATCGCTCAATCTCGTTCCGCTCCAGGCACCGCGCCAGCTCATCGAGCGCTTCCTGGTGCCGTCCCAGAAGGACCTGCGCGCAAGCCAGATTGTAGCGTGACGCTCCCAGCTCGGCGGCTTTCGCGGCCGCCTCCAAAGCTTGTTCGAGTAGGCTTGGCTCTTTGCGGTCGTGCCACTGCTTGAGGGAAGTTGCTGCGAGGCTGCGCCACGCACCCTGGTTGTTCGGTCGGCCCTTTACGGCGTTGCGACAGGCCTCGATTACGGCGTCGCGAAATGCGGCGCGCCGCTCGGCGTCTTGCTCCACGTCGGCCTTCTGGGCAAGCCGAATGGCGATGTTGCACCAGGAGCCGTCGTTGTTCGGATTCAGCTCTACGGCCTTGCCGTAGGCCGCTAGTTCCTCCTCTCGCAACGCCGCGCGCCGCTCGGCGTGTTCCTCCTCGTCAGCCTCACGACCAAGCGAGACCCCGAGGTTCTGCCACGACATGTGGTACGTGGTGTTTGCCTCCACGGCCTTGCGCGCGGCCTCAAGTCCCTCCGCACGGAACGCCTCACGCTGCTCGGCGCGTTGCTCCTCGTCCGCCTTCTGGCCGAGGCGCGAGCTGAGGTTGTTCCATGACGCCTCGTCCTTCGGGTTTGTCTCCACCGCCTTGCGGTAAGCCCCGATTTCCTCGTCGCGCAACGCCTCGCGCCGCTCCGCGTCTTGCTCCTCGTCCGCCTTCGTACCAAGACAGACACCGAGGTGGTACCACGCCAAATCGTTCTTCATATTGGCCGTGACGGCGTTGCGGCAGGCCTTGATGGCCTCGTCGCGCAACGCCCCGCGCCGCTGCGCGTCTTGCTCCTCGTCCCCCTTCTGACCCAGGCAGACGCCAAGGTCGTTCCACGCCAAATCATTCCTCGGGTTCGCCGCCACGGCCTGCACGTAGGCCTGGATACGGTCTTCGCGCAGCGCCCGACACCGCTCCGCGTCTTGCTCCTCGTCCGCCTTCTTACCAAGCTCGACGCCAATGTTGTGCCACGACGCGTAGTCTTTCGGGTTCGCCTCCACGGCCTTGCGGTACGCATCGAGTTCGTCATCGCGTAGCGCCCCGCGCCGCGCCACATCCTCCTCATCGTCCGCCTTCCGACCAAGGCATACAGCGAGGTGGTTCCAAGCCCAACCGTTCTTCGGGTTGGCCGTGACGGCGTTGCGGCAGGCCTTGATGGCCTCGTCGCGCAACGCCCCGCGCCGCTCCGCGTCTCGCTCCTCGTCCGCCTTCAGGCAAAGGCGAAGCCCAAGATTGTGCCAGGCCGGATCGTTGTTGGGATTCGCGTCCACTGCCTTGCGGTAAGCGCGGATTCCCTCCTCGCGTAACGTTCCGCGCCGCTCCGCGTCTTGCTCCTCGTCCGCGTTCCAGCTAAGGCAGTATCCGAGGTTGTACCACGCCCAATCCGTTCTTGGCTCCGCGCGCACGACCTTGCGGCAGGCCTCAACTACCTCGTCGCGAAGACGCCTTCGTTCTTCCGTGTCTTGCACTTGCGCAGCCAGAAACTGCCGCCCCCACGCCCAACCTGCCATCCACGCGACGTCGGTAATTGGAAGCGCCGATAGCTGCTGTCCGCTATGGGCGAGGTGGGTTGCCAGCGCTTCACGCGCGCTCTCCTCTATCTGAGCGGACTGTTCGGCAAACCAGTCCCACGCGGGGAGTTCAACCTCAACTCCCGGCAGTTCTTCGGCTTGAAGCAGGAAGTCCCATTTCGGACGAATCCACTGCGCGTGCCGGCCGACCGCGTGGCCGTCTGATCCTAGCCGGCTCAAGACAGGGAGATAGTCCTCGCCGCGACACCCCGCCGTCTCGCAGAGGGCTGGCCCAAAGGCTTCGTGATAAGCCCAGGCCGGGTAAAGCCTTCCCTGAAAGCCGCCTTTCGGGCGCAGGCCCGCTTCGAGGAACCGCGCCAGCGTGTAGAAGACGCGCGCAGCCGGCCCGTAGCTCTGCAATATGGCGGGCCAAGTCTCGCGTAGCCAGGTGTCGGCGGCGCTGGAGCCGAATCGCCCCACGTCTTTTGCCCCAAGCTTGTGGTCCCCGCGCCGGGCACTCTCGCGCAGGAAGAAAGCCACCGCCTCCGGGTTGGCTTCCCGCTGGGCCACGCCGTCGAGAAAGGCCTCGTTCATCTCGACGGATAATGCCTGCTTCTCGTCCGTTTCGGCGGGGACTACAACCGCCCGAGACATGCCTTCCCAGAGCTTTCGGTACTGGTGCTGCGAGCTGAGCTGCGCTGTGACCAATTCCAGCTCGTGACCCAGCGTAGGCAGCACGTCGGGCCAGCCGGGCCGGGCGTGCATGTCCTCCAGGCGGATCGTACCGACCACCCGCCGCTCGCGGAAATACGGAATGTGCGCAAACCAAGCAAACAGACGGCGGACCGCCTCCGTGGGAGACAGCTCCGAGCCGGGCTCGGGCAGGTTGGCCGGCAGGTCGTCCAGGAACAGCACCGCCCGTTGCGGGAACTGGTGTTGCCGCTCTTCGTAGAAGCTCTTGTCTAGGATGATCCTGTCCATGTCGTTGGGCACCGTGCCCATGTCAGTCCGAAGGACTACCCAGGCGGCAGGATTCGGGCGGGTGAGTTCGCGGATCCACTCGGCGGCCGCCCGAGTCTTGCCGCAATCGGCCGGGCCAACGTAAAACCGGCTGGGCGCCCCTGCGACGCCGCCGACGTGCTTTTCGTCGGGCGGGACGAACGTGTTCTCGATCACGGTCAAACGCCCCGACCGGCAGAGCACCTCGGGCAGCACTTCCGGTGGGACGGCAAGGATGGGGAATTCGCGATCCGATCCGAAACGCGGCAGCATTCTCAAGGGCGCACAGGTCCCCAGATCGAAGGACCCGCCGCTTCCGCTCCTTTGGCGCGGCAAGGAAATCGGCGCCGGCGGTTCGCGGACACCCGCAAGGAGCGGCTCCGCGGGAAGGGGCAGCCCCTCCGACGCCGCGCCCACGTCCGGCGGAACGGAGAGAAACCCCGTGTCGATCAGAGCCTCGAGGTCCTCTCTTACAAAGCTCGAAAGAACTGCCGCCTCACCCGACAAGTGCGCCCGGGACTTCTCGACGCAAAATTCCACACCCAGCGCGTCCTTGATCACCTGGCGGACGCCCTCTTCCGCCAGGGAGTGCTCGATCTTGCCAACAACCCTGTCCTGTAATGGCTGCCAGGTGCGAGCGGTTGCTCTCACCGCAACCCATAAACCGATCCAACGGCGCTCGTTGCACGTCTCAACGGTAAACGTGGCATCCCGATCGACCGAGCGCGTACATATGTGCTTGAGCCAGTGGAAGCGGGCCGCGTGAGCCATCCGGCTCCGCAATGCCTGATAGGCTGGGTGAGGTGCGCGGTTCGGCCCGATGTCCAACTCGTCGATCAGCCGCATTAGTGCGCACAGGTCGCGGACATGGGCCGGAGCCTCGGTGAGCGGGTGAAACCGGTGGAATCGCGCAATTGTGAGGGCGTCCTCAAACTCGTGCGGACTTGCCCCGGGGAACGTCGCCGTCAAGCCATTGGCTCGCTCGGTCAGACACCGTGCGACCTCGTCCTGGTGGGTCTTGCGGACTACATCCGCAAAAGACAGATCAGGGCCAATCTGTTTCGCGAGTTCGGGTGCGCGCTCCCGATCCGGCGCGTCGACCATCGCCAAATCGTGGAGTACGAGCGCCAACCGGAGGACGTTGGTTCGCTCTCTGTTGTCTCGCAGCTTGGGGATCGCGTCGGCGATCATCCGCGCTAGACGGTCCACCTCGTCGAGGTGCTCCTTGCCGTGGAGCGTGTAATGGGGAAATGCTTCCATGCCCGCTTTGAACGCAGCGGCCACATTCTCTCGGAACGCCGAAAGGCTGTGTTCAGAAATCACCGCAACCCCCGCGTTCAGTTCAGCCGCGCTACGGGCCAAAGATGACAGCCGCATAGGTTGCGCTATTGTGCGCAAACCCCAGGCGTGGCCATCGTCGCACAGTACCGAATATAGGCGCCCATCCCCTCATGTCGCGCGCTCAATACTCCCGATCCCCCTTCAACCCCGGCTGCGGCTGGGCGTACATGCCGTTCTCGTCGGGCTGGACGGGGGCCGGGGAGTCCATGGTGAACTTGTCGGTGCCGGGCGCGTACTCGTGGTCGGAGTTGAGCATGGCGTCGTAGGTGATCTCCTGGCCGGTGTGGGCGGCGCGGCGGCCCATCGAAGTTACGACGCTGGCTTGGACGCCGCGTTTGACCTAGTGATAGAGGGAATTCTGATTTCCCGTAAGGGAGAGAGTCAAGGGGGGGCCCGCTTTCGGGAGGCGGTTCGGGTCAAAATCCGCAGCCAAGCGGCGTGCTGACGAGGGTTGTGCAGCTCGCGTGGTGGCAGATTCGGCGGCACGGGGGGACCCCTCCCCGGGCCCGCTTCCCGGCGCTGCGAACGGCTGAGGATCAGAACTCGGCCCCAACACGTGTCTTCGTCCACGAGGGTCAGTTCCCGCGGCGGGATTCCTCGTGGCGTTCTCGTTCGGCGAGGATCCCCTCGCCCCGGGCGCAGGCCATCCCGAGGCGGACGAACTCGTCCTGGAACTCTTGGTCCTCGCGGCGCTGGATGGCCTCGTCGAAGAGGTGCTGCTCGGCGCCGGGGGGCTCTTGGAGGCGGGCGTAGAAGGCGCGGGCGGCACGCCAGCGCTGGATGCCTTTCAGCCTGGCCTGGTAGACGCAGTAGTGGAGCGCCGGGCCCGGTTCTTCGCAGACGCGGTCGCTGCGGACCAGCCGGGCGGACTCCAGGCGGCGGATCATTTGGGAAAAGGCGGGCTTGCTCGTGGCGGCCCCCCACGAGGCGAGCTGCCGGCGCAGCTCGCGGCCCGTCTTGCGCCCGTCGAGCAGAAGCCAGATCACCAGAAACTGAAGCGGCGTCAGCTCGGGCAGCTCGGCCTGCGGCGGGGCGGCATCCGCCGGCTCCCGGGCGGCGTCATCGCTCTCGGCCGCCGATTTCATGGGGCGTGAATTCATCACACGTTTACCACGAGTTAACGGAGAATTCACCGTGAAGCCGGGGGTTCGTTTACCGTGAATTCACCCCGCGTCAACCCCAAGTTCACGGTTGATCACCGCTTAACGGGTCTCAACGCAAGTCGTTGTCTGCAAAGGACTTATGGCGACATCGCATCTTCTTGTGGACATCCCCGCAGCAGAGGGGTGCGTCTGCCCGGTCGGCGAGATTGACGTTAGTGCTTACAGTAAAACACCTTGGGGAGCGCCCTGCAACGGCGGTTTCTGGCCGCCGCGCAAGGGGGCTGGCACAAACAAGAGGCTGTCCGAAAAGTGTTTGTAGTGGCCCGATTCATCGGGTCAAGCTGTGGAAAGGCGGCCCTTGGGGCGTTGAGGACCGCATGAATGCGGTCGCTACGAGCTGCGTTGAGGACCGCATGAATGCGGTCACTACGAGCTTTGCGCACAGCCTCTAGCAGGAGGGGCCGGGGCCCGCGCCGTCGGTTTCCAACCTGGCGCGACGCGCGAACTGGCAACTGGACGCCCCGCACTCGCTGGGCGTGCGTGCTTTTCACGCACCCTACGCCCGCGGGGCCCGCTGCGGCGAGGGCTGCTTGGCGAAGTGCGGCTTGGCGACCGGGATGCGGCGGGAGAAGGCCATGCCTTCGATCTCGACCAGCAGCTCGGGGCGGCAGACGTCGGCCACGGCGTAGATGGTGGGCAGCTCACCTAAGCGCTCTTCGCAGACGGCGCGGGTCTTCTCGTAGTCTTCCTGGCGCTTGATGTAGACGCGGACGAAGGCCAGGCCGTCGAGCGGGGCGCCGTGGCCGGGCATGCCGTGGCGGGCGAGGTTCTCTTCGGCGATCAGGGCCTCGATGTTGTCGAGCGTCTCGTGGGTCTGCTTCTCGACGTCGCCGCAGTGGCGGGTTTCGCTGTCGGTGATGCTGGCCGTGCCCGAGACGAGGATCGTGGCGTAGCGCCCGCAGCTCAGCGCCATGGCCCGGGAGAACTTGGGGCTTTTCTGCCCGTAGGTGGCGTCGTAGTCGAAGGCCGAGGTTTGTCGGGGGTTTTCGAGCGAGACGCCGATGATGTCGCCGCGCCCGGTAACGAACCCGATGCAGCTCATCACGATGTCGCGGTTGTCGGCGCCGATGCCGGTGCTGGCCGGGAGGATCAAGCCCGCGTGGCCCGGGGGGACCAGGTCTTGGCCGAACTGGTAGTCCTTGAAGAAGTCGGTGCGCGCGCGGTTGACCTCCATGTAGCGCTGGGTGTTTCCTTCGGGGCCGACGATGTCGCCGATGTAGAGCCAGGTGCGGATGACCTGCTCGAAGCGGACGTTCTCGGCGGCTAGCATGGCGCGCATCTGGCGGAAGCAATCGAGCGTGCGGTCGTAGAGGCTCGTCTTGTCGGTCTTGGGCGTGATCTGGCCGCAGTGGACCCACGAGATGTCGTCGTGCCCGGTGATCACGACCTGTTCGTTGCGGCGGATGATCTCGACGTCGCCGAAGCCGCGTCCCACGCCCAGGGCCTCGATGGCCAACAGCTTGCCCTGGCAGGGGTGCTGCGGCACGTAAGTGGTGGCCGGCAGATCGGGCCCGTAGAAATCGCGAATCAGGGCCTTCAGCTCCTCGAGGTGCTCGTGGTTGCTGTAGAAGACCGATTGCTTGGCGATCGTGCCCCGGGCACCTTCCTCGCAGATTACCGCCTCGATGGTGCGCAGGGCGTCGTGCGCCTGCTCGGCGACCGTATCGCCTTTTCGAGGCACCGCGGCAGCGAACACGTGCCGCACGTCGTTCAGGTCGGCGACCGAATAGCCGATGCCCTCGCTCGACTGTTTCCGGAGCAGGCCGGTGGTGTGCAGCGTTTCCATGCGAGTGGGGGGGTAGGGTGTGGTGGGACGCGGGCGGGTGTGCATCTTCTAGTATAGTCCCGGCGCCGAAACCCCGTCAACGCACCGCCCGGGGGCCGAAATCGCCGGTATTTCCCGGAAACCCGCGCCGTCTTCTCCCGGTTCTCCGCCTCTACTTACGGGTAATCTCGTAGGGGATCGCCGGCACGAAGCCGGGGATATTCTCTTTTTCCACTTTCATCGTCGCCGTGAGGATCAGGGTGCCGGTCTGACCGGGCCGGATCTGCTGGCCGAGCGTGGTGATCTTCACGGTCGATTGATCCTTGCCAGCGGGGATCGGGGGGGCCTGGATCCGGAAGCCCTTGGGCGGGGCGTCGACCTTCAGCGTGATGGCGCCCGGCTTGACGCCCTCCTTGAACTTCGCCGTGACCGGGATATTGGCCTCTCCACGGGCGGGAATTTTGAGGATCCCGCCCTCGGGTATCTCCAGCGCGAGCTTAAACGGGCCGGCCTCGACCACCGCCAGCAGGAACTCCTTCGACGGGACGTTGTGCATATAGTAGAAGGCTTGCATTAGCTCTTCTGATGGTACGGCCTCCCGAACGACCTCCTTCTCCCCGATGGTGGCCGTGCCGAAAATGGCGGGGGAGACGATCCCCAGCTTGGCGTCCTCCGGGGCGGTGAGCGTCAGCCGGGCCTCGTTCTCCTCTTCGGAGATCGTGGCCTCGGAAATGGCGAAGCCCGCGGGCAGGTCCTTGGCCGAGAGCTTGATCGGCCCCTTGAATCCGTCGCGGCGGAAGGCGTTGACCGTCAGCAGGGCCCCGCCCCCCTGAGACGCGCGGGGATTGTCCGGCTGGACCCGCAGAATGAAGTCGGGCCGCGGCGGCGCGATGGAAAGTCGGTAAGCGTATTCCTCGCCACCTTTGCCCTGGATGTCGGCGACCGCCACGACGTAGTCGCCCGCCGTGGCGAAGGTCTGCTCCAGGCGCGAGTCGGAGTGGTGCGTGATGAGCCCTTCGCTGTCGTCTTTGGTGTCGTCGTTCTCGGCGAGCTGGCGCCCGTTGGGATCGAACAGGGTGAGGATCGAGTCCATCGGGGAGTCGAGGCGCCGGGCGTAGGTCTCGATCACAAGTTGCTGCTTCTCCTCGGCCGAGAACACGTAATAGTCGACGTCGCCGGGAGCGTCGATGCGCCCGTTGATCGTCTGCGGCGGCTCGATGCGCTGGGCCGCGTCGGGCGCGTCGTTCGGCTCGGTATCGAGGGCCTCCGGCAGGTCGCCCACGGCGAACATCCGTGCATTCGAGGTGAACCCGTTGGCGGCGATCTGCACCAGCCGGGGCGAGGGGCCGTTGCCCGTGAGATCGACCGTCGTCGTGTCGGTCGGGAGGTTCACCCCGTAGAGCTTCACCTGGGCCTGGCTGTTGCGCTGCCCGCCGAGCGGGAAGATGTGCGTAATACAGGGCAACGCGCCGATGCTCAGCCGGTACACGAAGTCGTCCCGGCCGCGAAACAGGGCGTCCTGGATCTCGACCTGGTACTCGCCGTCCTTCTCGACCTTGTAGATCATCAGTGGGTCGGGGTGGTGGCGGAAGTCGTCGCAGTAGGCCAGCTTCTTGCCCGTTGCGTCGCGGAGCGTGATCGCGGGCTGGAACCAGCCGGGCACGGCGTCGGCGATGTAGGGCAGTATCTCCTGTGCGTCGACGTCGACCACCAGCGTCTGGCCCGCCGTGGCCTTGAAACGAAACACGTCCCGGTCGGCCTGGAACGACTGGCCGTTGACCACGACGGGGATCGACTCCAGCACTTGGACTTCTTCCGGTGCATCGTTGGGTTCGGTCTCGTTCACTTCGGGGACCTGGCCCACGTGGAAGCGGAACAGGTCGCTCACCCCGCCCGGCGAGACCACGCGGAAGTCCCGCTGGCCCGGCGCGGCGTCGGCGGCCAGCGTGACTTCGATCTTGGCGGTGTCCGGGTTATCGGCCTGGTCGAGCCGTCTGTTCTTCTTATCGGGCTCCTTGTGCTCGACCGAGGCCACCTTGCCCGTGACGCCCTGGCCGCTGACCCGAATGCCGGTGGCCCCGACCAGGTGTCTGCCATGCACGGTTACTTCGACCGTGGTGCCGCGCTGTCCCCCGGCCGGAAAGACATGGGCGATGTGCGGCGGGCTGGTCTGGGCCTGGGCCGACGACCAGCCCAGAACGGCGACCGCCAGAAACGAAAACAGGCCGATTTTCGTTGCCCGGTTGCTCATGGTCTATTCGCGTTCTCTCTTCAGTATAATTGGCCCCGGCGGAGGTTGCCTCCGCGGGCGCGGCTCATTCCACCTTCGGGGGCGCAACCTCCTCTCCCGACAGCACGTGGGCGACCGACTCCGGTTTGGTGAAGACCGCCGGGAGCTGCTCGGGTGGGGTTTTCACGTTGGCCGCTTCCCACTTCAAGGCACCGGCCGAGGACGTGGCCAGAAAACCCTGCGGGGTCATGGCCAGCCACTCGTCGGTCTGCGGCGTAAGCTGCACGAGCGTGGCCAGCAGCTTGCCGTCGGCCAAGCTCCAAAGCTTCACCGTGCCGTCGGCACTGCCCGAGGCGACCTTCTTTCCGTCCGGGCTGACGGCCACGGCGTAGACCCAATCGGTGTGTCCGGCGAGCGTGGTCGTGAGCCTCAAGTTGGCGAAGACCAGCACATTGCCGTCGGCCAGGGGGGCCACGATCTTGTTTCCGTCGGCCAGCCAGACGACGTCCAGGGGCATGCCGCCGCGGTAGTAGATCGCCCGCCTGGACCGCACGTTGTCGGTGCGGCGCACGTTCAGGGCCCAGCCCGAGGGCCCGCCCACGGCCAGGACGAGCTGCTTGTTGTCCGAGGCGAAGGCCGCGCCCTGGATCGCCTCGGTCTCGTCGAGAGTCTGCACGCGCGACCAGTCTTCGATCTTCCAGACGATCGCGGTCCGGTCCGCGCCGGCCGTGATTAGCATCGTTCCGTCCGGGCTGAAGGTGACGTCCTGGACCCAGCCGTTGTGTACGTCGATTGTCTTGACCGGCTTCTTCTCGGCGAGGCTCCAGACGTGGGCCGTGCCGTCGGCGCCGCCCGCGGCCAGCAGCTTCCCGTCCGGGCTAAGCTCGAGGCAGTAGACCACCTCCTTGGGCTCGTCGAAGGATGCGGTCACTTCGCCCGACTCGACGCTCAGGATATTCACGGCCCCGTCCCCACAGGGCGTTCCCCCGCCGACGGCCAGCGACTTGCCGTCGGGCAGGAAGGCGACCGCCCCGACCACGTCGCCCAGCTTGCCGCTGCCGAGCCGCTTGGCGAGCTGCCCCTTTTCCAAATCCCAAAGCACGACCTCCCCGTAGCCGGCCACGGCCAGGCTCTTTCCGTCCGGGCTGAACGCCAGCGCGGCGATGGGTGCCACCGGGCCGAAGGCAGCCGTGCACTTCACCGACCGGGCGTTGGGGGCCGCGTCGGGCTTGCCCACCACGGAAAACGCCAGCTCCGCCTTCTGTGGCGCCGGTTCCGCGCCCGCGGCGAGCGTTCCGACTAACAACACGGCTACTGCCGGGACGGTGTAAGCTCTCATGCATAGCTCCCCTCGTCCAAAAAGCCGCGACCGTTGGTCGCGCCCACGTAACCGCGACCATGGATCGCGGGGCGGCACGACCGCCACGTGTTGGCACTTCTCTTGCGCGACCACCGGTCGCGGCTTTGTCGGTACTATTGTGGGGTCCGAGTGCGTTCCCATGCGGAGCATGGGAACGAGTTTTTCCTTCTACATGATCTCGGTAAGCGTTCCTCCGCTGGGCATACCGCCGCTGGCCGTGGGGGTGACGTAGGCCACGCAGCCGTGCGGGTGGGGCAGGTGGCCCTTGGGGTCGATGCCCAGCAGCGTATACATGCTGGCCGAGAGGTCCCAGGGGTAGATGGGCCGCTCGGCGACCTTCTCTCCCTTGGCGTCGGTCGATCCGACGACCACCCCCCCCTTGAACCCGCCGCCGGCCACCACGGCCGACATGGCGGGCCCGTAGTGATGGCGCCCGTCGTCCCACGGGGGTCCCTTGGCGATCTTCGGCGTGCGTCCGAACTCACCGAACCAGGTGACGATGGTCGTCTCCAGCAGTCCGCGTTCGGCCAGATCCTCCAGCAGGGCGGAGAACCCCTGGTCGAGCGGCGGCAGCAGGACCTTCATTCGGCCGAAGTTGTCGCGGTGCGTGTCCCACCCGCCCGAGTTGACGGTGATGAACGGCACGCCGCGCTCGACCAGGCGCCGGGCGAGCAGGCACGACTGCCCGAAGCGGTTGCGCCCGTAGCGTTCCCGCACCTCGTCCTTCTCTTCCGCCATCTCGAACGCCTTCTTGGCGTCGCCGAGGATCAGGCCGTAGGCACGCTCCTGGTAGGAATCCATGGTGTCGAAGGTCTCGTTCTCGTCCATCTCCCGGGCCAGGGAGTCGACCGAAGCGAGCAGCGACCGGCGGGCCTGGAGCCGCTCGTCGGTCACGCCGCCCGGGGCGACGATCCCCTGCACGGTGATGCGGTCGGCGTCGGGGTTCCCGCCCGTGGCGAACGTCTTGTACTCGGTGCCCAGAAACCCGCACTCGGCAAAGCGTCCCAGGGGCGAGGTGACCGACATGTAGGGCGGCAGGCTCCCCTCATAGCCGGCTTCCTGCCTCTTGTAGGCGACCACCGCCCCGATGGACGGATAGACCATGTCGGCCGGCATGCTGCCGGTCTGCATGATGTAGGTGGCCGTCTCGTGGCTGTTGTTGCCGTGGGTCATGCCGCGCAGCAGCGCGTACTTGTCGGCACACTTGGCCATCTGCGGCATGGTCTCGCAGAGCACGATCCCGTCGACGTTCGTGGCCACCGGCTTCTTGTAGGGGCCGGCATAGTCGTCGCCGGCCTTGGGCTTGGGGTCGAACGTGTCCAGATGGGTCGGGCCGCCGCCCATCCAGAGCTGGATGACCGACTTGGCCTTTCCTTCGGTCACGGCCCCCTGGGCCTGCATCCGGAACCAGTCGGCCAGCGTCAGCCCCATGGCGCCCAAGGTCCCCACGCGGAGGAAATGACGCCGGTTCACCCCCGGGGCGCTGTGACTCGCCCTTCGACCACAAATATCCAACATGGCTCATTCCTCCCTTGGAATGTTTAGTGGTTGAACAGGAACTCCTTGGTATTCAGAAGCGCCCACAGGAGGTCCTGGACCGCCTGATTCCTGGGGGGCTTTTGCGCGGCCTCGGCGGCAGCGACTTTCTGGCTGGCCTCGGCCAGCTTGGCCGCGGCGGCTTTCTCTTCGGCCGCCAGCTTGTCCCGTTTCGCCTTGGCTTCGTCGGCCGCCTTGCGTTTCTCGGCCGCGGCCGATTCGGCGGCCGCCTTTGCCTCCGCCTCGCCTTCCCCCTCCGCCTCGACGTTGGCCGCCGCCGTTTCGGCCTCCGTGGCCGCCTTCTCGGCCGCGTCGTACGCCGTGTTGGCCGCGGCCAGCTCCCCTTTCACCTTGGCCAACGCCTCTTCGGCCGCCTTCTTCGCGGCCACGACCTCCTCGGGCACGCTCTTCCCCTCGCCCGAGAAATAGGCCAGCACGCCGGCCTTCTCCTCTTCGGTCGGCGGGCGCGACAGCGCCACGTAAAACAGCTCCTCGGCGATCTCCTCGTCCGAATTCTTGTCCTTCAGTAGCTGCTGCAACCGCGGGCTGCCGTTGATCTTGTTCTGCACGTCGCTCGAATTGAGCAGGTGCAGCGTCTGACGCATCGACAGCTCAAGGTCCCGGTCCGATTCGTAGGCCGTGTCGCGCGGCGGGCGCCCGAACATCTGCAAGAATGGCAGGTCGATGCTCCCGTCGGCCAGGTGAGTCGCCCGAAAACCGACCGGCAGGCGCACAAACGGCTCGGGAATCCGGCTGCTATACGTGTCCCACCGCTCGGTCACCTGGCCGATGGCGTCCAGCAGCGTTTCGGCTCCCAATCGCTTCACGTAGTAGTGCGAGAAGTGCGTCGCGTCGTTCGCATTGTGCTCGTTGGCCTTCGACGAAAGCTGGTAGGTCTTCGAGTTGAGGATCAGCCGGTAGATGTGCTTCAGGTCGTACTTGTTGCTCACCAATTCCTGCTCGAGATAAGCCAGCAGCTCGGGGTTCGACGGGGGGTTGGTCGGGCGCAGATCGTCGGCCTCGTTGACGATCCCCCGGCCCAAGAGCCAGAACCACGTGCGGTTGGCGAGGTTCTTCGCGAACCACGGGTTGTCCGGCGCGGTGAGCCAGTCGGCGAACTTCACGCGGGCGTCTTCGCCCCGCTCGAGCTCCGGCGCCTCGCCGCCCGGGAGCTTCGGCGCTACCGGCTCGTTCGTGGCGGGGTGGCGCAAGGTCGCGTCCGGGTCGACGTAGACGATCTCCTCCTTCCACTCGGTGGTCGACTTGTAGCGGACCTGGGTGAAGAAGGCGGCCAGCCCCAGGTTGTCGTCCAGGTCCCAGTTCTCGCTGGGATGGCCGTGACAGCGGGCGCAGCCGATTCGGGCCCCCATGAAGATCAGGGCCGTCACCTCGCCGATGTTCTGTGGCTCCTTCTTCAGGAAGGCGCGATAGTAGTTCACCGGAGGCTCCCGGAAGTTGCTGCCGCTGGAGAGCAGCAGCTCGCGGGCGAACTGGTCGTACGGCTTGTTCTCCGCAATGCTGCTCCGCACCCAGTGGTGATACGCCTGCACCGCGTTGGGCCAAAGATTGCTGGGGTATTCACTCTTAATGCGGAACAGATCGCCCCACTTCAGGGACCAGAAGTCGGCAAACTCCCTCGAGGCCAGCAGCCGGTCGATCAGCTTACTCCGCTTCTGGGGATCGTCGTCGGCCAGGAAGGCCCGAGCCTCCTCGGGCGTGGGCAGCGTGCCGATCACGTCGAGATAGATCCGGCGCAGAAACACCTCGTCCGTACAGACTTCCGAGGGCGGAATTCCCAGCTCCGTAAGCTTGGCAAACACCAGCTCGTCGATCTTGTTGTTCGGGGCCACTTCGGGGAAGCCGGACGGCAAGGGCTGCGGCACCACGATGCAGACGGTGTCGAACCTCCGCAGGTAGCTGACCACGATCGTCGCCTGCCCGAAGTCCTTTGCCGTCACCTTGCCTCCGGCGTCGACCGCGGCGACCTCTTCCCGGGCCGAGCTGAAAACGGCCGCCTGCGTGACGTCCTTCTCGGTGCCGTCGGCGTAGGATGCCTTGACCGTAAGCGCGTGGCTGCCGCCCTTCTCGAGGAGCTGCTTCTCGGGAGCAACTTCGATGGCGACCAGCTCCGGGGCGTCTTCATCTTCATAGGGCACCCCCCGGGCCACCCAGGACAAGAGGGCGTTGTACTCCGGGGAGCCTGCGTCGACTCGCTTTCCTCCCTCGTGCTCGATGCCGGCGGTGGCCTTCAGCAGGAACAGGCTCTTCGCCGGCTCCACCCGGTTGACGCGCCGGCCCGCCGCCGATTTGACCAGCGCCTCGTAGTCCTTTTCCGGCTCGGCCGCGAACAGCGAGAGCTGCAACCCGCCCTTGCCCCCGGTCGCGCCGTGGCACTTCGCCGCGTTGCAGCCCAAGCGGTCGACCAGCGGAATCACATCGCGTGCAAACGTCGCCGCGCCCTCGTCGGTTTGGGCCACGCCCGTGCCGGACCACGCGAATACCGAAACGGCGGACAAGAAGAATAGCGGCGCGCTTGCAGACGGCCTCATCGCAATCCCCCTTGGGTCGGACGGGGCGGAGGACGAGCGTTCGGTTTGCCGAAGCAACCCTGGACGCTCAGGCGGGATGTCTCGGGCGGGGCTGGCCCGGCTCTTACGGCATGCTAACCCGCTATTTTGATCCGACCGCCGTCGCAATGCAATAGTGCCGCCGATTCTTTGTGCCCGTGGCGGGGTCGGGTATACTTGGCAAGCAGGAGAAGGGGCGAGTGGGAGGAGCGGGAGCGTCGCAGCGGCCGCCAAACCCGTAGGAGGGGGGGGTGGACGAGGAATCCCTCAAGTCGCGTCTGAGCAGGATCTCGACCGTGTGGACCGAGCTGGCCGACGCCGGTCGCTCGTCGCAGACGGTTGCGGGTGCTGCCCGGATGGCCTTCATCCGCCGCTACCAGGGGGCGGTCTACCGCTACCTGCTCGGGGCGGTCCGCGACCCGGACGCCGCCGACGAGCTGTTCCAGGAGTTCGCCCTGCGGTTCCTTCGGGGGGTGTTTCGGCACGCCGACCCGGAGCGCGGCCGGTTCCGCGACTACCTGAAGACCGCCCTGTACCACCTGGTGGCCGACCACCAGAAAAAGCAACGCCGGAGGCCGTGTACGCTCGACCAGTCGGTCGCCGACGGGGCCGAGCCGGACCACGGGCCCGAGGCGTCCGAGCGGCGATTTCTCGATAGCTGGCGGGACGAGCTATTGGCCCGGGCCTGGGAGGCACTGGCCGCCGAGCAGCACGACGGCGGGCAGCCCTACTACGCGGTGTTGAAGTACCGCGCCGAGCATCCCGAAGTCAACTCGGGCGAGATGGCCGAGCAGCTCAATGCCCGGCTCCGCCCGGAGCGGCCCTATTCCGAGGCGGGAGTGCGCAAGGCGCTGCAGCGGGCGCGCCTGCGGTTTGCCGAGCTGTTGATCGACGACGTGGCCCATTCCTTGGGGACCCCCGGGCGCGAAGAGCTGGAGCAGGAGCTCGTCGACGTTGGTTTATTACCCTATTGCCGCTCGGCGCTGAAAAAGCGGTATGGCACGAAGTGACGTTTTTGGAGTGCGGCGATTCATCGCCGCTTTCTCTTCGCACCAACCGATCGTGATAGCGCGGATTTCGCGGCAACAAAAGTAGACGCGGAAGAACAGTCGATGGAAAGCGGCGATGAATCGCCGCACTCCAAAGAGCGACGTATGTGTAGCGAATCGCCTGAAAAACACCCCGGCGGTCCGACGGCGGCGTCGCAGAGCACGCCGTCGCCGGCCGAGGACACGTTCGAGGAGATGTCCGACGCCATCCCGGCCCCCCCCGGCGGCTTGCACGTGCGCTGTCCGAACTGCCAGGGGCGAACGCCCTTGGCCGAGGGCGGGTCGCTCGCCGAGATGTCCTGCCCGGAGTGCGGCAGCCGGTTCGGCATCCCCGTTGACCAAACGCAGGACTACGTGCCCGGACGGGGCGAGCCGGTCGGGCCCGAGCAGACGCTGGGCCACTTCCGCCTGGTGGAGCGTTTGGGGGCGGGCGGCTTCGGGGCCGTGTGGAAGGCCCAGGACCTCCAGCTCGACCGGGCCGTGGCCGTGAAGATCCCGCACCGCGGACGCCTCGGTCTCGACGAGACCGAGAAGTTCCTCCGCGAGGCCCGCGCCGCCGCGCAGTTGCACCACCCCAATATCGTGGGCGTCCACGACGTGGGCATCGAAGGGCAGTTGATCTACATCGTCAGCGACCTGGTCGAGGGCCTGCCGCTCGACGAGTGGCTCGCCGACCAGCGGCCCGGCTACCGCGACTCGGCGGGCTTGGCCATGAAGATCGCCCGGGCCCTGCACCACGCCCACGAGCACGGCATCGTCCACCGCGATCTGAAGCCCAGCAACATCATGATCGACGGCCAGGGCGAGCCGCACATCATGGACTTCGGGCTGGCCAAGCGCACGGCCGGCGAAGTGACCATGACGGCCGACGGCACGATCCTAGGCACGCCCGCCTACATGTCGCCCGAGCAGGCCAAGGGCGAGGGCCACCACGCCGACCGCCGCACGGACGTCTATTCGCTGGGCGTGATCCTCTTCGAGCTCTTGACCGGCGAGCGTCCCTTCCGCGGCAACGTGCAGATGCTCATCAAGCAGGTGGTCGAGGACGAGGCACCCACGCCGCGCAAGTTCGACCACCACATTCCCCGCGACCTGGAAACCATCTGCCAGAAATGCCTGCGCAAGGAGCCGGCCGCCCGCTACCCGTCGGCCGACAAGCTGGCCGACGAGCTAGGGCGTTTTCTTGAGGGGGTGCCGATCCGCGCTCGTCCGGTGGGCGCGCCCGAGCGCTTCGCCCGCTGGTGCCGGCGCAACCCGCTCGTGGCCGGCTCGGGCGCGGCGGCGCTGGTGGGGCTGCTGTTTGGGTTGATCGCCCTGTCGGTGAGCTACGTCCGCGTTTCCGGGGCCCTGGAAGAGACCCGGCAGGCAAAGAACCAAGCCGAGGCGAGGCTCCTGTTTACCAAACAGGCGGTCGACGACCTGTTCACCGAGATCAGCGAGGACACGCTGTTGAACAAGCCGGGTATGCAGCCCCTGCGGCGCAAGCTGCTCGAGCGTGCCCGGGAGTACTATGAGAAGTTCCTCACGGAGAGCGGCGGCGACCCGGCGATTCGCGACGAGCTGGCCCTGGCCCATTTCCGCGTGGGCCGGATCACCGAAGAGGTCGAGTCGGCCGGTGAAGCGATCCCCTCCTACGAGAACGCCCGGCAGACGCAAGCCAAGCTGCTCGCCGCCGACCCGGAGGACGTCAGCCGGCTCGCAGCCCTGGGCGATACGCTGAACGCCTTGGGCCGGGCCCTGCACAAACAGGGGCAGCTCGATAAGGCACTGAAGACGTACGACGACGCCGTCGAAATCCGTCGGCGACTGGTCGGCCTCGCGCCTGAAACGGCCGAGTTCAAGCGGCTATTGGCCAACAGCACCATGAACATCGGCCTGCTCAAGCGAGAAAGCGACCCGGCCGTCGCGCTGAAACACTTGCAGAAGGCGCAGGCCATCCGCCGCGAAGCCCTTGAGCTTGCGCCGGACGACTGGAAGCTGCGCCGCGATCTGGCCATGGGAGAATTCAACCTGGCCACGGTCGCCGAGCAGCTCGCCGACGCTCCGCTGGCCGAACAGTCTCTCACCCGGTCGCGCGAGCTGTTCGAGGCGCTCGCCGCGGAGCAGCCCGACGACCTGACCGTGTGCTATCAACTCGCCGCCTGCCTGCGTCGCGAGGCCGATCTGAAGTGCGAGGCGGAGAAGCCGGCCGAGGCCCTGCCGCTTTACCGGCGCGCGCGGGACGTGATGGAGCCCCTGGCACGGGAAAACGCCAGCGTGCCCGAGTACCAAGTGGGCCTGGCCGAGATCTGCATCAGCCTCGGCCAGGTGGAATACGACCAGGCCGACGACGACCCGGCGCAAGCGCCGTCGCACGAGGCCCGCGCCCTGGCCGCGTTCCGGGAGGCCCGCACCTTGCTCGAGCCGCTCGGGTCCCTCTGCCTGGAACACCCCCGCTACTGCCGCGACCTGATCGTCACCCTGCACGCGGTGGGCAAGCTGCACCCCGACGCCGAGGGCCGCCGTGAGGTGATCCAGGCGCTCGACGCTTTGCGGAGACAGCTCGAAGACCTGCGCGCCCGATCCCCCGACGCTGCCGCGGTGCAGGAACACCTCCAACTGACGGCCGCCGCGATCAGCGAACTCCGCGCCATCGGCGGAAACCCAAGCGGCACGCCCGACCCGAACAACTGACCAGTGGCGCGGGGCCGGCTCAGAAGTCGAGCCAACCCAGGCGGTCTCCCCGCTCGGCCTCTCCCTCGATGCCGGGGCTGTTCTGGTGCCACTCCTGGCTGCCGTACGAGGAGATGCCGCGGGAGCTTCCATGGAGCACGTCCACGGCCCCCGCGTTGGGCGATACCATTGAGCGTCACGTTCGCTTGGTGGCCGTGGAGCCGGATCGCGCGCGGCGAGACCTCGACGCGTCGCCGGTCGCCCCGAGCCCGGGCGGCTTGAAGAGCGTCGGCCTCGGGCAGCGCGGCGTTGAGGGCGGCACCCCTCTCAGCCTGATGTCTGCCACGACTGTTGCTTCGATAATAACTCCATAACGCGGTGTTGAACCACCCGACAGTATGTACATATAGCCCATTAGGGGCATGATTCCAGCAATTCTACGAGGGCCAGTAAGTTTGGGATGTTCTACGCGGGAGGGTGAATCGGGTAGTATATGCCCGTCGGATAACGCGGGGGCCCTAGACAAGATGGGGCCCTTGGTGTACCATCTGGCCTGACTTCTCACGGTAGGCGTGCTTGGAGAAACGCCTCAACGAATCAACGGCAACCAAGGGAGAAAGCTCGATGATCCGCAACCGATTCCCTCGTGGCACGTCTCGCAGGTCCGCTCGATTTTGCCGCCCCGCGTCGCAGGGGTCGCGCAGACTTCGCATGGAGTCACTGGAAGACCGCGTCGTGCTCTCCAACTTCCTGGTGACCAGTGCCGCGGATAGCGGGTCCGGCTCGCTGCACCAGGCGATTCTCGACGCCAACGCCGATTCGGACGCCGACGTGATCGAGTTCAACATCGGCGGCGGCGGGGCCCACACGATCGATCTGCCCGACCGGCTGGTGGTCACCAATCCGGTAACCATCGACGGCACCAGCCAGCCGGGCTACGCCGGTGAGCCGTTGATCACTCTCCAGGGAACGGAATACGCCCTCTGGTTGGACGGGGTCGACGGCAGCACGGTAAAGGGTTTGGCCGTCCGCGCCAGCGTCACCGCCGTCCACATCTCGGGCGGCAGCGGCAATCACATTGCCGACATGGACCTTTCCTGGACCGGCACCGAGCAGACGGGCGTCGGCGTCCGGATTAGCTCGAGCTCGAACAACATCGTCGAAGGCGTCATCGCGAAAAACCGCTGGGATGGCCTCGCTGTCGGCGGGACGTCCGGCGGGAACCTCATCCAAAACAACGACCTTTCCGGCGCCGGAAGGAACGCCATCGTGGCCGACGCGACGGGGCTCGGCAACAAGTACTTCAACAACAACCTTGCGGGGGCTGGCTTCGACGGCGAGAGCCACGCCATGATGATATCCTACGACGCCCAGTTCGAGGCCGCCGGCAACGACTTCAGCCACAGTTTCCGGGGCTTGTACTTGGGCGAAATGGACGGCATCACCCTTTCGGCCGGACTGTTCAACGACACCGTCGGCACGGTCATCACCAGCGTGCTATTCCTCGACGGTGTCACCAATTCGCATATCTCCGGCTTGAACCTGTCGAGAACCGACGGCAGCGGGACCGGCACCGGGCTGTGGGTCTACGGCAGCTCGCACATCACGATCGAGAACGTCACCGTCAACAATCGGGAATACGGCGTCGACGTCTCCGACGGTTCCGAGGCCAACACGATTAGCGGCAGCTCGTTCGTCAACAACGACACGGGCATACGGCTCTCGGGCGCCGGCCACGTAGTCGAGTGCAGCGCGATTCTCGACAACGACGACGCCGGCGTTCGCGTATTTGCCGATGCCACGGGGATCGTCGTAAAGAACAACCACATTCAAGACAACGCCGGGTCCGGCTTACACAACCTGTCCACCGAGACGGTCAACGCCGAGTACAACTACTGGGGAGCCGCCGACGGGCCCACCACCGTCCCGCCCATCCCGCCCGGCGACCGCGACTACGGCGACGCCGCCTATGGCAACGTCGACGTGGTACCTTTCCTCACCGAGCCGCCTCCCTGCACGCCCCTGACCGCTTTCTTCGACGGGCCCGCGCTGGGCGTTCGCGGCCAGGTCCTGACCTACATCGGCAGCTACACCGGTCCGGGCGCGGCCGACACGCACACCATGAGCTGGGAGGTGAAGGACGGCTCCGGCGCCCTGGTCGCCAAGGCTTCCGGCGCGCAGCTCGACTTCACGCCCGACGTGGCCGACACCTACACGGTGGAGCTGACGGTTACCGACGGCGACGGCGGGGTGGCCGTGGCCAGGAGACTGGTGGACGTGCGGGTCGCCGCCGTCCTGCCCGACCCGGACGACCCCGACAAGACGATTCTGGCCGTCGGCGGCACCAACGGCAGCGACGTGATCACCGTTCAGCCGGGGTCCGACTCTCCCGACGGGCTGCAGGTGAAGGTCCACGAGAAGGATACCGGCACCCGGTGGGTGATGGAGTTCAGCGCCGCCGTCGACGGCATCCTGGTGCTCGGCCGCGCCGGCGATGATTCAATCGGAGTGTCCCAGAGAGTCGCCATCGACGCGGAACTGAACGGCGGTGCGGGCGACGACCGGATCGTGGCCGGCGCGGGCAACGACCTGCTGTTCGGCGGCGACGGCCACGACCGCATCTGGGGCCGCTTCGGCGATGATCAGGTCTTCGGCGAGGACGGAGACGACTGGCTCTTCGGCGGGCTCGGCGACGACGTGCTATTCGGCGGCGACGGCAACGACGTGCTCTTCGGCGGCCCCGGCAACGACGAGCTGTACGGCGGCGACGGCTACGACATCCTGTTCGGCGGCTTCGGCGACGACATGCTCGATTGGGACTGAAGAAGAAAGGACCGGTTGGCCCCGGACAACCGCTTGGGGGGAACCCGATCCCCTTCCGTTCCCGCGGGTCAATCCAGGAAATCGGGCAGATAGGCGCCCCCGCCGGTGTCGTCGAGCCGCTGCTGTTGCTGCCGGCGCCGGCGGCGCTCTTCGGCTCGGCGCAGCTCGAGGTAGGAGCCCTGGGCGAGACGGTCCTCTTTGCCCCGGCCTGCCCGGACCACGATGGCCGACTCGCCCAGAAGCCGGCGCCCTCGGGCGTTGACGGCGTAGCAGCGGGTCTGGCACAGCCCGCAGCCGACGCACTTCTCGGCCAGTACGACCGGGGCCAGGAAGCCGGTGCCCTCGACGGGATTGCCCAGCTCGTCGACGTGCGTCCCCACGCGAACGAACTCGATGGCCCGGTAGCCGGCCGCCACACACTCTTCGACGCAGAGTTTACACGCCTCGCGTCCGGCGTGGGGAAGGCACGTCTTGCGATCGACCACGGCCAGTCCCATCCGGGCGACTTGTTTCTCCTCGAGCAGCAACGCGTGGATGGCGCCCGTGGGACAGACCTGGCCGCAGCGGTTGCAGCTCGGCTCGCAGCCGGCGTGGTCGGCAGCGACGTATGGGGTCCACAGCCCCTCGTAGCCCTGTAGCAGGCCGAGCGGCTGGAGCACGCCGTTCGGGCAGGCCTGGAAGCACTCGCCGCAGCGGACGCACAACCGGAGGAATTGGGGCTCTGGTACGCTGCCGGGCGGTCGCACAGGCAGGGCCGCGTCGGGATCGTCGAGGCGTGCGCCGCCGGCGCGGACCGCGGCCGCAGTCACCGCCCCGCCCACGCACCCTGCCACGCAACCGATCGAGGCCGCCAGAAACCGCCGACGTCCGGGGGCGGTCTCGCCGCTCGGCCGGCTTCCCGGCTCTTTCGAGCCGGTGTTCTGCCATCGGGGGACGAACCGGATTGCCCCTGACGGGCAGACGCCGCCGCATTCCTGGCAGAACGTGCAATCGGTGCCCCGCGTGGTGAAGTCGCCCCGGACGGCGTCGAACGGACAAGCGTCCCTGCATCGCCCGCAGTCGGTGCAGCTCGGTGTGACCTTGCGGTTGGTCAGGCGCAGCCGGTTGGCGATCGAAAAGAGAGCACCGCTGGGACACACGTGCTTGCACCAGAACCGCGGCCCGAGCAGCCCCAAGCCGAGGACCACGGCGAACAACACGACGGAGACGGTCTGCCCCGTGTCCCAGCCGGGCACCTGGTGCCAGCCGCGCTCCCATGCGGTCTGAAGCGGCGTGATCAGAAAGGCCGCTGCCCGGCTCAGCACCGCAATGGCCGCTACGAAGCCGGACAGCAGCACGCCGAAGAGCGCCGCGCCCAGGACGGCCGCCAGCAGAACGTACTTCAGGTGGACCCACCAGCCGCGCCTCACCACTCGGAGCCACGGGAGACGCCGCCCCACGGCCCAGTCGAACAGGTCGACCGTGGTGCCCAGGGGACAGACGTAGGCGCAGAAACCCCGCGGCACCAGGAGACAAATCCCCAGCAGCACTGCGGCAAACGCCAGCGACCAGACCCGGGCGCGCCCGGCCACCGCGGTCGAGATGCTCACCAGCGGATCGAGCGCCAGGAACAGCTCGGCCGGCAGCTTCTCTTTGACCCGCAGATCGTCGGCATAGTGCGAGGGCCATGCCGCAGGGTCGCGCTGGTGAAGCGACCAGGGTCCGAAGCTGGTGAGCATCCGGTCTTGCTTTTCCGGGCTGATCGTGCCGGCAGACGCCAGCTCCAGCCGATCGTCGCCGATCTCGACGACGCGAAACTCACCTAGATCGACGTTCTCTGCGGCGCCGGCGTCGACCACGTGCCACACCTCGCCGGGCAGAATCGACGGCGTCGGGGTCTCCCGGCCGGCCAGGACGACGCGGCCGGCCTGGCCGTCGACCTCGAGGGGCTGCCAGCCGTGGAGCACCGGCGCCGGGCGCGCGGTGTACGGCCAGGCAACGTAGAGGAAGAGCCAGAAGAAACCCAGGAAGCACGCAGTCTGGACGAGCCGCCTGAGCGGCGAGGCCAGCCAGGAGGGGCCGAGCCGTCGCAGCACGCGCCGCACGGGCCCGTGTCTGCTCTTGCGCCGGAAAGGTAGAAACCAGTCGAATCGCATGGGGCCGGGCTACTTCATTGCGCCGGCCAGCGCCTTGGCCGTGGCGTTGATGATCGCATTCGAGGTGATCGTGGCGCTGCTCGTAGCGTCGATACCCTTGACGCTTTGCTTCTCGATGATCTTCTGGGGCGTTTCGGTCAAGGCGGCGTAGAATTGCTTCTCCTTGTGTTCGACCACGCGCACCGACTCGATGCGCCCGGCGCCCACGACGACCTCGACGTGTACCCCGCCGGCGTAACCCGGGCTGACCGCTCGGTAGGTCCCGTCCGGCACGCGGCGGAGGTCCAAGAGCTCGAAGAGCCGCAGCGCCTCGGCGGCGTCGCGCGCCAGGGCTTGGTATCGCTCGATCCGCTCTTTGGCGCGCCCGGAGGCCGGCAGGGCCAGCAGCTTCTGGTAATACGCGATCGCCTGCTCGTACTTCCCCGCCACGCGGCACGCCTCGCCCGCGTAGAAACAGGCCACGTCGGCGTAAGGGCCGCGGGTATTGGGGTCGGCCAGGCGCAGGGCCCGGTCCAGCTCCCCCATGTCTGCCAGGAGCTTGATCATCGAGAACTGGGGGGGCAGCTTATCGAGCAGCTCCAAAGCCATCTGCTTGTTGCCCAGCTTCCAATAGCATTCGGCCAGGTGAACGCTGTTGCCCAGCGACTCTTCGCCCTGGCCCACGCCGGCCTGCCGCCACCAGAAGGCCGCCCGGGCGTAGTCCCGCATCAACCCATAGTACATTCGTCCCAGGGAGTTCATCGCGCGGGTCCGGGTTGCGGGGTGGTCTTCGTGCAGGCTGAGCAGGTGGTGCATCAGGCGCACGCCTTCTCGCCACTTGCCGGGATTGGGATTGATCACGTCCCAGACGTACTGACCCACGTTGCGCTGGTTGTTCCACCCTTTGGGCGGCGGATGGGGCCAACTGAGATCCAGGGTGTTCGGGTAGCTAAGCGGCACCGAGTCGAACCAATCGGGGGGCGTGCGGCCCAGGCGATCGATCAGCGCCTCGACTTCCGCGCGGGAACGGCGCTGACCGGCGGCCGATCCGCCTGCGGGGGACTCGCCCCCCGAAGGGCCGCCGCCCGGCGCTGCCTCGCTTCGCTCGTTGAGGACCTCGCGTTCTCCGTGCGCAACGATCGCGTGGACGCGGTCTCGCGGATACTTCCGCTCGAAGGCACGGCCGCCGATCGTCGTTTGAACGGTGATGGACTCCTCGTCTCGGGCAAGGAGCACGCCGCGGGCACGCGCGCCGCTGAGCATCTCGACCTCCACCTCGCTGCCCGCGGCAATCCGTGCCCCGCCCGGCCGGGCAGCGGCCGCCGACCGCTCGCGCACGTACTGCTGATCGGCCGTGCTCAGCCGGCCGAGGTCGACCGTGAGGATGCGACCATCGGCGGTTTTCAGCCGGACTTGTCCGCCGTGATAGTCGACGAACTCGGCGATGATCGAAGATTTGCCCGTCGCGTCGGTCCACGTTCGCGGCTCGGCTTCGCAGAACTGCGAGAGCCACAGCACCGCGCCGGCCGCCAGCAACAACGTCACCCGTCGCCTCATGGTGTGTCTCCCCATCGTGTGCACTTACGCGACTTGCGGAAAGCCCTCGGTGGCCACGGTTCGGCCGTCCTTGAGCACGAACAAAGCGTCGGCCCCCGGCGTCGTGCGAACCAGGTGCAGCCCCCGTTCCGGCCCCAGCACGAAGACGGAGGTCGAGAGGGCGTCGGCCTCGGTCGCGGTGCGCGCGGCCACCGAGACACTCGCCAGACGCTCCGCCGAGCGTCCGGTCTTCGGGTCGAAGAGGTGGTGGTGCCGGTGGTCGGCCGTGAAGCTGCTCGCGTAGTCGCCCGAGGTGGCCAGACAGCGGCCATCAAGGTTGGCCAGGGCGACGTAGGCGTCTTCGCGCCGGGGATGTTGGATCCCGACCTGCCAGGGCCCTTCGGCCGCCTTGCCGCCCAAGGTGCCGATCTCTCCGGTATCGACCAGGGCGTAGCGGATTCGGGCCCGGGCAAGCGCCCCCCGGACCCGATCCGCCGCGAAGCCCTGGGCGATGCCGTTGAGCGTGACCGCCGTGCCGGGCCCGTGCAGCCGGATCCGCCCGCCCGATACCTCCAGGCGCCGCCAATCGACCTTGCGCCGGGCGTGATCGAGGGCCGCGGCGTCGGGGAGACCTCCGGCCCGATGGGCGTCGGCATACACGTCCCAAAGCGGTTGAACCGTGACGTCGAACGCCCCCTCGCTCCGCTGCGACATCTGCCGGGCACGGCAAAGCACGTCGGCCACATACGGGTGGGGGCGCTCGAGCACCCCGTTGCGGTTGAGCCGGCTGAGCTGGCTGTCGGGCCGGTAGATGCTCATCAACCGCTCGACCACGCGCAGCTCGGCCATGGCCGCGGCGATCGCCCGCTCGGCCGCTGGCGGGCTCTCATCGAGCACGGTGATCGCGACCTGCGAACCCAGGGCGAAGCAGCTTCGCCGGACGACGTGAAGGTCGCCGCCGCCGCGCTCTTTCACGGCAGCGCCCGTGCCTTCGAGAGGGTCTCGACGCCCCCGCCCGATCGCGGCCGCGCCTCCCACGCCCGCGCCGACCCCGAGGGCCGAAACCAGAAAACCACGACGGCTCATCCCCGACATAAAAGGACTCCTCTTGGGTCGCAAAGGGGCGGGTGAACTCAGGCGGGACCTCCGGCCCCGGGGGAACCGCCGTGCTCACGCGGCACCCGGGGCCGCGGCGAGAACGGGCCCATTATAGCCGGATCGCGCGGTCCGTGAGGACCTGCAAGAGGACGGCCCGTAGACACCCCATCGAGGGTGGGGCGGTGGACTGGGAGAAGGGGACAGTCCCACTTTCGCTGCGCGGAAATTGGGACAGTCCCCGCGCCGCCTACGTAACCGTGACGAGTTCCGCCGCGTCGGGCGTGCCCAGGGGCGGGGTGCGGAGGAACTCGGTGGTCTGCTTCTTGCGACGGAAGTCCTGGTACGCCCGCTCGACCTGGTCTTGGGTGAGATCCAGCTCGCCGGCCACTTCCGCGGCGGGGACCTCGTGCTCCCAGCCGTACCAGAGCAGGTCGAGGGTCTCGAACGGGAGCCGGAAGAAGAACTCCTCCTGGGTGCTGCCGGCGCTGTAGGTGTCGGAGGTGGGGGGGCGGGTGCGGATGGCCTCGGGGATCTCCAGGTGCTCGGCGAGCTGATAGACCTGGGTCTTGTAGAGGTGCGCGATCGGCTTGACGTCCATGGCCCCGTCGCCGTATTTGACGAAAAAGCCCATGTCCTTCTCGTTCTTCGGCGGCGTGCCGATCACCGCGTAGTCGTGCAGCTCGGCGTGGTAGTAGAGCATCGACATCCGGCTGCGCTGCTTGAAGTTCGTGGCGGCCACGATCCGCCGCAACTGGTCGGCCGTCAGCCGCTTGGTCTGCTTCTGGCCCTCCGGGCTGATGATGGTCACCCGGAACACGTTCAGCGTGCCGCTTTCGAGCAAGTTCGCCGGGAGCGTGATCTTCACGCAGTAGGTGCCGTCGTATTCGGGGAATACCGAACGCACGGCCGCGTCGCGCCGGGCGTAGCAGCCGAATCCCAGTAGCGGCCCGGTTACGTCCTCGACGATCGGCTGGACGCCGAACTGCCGGCAGACCCGCCGGGCCAACAGTGCGCTCTCGGGGCTCGACTCGCGCTCGGGCAGGAGCAGGGTCAGCAGGCGCTCGGGTTCGAGGGCCCTGACGGACAGCGCCAGGACCACGGCGGAATCGACCCCGCCGCTCACACCGAGCACGCCCCCTTTGCGTTTGAGCACATCGAGCACGTTATGGCGCAAGCCCTCGACGATCCGTTCCACTTCGGCTCGGCAGTCCAGCTTCAGCACGTCGCGATGAAATCGCGTCATCGTTTCTCTCCGACAAAAGGGGTCAGAACTGTTTTTCCTCGCTCGTCGGCCGTCTCGGGGGCAAAAAATAGTTCTGACCCCTTTTCTCGGACGACCGTTTTGACGTTGTCTCGCTCATCGAGCGGGGCCGGCGCCCGGTAGTCGGCCACGAACCGGCGGTGTACGAGCTGCGTGGAGAGCACGCCGGCCAGGGCCATGCTGTCCGTCTCGCCCAGCGAGCCAAGCCGCTCGATCTTCTTGGCGAGCATCGCCACGGCGCCCGGCTCGAAACAGCCGGCCTCGGCCAGGGCACCGGGCGAAAGGGCCTCGGACACCCAGTCGAGCGGCTTGCGGCCGGGGAAAAACGAGGCGTGGATCGGCGCCCGGTAAGGCCGCTTGTGGCGCGTGTGGATCGACTCGGGCAGGAACTCCCGCGCCAGCCGCTTCAGCACGTGCTTCTCGTCGAGCCCGCAAAGCTTCAGACGCGGCGAGAGCCGGTTGCAGAACTCGATCAGCTCCGGGTCGAGGAAGGGATAGCGTCCTTCGACCGAATGGGACATGACCATCCGGTCGCCCTGCGAAGACATCAGGTAGCCCGGCAGGAAAATCGTGGCCTCGAGGTACTGCGCCCGGGCCAGCGGACTCCACTGCGCGAAGTCGCCGGGCAGCGGCAGACCGTCGAGCGCGCCGGGCGGCGCGTCCGGCAAACCGCCGCTTCCCCCGGCTGCCTCGGCAACCGCCGATCGCATCGCCGCGGAGAACAGGCGCTTGGTGCGGGCGGTGTTGCGCCAGCGCACGTTGTGCGACTGCGTGGCCGGGTTCCCGTCGGCGCCGTCGCGGAAGAACCGCTCGAGGTAGCCTTGGCGGCTCCGCGCCAGGTCACCTACGTAGGGATAGAGCCGTTCGAGCAGGGCCCCGCGCCAGCTCGACCCGGGCCCCCGGGCAACAAAGCGCCGGACCTTGGCCTCCTTGAAGATCTCGTATCCGGCCAGGAACTCGTCGGCCCCCTCGCCAGTGAGCACCACCTTCAGCTCGTTGCGCCGGACCAGCCCGGAGAGCAGGTACAGCGGCGCCGGCGCGGTGCGCAGCATGGGGGTTTCGGCGTGCCAAATCACGTCGGGGTAGGCCCGGCCGATGTCCTCGTGGCTGCAAGTGATCAGGTGGTGCTCGGTGCCCAGGTGGTCGGCCATGCGCCGCTGGTGTTCGCTCTCGTCGAACGCCTCGTCGGTGAAGGCGACAGAGAAGGTCTCCAGGGGCGTGTCCGTGCAATTGCGCACCAGCGCGGTGACGGTCGAGGAGTCGAGCCCGCCGCTTAGGTACGCACCCACCGGCACATCGGACCGCAGGCGCAGGCGCACGGCGTCGATCAGGCGCTCGCGCAGCTCGTCGACCGCCTGGTCCAGGTCGTCGATCTCGTCGCCGGCCGGGGGGAAGGCCATTTGCCAATAGGGCCGGATGTCGAACCGGCCGTCCGCGGAGGCCCGGAGCCAGTGGCCCGGCGGCAGCGTGCACACGTCCCGAAACGCCGTGCGCGGCGACAGGGGCGACCAGTACGTGAACACCTGGTCGATCGCCACCGGGTCGAGTTCCGCGGAGACCGCCCCGTGGGCCAGCAGTGCCTTGATCTCCGAGGCGAACAACAGGCCCCCGCCGCGCCGGGCATAGTAGAGCGGGCAAATCCCCACCCGGTCCCGGGCGAGAAACAGCTCCCCGCGCCGCTCGTCCCAGATCGCCAGGGCGAACTGGCCGTTGAGCCGGCTTGCGCACTCGGGGCCGTACTGCTCGTAAAGGTGGACGATCACCTCGGTGTCGGAGTCGGTGCGGAAGCGGTGTCCCTGAAGCTCCAGTTCGTTGCGGAGCTCGAGGTAGTTGAACACTTCGCCGTTGTAGACGATCCAGAGCGTGCCGTCTTCATTGGAAATCGGCTGCTGCCCGCCCGACAGGTCGATGATTCTCAGGCGCGCGTTGCCCAGGCCGACGCGGCAGCCGTCTTGCGTGTCGAGATAGACGCCGAACTCGTCGGGTCCGCGGTGCCGGATGGCGCCGACCATGCGGCGCAGGTCGGTTTCGCGCACCGAAACGCGATCGCTCGAGCTTAGAACTCCGACGATGCCACACATGCGGCTATTGCTCCGAGTGTTTTTTTGTCAGCGTGTGGGCTGTCGCCGCGTGGGCGCGGCGGCTAAACGGTTGTTCGAGTTAGTTCTCAACACAGCGCGGTCTTCGCGATCTTCCCGCTGGTGGTCTTGGGAAGCGAGTCGACGATTTCGACGAACTTCGGGATCATGTAGTCTTCGAGGTGCTCGCGGCAGTGGAGCAACACGTGCTTGTCGGTTAGGGTCTCTTCGTTGGTGACCACCAGGGCCTTGACGGCCTGTCCGAGGATGGCATCGGGCACGCCGACCACGGCCACCTCGACCACGCCCGGCAGGTCGTAGATCACGCTCTCGACCTCCTTGGGCGAGACCTTCTCGCCCCGGCACTTGATCACGTCGTCCTTGCGGCTGACGAACTCGAAGTAGCCCTCGTCGTCCATGCGGAACAGATCGCCGCTATAGCAGACGGTCTCGCCGGGCAGCGGGCCGGGGCGATAGCGCTCGGCGGTGGCCTCGGGCGCCCGCCAGTAGCCCCGCATCACGTGCCCCCCGCGGATCACCAGCTCACCCACCTCGCCGGGACCCAGACGCCGGCCCTCTTCGTCTTCAAGCCAGACCTCGGTTCCCGGGATGGCGATGCCCACGCTGTGGGGCCGCTTGTCGAGCTGGTCGGGCGGCAGGTAGAGCGTCCGCTTGGTCTCGGTGAGCCCGTACATCGAGATCAGCTTCGCCCGGGGGAACGCCCGGCGGATCTCCCGGATGTGGCGCACGGGCAGGGCCGCCGCCGTGTTGGTGACGTAGCGCAGGGAGCTGAGGTCGAACGCGCTTAAGTCCATCTGCAGCAGGATGGCGAACATGGTGGGGACGCCGGGTAGCCCCGTGACCTTTTCTTCCTCTATCCGTTTCAAGAAGTGGGCCCCGTAGGCGAACGACTTCTCGAGCACCAGGGTGCCGCCGAACTTGAAGGTCATCAGAAGCTGATACAGCCCGTAGTCGAACGAAAGCGGCAGGGCGTTGATCACCACGTCGTCGGGCACGTTGCCGACGTACTCGATGATCGACGAGGCGGCGAAGACCACGTTGCTGTGGGCCGACATGACCCCCTTCGAGTCGCCGGTGCTGCCGGAGGTGTAGATCAAGCAGGCCAGGTCCCGGTCGATGGCGTGGCGCGGGGGCGGCGACGTAGGATACTCCTTCCAGACGGCGTCCAGGGCGATCAAGTCGGGATGGGCCGCGACGGCTTCGGCGGCCGTCTCCCCGGCGAGCAGCCCGCACCGCAGCGAGGGGACGTGCTCGATCAGCCCGGCGGCCAGGCGTGCGTCCCGTGCCCGGGCAACCAGGGCCGATGCCTCGCAGTTTTCCACCAGGCGGGCGAGCTTGTCGGGCTTGGTGGTGCTGTTGATCACCACGAACACGGCGTCGGCCTTCAGCGCGCCGAAGATCCCAACGGCCAGCTCGGGCCCGTTGGGCAGGAACAGGGCCACGCGGTCGCCCCGGACAACGCCCCGCTCGCGAAGCGCGTGGGCAAGCTGGTTGGCCCGGGCCTCGATCTCGGCGTAGGTCCACCGCTGCCGCTCGAAGACCAGGGCTACCTTGTCGGGCGTTCGCCGGGCGCTCTCTTGGAGGAAGTCGTGCACCAGCAGCATGTCGTTATCTCCAGCAGCGTGCCACGGAAAAAGGGGACGGGGCTAATTTGTGCGAAGCACCCTTCGGGCCGTTCCGGCAAATTAGCCCCGTCACCTTTTTCCCGCCGTCCATTTACTCCACCTTGCCCTCAACGTAGGCCACGATCCGGTTGACCGAGTCGAGGTTGTCCGGGACGATTTCTTCGTCGGGAATCGAGATGTCGAAGGTCTCCTCCAGGTATAGCGTCAGCTCTAGGACGGCGGTCGAGTCCACCACGCCCTCGTCGAGCAGCGAGGCGTCGTCGCCGTAGGGGAAACCGTCCGTGCGGAGCAGGAAGTTCTCGGCAAGGAAGTCGCGAATCCGTTGCCTCGTATCCGTGGTTGCGGTCATTTCAGTCTGCTGTTGCATCGTTGTCTCGCAGTGCTACGGGTCCGTGGAAATGCCAATCTCCGTAGGACGGATTGCAAATCCGTCCGGTCGTCGGCGGACGTACGGTCAATCCGTCCGGCCGTCCGGGGGCCGAAGGGCCATGCGCCCCACCGCCTGTTCGAGCAGCGGCAGGAAGGCCCGGGTCGCCTTTTGGTTGCCTTCCGAGCTGGGATGACTGTCTCGGCCCGCTCGTCCGGTGGGGTATCTCAGGAAGTCCGAGGCGCCGTGGTCGGTGAGCACGTCGTAAAGGTCGAACACGGCCACGTTGGATTCCGGGTAGCCGGGCAGCCACCCGGACTGAGGGTCTGAAAGCCAACAGTTGAACTCACGCGCATACGCGCCCAATTTATTAAGTGTAGGTCGTCCCAAGAGACGCTTGGCCGCCTCCTTGTGCCAGCGGGCCGATTTCCGTGCCAACGGCGGCGCGGTCACCGCCACGAAGAGCGTTTGCGGATTGCGCCCGAACTCGGGGAGCAAGCGGCGATAGGCCGCCTTGGCGTTCTCCACGGTCAGCTCGGGTCCGGCCGGGTTGCCGGGCGGGCGCCCGCGGCCGACGAACCGGTTGTTCGGAAAGCACGACTTGAACATCACGATCTGATTCCGCCGGGCATCGGGGTAGAACGTGTCTTGATGGTCGCAACGGAGAACCTCGTCCATCTGCTTGCGGAACTTCGCTGGCCAGTCGAAGATGTCCGTCTTTTCGCCGACCCGGCTGCCGTACGACGCCTCGTGCACCTCGTAGCCCGCCGAGACCAGGGCGTCGCGGAGTCCCCCGCCGTTGACGGCCGCCTCGTAGATGCAGCGGGCGCCAACGTCCGGGCCGGCCGGGGCCAGCCACTGCCCCCCGCAGGAATGATGGATGAACAGGAGCCGGAGCGGGGGGCGCGTGCCCTCGGGTGAGGACCCTTCAACACAAGACTCCGCAGCGTACACGGCGGGCGTTTCCGGCGGTGACGGGGTCATGAAGCCACGGTCCTAGGTCGTTTTCACTTTGAGTGGCGGTTTTCTCGGGCGTCTTCCGCGGAGTCGGTTGTTGCCGACGCCAGCCGGGAGCGGACCCGCTCGTACGCCCGCAGCGCCTTGGCCCGCATCTCGGAGTAGTCGGCGTTGACGTAAAAGGGATCGCGGCCGGGCACGCCCTGCGAAAACGCGGCCCCCTCCCGCTCGACGGTGCGACGCATGTCTTCGTGGCTGACACGGCCCCGATCGAGGTCCTCGCGGCTGAACACGGTGGCGGTCGAGAGCATGGCCTCGTACTTCTCCAACAGGTCGTCGTACTTGCCGTAGGCCCTGGCCGGGTTCCCGGCGACCATCGCCCCCCCGCCGAAGTCGCGATTGACGAACGATCCGGCGGCCACGACGGTCCGGGGACCGATGGTCACACCGGGCATGATCAACGCCCGCTCTCCGATGAAGGTGTCGTCCAGGATGCGGACCGGCGCCAGGCGCGTGACCCCCAGATGGCGAAACGTCGTGGCGTCGTGGGCCAGGATCCGCACGCCCTTCGAAATGCGGCAATTGTCACCGATCGCGATGAGGAACGGGTAGTCCAAGTCGAACTCCACGCCCTCCATAATGTAGACGTTCTTGCCCACCTTCAGCCCGCGCCCCATGAGCTTGGCCAGCCGAAGGCGGTCCGCCTTGTAGTTGAGATAGCTTACCAGCCTTCCGACGGGGCTGAGCAGTTTCACCAAAGACATCGACATCCCCCGAAATGGTCCGTTGTTCGGGCCATTGCCGTGTGGCCCCTCAGTGCGTGCGGCGCCAGCGCTCGACGAACGCGCGATAGTCCTCCGGCGTGTCGATGCCGACCGACGCCTCGTCGACCACGCCCACGAGAATGGGGTAACCGGCTTCGAGCACTCGGAGCTGTTCGAGCTCCTCGACCCCCTCCAACGCCGAGGGGGGCATCTCGGCCAGCTTCAGCAGAAAGTCGCGGCGGTAGGCGTACAGCCCGATGTGCTGGAAAAACACCGGCGGGGCGGCCCCGAGAAACCGCTCGGCGCCGTCGCGGGCAAAAGGGATCGGGCTGCGGCTGAAATACATCGCCCGGCCGCCGCGGTCGAACACCACCTTCACGCACGCCGGGTCCTCGAGCTGCTCCCGGCGACGGATCGGCGTAGCCAAGGTGGACATTACCGCTTCGGGCTCGTCCTCCAAAAGCTTCACGACCAGGTCGATCGACTCGCCCGACAGCTCCGGCTCGTCCCCCTGGAGGTTGACGATGATCTCGACGCCGGTCATGCGCCGGGCCACTTCCGCCACGCGGTCGGTGCCGCTGGGGGCGGCCGGGTCGGTCATCTCCGCGTTGCCCCCGAACAATCGCACTTCGTCGTAAATCTTCCGGTGGTCGGTGGCCACGCAAACCCCTTCGGGCCGCCGGGCTTGCTGCGCCGCCTCGTACGTGTGCCGGATCAGCGGCTTGCCCGTCTCGCGCAACAAGAGCTTCTCCGGCAGCCGGGTCGACTCCAGGCGGGCGGGGATCACGATCCGGCTGCGGCAGCAACGCCGGGCTGTGGACGGTGAAGTGGCCATTTCGGGGTCTCGCGCGGAAGAAGGCGTCCTGCTCTCCCGCTTCGTTGTACGACGGCCTTCCAAGGCCGTCGAGGTGTCGGCACCGACGTCGATGGTCTTGGAGGACCGTCCAAGCGTTGCCTGCGACCGCACCGGCCTTGGAAGGCCGTCGCACATCAGACTATGGGTGTCATGCCCCTAAGATCGTGGGGTCCATGGTCCGGGCGTGCCGGGGTAGAATGGAAATGTTGGTGCCGTTTGCCAATGCCGCACGGCTTTGTCACAGGCAGCTTGAAAGACAGAGATAAACTGGGAGACTTTTGCGGAAAGACGCGAATGGGCCGTCGGCGCCCGAACGGCACAACGCGGGCAAGTCGTGCCGATGGCGGTGCCGATAGCAATGATAACCTCTCGGGCCGCGCCCCCGGGCACGAATCGGCCGAGGGGGCCGCTCAGACCGTCGGATATGGAGGATCGGTGAGATGAGACGTTGCCTTCCGGTGTTCGGATTGCTCGTGGTCGGCGCCCTCCTTTCTTGCCCGCGCCCGGCCTTGGCCCAGCGCCGGGAGTACCCCATGCGCTACATGCCGGCCAGGCCGACGATCAGCCCCTATTTCGGCTTCTTCACCTATAGCGGATCCACCCCGCTTGGCCCGTATCTGACGGTCGTCCGTCCCGAGATGTGGCTGAGCGACACGCTCGCGCGTCAGCGGGCAGCCCTTCGCGGAATGAGCATGATCGTCGAGCGCCCCCGGGACGGTGCCCGGCCGCGCGCGGCCGCAAGAGCGGGGACGGCGTCCCCGATTACGGGGACGGGCGGGGTCTTCATGGACTACTCTCACTTCTATCCTACGCCGGCGCCGTACGCCAGGCGGTGACGCGCACTTCTAGCAGCGGAAGCAGCTACGAGTCCGGCTGAAATACCTTCCACAGCGCGTCCAACCAAGGCAGTTCGAAGGGGCCTATCCAGCCGGCGCTCCAGGCCACCAGACCCGCGGCCACCAAAAGGAGAATCAGCACGGCCACCGCAGCGACCCACTTCATACGCCGGCGCGAGCGTTTCCTGCGCTCGGCCCGGACAAGAAGCCGAGGGATTTCCGAAACGGCCCGGTCCAGGCCGTTGAGGTCCTCTGGATTGGCCGCTTCGCGTTTCACGTCCATTTGCACGTCGATCGTCATGTGCTGAAACACTCGCTTTCTCACCTGGGCATCATATACCGTCGGCGCGTTGGAAGGAAGCCTTTGGGTGGGGGTCATGGGGCCGTACTTCCGGCGGGCAATGAAGAAGGGACCCGGTTTATCTTGTGCGGGGCACCCTTCGGGCCGTTCCGGCAAGATAAACCAGGTCCCTATTTCGTTGCGCTAGGCGGGGCTCGCCCCACCAGCTCGGCGGCCAGGGGACGATGGTCGGAGCCCACGTCTTGTTCCACCCAGCAGCGCCGCGGGCTGATCGATTCCGACAGCACGTGGTCGACCCTCAACCCGTAAAGCAGACCGTGGATCGACGACCACTTGGTGTATCCGAAGCCGAACCCGGTCTGCGAGAAGGCGTTGTCGTAGCCGCCCCACACGTCGCGGTAGATCGTGCTGTCTGTGGGCATGTTGAAGTCGCCGGCGATGATTACCGGCCCGGAAGCGCCGATGACCCATCCAGCGAGCGACTCCGCCTGGCGTCGCCGGGCCGCGATCGCCGCGACCAGCGCGGGGCTCCGGGACGGAGCCACCAGGGTCCAGCGGTCCAGCACCGGGGCCAGCCCGGGACGGGGGCTGCTCAGATGCACGTTGACGAACGTGAAAGGGCAATCAGGGTTCTCCACGATACAGCGGATCCCGCGCGTCGTGGGCGACTTCCGCCCCGGGTGCCGGCACAGCCAAGGGACCACGTCGCGCAAGGGATGGGGTGAGGCGATGACCAAGGCACCCCGCTTGCATACCTGCCATCCGGCCGGCCAGGACAAATCGGTTCCCGACTGGTACTCCTGAAGCGCGACGACGTCGGGTTCCAGGCGGTCGACCAGTTCCATGAGAGCAGCGCCGTCGAGGTGCCTTTCCTGCACGTTGCACGTCAGCACGCGGACCACCGGCCCTTCGCCCGCGGCGTATCTCTTCCACGGCAGGCAGAGCCCCATGATCGGACCGACGATCACTATGGATGCGCCAAGAAGCGGCCACAGCAAGCGGCGCGGCGCCGCCACCGCGGCCGGAACCAGGATGACCATCGGCAGCGCGTGGATCCAGCGCGGAGCAAAGAGCATCACCGTCGTAAACCACCATCGGTCGCCGCCGTACCACAGGAGGAACCAGATGCCGAACAGGGCGATCGTGTAGAGCCAAACCACCGGGCCCAAGGCGCGGACGAAGCAACCCCCGCGCGGGGCCCGTCTCGGCTCGTGCTCCCGGCGGGCGAGTTGCGCGGCGAGGTCTTCTTGCCGGGACGCAAGTACCATAGTCTCGTTACAGCCAAGAAAGTGACAGAAGATTCCGGCGCCAGGGAAAGTCGGCGCCACTGCTCCCCTAACCGGACAAAGCACGGCAGCGGCCCATGTCACCGCTCGCGTCGCAGCAGCCGGGTCAGCGAGGACGTGCCTTCCCTCGTTTCAGCCTGTCCACGATCCCCCTGCTCACGCGAACCAGACCTCGCCGAAGACGCGAGGGCATCGCGTCGAGCAGTGCGTTCCACGTGCGGTGGGCGGCGAGCAGTGTCCATGTCGGGGACTCGCGTTCGAACAACGGTGGCATCGGACCGTCGTCCGGCATCACATCGCGGTACAACGCTCTGGCCCGCTCCACGTTCACTCGGTCGTTCTGCCAGAAGGCAGTATCATGCCTGGCGACAAGCTGCTCGGCAAACAGCCTGCGAAGAAGACTCATCTCCGCCTCGTTCCATTCTTCCGGGTGCTCCTTAACCCAGTTCCATAGCCCTGCAATGACGCGCACGCCATGACCGTTCTGCGCGGTCAATTGATCTGCATGTTTGCGGTACTCGATCAACGGCTCCGGCACGTGCAGAAACGACCCCCGGTCGAGCAAGCGCATCCAGAAGATCTGGTCCGGGGCGTACAACACACTGACGGGAAACCTCACTTCACGTGCCACGGACGTCAGGACAAGCGCGGTGCCGGGCTGGATGCGTGGATTCGTCAACATGCGGACACGGCGTTCACACTCTGTCGGCCACACCGAAGAGTCGCGCACGTGTCGCCGCACGGAGCCAACTACAATGAAGTCCGAATGGACGCAGACCACGTCGGACGGCGCGCCGCGCAGCGCGGCAACGTGCCGTTCCAGCTTGTGCGGCAGCCAACGGTCGTCGGCGTCGAGCAGGGCGACCCATTCACCCCGGGCTTCGTCCATGCCGCGGTTGCGGGCCGCCGACTGTCCTCGGTTCTCCTGGCGAATCACCCTGACGGGCGGGCCGTACGACTCTGCGACCGCCGCCGACTCGTCGGTCGATCCGTCGTCAACGACGATTACCTCCAGCGCCGGGCGCGTCTGATTCAGAACGGAATCGAGCGTCTCACGCAAGAACGGGGCGGCGTTGTAGCACGGAATGACGACGGAAACAGTCGGGGAAATGCTCATATCCGGTTGCCGACTTTCTGCAATTCCGCATCGGCCACCCGGCCCGCCGGCAACGCGGCCAGCGCGCCGGCGGGCAGCGCGAGCAAGAGGGCCGCAAGCGGTGCGAAAGGGCGGACGGGAAAGGGAGGATACGGCGGTCTCATCGCGGAAAAACAGATAGGACCCGAAGGCGGCAATCAGCCCCAGCCAGAGAAACACGGCCTACGAGTGTTTGAAATACCGCTGGAACCTCCGATCTGCTCATGGGATGTCTCTTTGAGGAGAGAGTAACGGGGCCGAAGCCCGCGTGGTATTCGATTCTAGCCGCGAATCCTGGTGATCAGGCTGCTGCCGTTTTTCAGCTTACCTTTCACAACTCCCCAATACTTAACCGGATCGTGCTTGAGCTTCCGCAGGTGCCGTGCCAGGAAGTAGCACTTGGCGGCCAACGGGCGGGGCTTGCTTAGCTTGGGCCCCACATGCACCGTGCAATCTCTCTTGCACATCGAGTAGTCGTCCCGGGAGATTCGCTTTCTCATTTGCCTGGCGACTCGGGAGTTGAGGATCTCCTCCAGGCTATCCCTGTCGAGATGGCCCATCGGCAGCCAGGCGGCACAACAGAACGATACCCAGCCGTCTTTTTCCACGTACAGCGAGTTCCACGGCGCCATGCACCGCTTGCTGTAGTAGGTTAAATTTCTGTCGGCGGTCGTCCGCAGCTGCTCGACCAGTTCGGGCCGACCCGTCAAGTCGAAGAGCATCTCGACCAAGCCGACGCAGGGGAAAGACCGGTCGTCGGCCAGTTGAAGCGCCTTCTCGAGCAAGGGGATGATCTCCCTTTCGAGTCCCGTGAGCCCTCTGGAAAAATCGCGCACGAATACAGCTCGGTCCACGCCGAGGTCGGCGCTAAGTTCAACCATTTGGACGATTTCAGAGTAATTCTCTTTGGTGATCACGTAGCTGAGCACCACTTCCAGGGTCCCGGGGGTCCTCTTGGCGAGGAGCGCCTTCGTGCTGTCCACGAGGGCCTCAAAGTCACCCCCCTTGCAGACGACCCTGTGAGTTTCTTCCGTGGCGGCATTGGCCGAGAAGGTCACCTTCCTGCCTCGTTCGACGAACACGTCTTGCCAATAACCGTCGAACTTCTTGCCGTTTGTGATGAAGCTGATCTTGATGTCAAACGGCCTGAGGAACTCGACCATGTCCTTCACGTTCTGCATGATGGTCGGTTCGCCGCCGATGATCACGATGTCGTCCAGGTAGTCGTAGACGGGACGCAGTTTGCCCTTCCACAGAGCTTCAGTGACATTATCTCTGGCTGAGAGGTGTTCCTGATAGCAGAAAACGCACTTCTGATTGCACTGGTTGCCCATGGCGATCTGCATATGCTTGATCGAAGATAGTCGGCCGTCGATCTTGCTCATGGAAACGTCAACCGTTCTGCGAGGATGTCCTTGAACGTCCGGCAGGAGGGCCTCGTCCACTTGATGGTCTTCTTACCCGCTTCGACGGTGTATGCTCAAGCCTCTATTGCGCAGCGGGTCCACTAGCCAGAAGAGTGGGCGTTGCACCCACCGACTCGGTCTTTCGCACAGAAAGGCTCTCTCGATCCGCTCAGGCATTCGATGTAATCGGACGAAGTATCAGTCCGGCCGGGAATCATCTTGGAGCATCTCGGGGATTCGCCGCGCCGGAAGGAACGCCGGGAGACTCCATCCCCTTGGCAGTAGTTTCATGAAATCGGCATAGGCCTTCGGTTGGCTCGCAACCGCTGCGCCGAGATAGATGCAAATGCCGAGGAGTACGCTCAACGGAAGTGCAACCGGAGCGGCGACGTTCATGAAGTTCAGGATCTTGCCGAACAAGAGCACCGCCAGACACATCGTCAACGAAAGCGCGCCGTAGGGCAGCAATTCGAGATAGAAATCTCGCGCGCGTAGTCCGGAAATCAATTTGCTGCCGAGCCAGAAGCAGACGGGAATCCAGAACAGGTTGAAAAGCGCGTACGCCGCGGCAACGCCGACGGTGCCCCAGGCAACGCCGACAACAAAGGCACCGACCGTCAGGCAACTCTGAGCTATCCCTATTCGGAAGTACCAATCGGTGCGGTCCTTCACGAGGAAGATCTGTCCCACTGGCACCCAAACCGATTGCAGGGCACCGAGAGGTGCCAGGATCAGGATCAGCGGCACGGCGGGGAGCCATTTTTCGCCGAGGACGACTTGCACAAAGGGATGTGCGACGGCCACCAGTCCGAACATCATCGGAAAGGTGACGAAGGCGATTGCCCCGCACGCCCGGAGATAGGCCGCCTTCAGCCGGGCGTCGTCGTCCTGTATTCGCGAGAGGGCGGGAAACAGCACGTTCATCAGGACGTTCGTCACCGCGTCGCGGGGCTTAAGCAGGATTCCGTAGGCCAGCGAATAGTAGCCCAGGGAGGTGGCCCCGAGGAAGGTCCCAATAATGAAATTGTCCGCATTTCGGGCGAAGTAGTTGAAGGTGGTAAACCCGGTGACGTTGGCCCCGAAGCGGAAGACCGAGCGAACGTCTTGCCAGCGGAAGACCAGACGAGGGCGCCATCGGGACATTGCATGGTGCAGAAAGGTGCGAATAGCGGTCGAGGCGAGTGATCCGACAACAAGGGCCCAGACCCCCCACCCGACCACGGCCAGAGTGATTGAAACACACCCCCCAAGGGCAACGGACGTCAAGTCGGCGACGGCGAGCATCCCGAATTTCATTCGGCGGTTTAGCAGGGCGAAGGGCATCAGGCAAGGAGCGGAAAGCGGAAAACCGAGGCCCAGGGCGGCCGTCACCCAAGCCACTCTCGGCTCCCCGTAGATCCAGGCGACGACCGGCGCCGCCGCGACGGTGGCCAAGAACAAAAGGACGGATACGGCAATGAGGAAATAGTACAGGCTGCTAAGCAACACGTCATCGACCTGGCGACGCTGAATGATCGCCGTGTGAAATCCCATGCGTTTGAAGATTTCCAGGAAGCCGATGAAGACGATCGCCATTGCCAGCAGACCGTAGTCCTTCGGCATCAGCAATCGGGCCAGAACGATGCTGATCCCGAGTTGGACGACCTGCGCTCCCCAGGCGCCTACTGCGCTCCAGCGCACGCCCTGGTAGACGTCGGTCTCCGAGGTCTCGATTGGCTGCGGCTCCGCCATGTGTTTCGAAATGTCTCTATCCTTCGCGCCGATGGCCGGTCCGTCGTCGGAAAATCCGGCAAAGAAGTCCTTGGACCGCAGCGGGAATTAGGAGCCTGACGGAATCTTTCCACGCCTCAAACGAGTTTGGCTGCTTGGCCAACGCCCGACAATACCACGGCAGCGCCGCGAGGCGCGATCTAAGAGCAATCGCTTGGCCGTAGTGCAGAAACGTCTTGGCATACGCGATTCGGATGCAAGCCGGATCGAGTTCCGCGCGGGCCCCGAGATCATCGAGGAAATGCCGCCTGATGTTCAGAACGACGACGTAACGCTTCTCCGCATGCCCTTGCCGCTGTTGGACGCGATAGACGACCAGCGGTCTGTCGACGTAATCAAACCTGTATCGACGCGCAACCCGAAGGAGCAATTCGTAATCCTCCGAGGGTTCCCACCGCGTGTCGAACAAACCGACGTCGTCCAATACTGCTCGCCGGATCATCGCCGAAGAATGACACACGAAGTTCATTCTGAACAGTTGCGCCAGGACGTGGCCTCGATGGAAAGGCGGGTTTTCCTCTTCGAATCTCTCTCCCGCTTCGTTCATCCATGCCCGCGCGCTATACACGAGCCCCAACCCCGGGTCCTGGCGGAACAGAGCGAGTTGGCGCTCTAGTTTTTCGGGCAGCCACTCGTCGTCCGCGTCGAGTATGGCCAGGAACGAGCCGCGAGCCAGACGAATGGCTGCATTTCTCGCGCCCGCCGCGCCGACGTGATTCGTCTGCTGGTAACGTATCCGCTGATCCTGCAAGTACGGCCGGACCACTTCCGCCGTATTGTCCGTCGAGCCGTCGTCGACGATGATCATTTCCCAATTCTGGAAGGTTTGCGCCAACACCGACTCGATCGCGCCGCCCAGGAAGCGACCGCAGTTGTACGTGGCGGTGACTACGCTGACCTTATCCGACACGCGAGGCTAACCGACTTGCGACGCCGCGAAAGTTCAATGGGCGAGAAACGGCCGTTTGTCTTCCATCGTGGACCGGGGCCCGGTCTCGGAGCTATCGCGGATGCGATCCATTGCCGGGGGCGACGGACGACTCCGCCGTGGAGACATCGGGCCCGTGCTCGGCGACGGGCCGATCGACGAAGTCACAGGCCACCGAGGAGCGACAAAACAAGAACTTGCCGGAGGGCTCCGCCGAAAGCGCATCCACCAACTCGTATTCGACCTTGGCGTCGCTCCCAAGATACCGTTTGGTTTCCCGCTGGAGAAACTCGAAATCGGCTTCGTCGGGACTCCTCTTCTCGCCGGGGGCTATCTTGTACAGCACGCGGCCAGGTGCGTCCTGCCACAATTGGACCTGGCCCAACGAAGGGCGCTTGGCCACCACGCCGACGGTGAGGAAAGCACCGGAGACCAGCCGTCCGTCCGAGCCGACCAGAAAATCGGTCACTCGGCCACCCAGTCGCGTCAGGCGCGGCAGCCTCCGGCCGCACCCGCAGGGGGTCGGGTCGTAGCTAGCCATGTCGCCGATGCGATAGCGCACCAGTGGCATGGCGAGGTTGAGCAGATCCGTGACTAGCACCTCGCCCAACTCACCGGGCGGAGCCGGTCGACCGCCCCGAACCACCTCGACGTGCAGCCCCTCCGCCATTAGATGCATGCCGTCGTGTTCGGAGCACTCGCTGGCAATCACAGACACCTCGCGGCAGCCGTAGCGATTGAATACCGGACAGCCGAAAACCTTCTCGATCAATGCGCGGTCGGCCGGCTCGAGGACCTCGGCCGACGTGACGATCGACTGCGGCCGAGGCGGCCAAAGCCGCTCGCTCTTGAAGTACCGCGCCACGAGCGCCAACGATTTCGCATAGGCAAGAACGTGCTTCGGCCGGTGGCGATTCAAGGCCGTACTCAACCGTTTGAGTTTCTCTTCGGTGATGTGTGCCGTATTGAACCAAAGGATCCGGTCGAGAAGCTTGTTGCGGATTCGGTCCTTCCAGGTGGCGTGCGGCGCGTCGCGCAGCGCCCCCCAAACGGCGGCGACCTTGTCGCCAATCTCCCACCCGGCCCAACGGTTGTGGCGCCACGTGGCGGCCGCCCGGGAGCACTCCCGCTCGTGGCTGAGAAAGAACGAAATCGGTGAGCCGGTGGAACCGCCGGTCTGGTTCCGGATTAGGTCGTCTTGCGGCCAATTGTCTGCTACCATCTCGTCGCGGTGCTGCTGAATATGCCGTTTCTCGAGCACGGGGATCGCCGAAAGATCTTCCGGGGAGTTCAGATCGCTGGGGACGAAACCCACCGAGTCGAGCAGCCTGCGGTAGTAGGCGCAATGTCCGTAAGCGTGGGCGACGAGTCGTCTCAGCCGCTCGAGCGTCAACGCCCGCAACTCGTCAACCGGCAGGAACTGGCTTTGCTCGAACTCGCGCAAGAACCGCAACTCCGCGCCGTCGCCGGACCTCCACCGATCGAGCGGATACAAGACGTGACGTACTAGCAACGAGTAAAGCGTCATTCAGACCTGGCCTTCCGGGGAGAAGCGGGGCCCTTCGGGGAACCGCCGGCGGCCGGTTCGCTGGGGGACTTCCCTATCGAAGCCTGCGCTGCCAATGATCGCTTGGGTGCCGGGGGCGGCTTGTCCGCCCCTGCAATTCGGGTCAGCGGTAGGCAAGCTGCGCTGATCGATCCATTCCCCCTTGCTGCCGCTTCCGCAAACATCCGACACAGCAGGCCAAAGGCCGCTATCCACAACCAGTGGAATCGAAGCAGATTGTGTCCGAAGAGTCCGAAGAACAGAAGCAGCAGCAGCGAAATGAGGCACGCGCCGGCCAAGGGAGAGAGGAGGCGGAGCACCGGGTCGGGCTTCGCTCGGGCCAGCCGCCGCGTCTTCCGGCAGTTGGCCAACGTGGGGCCTATCAGGAGCAAGAAAGCCACCGTGCCGACCAGCCCGGTCTCGGCGAGCACCTGGCCGTAAAGGTTGTGAGGCTGGAGTTCGATGCCGTCGACGTTCGCCACGCGGTACGGGATGAAGTTGCCCACGCCGACGCCCGTCACCGGGAATCTCTCGAACATGACCAGCGAGGCCAGCAGCCCTTCGACGCGACCGTACGCCGAAGCCCAAGCGCTGGCCGGCCCCGTCTCGGGTGCCCAGATAGTGCGAACTCGCCCGCGATTCTCCTCGGGGATGATCAGCCATATCACGCCGATGAGCAGAATCCCGCCAACCGCTCCATAAAGCTTCGTGGAAAGCTTGCCGGAAAAGTGCCCGACTGCCAGCACGAATAGCACGAACCCCAGCATGCCGCTCCGGCTGTTCGTGAGCACCACCGCCGAGGCCGCCAGGCAGGCGTAGACAACCAGGCAGAAGGGGAGCAATTGACGGAAGACCACCGGCCACGTCTTAGTGAACTCGCGGCGGGTTTGCCACAGGAACCACGCCACCGGCATTGTCAGCACCGTGGACGCCGCCAGGGCGTTCGAACCCCCGTAGAGAGTCTCGATCCCGATCAGGCGTTTCACCCCCATAGTGTGCACGTAGTGTCCGTGGACGAAGAACTCGTACTCCGATTTTAGCAAATAGACGGCCATGCCCCCCACGTAGCACAGGCAGATGAACACGAGGTCGTACGGCGTGCGGACTACCGAGATCAGGATGAAGTAGAAGACTACCATCGTGGCGTAGACGTAGAAATCGTCCCAGCCCTCGGCGGGACTTACGGCAAACAGCCACGAGAGCATTACGGCGAACAAGAACGTCAAAACGCCGAAGGTCTGCCAGGAGTCGGTTAGCCGAAACAGCCCGCAATCCAGCACCAGGATGATCACGGCCAATGCGTAGAACCGCTCGAAGTGCCACTCCCCCAACTCCGGGAAGAGCTGGTCCCAGGGCTGGAGGATGAACAGCACCATCCAGAATCCCGTCATCCACATCGCGACCGACCGCGGCCACATCCCGGCGAGCAACCGCTCGCTTCCGATCCGACCGGTCGGGCGCAAAGGACCTGCATCCGAGAGGATAAGGTTCGGCAATCTCTCGACCATACGCTCCTCGTTACCCGCCGAACACCAGCTTCTCGTAGAATTCCTCGTGCCGGCGGACCATCGCGACCAGGCCGAAGCGTTCAACCACTCGGGCCCGCGCCGCCGATCCCAGGCTCGCGGCCAGCTCCGGGTCGACCAGCAGCCGGTGGATCGCGGCGGCCAGGCTCTTCGCGTCGCCCGGCGGGACCAGCAGGCCGTGGACGCCGTGCTCGATAAGCTCGACGTTGCCCCCCACGGCCGTGGCCACGACGGGGCGCCCGGCCGCCATGTACTCCAGCAGCGCGTTGGGCAACCCCTCGGAATACGATGCGAGCACGGCCACGTCCAGCTCGGCAAGGAACGCGCCGATGTCCTCCACCCACCCCCGCAGTACCACGCGATCGCCAACGCCGTGCCGCCGGATCAGACCCCAAGCGTACTCGGCGTCGCCCGACCCGGCGATCATGAAGCGGGCTTGCGGGTGCCGCGGCACCAGTGCGGCCGCTGCTCGCACGAACACGTCCGTCCCCTTGATCGGCCGAAGATTGGCCACGGTGCCGATCGTCGGAGGACGGCCGTTACGCGCGGCGCCGACCGGGGCGATGCAGCCAAACCGATTCAAGTCGATACCGTTCTCTATCACGGTCACGGAGTCTGCGGGCGCCGCTTCCTGAGCGATCACGGCTCGGCGGCAGGCTTGCGAATTGGCCAGTATCGCGTCGACCCACCGGCTGCACAGCCGGCCCAGCCGGCGTTCCCGGCGGGTGAGGGAATGGCCCAAGCAGCGACGGGTTGGCACCACCCGGGGGACACCCGCCAACTTCGACACCGCCACGCCGAAGTGGGTGCTGTCGGGAAAATGCGTCTGCAACACGTCGATATTCTCGCGGCGCAGCAGCCGGCCAAGTCGCCACGCAGCCCGGACTACGCCGGGCCGCCAAAGCGACCGGACCCCTAGTCGCAAGACCGGGCAACCGTCCGGCTCCACCGAACGCGACGCCTCGTTCTCGCCGTCCAACAGACACAAGTACGGAGAAACCTTGCGGCGGTCCAGTTGCTCGATCAGCGTGAGCAACTGCAGCTCGCTGCCCCCCAGCACGACCCGGCTCGTGTTGCCGCTGAGATTGTCGATCATGAAACAGACTCGCACCGGCCGGCTCCGGTGGCGTGGAGACGCCGGGGACGCGGCCGCGGCTCTCCAGGGTTGGCGCATGGGACGCGATCGGGCAGATCGAGACGCCGACACTCCCAGACCGGCAAACAGCCGCACGTACGACTCTGCCTGCCGGGCAAACGAGAAACACTTCTCGACACGCTGCCGCCCCCGCGAGCCGAATTTGCGGAGCAAACCCTCGCCGGAAAGCGCGTCCGCGATTCGCTTGGCCAGTGCGGCCGAGTTGCCGGGCGGAACCAGGTACCCGTTCTCCCCGTCCCGTACCACTTCCGGCGTGCCGCCCGCCGCCGTGGCCACCACGGGCACGCCCGCCGCAAGCGCCTCGAGCGCCACGTTGGGAAGCCCTTCGGTAAACGACGGGAGCGCGAAGAGATCGAAGCAGGGCATGAGCCGATCCAGCTCGGGACATGACCCGGCCAGCACAAAGCGGCCCTTCAGCCCCAGTTCCCGGATCTTCTCGGCCAGCGCGTCGCGCAACGGGCCCTCGCCGAACAGAACAAACCCGACCGACGGGTCGTCGCGGACCGCCTCCGCAGCCGCGTCGAGGAGCACCTCGAAGCCCTTCTCCGGGCTCAGCCGGCCGGCCGCGCCCACGATCCGCTCCGGCGCCTCGGCGAAAAGCTGCTCCAAGCGCGCGCGGTTCCCGTCCCGCGGGCCGGAGAAGCGGTCGGCACGGACCGCGTTGTGGATCACCATGGTCTTTTGCGGAGCCACTCGGGCCCGGCGGACTCTTTCCGCCTGGGCGTGGGAAACGCAGACCACCCGGTCCATCCGGCCGAGCACACGGCGGTCGAGGACCTCGTAGAGCCGTACTCGCCACGTTTCGGCGGTCCAGCCCCGCGAGACCGCGATCACCGGGATCCGCAGCCATCGGGCGGCGAGCAGCCCCAACAGGTTTGCCTTGTAGCCGTGGCAGCAGAGCGCGTCGGCACTCACTCGACAAAGCAGCCGACTCAGGTCGCAGAGCGCGGCCAACAGCCGAGGGGTGTCGTGCTCGAGGCAGGCGGCGTGAAAGCCCTCGCTCTCGGCCCTGGCGAGGAACTCCCGACAGAGCCCCCGCTCGGCGAAAGACACGAAGATCGTGCCGCAGGTTGGGCGAAGGGACCGTCCCAGCTCGAGCATCTGGCGTTCGGGACCGCCGAAGCACGTCGACGCCGTCAAATGCACGATCGTCATTGGCGGTTCAACATGTTCTGCGACCGCGGCGTACGGACCCGTGTCACGGACTCGGACAAGCGATTCCTTATTGAGAGGAGGCTCGCTCATGGCCGGCGTCCCCGACCCGACTTACACAGCAGTTGGATGCCAACTCCTTGTGTGTGCCTCCGGACTGAGGGGGCACGTTTTCTTCCGGGTACCGTCGTTCCAGAAGGCTTCGGGGCAAGAAGACTGTCTTAAGGAATCCCCAGCCGAGACCCATGTGACTGACGAAGATGGCCAGAGCGATCATTGGTCCGCCCAACCACCGTCTTCTCTTTGGCGCGGAGGAGAATCCCGTGCTGAGAGCCGCCATCAGGTACGCCACGAAGGCCAAAGCGCAGGCAACCCCTACCGCCGGGACCTTTCGGAACAACAATGCCGTCAGCGGCAGCGTGGCAAAGAACGCGAACACAGCAGGGGGGACGAGCGTTTCCTTCGTGAATGCCCTCACGTGTTTTCGCAGAAAGCGGGCGCGCCCGGCCCCGTAGCGCACCATTTGGTCGAACAAACCGCGCAGACTACCACGGGGGTAGGAGTAGATCGTCAGTTCGGGCGCGGTGTAGGCCCGGACTCCCATTTGGCTCAGACGGTAGTTGAACTCGACGTCTTCTGCGGCGTCGAAGGTTTCATCGAAATGGCCGACAAGCTCGAACACCTGCCGATCGTAGGCGAAGCCGCTGCTGATCGGATCGACGAACCCTTGCCGGGTGCTGTAGATGTGGGAATTCACGCTGTGTCCCATCCACGACTTCCGCGCCAGCGCGATCCACACGGCCAGGTCTTTACCGAGGCCCGGCACCAGCATCGGGGCGGGTCGTGCCAGACACAGCGCTTGGAACCTCTCCTTGAGCTGCTCCATCTTCGCAAACAGATGCCTGTTGGGAACGTACACGTGCCCGTCGATTACGGCGACCAGTCTCCCGCTGGCGGCGCGGACGCCGACGTTGCGGGCTCCGGAGGACAACCGCCGCGGATTGTCCAGCAGCCGAACGTTGACTTCGGGATGTTCGCTGATGAACCTCTCCACAGTGTCCGACGTGTCATCGGTCGATCGACCATCGACAACCAGAAGCTCATACCGGTCTTTCGGATAATCTTGGCTTGCCAGAGTCTCCAGCGTGTCGTAGAGATACTTTCTCTCGTTGTAAGTGGGTATCACCACCGTCAGGTAGATTGATTCTGACATGACTGCCTATCTGGAGTTCCGTGGGACTGTTGGTGTTCATGCGCGCTGCTACTCTTCTCACACGCCGCGTGGCCCCGAAATCTGCCAAGAGCACCCCCCAATATGCAACCTCTCAAGCGGTCGTAGTTCCGCATCCCGAGCATGATCTTGGGTAGTTGGAGCACGCAATATCGCAATCGGTTGGCGAGCTCCACCCGAGGACGGCCGCGGAGCAGGTTCGATACGTATGCGGCGTCGTGATGCGCCTGGACGTGGTTGCGGCGCAGTAGAAGGACGCCTTCTCCGCCTCTCGTGCGGCCGGGGATCATCGTGGCGAATACCCGATAGCCTGCGCCGGCGGCGGCATGGAACGTCCATTTCCGAAAGTGACCGCCGACCGGGGCAAAGGAAGTCACCTCAACCCCAATCTGCTCCTGAAGGTTCGCTTTCGATTCACGGATTTCCCGGATTGCCTCATGCCACGGCATGGTGAGCAGGTACCTGTGGCTGAGTCCGTGACTGCCGACCTCCATCCCCGCCGCGGCCATCTCTCTTAGCTGGGCGACACTCACGTAGCCGCGTTTGCCCACGTTGCCCGCCGTGACGAAGAAAGTCCCTCGCAGACCGCGCCGGACGAGTGCCGGGAACACAATCTCGAAGTCGGTGGCAAGCCCATCATCACAAGTAAAGACCAACCAATTGCCCTCCGACTCCGCAGCAAGTTCCGAAGCAGTGCAGCACGGCCGCAGCTTCATCTCATCCAATGCCTGATCGAGCCGCTCCACGGAAACGGCGTAACGCGCCGCGGCGGGCTCGACGACCGGATCAGAAGCATCCTCACCGCGCCTAATCCCGTGGAAGGTGACTGCAAGAGAAGTTACTGTCCTGTTGCGAGAAGACTTCACGGTAACAAGTTAGCCCCGGCAGGAAGCCGATGCAGTAGCCGGGTCCTCCGGAACGGCGGCCACGGGTCGGAAACCCGATGCTATGCGATCTACTTCATCCGGCAGCTTCCCGAGTGGAAGCGTACTCTTCCCCTTGTCCGGTGTCATGCCGCCGTGGTGTGCGGCGCCAAACGACGGGACCGCGCTGCACGCAGACCCCCAGCGCCATCCACAGATACCCGAGCACTGCGGCAGGAGCCTGGAACAGCAACCCAACCCGTCGGGGCGTCCCGCCCAGGCAAGCCGCCCCGGCCCCAACGTACACTGCATATCCGGCCCCGACCGCCAACGAGCACCCGAGGAGTGTGCTCGACCACAGGTCGGGCGAATAGTAATAACACACAACCGCCAGCGCCAACGTCGTCAACCACTGCGCGATGATCAGCGGACGGCTGACGATCCAGGTGGTCAGCCCGGCATCGATCAGCAGCGGCCGCCGCTGCACAAGCCCCTGCCAAAACAAGCGCCAACCGTGCCTCCTCGCAGACTGCGTACCGCCGACGATCCAGCGCGACCGCTGGACCCTCAGTTGGGCGCGGCTGGGCGGAGAATCGGAATAGACGCGGACGTTCCGTGCGAACTCGATCCGCTCCTCGCCGGACAGCAATTGACAGGAGTAGTCTGCGTCCTCGGTAATGGTGTGTACCTTCCAAGGGTAACGCAGCAACGTCTCGCGCGAAAGAACCATGCCGGTACCTTGCAGGTAGACGGCCATTCCCAGCGCGCTCTTGGGGGCATAGAAGAAGTCGTTTTCCAGCAGGTTGGCCAGCGCCAGCACGTAGCTGAGCGCGTTGTGCTCCGGGTTGGCGATCACCACGCTGGCCTGAAGAGCCCGGCTGCCCGCCGCCAAACGTCGGTCGAACTTCCACAAAGCATCGGAGTCCAAGCGGCAATCCGCGTCCAAGATCACCACGGCGTCGTGGCTCTCTCGCATCACCTGAGGCAGTGCCCATTCCAGCGCATACCCTTTCCCCCGACGCTGCTCGTCCGCACGCACCAGACAGGCCGCTCCCTCGCTGGCAGCGATCTCCGCCGTGCGGTCGCTGCAGTTGTCGGCAATCACGTAAACGCGATACTTCTCGGTGGGGTAGTCCAGCTCCGCGCAGCAGCGAAGCGTATCGCGGATCGTGGTTTCCTCGTTGTGAGCGGGTATTACGATGGCGAGGCGGCTCGAGGGCGAGGCATTCTTCACGGCTCCGCTTCGGTACGTCAGCAGGGCAACCGCCGCCAAGACGAGGTGGTACGCGCAGATCGAAGCTGCCAAGACGAGCGACGTGCTCGCTGCGACTTGAAGCGCTAGTATTATGAGGGGAACCACCGTCAAGGGGAGAAGTCGGCCTTGCCCATCTCCGGGGAATCCTCGATCTCCGGCCGGACCGCGTCCACCACGGCCGCGCTCCCTCCGTTCTCCGGTCGATGCGCGCGAAGTACCTCCTTGCTGCCGGTATCAGGGTAAATCGACTACAGACGGCACGAACTCGTGCAAAGAAACCATCCCACTCACCGCGCCCGGGCAGTCCGACGCGCGTAACGATAGCTCCCGTAACGACTCCCGTATTTCTTTGGCGAAACCCCGTTGAACACCAGCCCGGCCAGCGTCACCCCCGCGGCCAACAAACGCTTGCAAGTCAACGCGACCTGGCGATGCGAGCTTACGTCCCGCATCACACACAGCAGGCACCCGTCGACCGTCTTGGCCAGCGTCATCGCTTCGCTGGCGGCCAACAGCGGCGGGCCGTCAATCACGATGTGCCGGAATCGGGCCCGCAGGCAGTCCAGCAGCGATCTGAGCTTATCTTCCCGCAGCAGGCGCCGCGGACTGGCGCTGAGCCTGCCGGCGGGGAGTATGCTCAGGCAGCTCTTCCACGGAACGACGGCTTCCTCGGCGGTGCAGTCGCCCGCGAGGACTTCGGCCAGCCCCGGCGCCGCAGCGACCCCCAGAATCGTGTGGACGTCGGGCGAGCGGAGATCCCCGTCGACCAGCAGCGTCTCCTTCCCCGTGGCCCGCGCGATGCTGGCGGCAAGCTGGACGGCGATGCTCGTCTTGCCCTCGTGGAGCGTTGCGCTGCTGATGGCCAACACCCGCATGTCTCGAAACATGTCGGCGGCGAGGATCAGGGCGCTGACGCCGTCGACCGCTTCCTCGAAGGCTTCCAGATCCCGGCGGAAACGCCGTTCCACGATCGACGGCAGCAGACGGCGGGCAACCGGCAAACGCGGCGTCTCAGCCAGGATCGGGACCGTCGCCCGCCGTGCCAACTGCTCGGCGGTGTTCACCCGCGCCGCCAGAAGCTCTCCCACGAAGACGAGACCCAAGGGAAGGAAGAAAGCCGCCAGCGAGGCCAGAGCGACCCTCTTCAGTGGAAAGCTCACGAGCGGCTCGCTCGGAACAGCCGCGGCCTTCAGCAGCATCACCTTCCCCGGCGCCCGCTGCTCCGTTCGCAGTCTCGTCAGCCGCGTGGTGATCGTGTTGAGGACCTCTTCGGCGCGGGACAGCTCGCTCCGCTTGGCGTGCAGCTCCATGGCCCCGCTACCGGCTTCGGTCATGCTGCCGACTTCGTCCTCGTAGCGCTGGCGGAGCGCCTTTTCCAACGCGCGGTTTCTCTCGAACCGGAGTTGCAGGTCGTCCAACTCCGCCTTCTGTTCGGCCATGACGGTCAACTTCAAGTCTTCGGCCACCTGTTCGCGCAACTTGTCGCGCACCCGATCGAGCATGTCCTGGTCGTTTTCGACTTGGCGGAGCAGATGGCGGTAGAAGGGGTCGTCGGAGCCCCGCGCCGAGGCGGTCTCGATCTCCACTAGCTTGGTCTGCTTCTCCGCCAGGGCCGCTTTGAGCCGCTGGATTTCGGGCTGCTCTTCCACGGCCCGGGCAAGTCGCCCCTCCGGCACCGGGAACGACGCACTGTCGAGCGTCTCCTGGAGTGCACGGATCCGTGCCCGGAGCACCTCCTGCTCGCCTTCGAGGGTCGCCAGTTGCGTCTGCAATTCGCCCAGCGAGTTTTGCCCCTGAGGCTCCATGAGCGGGTTCCCGGTCAAGAGATCCAGTCCCGGCGACTGTTTCATTAGCTCGCCGATCTCTTTCCTGAGTTGGGCGATCCCCTCCTCGCGGCTCGATCGTTCCTCCTCGAGCAGTTCGATCACCCGTTGAGTCCGCCCGCTGTCGGCCACGCCCAGGAAGCCGAAGTAGGATTCGATCACCGAATTGACCACCTCGGCCGCTGCCGCCGCGTCACGGCTTTCAAAGGAAATCCTCAGCAATTCGGACCTGCCCAAACGCGACACGTCGAGGTTCCCGGCGAGGCTGCGGAGAACCTGGTCTTCCGAGGTCGACGCGGGAAACACCTCGGGACGCAGCCGGTTCGCTGCCGCGCCCAACACCACGGGGCTGTTGATCAGCTCGATGTGGGTCTGGACCACGTCGAACTCCCGCGAGACCTCGCCCGACGAAGAATACGCCAGGTACGACGTCGCCTCGCTAAAGCGAAGCCAGGCGGTCGCCTCATAGGTCGGCTCGAACGTCGCGTAGACGCCGACGCCGGTCCCCACGGCCAGCACCAACGCCAAAGGAATGACCAGCTTCCCCCAGCGCCGAAGCGCGTGAAGCAGCAGCGACGGCGAGAAGTCACCCGACCCCGACTCCCCCCCCGACTCATACCCCCGGGACACCGGCAGGGCCGAATCGAACGGAACCGCGGGCAAGGACGGCTTCTCTTCCCCCGATGCGTCGGACTTGGTAGCTATCTCGGTCATAGCTCAGTCTTTTCCGTGTTCGTGATGCTCAATCGGACGGCGACCCGGCACAGAAGCCAGACCGTGTTGGTCCGCAGCGCAACCAAGTGCCGAGCGCAGGATCGATCGAAAACGCTTAAACCCGTCCGGGAAACAGGGGAACGGGGGCCGATTTGCCGGAACGGCCCGAAGAGCGCCCCGCACAAATCAGCCCCCTCCCCTTTTTTCCTCCCGCGAGACGCTCGGGTCGGCCGGTTACACGGGGCCTCGGCCCCGAGTCAAACGCGATCGCCCGCCGCCGCGGCGGACCGGCCGAACGTGGTTGGCGCGGACTCCGTCCCCGTGGGTTGGCGCGTCGTCGCGCACGCCACCCTCGACCCCCCATCCGTGCTCAACACAACGTCCATCGTTCGACTGTCCCGGAGCATCCTTTGGGAACGTCCTTGCCTCGCAAGGCCGTGGAATCGTCGGCGCGCACACGCCGACCGAAAGAAGTATCCTCGCGAGTCGTTGCTCCTGGTTGCTGAAACTCGATGCCAAGTGACCGCTCAGAAACGACGCTTGCCCACGAATCTCCGCGCTGGGCGAGTTGATATTCGCCTTGTGCCGCTCCGCCCCGGCATGGCGCCGGCGGCTCAGCCGTTTATCCTGCTGCGGCACGCGCCCGGATCCCGGAGAAGTCCACGCTGCGCAGACCCTCGGTCCTGCAAGTCACGGCGTGACCCCAAGCCGGGCTGGCTCCTTCGCCCAAAGAAGATTCCCGTGATGCGTAGCTCGGTTCGTCATCCTACCGATTCCGGCTGGCTTGTCAACCGTTGCCCGCCCCAAAAAATACAGCCCCCGGCCAGGGGGGGAAGAAAATAATCGCGGAAAGGACGCCGCGCAACGAAACCCATCCGCGAACGGTCTGCGGACACCCCCATGGAGACGTGCCTGCCGTCGCTTCCGTCGCCGCGCTCTCGGGGCGATAATCAAGCCAGGCATCTCGCGGCGGGTTTCGTGATCCGCGTGGGGCGCCGGACGAAACGGAGTATTCCCATCGCGGAGAACTTTTGGACGCGACCTACCCCTCCTACCTGAAACTGCACCAAAGCGGCGAGCTAGCGCGCCGGGCCGAGGGGGCCGTGGCCGTGCTGGCCGAGTGTACGCTCTGCGCCCGCAAATGCCGCGTGGACCGGCTCCACGACCCCAAGCCGCACGCCTACTGCCAGACCGGGCGCCGGGCCATCCTCTCCAGCGCCTTCCCGCACCACGGCGAGGAGGACTGTCTGCGGGGCACACGGGGCTCGGGCACCATCTTCTTCTGCCAGTGCAACCTGCGCTGCGAGTTCTGCCAGAACTGCGACATCAGCTACACCGACAGCGGCCGGAAGGTCGCGCCCCACGAGTTGGCCGATGTGATGCTCCGGCTCCAGGATCTCGGCTGCCACAACGTCAACTTCGTCACCCCCTCGCATGTCGTGGCGCAGATCCTCGAGGCCTTAGTCCCCGCGGTCGAGGGGGGGCTGAACCTTCCGCTGGTCTACAACACGGGCGGCTACGACCGCGTGGAGACGCTCAAGCTGTTGGACGGCGTGTTCGACGTCTACATGCCGGACATCAAGTTCGCCGACCCGGTGACCGCCAAGGAGTTGGCCCGGGCCAGCGATTACTTCGACGTGGCCAAGGCCGCCGTGCGAGAAATGCACCGCCAGGTCGGGGACTTGGAGTTGGACGAGCGGGGGATCGCGCGGCGAGGGCTCTTGGTCCGCCACCTGGTGATGCCCGAGGGTCTGGACGAGACGCGCGAGATCATGCGCTTCCTCGACCGGGAGGTCTCTTGCGACACGTTCGTGAACGTCATGCCGCAGTACCGTCCCAGCGCCCACGCCGCCGCGCACCCCAAGATCAATCGCCCGATCACGCTCGACGAGTACCACCGGGCCCTCAGCATCGCCGAGGAGGAGGGCCTCTGGCGGTTCGACCGGCGACGCTGACTACCGCGGCGAGAACTTCTGTGCCCGCTTGCCCTGGATGTCGCCCAGGTAGAGATTGCCCTTGGAATCGATCGCGATGCCGTGGACCCAGTTCAGCTCGCCGGGCTTTCCCGGAGGGGTCGCGGTCATCACCAGCGGCACGCGCAGCAGCACTTCCCCCTTGGTGTTGAGCTTCATCAAGAGCTGGTCGGGCGGGGGAACCACGGCCCACCGATCCTCGACCTTGCGCCGCTCGGGCGACGCCCCGCACACCCAAAGCTCGTCCTGCTTCGTAATATAAAAACCCCAAGGCGTGATCAGCTTCTCCCAGACCGCAAGCAGCTTGCCCTCGGTATCGAAGACCTGGATGCGGGCGTTTTCCCGGTCGGCCACGTAGAGCCGGCCCTTCGAGTCGGCCGCGATAGCGTGCGGCAGCGCGAACTGGCCCGGCCCTTCGCCCTCTGTGCCCCACTGCTTGACGAACTTGCCCGAGGCGTCGAGGTGGACCACCCGGCGGTTCCCGTAGCCGTCGGAAACGAACAACTGGCCGTCGGGGAGCACGGCCACGTCGGTCGGGCGGTCGAAGTGCCGCTCGTCGTCGGCCGCGACGCCCGGCTCGCCCAGCGTCAAGAGCAGCTTCCCCTCCAGCGTGTACTTCTGCACCACGTGGTTCTTCATGTCTGCCGTCCAGACGTTGCCGTCCGGGCCGATCTCGATGTGATGGGCGCCCGGCGGATTCTCGGTGTTCCACGCCCGCACCAATGTTCCGTCGGGACGGTAGATCTGCACCGAGGGCCGGCTGCGCGTGAAGAGGTACACGTTGTCCTCACGGTCCACCGCAACGCCCGGCATGGCCGCCCAGGTGAACTCGGCCGGCTTCTGCGGCCAGTTCGGATCGACCGCGTATCGCGGCGCCGCATCTCCGGAACGCTCCCCGGCCGGCTCCGCCCGGCAAGGGCTCCAAGAGAGCATCGCCAACGTCCCCGCGAGAAGCACAACCACACCGCAACGCCGCTTGGTCATGATGCGTCCTCCTCTTTTCGTGTCGGAAGCCTCGACACCATCATGCCTCGCGCGGGCCGGGGACGCAATGCGCCGGGAGTGAAACGGCGCAACACGTTGATACCACAGAGGTTGCGATGACTGCCTCTCGCCGCTCGTCTCTCGGACCGGCGGAGACTACGCTTCGCACGGTAGGCCCCGGCCCATGTCCGTTTGAGCGCAAGCGCCTGCTCCACGTCAGCGCCCCGAACGGCGGCCACAAGCTGCTCCGCCGCGGAGCGTCGGAGCTACAGGTCGCCCAAACCGGCCCCCAGCGGATCGTAGCCCTCGATCTGAAACGGCGACATGCGCCAGCGGTCGGCCAGCACGTCGTAGTAGGGCTCGGTCACGGCCGGCGCGATCGCCGCCTCGTCGGTTTGCGAAGGATCGTAGGTCACGTGGACATCGGCCAAACCGGGGCCCGGCCATGCCTTGACCTCGAAGTAGCCGGGCACCTCGAACATGTCATCCCGCTCCAGGAAGTAGAAGAGCAGGTTGGCCCGGCCGCGGCAGGTTACGTCGCTGATCCTGAGCTTCACCCGGGCCACTTGCTCGGGGCGCGTGCCGTGGGTCTTGACGAACGACGGCATGGGAAAGACGTACGAGGCGGCCACGGCCCCGGTCGTACACCCCAGCAGAATCGCCACCAGCGCCGCCTGCGACCACCGCCCGCCCAGCACGCGCGGAGGGCCCCAGGCGATCGGCTTCGACTCCTTCTGCGGGCAGGCGTCGACGCAGCTTAGGCACGACGTGCACCGGGCGGCGGTCACCTGCTCGAGCCGGTCGACCGGGATCATCGCCGGGCAGCTCTTCGCGCAAAGCCCGCAGTCGCGGCAGGCGTCCCCCTCGCGCTTCACCCGCACCAGCCCGAACCGCGAGAACGGATTGAGCACGGCCGCCAGCGGGCAGAGCCAGCGGCAGAACGGGAGCATCACGAACAGCGACGCCAGGGCGATCGCCCCCGCGACGACGTAGGCCCAGTATTTGATGTCGGTGCCGTGGCGGCTGATCAAAGCGTAGCAGGGGTCGAAGCCGCGAAAGATCAGCTCGCCGGCCTGCCAGGTCAGCCAGAGGATCACGGCGAGCACCACGTACTTCAGCAGCGCCAACACGCGGTCCAGCTTCGGCGGCACGGACACCCGGGGGATTCGCAGGCGCCGCCCGGCGGCCCCGAGCCACTCGGAGATCGTGCCGATCGGGCAGGCGTAGGCGCAGAACGCCCGGCGCACCAGCAGCGTCATGGCCAGCACGCCGCCGAGGATGAAGAAGTTCGACGTGCCCAACGAGCAAAGCATGTTGCCTTCGTCGGCGTAGGTGTAGAGCGCCTCGACGCCGCCGAACGGGCACCACCGCTCGCAGTTCGCCCCCAGCGCGAACACACCCACGAGCACCAGCGCCAGGAAGCCGAGCTGAACTACGCGCCTGATCGTTTTCATGCGCAACGTCACTGCCCCTCGCCGTGGCTGCACTTGCCGCGCATCGGGCAGCCCGCGCACCGGCTGCCGCCGCTGCACTTCGATTCGGCCACCTTCGACTCCGTTTTCATCACCGCGGCGAACGCCGGCGTGGAGGCCAGGCTGCCGAACTCCGGGCTTAGCCGGGCGTGCTCCTTGAAATCTTCCAGGCGGCTGGGGGCCACCGCCTCGAAGCAGCGGGTCAAGAGGCCCAGGGCCTGCTCGTCGCTCCCCACGGCCGCGTGGAGCCGGGCCGCCCGGTAGATCATGCCCGGGCCCGCGTCACTTGGCGCCTGCACGCCCGCGGCGATCTGCCGGGCCTCGTCGAGCTTGCCCTGGCGGGCCAGGGCCAGCCCGTGCAGCGACCGCGTGCTGGGGGTCTGCTCGGCCTGTGGCAGCGACGCGAGCGTCTCGGCCGCTTCGGCGTTCTGGTCCATGGCGAGCTGGGTCTCGGCGAGCAACACCGCCGACGAAGCGTTGTTCAGCCTGGCGTGGATCTTCCGGTCCAGGGCGAGGGCCTCGCCGTAGAGGCGCTGGCCCACGTAGAAGGCGTGCAGCCCCCGAGCGACGTACTCCCAGCGGGCGTCGTCCCTCTCCACGTCGAGCTGCCCGCGGAGCAGGATTACCCGGCGGATCATGGCGTAGTGCTGCAGATACTCCTGGTTGTCGCGATCGGCCCGGGCCGCCCGGGCGAAGGCGTTGAGCGCCCCCTTGAAGTCGGCCTTGGCCAGCAGGGTCTCGCCGCTGGAGAACGCCTGCTGGGGCGTTTCGCCGCGAACCACTAAGGGATAAACGCACAGGGACACCAGGATGACGGCCGCTGCAAGACGTGCTCGCTTCATGACGGGCTCCTCTACGGGTAGGGCCTGGGGGTCGCTGCCGAGTGTATCGCCCGGGTTTGTGCGGGCACTTCAAGGTTTTCCAGGTTCATGCGATTGAGGGCGGGTAAAGCGCGCAACTTATTCACGCCCCCGATGGGTGGTTTGTCTTGGAGTGCGGTGACTTGTCACCGCTTTCGGGCGTCGAAGCGAGACGCCGCAGGTCGGCTCTGAAGGCGTGCAACTCCGATGCCAACCCGCTCACGGGCCCGCGGCTACTGCGATTCCGCCTCGATCGCCCGCAGCTTGTAAATCAAGGCCCGGCGGCTAATGCCGAGCTTTTTTGCGGCGCGGGTGCGGTTGCCGTCGCACTCATCGAGGGTGGCCAGGATCGTGGCCCGCTCGACCTGCGAGAGCCGGTCCCGGTCGTTGTCCGGCCCGGGCGCCGCGGCCCCCAGCGCGGCCACCTTGGGGGGTAGATGCTCGGGCAGGATCACGTCGCCCCGGCACAGGAGGCACGCCCGCTGGACGGCGTTGCGCAGCTCGCGCACGTTGCCCGAGAAGGTGTGGGCCAGCAGACACTGCACTGCTTGGGGTGAAAGCCGCACCGGCCCGCCGGCAAACTCGGCCGCGAAGCGCCGGGCCAGCGGCAGCACGTCCTCGCGTCGCTCGCTAAGCGGCGGCACCGCCAGCTCCACCACGTTGATCCGGTAGTACAAATCGTCGCGGAAGCTCCCCTCGGCCACGGCCTTCTCCAGGTCCCGGTTCGTGGCCGCCACCATGCGCGTGTCCACGTCCGCCGGCGTGTCGCTCCCCACCGGCGTGATCTTGCCCGACTCGAGCGCCCTGAGCAGCTTCGGCTGCAAGTGAAGCGGCAGCTCGCCGATCTCGTCCAGGAAGAGCGTGCCGCCGTGGGCGGCGCGGAAGAACCCCTGGCGCGATTGCACGGCCCCGGTGAACGCCCCCTTGGTGTGGCCGAACAGCTCGCTCTCGATCAGCGACTCGGGCAGGCCCGCACAATTGGCCGCCACCAGCGGCCCCTCGCGCCGAGGGCTCCAGTGGTGGATCAACTGGGCGACCACCTCCTTGCCCACGCCGCTGGGGCCGCTAATAAGCACGGGTGCGTCGGAGGGGGCCACCACGGCCGCCGTCTCGACCACGTGGCGCAAGGCCGGGCTCTCGACGACGAACCAGTCGGGCAGCTCGGGATGGGGTTTCCGGGCCTCGGCCCGCTCCCCCTCGGCCGGCCCCACGGCGTCGGAAATCGCCGCCCTCAGCTCGTCCAGATCGACCGGCTTGGCCAGGTAGTCGTCGGCCCCGCCCTTCATGGCGGCCACGGCCTGACGCAGGTCGGCGTAGGCCGTGATCAGCAGCACGGGCAACTCCTCGGCGAACTTGCGGATCTCGGCCAGGGCCTCGATCCCGCTCATGCCCGGCAGGCGAACGTCCAGGAGCACCATCGCGGGCGTCTCGCGGCGGATCGCATCGAGCGCCTCTTCGGCCGACGCGGCCTCCCGGGCACAAAACCCCAGCGACTCGACGAACCCGCCCAACAGCTCGCGCTGCGACGCCTCGTCGTCGACCACCAGGATGGTCCGCTTCCGCTCAGGCATGAACCCCATCCAAAGAAAACACCGACCCGCCGCCGGGCCGCTCTCGGTAACCCGTCTGCCAGCCGTGCAGGGCGGCGATCCGCTTGACGATCGCCAAGCCCAGCCCGGTGCCGTCGGGGCGCGTGGTAAAGTAGGGGGTGAACAGCGACGCGACGCTCGGCCGGGCCACGCCGGGCCCGCGGTCGGCCACCTCGATCCGGCGTGCCCCGTCGTGGCCGGGCACCACCGCCACTTCGACCGTCTGCCCCTCGGGCGAGAACTGCACCGCGTTCTGCACCAGGTTGAACAGGGCCTGGCGCAGCAGCTCCCGGTCGGCGCGCACCGTGCTGGCCGACGCGGGCACCTCACGCTCTAGCGCCACGTTCTTCGTCTCCAAATCGGGCTGGAGGATCGTGGCCAACTCGTCGATCAGGCGGTCGAGGTCCACTGTCTCGGGCGCAGGCTCGTGGGGCCGGGCAAAGGCCAGGAACTGGTTGATCCGCGCGGTGACCCGGTCGCACTCCTCGATCACCGCCCGGGTGTGCTCGCGGCGCTCCGGCGCGTCGACGTCCGACTGGGCCAGTCGCTGCGTCCAGCCGCGGATCAGGCCCAGGGGGTTTCGCGTCTCGTGGGCCAGCCCGGCCGCGGCCTGGCTCAGCTCCCTGAGGTACCGGGCCTCGGTCTCCAGCACGCTGGCACGGCCGCGGGCGGTCACGGCCCGAACGCTCGCCCACCACGCCAAGGCCGCGCAAAGCAGCACGACGGCCCCGGCAGCGGCCACCAGGGCGTGGGACCGGGCGGCACCGTAGAGGAGGCGGTCGTATCGGGTTCGATCGAGCACCAGGATCGCGGCGAAGTTCCCTCCGGCGGCGAAGGGGCCTTCGCCGTGCCCGTCGTCGTGTCGCCAAGCGGGCCCGCGTCCCCAGCCCGGCCCGACGCCTCGTCCGCCCCCTTGTCCACTACCGGGTCCACCGCCGGGTCCACCACCGCCGGGTCCGCCCCATTCGGCCGGGGCGAGGTGAAACGGCTCGACCAGCCGGAAGCCGGCCGGGTCCCAGTGGTCGCCCGGTTCGATCGGGGACGAGGCGTGCAGCAGCTCGGCCTCGCCGGCCGAGAGGACCAGGCGCCCGTCGTCGGAGAGCACCGCCACGGCCAGCACGTCCTGCGACTTGGCCAGTTCCTCGATCATCCCTTGGAGCTGCACCTCGAAGAAACGCCCCAGGCGACGGTGGGAGCGGATCCCGCCGACCAGGGCGTTCATCACGGAATGGGACTGCTGATGGAGCGTCTCGTGGATCAGGTCCCGCTCGTGCAGATAGCCGCGGTACTGCCACCCGGCAAAGGCCCCCCAGGCCGCCAACAGTCCGGCACAAGCTGCAAGGGTTCGCCATCGCATGAGTGAGTAGCCGGCGCTGAACGGCTGCCGGGATTTCGGGTAAGCACCAAACTGGACTACTCGTTTATTGTCGCATCCCGGCCGCGGCGAACCAAGGTCGCCGGGGCGCTCACCCAAATCCCGGCAGCCGTTCAGCGCCGGCTAAGCACCAAACTGCAAGAGTTACCATCCGGCTCCCCCGCCGAAGCCCGGGCCGCGCCCTTGGCCCCATCCCGGTCCTCGACCCGCACCGCGTCCGCGCCCGGCTCCTCGGCCGTAACCCGGGCCGGCGCCCCGCCCTGGCCCGCGTGCCGGGGTGCCCCAGCCGGGCCCACGCCCCTGCGGCGGGCCGCCCCACATCGGGCAGGTCCGGCCGCCGCGCCCGGCTCCCCGGCCTTGAGCGTATCCGTAGCCCGCCGCCTGCTGGGATGCCCCGCGCCCGCGTCCCGCGGCGCGCCCGCCGGCCCAGACGGGCTGCAAGACCGCGTTGCGCAGCACGATCGTCTCGTCGCCGAGCTTCAGGACCTGGGCCACGTAATGACCTTCCGACATCTTGTCGGTACGAAACGCCTCGACCGCGAGCGTCTCTCCGACCTTCAGTCGCCCGGCCACGTCGGCCAACTCCGCCTGCGGTCCGAGATGAACATTGAGCGACTTGCCCTCGTCGGTCTCGATCAGCACGTGCGTGCCGACGCCGGCCCGGCCGGTGGTCAGTTTGCACGGGCCGGATTCCACTTCGGTGATCTTGCCCGAAAGCGACACGACCTCGGGCTTGACGGCCTGCCGGGCTACGCCGGTGGCATCGCCCATGCCTCGCTGCGCCAGCGTCTCCGCGGCGCCCACACACCACAGGACACTGCCCGCGGCCAACAATCCAACGACTCTTGTTCCGATCATCTCCAACCCTCCTTTGTTCAGCTCGCCGGGCGTGCCGGGCAAAAGCGCCGCGGCACCGGGGGACCCGGCCAGTAGCTGGTCGACGATTCAAAGGCCCTTCTTCGTCCGGACAACACAGGCTGCAACTTCAGTGCCAACGCAGAAAACAAAGATGTGGCCGAACATCTGTGTTCAGTCGAATGAGGAGGGGCTGCGTACGACGGCCTTCCGAGGCCGTCGAGGGACTCGGTGTGACGCAGACGGTCTTGGAAGGCCGTCGTACTTCCTATGGCTGACACGAAGTACCCGGTCCCCTTTTCGTCCGGACACCCCCCGGCGTGCCGAGAAAAGGATGCACGGCTGCCGGTGGCTCCGGTCCGGCGGCGCGGACGGTCCGGGGAATTGCCGCAGTTTCTCAAACCCGGGCCTGCGTCAGTCCGGGGTATCTGGGTAATCTACACAAAAAACCGACGCGGTCGATCACGTGCTTGGCGACCCCCGAAACCGCGAAACCACCGAAATGCCACCTTCGGCATCGGGTTTGCATCTTGCGGGGACGGCCGGTCGAGCTTCGGCCGTGACAAGGGGACGGAGCACACATCGCGTTTCTTTTCACCACCCGTTCCCTATCTGTTTGAGGAGGCCCTGTCATGAGGAAACTTGGAATTCTGGCCGGTGCCTGGGCGGTAGCGGCCCTGATCGCCGGCAACGCCGTCGCCCTGGAGATCGACGTGGCGCCAAAGACGCTGGTGCTGAAGTCGAAGGGGGGACAGTTCACCGTCCATACGGATGTGCCGCTCCGCTTGGTGGACAGCGTTTCGCTGGCGGTAAACGGAACGGTATTCGAGGAAAACGCCCTCAGCATCTTTGCCGACGCGGTGGGCAATCTGGTGGCCCAGTGCCCGAAGGACGCGGTGAGGGAACTGGTCGGCGAGCCCGACGCGCAGGCCACGTTGACCGTCGAGTGGGACGACGATGAGGACCCCCTTACCGAACCCGTTACTGAGAGCGACACCGAGACCTTTGTCGTCAAGAACTAGCCCGTCGACACTGGGCTTTGGAGCACACACCGGGCCGGGCGGCCTGCCGGTATTTAGGGCGTCAAGGCAGGCCATGGCGGACGGACCTCCCCGAGGACCCCGCCGAGACTTCTTGTTCCCATGAGGAGGTAGCGATGAGTAGAGTGCTTGGTACGGTGATGTTGGCGGCGGGCCTGCTGGGCCTGTTCGCCGGTGACGCGCTGGCGGGCAGCCAGGGCGGCGATCAGCAGAGGACTCGTCTGCAGTCCCGAGATTGCCAGT